>WBZP01002945.1_pt1 | contig 16069 bp, 17 predicted proteins | sample 5204301 | NCBI WGS metagenome assembly WBZP01 (sample SAMN12412401, study PRJNA552823) | activated sludge metagenome | isolation source: activated sludge from nitrification reactor of wastewater treatment plant... | place: USA: Pennsylvania | collected 2017
CCGCATCCGCGGTGGCGTGCATACCGTTGCCAGCCGCGAATACACCGCGAAGCGCACCGGCGGGAAACGATGACCTCGCTCCTGATCGGGGTCTACATCGCGTGCGAACTCATCGCGAACATCACGGCGGCGAAACCCGTGGTGATCTTCGGCATGGTCGCACCCGGCGGCGTGTTCATCTATGCGCTCACGTTCACGCTCCTGGACCTTCTGCATGAACGGCTCGGCCACAAGGGCGTGCGCACGCTCGTCTACACCGCGTTCGTTGCGAACGGCCTCCTGGCCGGATATATCGCTCTCATCGCGTCCATGTCGGCACCGTCGTTCTACGCCAATCAGGACGCCTTCGTGGCGGTCCTGGGTTCGACGCCGCGCATCGTCGCTGCCAGCCTGATCGCTTACCTCGTCAGCTCACTCCTTGACGTCGAGGTGTATGCGCGCCTCCGCGAGCGGTTCGCGCACGCGGCGTGGAGCCGCATCCTCCTGAGCAACACCGTTTCCACCGCAGTGGACAGCACCATCTTCGTCGTGATCGCCTTCGCCGGCGTGATGCCGGTGCTGTCGTTGATCCTCGGACAGTATGTGGTGAAGATGGCGGTCACCGTGGCCAGTCTGCCTCTCGCCTGGTTCATCCGTTCGGCACGCCGCACGGTCACCGGTTGAGTGTATAGCGGCGCGGCACCGCCAACCCACGCAGCAGATCCGCGCTCTCTCCGTGATCGATCTTCGTCCGTTCCTCCTTCACCCGGTCCGTATCGATAACGACGCGATGCTGCGCCGCACCGGGCACGTCGCGTGACGAGAACACCAGTTCCCCGCCCGGCCCGAAGACGTACGACGCTCCCCCCTCCTCACCCACCGCATTGCATCCCACGGTGAAGAATTGGCCCTCGATCGCGCGGGCTTTCAAGAGCGTCCGCCATGCCTCATCGCGCACCGCGGGCCAACGTGCAGGGACGAACAGGATCGCGATCCCTTCTCGTGTCAAAAATCTGACAAGCTCCGGGAAGCGGAGATCATAGCACACCACGATGCCCGCGCGCAGGCGATCGCGTCCATTGCCGATGGGAAACGTCCCGATCGACCTCCCCGCATCGAAGAAGCGATCATCCCCTGCCGGACGGAAGAGGTGGATCTTGTCATACCGGTGGATCAGGCGCCCGCGATGGAACACCAGTGACGTGTTCGTGTGCCGTCCGTGCCCATCCACGAGCGGCATCGTCCCGGCGATGCAGGTGGTCTGCGTGCGCCGCGACAGCGTCCGGAAATCCTGCACCTCGGACGATGACGGCCGGTAATACCGGCCGGTTGCGCGGAGGCCGGTATATCCCCCGACAGCGATCTCCGGAAAGATGATGATATCCGCAGGTGGATCGATCGTTGTGGGGAGCGAGGGATCCGTAGCGATGATGAGGTGCAGGGTCATGAGGTCATCTCCGAAAAAGAAAAACCCCGGGGAAAAGCCCGGGGCTGAAGCACCACCAGAGTATCAAGTGTGTGTTAGATCTTCGTGACGCGGAGCGCCTGAAGTCCTTTCGGCCCTTTCTCGACATCAAATTCAACACGGTCCCCCTCATTGAGGGTCTTGTAACCTTCGCCGACGATCGCCTTGTAGTGGACGAACACATCTTCGCCGGTTTCACGCTTGATGAAACCGAAGCCCTTGGCTCCGTTGAACCACTTGACGACTCCCTTTTCCATCGGGAGATCTCCTTGCAGATGTTCCTGGTATGCGTACGGCAACGCCGCCCTGGGGGGGCACCTTGTTTTTTGCCTCTTAAAAGCGCTCAGGTCGGGTAGCGGGTGCCTGACCTCGACTTTCACCGGTGATACAAGCGCTTGCTGGAGGACCCAGAGAACACCACTTGCAGCAACGGAACCTTTTTAAGGGCGCAAAAAACGGTGTACTGTTGATTGCGGGGGTAAGATAGGATTTTAAGGAAGGAAGGTCAAGTAAAATTGAAGGAGCCCCCCTCCCACCGCGGGGGCTCCCGAAACCGGCCCGTCAAAGCCGGTCACTGTATCCAGATCAACGTTTCGCCGCCCAGAAGGGGGCTTACGGTGACCGTAAACCAAGCCTGGATCTCCATTTCCTCTAGAAGAACGGCCTCGAGTGCGGCCCGCTGCTCTCTCGTCAGTTTTTCGAAGCTGTACCGGATTCTCATGTTCGTCCTCATTTCACCGATCACTTGTCATGATCACCTGTTCTGGGTAGGAATGCATCGAATTCCATGCCAGAAGAATGACCACGCAATACGAGCGGATTTCGAGGTTTTGATGACCACTAATGAAGACAGTGTGGTAAGAATTCCAGAGATGGGTGAAGAAAATGAGGAAAGAATTACCGTCTATTCTTCGTGGAGTTCGCTGCGGAGAAGCATCAGGATCGCGGACTGCGGAACGATAAGGTACTTTTCGTCATCATACTCCACCTCGATGGCCTGCTCCCTCAAAAAGATCGCATAATCGCCATCGCGGGCCTGCAACGGGATGTACTTCATGGGCTCTTTATTGGTCGACCATGGCTCATCCTCAGTATAATTCGGATTGGGAATGGGGTAGCCAGGCCCCACTTTGACCACACGCCCGGTGGCCACTTTGTCCTTTTCGCGCACACTGGCAGGGAGATACAACCCCGATTTGGTCTTCTCAGAGCCTTCATCCAGGGTCAGAAGCACCCTGTCACCCACAACGATCAATTCCTTTTTCACACGTATCGCCATCGCCGGTATTCCATTCACGCTTTACTCACCAAGATACCAATTCAGCGTGTAAACCTCAACACGGTGGCCGGAGTCATATTGAATGGCATCACCGGTCTTTGTACATTTTGTTCCGTTGGCCACTGCAATCCCGTTCAACCGCAACAACTCCACTGATCCCATGTCCATTTCCGTACGGAACCTCACCAAGACCTATGGTGAGCAGACCGCCGTGAACGACATCTCCTTCGATGTCCGCACCGGCGAGATCCTCGGTTTCCTTGGCCCCAATGGGGCCGGGAAGACCACCACCATGAAGATCCTGACCTGTTTCATGCCCCCCACCGCGGGCACGGTCGAGATCGACGGCATGAACATCGACGAACACTCCCTCGAGGTGCGGAAGAAGATCGGCTACCTGCCCGAAATGAACCCGCTCTACCTCGATATGAATGTCCTCGACTACCTCGAGTACTCCGCCCAATTGCACGGGCTCCGCGGCGGTGCCGTACAGCATCGTATCAAGGAGATGGTGCATGTGTGCGGACTCGAGTCGGTCCGCCACAAGGATATCGGGGAGATGTCCAAGGGCTACCGGCAACGTGTCGGACTCGCCCAGGCGATGATCCACGAACCCGAGGTGTTGATCCTGGACGAGCCGACGAGCGGCCTGGACCCCAACCAGATCGTTGAGATCCGGAACCTCATCCGCCAGCTCGGCCAGGCGAAGACCCTCATCCTGTCCACACATATCCTCTCGGAGGTGCAGGCCACGTGCGACCGCGTACTCATCATCAATGAGGGCACGATCGTCGCCAACGGGACGCCGGAACAACTCCAGTCGCAGTTCCATGGTGCGGAATCCGTGACCGTCGAGCTGCGCGCCGATGGCATCGATCCCCAGAGCGGCATCGCACCGGTCCTGCGGTCACTGCCCACCGTCACCGGTGCAACGCTCCTGTCCACCGACGGCCCGGCCGTCCGCTTCGAGGTCCATGCCGAGCGCGGCGCCGATGTGCGCGAAGGGATCTTCCACGCGGCGGTCCAGAACCATTGGGTCATCCTCGAGTTGCACCGGAAGGTGACCACACTCGAAGAGGTCTTCCACAAATTGACGACATAGCCAGCAGGAACATCCCATGTCACTCCTCGCTCTCCACAATGTGATGCCCATCTTCCGGCGTGAACTCCGGTCGTATTTCAATTCGCCGGTCGCCTACGTGGTCATCATCGTCTTCCTCAGCATCATCGGGTGGTTCTTCACCAGCAATATGTTCCTGATGAACATCGCGTCGTTGCGCGTGATGTTCGAGCTCGTGCCGCTCGTCTTCCTGTTCTTCGTCCCGGCTGTCACGATGCGCCTTCTGGCCGAAGAGAAGAAGTCCGGCACTCTTGAACTCCTCACCACGAAGCCTGTCCGCGATGTCGAGATCGTCCTCGGGAAATTCCTCGCCGCATGGGCCCTGCTGTGCGCAGCGTTGGCACCGACACTGGTCTACGTGCTCGTGATCGGCTCCCTCGGCAGCCTGGACCCCGGTCCGGTGATCACCGGCTACGTCGGACTGCTCCTGATGGGCGGCGTGTACATCGCCCTGGGCATCCTCGCCTCCAGCCTCACCGAGAACCAGATCGTGGCCTTCATCATCAGCTTCCTGATGGTCCTCGCCCTGTTCATGCTGGACAAGGTCCTGATGTATGTGCCCGATGCCGTTGCGGGGACCCTCGAGTACCTGGCGATCGATCACCACTTTGCGAACATCGCCCGCGGTGTGATCGATTCGCGCAACATCATCTATTTCCTCTCGTTGCTGGGATTCTCGCTCTACCTCGCAACGGTCTCACTGGAACGTCGGAAGTGGTGAAGTGACCATGGCCAAGAACACACGCAAGACACAGACCCTCATCCGCCTCGGCATCGTCCTGGCGATCCTGATCCTCCTCAACATCGTCGCGGTCCGCTGGTTCGGACGCATCGACATGACCGGCAACAAGCTCTTCACTCTTGCCGACGCGAGCAAGCACCTGATGCAATCGCTCGACGACAAGGTGACCGTGAAGGCCTATTTCACCGAAGACCTGCCGGCTCCATACAACAACCACCGGCGCATGCTCCTGGATGAGCTGAACGAATACCGCGCGTATGCCCGGGGGAATCTCCAGTTCGAATTCATCGACCCCAGCGGCGACAAGGGCGAACGCGAGGCCCAGGAACAGGGCATCGCGCCGGTGCAGGTGCAGGTCGTGAAGGAGGACAAGTTCGAGGTGAAACGCGCCTACATGGGAATGGTGTTCCTCTACGAGGACCGCAAGGAAGTGATCCCCGTCGTGCAGGATCCCGCGACCCTCGAATTTGAGATCAGCAGCACCGTGAAACGTCTCACCGACAGGACCCAGAAGAAGATCGGCTTCCTCACGGGTCAGGGCACGCCCGATATGCGCGAGTTCGCCCGCGCCGCCGAACTGCTCCGCCGGCAGTATCAGCTGGTCCCCGTCGACGTCTCCCGCGGTACGCCGGTACCCCCGGATGTCGCCGCGCTCTTCATCATCGCACCCACCACGGCATTCAGTGAACCGGTCAAGTATCAGATCGATCAATATCTGATGAACGGCGGCAAGGTGGCGTTCCTGTTGAACCGCATCGAGGCGAACCTGCAGCAACAATCCGGCCGGCCGGTGGACCTGAATCTCGACGACATGCTGGCGCAATACGGAATGCACCTCCACGCGGACCTCGTGCGCGACATGCAGTGCGCCAATGTCACGATCGTGCAACAGCAGTTCGGCATGAACATCCAGTCGCAGGTCCCGTTCCCCTATCTCCCCCTGATCAGTGGCTTCAACCCGGAGAACGCGATGGTCAAGGGGCTCCAGAACGTGATCCTGTTCTTCGCGAGTTCCATCGATACCACAGCTGCCGCTGCACACGGGCTCCGCGCTCAAGTGCTCGCCGCCACGTCGAAACAGAGCGGCCGTCAGACCGATGTCTTCATGTTCGATCCCCTCGCACAATGGACGCGTGATCAATTCACCGAAAGCACCATTCCGGTCGCGGCGATCGTCGAAGGGTCGTTCGCCAGTCTGTATGCCGGGCGCCCCGCTCCCGTCGATACCACACCCGGGGCAACGCCACCCTCCGGGGCGCCCATCGCGAAGAGCCCCGACACCCGGGTGATCCTGGTCGGCGACGGCGACTTTGCGCGCGATCAGTATACGGGCGGCAACCGCGACAACATGACCTTCTTCGCCAATATGGTGGATTACCTCGTGGACGACGCGGGGTTGATCACGATCCGCTCGAAGGACGCGTCGTTCCCGCCATTGGATCAGGTGTCGGATGGGACCAGGAAGGTGATGAAATACGGCGCTCTCATCGTCCCGCCACTCATGGTCCTTGCGTATGGTGCCTTCCGCTGGCGCATGCGCAGGTCCCGAAAGAAAGCCCTGGAGGTCGCATGACACGCACAACATGGTCCCTGCTTGGCATCCTCATCGTCCTCATCGGTGCCACGGTCCTGGTACTGCAACGTCCGGGCGAACAGAGCGCGTCGGCTGACGCTGGCGATGTGCTCGTGAGTTATGATTCAGCGGCGGTCGATAGGATGGATGTCACGCTTCCATCGGGGACCGTGACGCTCGCGCGGGAAGGTGACCGGTGGAACCTGGTCGCTCCGCTGCATGCACCGGCCGACCCACGGCTCGTCAACGCAGCCATCGGACAGGGCAGGTCATTGAAGCTCAAGGCCCTGGTCTCGTCCAATCCGGCGAAGCAACAGTTGTTCCAGCTGGATTCCTCGTCCACGCTGGTCCGCATGTTCGCGAAGGGTGCGGAAGTGGCGGCGTTCCATATCGGCAAGCCGGGCACATCCTATACCGAGACGTACATACGCCGGGAGGGCAGCAAGGAGGTCTTTCTTTCGGACGGGATGCTGAGCGTGGTGTTCGCGAAACCGGCACGGGACTGGCGGAACAAGGCGATCCTCACGCTCCACCCGGAGGATATCCACGCGGTGCGGTTCCACTACGGCGATACCACGTTTGTTCTCAGCAGGGCGGACAGCACATGGAAGATCGATGGGGAGCCCGCGGGCGAATATGCCGTGCGCGGTTTGCTCGCCTCCCTGGCATCACTGCAGTGCGACGAGTTCATCGATACCGCACTCACGACGGTGCCTCCGCTCATCGGGCTTCTGGAGGTGGATGGGATACAGATCGGTTTCCATCAGAAGCCGGGCGACGCCATGGTCACCGTCATCACGTCCACCGGGACACCGTTCTCGGCGATGTACCCCTGGCGGGCAGAGCAGGTCCTGAAGAGGAAGAAGGACTTCTCCGGATAACGCAGCACAGAGAGAAATGCGAAGAGTGCAAAGAGGGTCCCGCTGTTCCTCCTTGCACTCTTTGTGTTTCCACGACGATCGCCTCCCCGCCGGACCGCACCCGCGATCGCTTCGCCGTTCTTCCTATCGCCGGCCCCGGCCTTCGCTCCGTCCACTACCACCACCCGACGGACGCTCACCGCGATTGCCGCTTCCACCCTCACGCATGGCCGGTCCACTGTTGCCCGATCGCTCGCTCCGGCCCGATCCCGGTGCCTGCCATGAACGGCCTTCCGGATTCGAGCGCTGGCTGCGGTTCGCCTCCGGCGTCCGCCACACCTGGCGTTCCGGATTCGAACGCTCGGAGCGATAGGATTCCGGCCGACGCTCGATCTGCCGTTCGCCCTGCGGACGATACTCTCTGCTCCGATCGACCGACGACGGGTCACCGTCACGCCGATCGCGAGGCGTCACTTCGAACCACCGGTTGTTCCGGTCACCGCTGCGACTGTCGGGATTCAGGTTGCGTGGTTCCGCACGATCGATGCTCCTCCCGTCAGAGCGGGCTTCTTCACGGCGGCGCACATCCAGACGGCGGGTGTCCAGCGATGGCATCCGTTCGCTCTCGCGCACCGTTCCAGGGCGCTCGATGCGGTCACCGCCCGGACGATCCTCGACGCGCGGACGATACACGCCGATCCTGTCTGCGCCTTCACCGCGCATCGTCCGCGCACGGTCACGGTCCTCCACATCCACCAGCGGTGTGCGGGCGATCCGTACGTCGCCACGACGCTCGATATACTCCGGATCCGGCCCACGCGAGAGCGCCCGACCTTCTCCCGGCCGCACGCTGCCGGCCGTTCTCGTGCGTCCGATGAACCGCGTATTGTCCTCGCTGCGGTAGATGTATCTGTTGATGTCGTTGTGCATCATGTGATGGCAATCCACGAACGACCAGTAGTGATACGGTGTGACCCAGTGCCGCGAGTAGTGGATGCCATACCAGGCGTTATACACGGCGTACGGACCGAGAGGTGCCCAACCCACATAGTCGCCGCCATAGCGCCATTCCACCCACGCCGGTGCCCAGTCATATCCCGGCACCCAGAGCCATCCATAGTAGTCATCATAGTACCATCGGCCATAATGGTACGTGGCCCATCCCCAGGGCTCATCGGTGTCCCAGTACCACCCGTCATCGGTCCACACCCACCGACCGAACTGATACGGACGCCAGCCATGTTCGACATGCATGGGATGCCACGCATACACCCCGGCGTCGACCGTGATCCACTCACCGTGCGGTTCAAGCGCCGAATAGAACCCTCCGAACGAGATCTCGAACCCGCCGAAGGAGAATGCACGCGCCGTCGCGAGTCCGGTCAGGACCGTCAGCGCCAGGATCAATGTCATCCGTTTCATGGGAACCTCACTCCGCTGTGACTGCTTCCAGGGGGAAATGCTCCAACAGCCATGCCAGCGGGAGATTTGCCCTTTTTCGGGCATAGGGGCAGAATATGACGTGGGCAGTGTCCACATTCGTGGCCAATGCCCACTTTACCGGACATCAGGGTATCAGCGTATCGAGCCTTCGAGGAGGGATGCCATGATACCGTTCTGGACAACAAGACGGTTGCGCGCCTGCTCAACCGCGATCGAGTGCGGCCCGTCGAGGACCTCTCCGGTGATCTCCTCGCCGCGGTTCGCCGGGAGGCGGTGCATCACCAGACAGTCCGGCTTGGCCAGCTTCAACAAGGTCTTGTTCACCTGGAACGGCTTGAAGATGAGCGTCCGGCGGCCCTCTTCGACGCGCGGCGTTGCCTGCGGCCACACGTCGGTGTAGACTACATCCGCATCGCGCACGGCTTCGGCGGGATCGGACACCATCTCGATGCGGCTCAGTCCGGCGTTCTGCGCTTCTTCAAGGAAACGGGGATGGGGTTCATAGCCGGCCGGACACGAACAAACGAGATGGATCGGAAGGCGCGCGGCACATTCCAACCACGAGTTCGCCATATTATTCCCATCACCAACGTAGACGATCTTCGTCGCAGGGGTGAAGCGGTTCCGCTGGATCAACGTGTACACATCGCCGAGCACCTGACACGGGTGCAGGAGATCGGTGAGCGCGTTGATCACGGGGACCGTCGCGCTCTCCGCGAGTTGCACGCACGTTTGGTGCCGGACCGTCCGCGCGATGATGAGGTCGGTGTACTGCGACACGATGGAGCCGATATCGTGGACCGACTCACGCGCAGCCATGCGGATGGTCGTATCGTCGAGGAACACGGGGTGGCCGCCAAGTTGCGCCACGCCCACCTCGAACGACACACGGGTGCGCAGGGACGCGCATTCAAAGATCATGGCGGCGGTGCGGTGCGCCAGGGGCTGACGGGCTCGGCCGGCATCCGAAGCCAGCTCACGGCTGATCCGGAGAACGGTCTGCAACTCGTCCGCGGTCCAGAGGGCAAAAGAAACAAGATCACGCTTCATGGGGATCCGGGTGATGAGACAGGTCGTCATGAGGGAATACAGTACAGCGGATGCTGTACGGGTACGAGAGGAATGAAGGGTCCGGGGTCAGAGCCGTGTGGAGATCGAGAGTCCCGTGCCGTGGGTCATGATATGACTGTACAACATCTCGCACGCACCGCACAACCGGCGCGCGGGATCCGTATCCAGGAGCCCCTGGTCCATGGCGTCCTTGCATGCGAGACATGTGCCGTAGACCCCACGCTCCAAACGGTCCAGCGCACTCCGCAACTCATCGATCCGTGCATCGCTCTTGAACGCGAGCAGGGCATCGATCTCCCGGTCAGACAACTGGTCCTGCATGAACTGCTCGGCCTGGATCTCCAGCCCGTACGCGTCCTGCAGATGCGCATACAGACACTGCAGGATGCTGCGCCGCATCGCACGCTTGCTTTTCTTCATGATGGCAGCTCCTTCTCGCAGACAGGCACCCTACCCACCGATATTCATGAGTGTGTCGTCCGGTGACCCGAAGGGTCACCCCGGTGACGACCGCAAACGCTCTTCCATGAAAAAGAACACATTCCTCAATGGAGGATAGAGAATGAGGGGGTGAAAGTCAAGACAGGGACGTGAAAAACCCATGAAAATAGGATGAAGAGTGGCGGGAACTCCTGCTGCGAGTGATTGTTTAGATAGACAGCGCTAATCGCATGAAATGATACGACGTTGACAAGGAGCCACGATGAGGAGGACAGTCGCTGTGAGTCTGATGGCATACATGATGATGGTCGGTTCACTGACCGGCGCGGCGAAAGCCGCCCGGACCGATGCTCCGGCCGCAGGAAGTGTCCACGATTTCACGATGAAGAGCATCGACGGCGCCGATGTGCCGCTCGCCCGCTATAAGGGAAAGGTGTTGCTCATCGTGAACGTGGCATCCAAGTGCGGCTACACGCCGCAGTACGAAGCTCTCCAGGAACTCTACCGCCGCTACAAGGACAAGGGACTCGCCGTTCTCGGTTTCCCGGCGAACAATTTCGGCTGGCAGGAACCGGGGACCGACGCGGAGATCAAAACCTTCTGCACGACGAAGTACAACGTGACCTTCGACATGTTCTCGAAGATCTCGGTCAAAGGGTCGGATCAGCACCCGCTCTATACGTATCTCACGTCGGAAGACGCGAACCCCGCGACAGCCGGTGCCGTGAAATGGAACTTCACGAAGTATCTCGTGAACAAGGACGGGCACGTCATCGCCCGGTTCAATAGCGGGACGACCCCCCTCTCCGATGAGCTGGTGAAGGCGGTGGAAGCAGCGCTAAAATAGAGGAGGAGGGAGGGAGGAAGGCACAAAGAAGGCCGACAAGGCCCCCCCGAAATACAATGACGCCAGGGATGAACTCCCTGGCGTCATTGCCTTACTGCTCGAACAGACGATATCGTGCAGTCCCTTACGGCTTCTTCTTGGAAAGGACATGCGTCGCATGTCCATAAAATGCTTCGGCACATTCCATCCAGGTCTCGGACAGGGTCGGATGCGGATGGACGGATTGTGACAGGTCGTACGCCGTTGCACCCATCTCCATCGCAACCACCGCCTCGCCGATCAACTCTCCCGCTCCGGCTCCGACGATGCCTGCACCCAGGATGCGCTCCGATTCGGGATCGACGATGAGCTTGGTCAGACCATCCGTCCGGTCAAAGCTCAGTGCACGGCCCGATGCCGTCCACGGGAACTTCACCACTTCCACGGTCCGGTTCGCGGCCTTCGCATCGGTCTCGGTCATCCCCGCCCAGGCGATCTCCGGGTCGGTGAAGACCACCGCCGGGATGATGATGTTCTCGAACACCGTATCCTCACCCACGATCGTCTCCACGGCCACCCGGGCTTCCTTCGAGGCCTTGTGCGCCAGCATCACGCCCCCCACCACATCGCCGATGGCGAGGATATTGGGATCCGCCGTCTGCTGATGCTTGTCGACCTTGATGTACCCCTTCTCGTCACGCGCGATCTTGGTGTTCTCCAATCCCATATCCGCGCAGTTCGGTGCGCGGCCGACGGAGACAAGGACACGGTCATACATCTCCTGCCGTTTCTCGCCGTTCATCTCGATGTCCACTTTGATGTGCTTGCCCGACGTGGCCATCTTGAGCACTTTCACCGAGGTCCGTATCTCCTTGAACAGCTTCGCCGCACGCCGCAACACCGGGCGCACCAGGTCCTGGTCCGCTCCGGCGAGCACCGCCGGCAACGCTTCCACCACGATCACCTCGCTCCCGAGGGTGCCATACACCGTGCCCAGTTCCATGCCGATGTACCCGCCGCCGACGACGAGCAGCTTCTCCGGGATCTCCTCGATCTCCAGGGCTTCGGTGGAGGTCATGACGCGCGGGTTCCCCAGGTCGAATGCCGCCGGCATGGCCGGACGGGAACCGACCGCCACGATCGCCTTGCTGAATGTGATGAACTGCTGGCCCGAGGCGGTCTCGACGCGAAGCGTCCGCGAATCTTCGAAGTACGCTTTCCCTTCAAGCGCGGTCACGCCACGTTTCTGTGCCAGCGTGCGCACGCCACCGGCGAGCTTCTCGATGACACTATCCTTCCACGAACGCATCTGGTCCAGATCGATACGCGGAGGCGTGAAGTGAATGCCGCGGAACGACGACTCCTTCGCCTCATCGATCAGCTTCGCGGCATGGAGCAGCGCCTTGGAGGGGATGCACCCGCGATTGAGGCACACGCCGCCGAGACGCACATCGCGCTCGACGAGCACAACACTCTTCCCTTTGTCGGCTGCGTAGAACGCGGCGGCATAGCCGCCGGGACCCGCGCCGATGACAACGACATCTGTGGTAATGGTATTCACGTTGCGGTCCCTGTCAGATCTTCACTTCGTCTTCGGAGAATTGTTCGAACTCGCGCACCAGGTCCACGATGAACCGCGCGGCGTTCGCACCATCGATGATCCGATGGTCGTACGAGAGTCCGAGCGGCAGGATCGTCCGCTCCACGACCTTTCCGTCGCGGATGACCGGCCGGGCCGCGCTGCGGCCCATCCCGAGGATGGCGACCTCGGGCGTGTTGATGATCGGGGTGAAGAAGCCTCCGCCGATCCCGCCCTGGTTCGAGATACTGAACGTGCCCCCCTGCATCTCCTCGAGCGCACGCTTCCGGTCGCGCGCCTTGTCCGCCACCGTCGTCACGTCAGCGGAAAGCTGCACCAGGTCCTTCTTGTCGACATCCCGGATCACCGGCACGATGAGCCCGTGCTCGGTGTCCACCGCAAGCCCGATATGATAGTACTCTTTGAAGATGAGCTCGCCCGTGGCTTCCTGCATGCTGGCGTTGAAGAGGGGGTGCTTCTTGAGCGCATTGGTCACGGCACGGAGCGCGAAGGACGTCAGCGTCAAACGCACACCCTTCTTCTCGTACGCCGGCGCATACTTCTTCCGGAGCGTCATGATGGCCATGACATCGGCCTCGTCGAACTGCGTCACATGGGGAACATGGGTCCACGATTCGACCATCTTGTTGCTGATGGTCTTCCGCAGCGTGGTGATCTTCTTGCTCTGGACCTTCCCCCACTTCGCGAAGTCCACGGCCACGGGGGGAGCTGCCGGTGCGGCAGCGGGCGCACCCGGTGCCACGGGCCGCGCGCCGAGCGCGGTCTCCTGCAGCCACTGCACATAGCGGCGCACGTCGGCGATGGACACGCGTCCGCCCGACTCCGTCCCGCGCACGCGGCGGAGGTCGATATCCAGTTCACGGGCGATCCGGCGCACCGTCGGTGAAGCGGGCGGCTGCGGTCCGGTCGGGGCCTCGAGCACTGCCCCCGTCGGCTGCAGTGCCGGCTGCGCAACACGCACCGGTGCCACAGGTGCCGGGGCGGCCTCAGGTTCCTCATCGCCCACGCTCGCATCGACGGTCCGGGGGGCAGCAGCAGCCGCACCTTCTTCCGTCACGGTCAGCAACAAAGCGCCGACCTTAATGAGATCACCCTCCTTCACATGGACCTTCCCCACGATGCCTGCTGCGGGCGATGGGATCGATGCAACAGCCTTCTCACTCTCCAGTTCGATGACGGGCTGATCCTGCGTGATGCGATCACCCTCCTTGACAAAGATCGTCGCGACGGTGCCGGAATCCGCTCCTTCACCCAGCCGCGGTAGACGTATCTCCATGCATGCTCCTTTTCTTCGCCAGTGAACTCAAACGATCTCGGGGAAGTGCTTCTCCGGATCGACACCCAGATCATGGATCGCGGTCGCGACCTTCGCCATCTCATACTGGCCTTTGCGCGCCAGGGCGTACAGGGTTGCGATGACGATGCTCTCGGCATCGATCTCGAAGAACCGGCGCAATGCCGGACGCGTATCGCTCCGCCCGAACCCATCGGTGCCCAGGGTCGTCAATCCACCGGGGACCCACGGCGCGATCTGGTCGGGCACCAGCTTCATATAATCCGACACCGCGATGAACGGACCCTGTTCGGACTCCAACACCTGTTCGATGTAGGCCTTCTTCGCCGGCGCGGTCGGGTGCAACATGTTCCACCGCTGCACATTCAACGCGTCGTTCCGGAGGGCCTTGTAACTCGGGGCGCTCCAGATGTCCGCCGCAACGTAGTACTGATCCGCAAGGATCTCCTGCGCGCGTAACGCCTGACGGATGATCGGTCCGCTCGCGAAGATCTGGGCCGTGTGCTGCCCCTTCCCTTCCGCCTTGCGGAACTTGTACAACCCCTTCAGGATCCCGTCCGCCACACCCTCGGGCATCGGCGGCATCGGGTAGTTCTCATTATAGAGCGTGAGGTAATAGAACACGGACTCGCCCTCACCGTACATCCGGCGCAGGCCATCCTGCACGATCACGGCCGTCTCATAGGCGAATGCCGGATCGTACGCACGGAGGTTCGGGATCGTGGTCGCCAGCAGATGACTGTGGCCATCCTCATGCTGCAACCCTTCGCCGTTCAGCGTCGTGCGGCCTGCCGTGGCACCCAGCATGAAGCCCTTGGCCTTCATATCGCCCGCTGCCCACGCCAGATCGCCGATGCGCTGGAAGCCGAACATCGAATAATAGATGTAGAACGGGATCATGTTCACGCCGTGGTTCGCGTACGCGGTGGCCGCGGCGATGAACGATGACATCGCGCCCGCTTCCGTGATCCCCTCTTCAAGGATCTGACCGTCCTTCGCTTCACGGTAGTACAGAAGCGATTCCGAATCCACCGGTTCGTACAACTGTCCCTTCGGCGAGTAGATACCGATCTCGCGGAAGAGCGGGTCCATACCGAACGTGCGCGCCTCATCCGGGATGATCGGGACGATGTTCTTCCCGATGCTCTTGTTCCGCAGGAGCATGCCAAGCATCCGCACGAAGGCCATCGTGGTCGAGACCTCCGTGTGCTCCGTCCCCTTGAGGAACTCGGCGAACCGGTCCAGCGTCGGGATCTCCACCGCCGGAGCCTTCACGGTCCGGTTCGGCAGACTGCCGCCAAGCGTCTTCCGGCGCTCGCGCAGGTAGGTGATCTCCGGACTATTGTCCGGCGGACGGTAGAATGGCGTGTCCGCCACGTCCTCATCACTGATGGGGATGCCGAAGCGTGACCGGAATTCCCGCAGTTCCTTCTCGTTGAGTTTCTTCTGCTGGTGCGACACGTTCCGGCCCTCGCCGGCTTCACCCAGTCCGTAACCCTTCACGGTCTTCGCCAGGATCACGGTCGGCGAGCCGCGATGTTCCATCGCCGCCTTGTACGCCGCATAGACCTTGCGCGGGTCATGCCCGCCGCGCTGGAGCTTGCGGATCTGATCGTCCGTGAGCTTGAGCGCGCGCTTGGCCAGCTCGGGGTACTTGCCGAAGAAATGCTTGCGTGTATAGCTGCCGGTCTCGACCGAGTACTTCTGGAAGTCGCCATCCACGGCCTCTTCCATCCGCTTCATCAGCAACCCATCGGTATCCTCGGCCAGAAGCGGATCCCAATCCGATCCCCAGACGACCTTGATCACATTCCATCCAGCGCCACGGAAGGCCGCTTCGAGCTCCTGGATGATCTTGCCGTTCCCGCGCACCGGACCATCGAGACGCTGCAGGTTGCAGTTCACGATCCACACGAGATTATCGAGCCCTTCACGCGATGCCAGGGTGAGCGCCCCCAGCGTTTCGGGTTCATCCGTCTCGCCATCGCCGCCGAACGACCACACCTTCGGCTCCTCGCCTTTGATGAAGCCGCGGGCTTTGAGGTACCTGTTGAACCGGGCCTGGTAGATGGACATGATGGGTCCGAGACCCATTGATACCGTAGGGAACTGCCAGAATTCCGGCATCAGATAGGGATGCGGATAGGACGAAAGTCCGCCGGTCCGTGCGAGTTCCTGACGGAAATGATGAAGCTTCTGCGTGTCGATCCGTCCTTCGAGGAACGCCCGGGCATAGATGCCGGGCGAGGCATGACCCTGGAAGAAGACCATATCGGCCGGACGGTCAGCGTCCCCGCCGCGCAGGAAATGGTTGAACGCCACTTCGTACAGTGTCGCCGAGGAGGCATACGAGGAGATGTGCCCCCCGAGTCCGCC
>WBZP01003822.1_pt1 | contig 16067 bp, 14 predicted proteins | sample 5204301 | NCBI WGS metagenome assembly WBZP01 (sample SAMN12412401, study PRJNA552823) | activated sludge metagenome | isolation source: activated sludge from nitrification reactor of wastewater treatment plant... | place: USA: Pennsylvania | collected 2017
ACACGGTTGGACGGAGAGCGCCCGCGCGCTGGGCCTGCAGGAGGATCTGTACGCCAACCCGCAGCACCGGCCACTGGAGCGGCCGGTGACCGTGCTCATCATCGGCGCCGGACATCGTGGCACCGTGTATGCCAACTTCGCCGCGCGTTACCCCGCCGAAATGCGAGTCGTGGCCGTCGCCGATCCGAATGCACACCGGCGCCATCGCTTCGCCCGCCTGCACCAGATCGCTCCCGAGGGCTGCTTTGAGGGCTGGGAAGCTGCCCTCGCACGACAGCGGCTGGCTGATGCCGTCATCATCGCCACGCCGGACACCCTGCGCAGCGGCCCCTGCCTGCGCGCGCTCGACCTGGGCTACGACGTGCTGCTCGAAAAGCCCGTGGCACCGACCGAAGCGGAGTGTCGCGCCATCCTGGCCAAGGCCCAGGCCACCGGGCGCATCGTGGGCGTGTGCCACGTGCTGCGCTATACACCGTACTTCCGTGAGTTGAAGGCCATCCTGAACCAGGGCCTGATCGGCGAGGTCATCAGCGTGCAGCACCTGGAGCCGATCGAACACGTCCACATGAGCCACTCTTACGTGCGCGGCCATTGGCGCAACAGTGCGACCACGACGCCGATCGTCCTGGCCAAGTCCTGCCACGACACCGACATCATTCGCTGGCTGGTGGGCGCCCCGGCCGACAACGTGCACTGTTTCGGCAACCTGAAGTGGTTCACCAACGCCAACGCCCCCGCCGGGAGCACGGAGCGCTGCACCGATGGCTGTGCTGTCGAACACGACTGTCCGTACTCGGCGCTGCAGATCTACCTGCGCGACCGAAAACGCCTGTATGTCTTCGATCTGCCGGAGGACAGTGCGCAGTGGGATGCCGTCATCCTGAAATCCTTGAAGACCACCGACTACGGTCGCTGCGTCTACCGCATGGACAACGACCAGCCTGACCACCTGACGGTCAACATCCTTTTCCGCAACGGTGTGACGGCGGCGTTCTCGATGGAGGCCTTCGTCTCCTACGAGGGCCGGCGTACGCGCATCATGGGCTCGCTGGGAGACGTGACAGGCGACATGGAGAGCTTCACCGTCACCAGTTTCAAGACGGGCAAGCGCCGCGTCTGGTCGATGAAGAGCGATGCCCATGGCGGCGGCGACCACCCCATGGTGCGCGACTGGGTGCAGGCCGTCGGTTAGCAGCGACCGGAGTTGCTCAGCTCGTCGATCGAAGAGTCCGTCGAGAGCCACCTGATGGCTTTCGCGGCCGAACGCAGCCGCCTGCAACGCACGATCGAGGATGTGAGGTTGTGACGGGCACTGGCGAGGGCTGCTGGGCCTGTGTGGGTACCTCGTCGGTGGGCTCGTTCGTTTAGTCACATCGCTTCACCAGAGACGCGACCAAGCAGATCACAAGGGGAGAATCATCGCAGTGCCCAGCATCGCTTGCAGAGATGCCTGCCAGTGCCTGCCCACCGCTGTGGAACCCCTTCGAAAGGCGGCGGCGCTTGCATGCGGCGATGATGGGCGGCCACGCTGACAAAAGGGGGCCAGGCTGCGGGCCTCACGGGCGCGAAGCGAGCGCTGTTCTCAACGACATCGCTTGGTTTCCACTCACGCTGACTCGGCCTGGCCATCGGTGCCGTGGCCATGAAGCCGCAACGGTGAATGGCGGTACCGCGCGCACTTCGCCGTATGCGCCTCGCGCAGCCGCGGGGCTGTGCAGGGCACGACCAGGAACGACCACAAGCTGATGACCACTCTGCGCAGCAACTGCGGCCGTTGTGAGCCTGCGCCCGCACTTTCAGCCCAGCCGATTCAAGGCATAGCCCAGCGCCACTGCCAGGGTCAATCCAAAACCGGTCACGCCCACGCGCAGGTACTCGCGGAAGCCGAAGCTGATGGCCTGGCCGTTTTGTCCCAGCAAGCCGGCGCGGTCGGTCAGGCTTTGCATCAGCGGGCCGGCGGTGGCGGCAGTCAGGAACAGGCTGCTGCCGGCGCACACCGCCAGGGCCAGACCCACGTACACGGCTTCGGGCGCCAGGTGCTGCGCCAGTACCGCGGCCACTTCCAGCAGCGCGGCCATGCTCGGGCCGGCGGAAAACAGCCCCGTCAACAAGGCCGCAGCCACCAGGAACAGCACCAGTTGCCCGGGCGGTGCCAGGGGCACGCGCATCAGCGCGCGGGCCAGGTCGGCGAACAAGCCGGTTACGCGCACCACACCGACCATCAGGAACAGCGCAAGAAGGAACAGCACCGCCTCCACGTCGATGGCGCCTTTCAAGGCCTGTTCACCCTGTGATGGCCGCGCCACCAGGGCCACGCCGGCGCCCAGCCAGGCCACCACTTCCGGGCCAATGCCCCAGGCTGGCGGCAGCGCCAACCAGCCCACGATCATGCCCGCCAGCGCGCCCAGGCAGGGCAGCAGCAGGCGGCGATCCAGCCGCACGCCGCGGTACAGCTGGGCCAGGGTGTGCAGCGTCAGGCGCCGGCCCAGCGGGCCGTCGGGCATGTCGCGCGCCGGGCGGCGCAGCAGCACCACCAGCAGCAGCAGGCCGGCCAGGGCGAGCAGGGTGGGAGGCATGGCCTCGCGCAGGTACTGCTCGAAGCCCATCACGCCGCTGCCCAGCAGCAGCACCCCGGGGAAGTCGCCGATCGGTGTGGCCGCGCCGCCCAGGTTGCAGGCCACCAGCATGCTGCCCAGCGTCCACACCGCATAGCGCTGTGACACGCCCGACAGCGCAAACACCGTCAGCATCACGGGCAGGATGACCAGCAGCGCGGTCAGGTTGTTCAACACGCAGGACACCGCGTACGTGCCCAGCGTGGCCAGCACCAGCAGAGCAAGCGGCTGGCCGCGTGCCAGCCGCACCAGGGCTACTGATGCCAGGCCGAACACCTGGGTGGCGGCCAGGCGCTGGGTGATCAGGCCCAACGCCACCAGGATGAGCAGCACGTTCCACGGCACGCCGGCAAACACCGTGGCCACACTGGCCACGCCGGTGATGGCAGCGCCCAGGCAGGCAGCGGCGGCACCCCCCAACACGATGAGCAGCCGAAACCGCGGCAGCAGCGCCTGCGCCACCAGCGTGGCGGCCAACAGCAGGGCGAAGCCGAGTTGCGCGGTCATGGTGCTGTCATGCCGCAGGCAGCAACTCGGTCAGCGTGTCGCGATCGGTAGCCACCAACCAGCGTGGGTAGATCTCCATCGGCATATCCAGGATGCGCCAGCCGACCAGGTGGCGGAACTGCAGGCGCACATCGGGCCCGCTGGCGCGCAGCCAGGCTGACACGGTGAAGACGCGCTCATCAGTGGCGCCATAGATGAAGGTGAGCAGGCAGGACCGAGGGCCGGCCCAGTCCTGGAAGTCCGCCAGGCTGAGGGCCTGCACCCGCCCGCCGTGATTGGCCATCATGCGGTCCCAGTCGGCCAGCGGGTCGCCATGACAAAGCAGACCCACCCGCACGGCGGCGGGCAGGCTGTCGAGCAGGGCATCCACCCAACGCGCCTCGTAGCCCACCAGCACCAGGCGCGCGCTGCCCTCCAGCACCGCCGCCAGCGGGCGAGTGTCCACCACCGACGGGCGCTGGCCGGACAACCAGCCGGCACGCACCGCGTCCAGCACCGGCCAGGCGCGGCCCAGGGCGTCGCGCAGTTGCGCCACGCCCGCTTCGCCCGCGAGCTCGGCCGTCTGCTGCGCGAACAGCCAGGCGGCCGAGGCCATTCCTAGCTCGCTGGCAGCCAAGCGAAAGGCCTGCGGTCGCAGGCCGGTGACGGTGTCGGTGGCGGCGGGCAGCGTCACTCGGCGGCGGGGGGCATGAGCAGGCTTCCAGCAGCGCCACCATGGCCACATTGGCCAGGGCATGCTGGGGTGGGCCGTCGGTCAGGCAGTCCACCATCGCGGCCAGACGGGCTTCATCGCCCTGGGCCAGCTCGCGCAGCGACTTCAACGGAAGGGCCAGCGGGTAGTTGCCATCGTCGGCCTGGTCGGCCAGGTGCGGCGGCAGCCGCATCGACACCGGTGCGCCGCACTCGACCGGCCGGGCCTGCCCGCCGCGGGTCTGCACCGCGCGGGCCAGCAGGCTGAGCAGGATGTAGTTTGATCCCCGGTGATGCAGCGGCCCTTCGCCCACCAGGCAGCGGGCGATGAACGCACGGTCACCGGTATCGGGCAGCAGCGGCGCCAGGGCCCGCTGCAACTGCGGGTTGTCCACGAAACCGAGCACCTGGGACGCAGGCAAGCTATGGCCCGGGCCATGGCGGGGCGTCGAATCCTGGTGCGGCGGCGGGTGGTGTGGTGGGCGAGGGGGCATGATCTGAATCATGGGCTGCGCCCTGCGCAGCCAGGCGTGCCGCGCTCGGTTCCGCTCCGTCTGATGGCCTTTGTGTGCACCGGCTCAAGAAGGCGCTGGTCGGGACGTGGCGCAACGAAGCGATCTTGCGGCGGTGGCAGGTGGGCGCTGCGTCGATGGACGTAAACACGCCCGCAGCGTGCCGCCATTGTGGCTGACGCTGCTGGATCCCGCGACACCAGATTCCTCCTGGTCCGTCGGCGCCAGCATGCGGTTTGTGCCCGGCGCAGGCGCGGGGCCGTGCAGGGTCAGGGCGCGTCGCGCCCCGCGAGCAGGCCCTCCAGCCAGGGCACGAGCTGGTCGAAGGCGCGGCCGACGGCCACCGACATCGCCGCCGCCGCTGCGGCCGCGTCGGCACTCGGCACCGGCGCCGAGGCCGACACGCGCTGCTGCCCCACCCGCTGGCGGCTGCGGCGATCGAACAACTCGACCACCAGCAACAGGTGCGCCTGCCCCGGCGGCGTGCTCACGTCGTGGTGCAGTGTCTCAAGGCGCAGCGCGAGCAGCCAGTCGCTGGCCAGCGGGTCGCCGAATTGGCCGACGACGCCGGCCACGCCGCGCGCCTGCAGCCGATCCTGCAGCAGGCGCGGCAAGCGGCGCACCGGGCGCTCCGTCCAGCGTACGTGCTGGTAGAAGCCGAAGCGCTGCGGCCCGCGCGAGTAGGCGATGTCGAGCGTATCGGCCAGCGCATCGCCCGGCTGCGCCTGCACGAGCAGCGCGGCGACGAGCGGCGCCGTGCGCGCGGCCACAGCGGCGGCGCTGGCGTCGACGAGGCGCAGTTGCTGCTGCGCCGCCGGCTCGTTGCCGATGCCCACCGAGACGCATCCGGCCAGCGTGACTGCCGCCGTGGCGCCGATGGCCAGCACCGCCCTCCGTTCGTTCAGCGCGGCGCGAGCCGGTTTGACCAGCGCGCCACTCACCGGACTGCCTTCGTGCTCCGCATTCCGGTATGAGCCCTTCGGACGGTCGAGCGGGCTCATGGCTTGACCTCCCCGGGACCCAGCTGCGCGGCGCCGGGGCCGAGCAGCGCGGCACGCGGGTCGCGCAAGCGATCGAGCACGCGGTTGGCCGCCTCCAGGCTGAGGCGCAGTTCCAGCACCGCCGCGCCGGCTTCGTCCTGAACCTGCAGCGCCGTGCTCTCCACGCGCTGCGCCGTGCGCCCGAACTGCTGCTCCGCGCGCTCGACGGCACCAGTCACCCGATCGACGGCATCGCGCGCATCCGCCAGCAAGGCGTCGGCCTGGCCGAAGCTGCGGTCGAGCCTCGCGCTGGCGTTGTCGGTGGCCAGAACCAGGCGTTCACCGGCGCGGCTGAAATGACGGGCGGTCTCTTCGGCGGTGCCGGCCACGCGCTCGGCGGTGCCTCCAAGGCGGCTGGCAGCCTCGCCGATCGAGCCCGCCGCCGCCTCCACGCGCACCAGCGTGCGGTCGAGCGTCTGCAGCCGCTCTTGCAGGCCCACGCCGAGGTCGCGCACGCTGCGGATGGCCTCCATCGCGGTGCGGCGGTTCTCGGGGGTGAGGAACTGGTTCAGGTTGGCCAGGGCCACCGAGGCCTGGTCGCCGATCTGCGAGACGCGGCCGGCGATCTCGTCGATGTCCGACTGGCCTTCGGCGATGAGCGGCAGCGTGTCCTTCACGCCGGGCGGCGGTCGCAGGCTGCCCGGCGCTGCCGATACCAACGCGATGGAGGCGATGCCGGTAACGATGTTGCGCGTGATCACTGCGGCGGTGTCGGGTTTCACCCGCGTGCGCCGGTCCAGCCGCACGACGACGCGCACGCGTTCGACCGGGCTCGCGGTCAGCGCGTAGTCCTCGACGCGGCCCACCTTGATGCCGCGCAGCTGCACGGGCGCGCCCACTTCCAGCCCGTCGAGCGACTGGCGCTCGAAGTGGATGGCGTAGAAAGCGAAGGCATCTGTGTTACCGAAGTCCTTCAGCCACAGCACGGCACCGACGAGCACGGCCAGCAGCGCCAACAGCGCGGCGCCGACATAGGTGTAGCGGGCTTCAGCTTCCATGGTGGTTTCCTTGACGCGGCGGCGGGCGGCTGGCGAAGTATTCCTGCACCCAGGGGTCGTCGATGGCCATCACCGTCGCCAGCGCCCCATCGGCGAGCACGCGCCCTTGCGAGAGCACGATGATCCGGTCGACCACGCCGGTGAGCGTGTCCAGGTCGTGCGTCACCAGCAGCACGGTGATGCCGAGCTCGTCGACGAGCGAGCGCACGAGGCGGTCGAAGGCGCGTGCGGTGATCGGGTCGAGGCCCGACGTGGGTTCGTCGAGGAAAAGCAATTCCGGTTCCAGCGCCAGCGCGCGCGCCAGCGCCGCGCGCTTGCGCATGCCACCCGAGAGCTCGCTGGGCAGGCGCGCACCGTCGCCCGGCATCAGCCCGGCCTGCACCAGCCGCAGCGCGACGAGCGCGTCGATGGCATCGGCGGCCAGCGCCGTGTGCTCGCGCATCGGCACGGCGACGTTCTGGGCCACCGTCAGCGACGAGAACAGGGCCCCGTCCTGGAACATCATGCCGAAGCGGCGGCGCACGGCGGTGGCTTCCGCGGCACTGGCACGCCACAGGTCGCTTCCCAGGAGTACCACGCGGCCCGCGTCCGGGCGGTGCAGGCCGACGATCTCGCGCAGCAGCACCGACTTGCCGGTGCCACTGCCGCCGATCAGCGCCACCAGCGAGCCGCGTTGCAGCGAGAAGCTGACGCTGTCATGCACCGTGCGCGGCCCGAAGCGCGTGACCACGTCCTCGAGCACCACCACGTCCTCGCTGTCGGCCATGGCCTTCACCAGCCGAGCGCCTGCAGGATCACCGCGAAGGCCGCATCCAGCAGGATGACCGCGACGATGCCCTGCATGACGGTGGAGGTGGCGGCGGCGCCGACGGCGCGCGCATCACGCGCCACCGAGAGACCCATGCGCGCGCCGATGAGCGCAATGACAGCGGCGAAGACCGGCGCCTTGGCCAGCCCGACGAGCACATGGCGCAGGTCCAGCGCCTCGTGCAGGCGGCCGAGGAAGGCGGCGGGCGTGACATCGAGCATGGCGTCGGTGACGACCATCGCGCCGGCCAGGCTGGCGAGGTCACCCACGAACACGAGCAGCGGCAGCGTCAGCACCAGCGCCAGCACGCGCGGCACGACCAGCACTTGGTGCACGTCGAGGCCGAGGGTGCGGATGGCATCGACCTCCTCGGTGAGCCGCATCGAGCCGAGTTGCGCCGCAAACGACGCGCCAGAGCGGCCGGCCACGATCACGGCGACGATGATGGGCGCGAACTCGCGCGTCACGCCCACCGCGACGCCGTCGACGACGAAGATGTTGGCGCCGTACTTGGCGGCCTGCAGGCCGAGCAGATAGGCCATGACGACGCCGATGAGCGAAGTCACGAGCACGACGACCGGGATGGCGTTGAGCCCGGCCTGTTCGAGTTGCACGATCAGCTGGCGCACGCGCAGCCGCTGCGGGCGCACGATCAGCTCGCCAAAGGCGGCCACGGTACGGCCGAGGAAGTTGACGTGCCCGAGCAGTTGCCTGCCGAGTGCGACCGCGAGACGGCCGATGCGCGCGACGGCCGCCTCGCGGCGCGGCGCGGTGCCGCCCGCGAGGGCGGGCAACTGCGCGCGCACGCGCTCGACGATGCGGCCGTTGGCACCCTCTAGCCCTACCCAGCTCACCGTGTCGCCGACGCAGTGCAGCAGCCACAGGGCGGCAGCAGAGTCGATGCGCTCGAGCCCTCGTGCGTCGATGGTCAGCCCTTCTCCTCCGGCCAACGGCAGGCTCGCAAGCTCGACCGCGATCTGCGGCAGGTCGGCCATACACCATGCCCCCTGCAGCCGAAGCACCACCGGCGCAGTTTCGTTCTGCAGTTGCATCCAGGGGGAGGTAGACATCGTGCCGGGACCCGCCTCGCGGCGGAGCAAATGAGCGGGCCGGCCGGAAGCTTAACCGCACGCCGTGACCTGCCACCCACTGGTGCGTGCAGGGCTCGCGCGATCGGGCCGAGCCCGCTTCACCAGCACCTTGAACGACCGCTGGCCCCAATCCTCGGAAGCGCACCCGGCGCGGCGGGTCGCATACCACTCATCGCGTTCAGGAACAAGCGCAGGCGAGGCGGCGCCTCGTCCCTCACTCAATAGTCCTTGCGGTACTCGGAGCCGTGGCACTTCGGGCAGGGCGGAATCACCGACGTGCGCTTGAGGTGCACCGTCTGCCCGCAATGGGTGCAAGTCAATGTCCCGGCCGACGTGATGTCTCCAGTCGTATACCGCAGGGCGTTCTCGGCCTTGCGTGACAAGGACTGCAGCGCCGACCCGGCGACCTCCAGCAGCCGCGCCATCGACGACAACGCGCCGGCTCCGAGGCGGGCCGGATGTAGGCGCTCCTTGGCCTCCTGGCTCAGGGCGCGCATGTCTTGGGCCGTCTGCTCCAGATCGCGGCGCATGAACTGCTTGAACGCCTCGCCCTGTTCCGCGGAGAATTCCCCGGCGGCAGACAGTTGCTCGCGCGCCGACTCCATTGCCTTTTCCATGGCCTCTTTGCTCTTTTCGTGGCCGGCGTCAAAGATCTCGCGTACACGCTCCGTGAAACGGTCGTAAAGCGCGACACCAGCTTCGAGCTCACCGTACCCACCAGCACCCGTGGAATCCGTGCCGGCAGCTTGCGTGCCCGGCTTCGACTTGGAGTTGACTGAACTCATGGCTACCCTCCTGATGGATTGACCTTGACCCAAGCCCGTCACGAAACGATTGAGTCCGCTCAATGGCGCACACGCAACTCCACGAATGACTCATCGAACGTTGCGCCACCTGACTGCCCGCAGACTTGTCGCGCTTCGCATGCATCCTGTTCGTGTCAACGTTCGACATCAGGTTCCCTGGCGTGCGCCTTAAAGTCCGTTCTTGCAATGCCCGATTCGCGTTACCGCAAATGACTCGTTTGCGCACGCATCACGCGCCGCTTGGCCGGTCGGACTTTCAGGTCGTGCTGGCCATCGCACGGCATGCCAGCGTGTCGCTCGCCACCGGTCCGCTCGGCATATCGAATGCGATCCCGCTGCGGCGGCTCGATCGGATCGAAACTTGCGCGATCTGCATCCCTTGACCCGGCAGATCGAGGCGCTGCAAACGCCGCTGTGGCTGATCGCGCGCCCGCAACTCGCGGCGACGGCGCGTGTTCAGCTGATGATGTGCGCCTTCGGGCCGGCGCTGGCAGATGCGCTGCGACGCGCGCCCGCCCAGGCTGTGGCGTCAAGCCGTGGGCCGCGTCGAGCCTGGACCCTGAACGCACTAACCTGCTCTGCCGCATACTCCACGCCCCACTTGGGGCGGGCCGGCCCGATCCGCGTCGTGGAGCGCTCGAACGCGCGTCGGGCCGGCGGCTCAAAAACTGACCCGCACCCCGAGGCCGGCGGCCCACTGGCTCGTACGTGCCGCGGCAGGATCAGGCCGCGGCCAAAAGCGCCCGATCATCACCTCCCCGACCAGCCAGTTGCGCAGCACGGGTTGCTCCCACTTCAGCAGCAGGCCGGCATCGTCGATGGCCACGCCGCTGCCCTCGACCCCGCTCGCCAGCGCCTCGAACGACAGCTGGCGCCCGTCGCCAAAGGCTCGGTAGGCTCCGACGAGGCTCGACCAGTCGTAGCGCCGTGTGCGCTGCGTGATGGTGGCAGCGTTCAGCCAACGCAACACCAGCACCGGCGACGAGACGTGTGCGATCGACAGTGCCGTCGTCGAGCCGAGCTGGTCGGCCTTGGTGAGAAAGAAGGTCTGCCGGAACTCGATGAGGTGGATCTCGTCGGGCTGCCATTGCTCGTGGTAGCGGGCCTGCAGATAGAGCTTCAGCCCGCCGCGCAGGCCGAGGCGGATATCGAAGGCTTCGCGCAGCGCCACGCCGATGCCGGCCAGGAACTCGCGGTCATCTCTGGACTCGCGCCGCAGGCGATCCTGCTGCGTCACGGCGCCAGGGGTGTCGGAGATCACCTCGCGCGGGTTGTCGCGACCGAGGAAGGCGAAACCACTGTCGCCCAGGTTCGGCAGGTTCAGCCGCGCTTGGAGCCGCACGTTCACGTCGGCGCGCTCGCCTGCGCGCCGGAACAGGCCGATGCTGAGCTGCCCTTCGCTGACCTTACCGCCGGCCTCGAACGGCCGGTCACCGAACCAGCTGTCGATGCCGCGTGCGAGCCACACGGTCGAAGTGCGCACCGCCTCGCGTGCCGTCTCCAGCATGGGGTCGTTCTCGGCCGCAGCGTCGCCGGCGGGGGCTGGTTCGGGCTCGGTGCGGCCACCCGCGGGATCCTGCGCATGGGCGGCCGGCGCGGCAAACGCGGCGGCCGGTGCTGCCAGTGCGACCAAAAGTACGACAGCCAGCACGCCGTCGAGTGCGCGACCCCAGGCACCCGAGGATGTGGCGGTGCAAGCCCGTGCGGCAAGCCGTGAACCCTGCAAGCAGCCCCGCGCCATGCAAGCTCACCGACGCGGCGGCGACGCGGCGTCGAGCAGCGGCGACAACTGCCGCCAAGGCCGCCTACCGCCCCACAGGCGCAGGCCCCAGCGCAGCGCGCGCCCGGGACGCAGCGCGACCGCCGCGAGGACGACGCCGGCCGGCCACTCGGGGTGGCTGCGCAGACAGGCCAGCGCGCGCTGCAGGCGGGACATCTGATTGCGCCAAGGCAAGCACTCGGCCGCGAGCCCGGCGCGCAACTCGGCGCTGCGCCGCACCAGCAGCTGCTGTCGCAGCGCCAGCTCGGTGTCGCGGCCGGGGCGCGGTGGCGTCATGGCGCGGGTGGGCGCAGTGCCTCGCGGTCGAGCCGCAACTCGGCACGGCTGAGGGCAAAGGCCCCTTCGCTCGACGCGCGCAATGCCGCGCGCGCGGCGCGCAGCAGCCAGGCGGCGAGCGCCGCCCAGCACAATCAACGCAGGCAGGCGCTGCGCGGGGCTGACCACCAGCACCACCGCGGCGCTCAGGAGCAGCAGCGCGGCGGTGGCGAACAGCAGCCCCAGCGCGGTGAGCAGCAAGCCGCGCGCGATGCGCAGCTTCTCGCGCTCGACCTCGGTCCCGATCACCTCGAGGCGCAACTCCACCGACTCGAGCAGCGTGCCGCCCTGGCGACGCACAGAGCCGAACAGCCCCTGGCTGGCCTGCGCCTCGGTCACGGCGCGTTCACCGCTCGGTCAGGGCTGGACACGCGCGCGCCTCAGCGGCTGCCGATCAGCATGCCCACCAGCAGGCCGACACCTGTGGCGATGGCAATCGAGCGCCACGGGTTCTCGTGCACGAAGTCGTCGGTAGCGCGCCCGGCGTACCTGATCTTCTCGCTGGCCACCTCCTGCATGTCGGCAAGCAGCTTCTCGCGCTGGTTCAGAGTCAGTTCGCTCATCACCTTCTCCTATACATTTGTCTCAATATAGCTTATCCGACCTGACGCGTAGTGTCCATCCCCGCCGGCGTCGCGCCTGCCGCACCGGACCTGATGCCGCCACGTCGAACGATCTCGATCCGCTGGCGTCAGGCACAGCGCCGATGGATGTCCTGTTCGTCGCGAAGCCTCGGCTGACAGACCACCCGCCCCGGGCTACCAAGCCCGACCACCCCGCTCCAGTGCCCGCAGGGCCAGCACAAACGTCGCCGCGTTCCAGCTCTGCCCGGCCATGCCCTTTGGGACGAGCGTTCGCCCGTGGAACCACTCGGTGAAGCGCCACTCGCCCACGGCATTGCTGCGCGCCAGCGCGTCGAGTTGCTGCCAGGCCCGCTCGACCAACCCCAGCTGCGCCAGCGCCATGACCCAGAAGCCGCCGACGAAGGGCCAGATGCCTCCGTTGTGGTACTGGTGCAGATGATTCTGCTGGTGCCGCTCCATGTACGGCCGCCACAGTTCATGGCCGCGCGTCAGCGGGTGCAGCACCACGCGCACCGGGTAGGGATCGGCGGCGCGGGCCGCGCCCATCGTCTTCACGATCGTGTGCCCCTTGGACTCGCTCGCGGCGCCGCACAGGATGGCCAGCAGGTTGCCGAACACGTCGCCCTCGTTGCCGGCAAAGGCCAGATTGACGAAGCTCAGGTATAGCCCCGGGTCGCGCTGGCCGCGCCGGGCGTCGTGGCGCAGCAGCCGCGCCCGGTGGTACTCGGGCAGGTCGTGCTGGTAGGGGTCGAACAAGTGGTTGAAGTGGTGGCGCGTGACCTCGTCCTACGCCAGCGCGTAGCGCCGCTTGACGTCCACCCACAGGGCATTGGTGTAGAGCACATAGCCCGAGCGCGGCATGATGTCGGCCCAGTCGCTGGCCTCATTCTGCTGCAGCAGCCTGAAGGTCTGGTGCTCCTGCGCCAGCAGCCAGCCGAGCGCCCGCACCACGCGGTCACCCCAGTGCGCCGGCCCGATGCGGCCGTGGCGCCGCAGGTGATCGACCGCGATCAGCCACCACAGCGTCGCGTCGATGCAGCCCAGGTACCAGAAGTCGGCATCGCGGCCCTCGGGGTCCACGTACTTTGGGATCTGCCCGTTGTCGGCCTGGGCGCGGGCCATGGCTTCCAGGCCGTCGACCGCGCCCTGTTCGAGCCGCGCCACGCCGCTGCCGCACATCGCGAGCGCGCAGATCGCCGCGTCGCGGCCGAAGATGCGCGTGTAGCGTCGCGCCTCGGCGGCTTCGGTGCGGGTGGCCGCCAGGATGCCGTGGCTGCAGAGGTTGCGCTCCAGCAGCGCCAGGGACTCAAGCCGGCAAGTCTCGATCAGTGCGTTGGTTGCCGGTGGCGTGTCGATCTGGTCCATCGTTTCCTGTCGCCGCGCCGAACAGCGCCGCCACCGGGAATTCTGTCAGCACGCGCGCCAGCGGCAGAACACCGTCAACCACTGGGTGGCGCTGACCGGTGAGCGCGTCTTCGAGCCAGGGCGCGGACGGCAGCGGTGCACCCGCCGAAACGGGCAGGACCACTACGGTGTCGTCCCAGTCCGAGCCCGCCGGCGCCACGCCGACCGGGCGGTCGAGACCGACGAAAAGACGTCCCGCGATGACGACGATCCAGCGCTCACCGTCGCTCCGCGCGAAGGCCAGCACATGCCGCGCGCGGGTGCCGCGAACCTCCAGCGGCACGTAGTCGGCGTTGCGCAGCATGGCCTCATGCACACGGCGCAGCTGCAGCGCGCGCCAGGTGACCCAGAACTTGGCGCGCCCGTCGGTGGCGTGCGCGACCCAGTCGCGCCACACCGCGCGCCGCGCCACCGTATCAGGCAGCGCCAGCAGTGTCTGGGCCTCGGCCAGGCAGCCGCGTCGATGTTCGAAGTCGACCGGACGCCGGTTGTCGGGGTCCACCAGCGACAGCTCGATCAGCTCGTGCCCCTGGTAAAAATCGGGCACGCCCGGCGACAGGGCCTTCACCAGCGCCAAGCTCAGGCCGTTGAGCGCGCCGTACCAGGCGATGATCTCCGCATTGGCGCGCAGGTCGGCCAGGAACAACTGGCCTTGGCGTGGATCCAGCACGGCACGCACGAAGCCGCCCAGCGCCGATTCGTAGGCCTGATTCGGGCTCATCCAGCTTGTCACCGCCTTCGATTCGCGCGCCGACTTGAGCATCGCCTTCTCGATGCGCTGCGCGTAGGAGGCCAGCGTCGTGTCGTCCAGCGGGCCCGGCGGCAAGCTGCCGACGAGCAGCTGGTACAGCAGGTACTCGTCGTTGCGCGTCGGCGCCGGGCGGCCGCCGACGGTGTGCCTGTGGCGCCGGTTCATGCGGCTCCAGCGCCGCGTGGCCAGCCGCCAGGCTGCAGGCAACTCGCTGATGACGTCGATGCGCGCCCGCACGTCCTCGGAGCGCTTGGCATCGTGCGTGGACGTTGTGAGCATGGCCGCCGGGCGGTTGAGCGCGCGCTCGCGGCTGATGGCGTGGAAGGCGGCCACCGACAGCCCGAACTCGTCGGGCTCACTGCCCACGTCGTTGAGCGAGATCAGGCGCTGATGCCGGTACAGGGCGGTGTCCTCGATGCCCTTGGCCAGCACCGGCGCGGTGTACTGCTGCAACCGCTGGGCAAAGGCCAGGTAGCGCGTGGCCAGCCCGGCCGGCGCGCCAGGTAGCGGCCGCCCGATGAGCACCTGGCGCAGGAAGTCGAACACGCTGGCGTCGGCGCTCAGGCCACGCCGCCGCGCCCGCCCGATCGCCCAGTCGACGTACTTGCGGTCCTGCCGGCTCGGGCGCTCGGCGATGTAGGTGCGGTACACGGGGAAGGCCGCCACCACCTCGGCCAGCGCCTGGCGCAGCGTGTGCAAGGTGAAGTCGCGCGTGCGCCGGTCTTCGCGCGCCAGGCGCAGCAGCGCGCCGGCCAGCACCGTCAGCCCTCCAGCCAGGCTGCCGTCCATCACGATGTGGCGACACCGCCAGGAAAGGGTGTCGAAATCCTCGGCTTCGTCGGGCGCGAAGACGCGCCAGCTGCGGTCCAGCCGCGACTTCGCTGCACCGTCGACCAGGATGCCGTTGACGACATTGGCGAAGCGGTAGCCGGTGGTGCCGTGCAGGGCCTACTCGCGCGGCACCTTCATGACGCCCGGCCAGGTTCGCCTGAACGCTGAGGCCGCCGCCGGCGAAGTGCTCGCCAACAGCGCGAGGCGCGCACAACTCGCCGGCGTCCGGTGTTCTGGAGTGGTCGGCACCGGCCATCACGACATGGCTTCGGTCCTGAATGCCGCCAGGGACGATGCCAGTGACGTGGTCGTGCTCGCGCGGCCGCGGGAGATCGACGCGAACCTGGCCCCAGGTGCGAGCCTGATCGACCAGTTGTCGGTTCACTCTCAGATCCCAATCCTTCTTGTCTGAGGCCTTTACAGGGGCCTCGAGACTGTCGGCAGGTCGTCCTGCGGCACCATGAGACATTGACTTTATATTTGTCTCTATGTATTATGGAGACAACTCGCTGATACGCGCTGCGCCAGCCGCTACGGCGCGAGGCAGCCTGACACCCATAGCCCGGAGGAGCCCTCATGGATCTGTTTGACCTGTCACGCCATGTGCAGTCCATGGGCGCGCCCAATGCGGTGATGATCGCGGCCGCGGTGCTGCTCGTCGGCGCGCTGGCGGGCGAGGCCATCGCTCGCACCACCCGACTGCCTCGGATCGTCGGCTATACCCTGGCGGGCTGGATCGCAGTGGCGGCCGGCCAAGGACTGACGATGCCCCTGCACGGGACGGCCCGCCTGGTTCTGGACCTGGCGCTGGCGCTGCTGCTGTTCGAGATCGGGTGCCGGGTGCGTCTGCGGTGGCTCCTGCGCAACCCCTACCTCCTCGCCACAAGCCTTCTGGAGTCACTCCTGGCGGCAGTCGCGGTGTATGCCGCCATGACGGCATTGGGGCTAGAGCCGCTCGCTGCGGCCGCCTGCGCCGTCCTGGCCATGCCTGCTTCTGCTGCGGTCGCCGGGCGTGTCGCGCTTGAACTGGGTGCCGACGGGCAGGTGACCCAGCGGATGACCGTTCTGACCGCGCTGAACACCGTATGGGCGGTGATCGCGATGATCGTGCTCAAAGCCGTGGCCATGGCTTCCGGAGCCGACGCCTCGGCGACCCCGCTGGCTGCTCTGGCAGTTTCGGCCGGCGAATCGCTGGCCCTGGCCGCGCTGCTGGCGGTCGGCGTCGGGTTGGTCACCCGTCGCATGGACCTGCGCAGCGAATCGACTGTCCTGCCCATACTCGGGATGATCCTGCTGGCCGTGGGAACAGCACGCTGGCTGGGCGCCTCCTCCCTC
>WBZP01003485.1_pt1 | contig 16062 bp, 15 predicted proteins | sample 5204301 | NCBI WGS metagenome assembly WBZP01 (sample SAMN12412401, study PRJNA552823) | activated sludge metagenome | isolation source: activated sludge from nitrification reactor of wastewater treatment plant... | place: USA: Pennsylvania | collected 2017
CCGAAGCGCGGCTATCCGGCCGCACGGTGCTTGAGGATTTTTCCCTCGCCGTCGAACCGTGCGAAATTGTCGTCCTCGCCGGTCCCAACGGCGCGGGCAAGTCGACGGCGCTGAAACTGATGACGGGGCTTATTGCTCCTCAATCGGGCACGGTGACGCTCGATGATCGCCGGCTCTCTGACGTCGAGCCGCGCGATTTGGCCCGCGCGATTGCCTATCTGCCGCAGGACCGCACGGTTCACTGGTCGCTGCCCTGCGAGCGGGTGGTGGGTCTGGGCCGTCTCCCCCACCGGCGCTTCAGCGCCGCAGAAAGCGCGGCCGATGCCGCCGCCATTGCCGCGGCCATGGGGAGCATGGACGTGTCACAATTTGCCCGGCGGCCAATCGCCACGCTCTCGGGCGGCGAACGCGCCCGCGTGCTTGTGGCGCGGGCTTTGGCGCAACAGGCGCGCTATATTGCGACAGATGAACCCACGGCCGGTCTCGATCCTGCCCATAGTCTGCGCTTGTTTGCAGAGTTCAAGCGGTTGTCTGAGAACGGCCATGCGGTTCTCACCGCACTTCACGATCTCTCGCTAGCGGCCCGCTATGCCACGCGTGTCGTGCTGTTGAAAGAGGGGCGGTGCATAGCTTCCGGGCCGACAGCTCAAGTCTTGAGCAAGGAAAATCTCGCGCGTGCATTTTCGGTCGATGCATTTGTGACGGAGATCGAAGGTTTTCCCGTCGTGCTGCCGGTGACCCCGCTGACATAACCCTGCATTGCAGGTATTGAAGAGACGAGGTGATGTGCCGAGGCCATTGGCGCACGACCGGGGAGTATTGGGGTTTGCAGAAGAAGCTGGAAATCAATCTCGCCCTCCAGGGTGGCGGTGCCCATGGCGCTTTCACCTGGGGTGTGATCGATCGCCTGCTTGAGGACGATCGGCTGAAGTTCGGCTGGATCAGCGCCACCAGCGCAGGTGCCGTCAACGCCGTGGCGCTGGCGGCAGGTCTTGCCGAGGGCACGCGGGAAAAAGCCCGCGCAAAAATGTTCGCGGTCTGGCAGGCGGTGCACAAGGCAGGCGTGCCCGATCTGGCACGGCTCTATCCGTTCTTGAACGGCCTGTCGCGCCAGCCGGCGCTGACCCACATGGCGACGATGTGGTCGCCCTACGATTTCAATCCGCTGGGGTTTGATCCCTTGCGGCGGTTGTTGAGCGAGCACATCGATTTCGATTTGATCCGCGGCAAAGCGCCGGTCGAACTGTTGATCGCCGCAACGCACGTCAGTTCGGGCCGGGTGCGATTTTTCCGCCGCCACGATGTGTCGGTTGATGCGGTGCTCGCTTCCGCCTGTCTGCCGACCATGCACCACGCGGTCAAGATCGATGGTGAGGCCTATTGGGATGGTGGGTATTCGGCCAATCCCGATCTCGTCACGTTGGGTGTGGAAAGCCCCGTGCAGGATACGTTGATCGTGCTGCTGGCGCCGCGTGAGCTCAATGAGCTGCCGACGTCGGTCCCGGATATCGCCAATCACGTCAACCGTCTGACGTTCAACGCGCCGCTGTTGCGCGATGTGGAAGTTATCGCCGCGGTTCGCGAAAGCTCGGGCAGTATTCTGAGCAAGGGCCGCCTGTCGCGGCTTTCCAAGCATCGCTATCACATCATCGATGCCGCCGAGTTCACCGGCAGCATGCATCCCGAGACCTCGATCAAGCCGGACTGGGGCGTGATCACCTATCTGCACGGGGCCGGCCGGGCGATGGCTGAAAAGTGGCTGGCCACCAACCGCGCCGCGATCGGCAGGGTCGAGACCGCGGATCTGACCCGGCATTTCTTTCCCGACGTTGCCGGTGCGGCGTCGCGTGAGGGCGGAGCGACCGTGAGGCAAGGCCGAACCAAAAGCGCTGCGCTGGGCGTCGCTCGAAAGGCCAAAGCGGCTGAGTAGAGAGAGCAAGTATCCCAAAACGCCCTGAGGCGGCGCGGGGGAGGACCGCGCCGCCTCAGGATCGTGCTGCCGGTTGTTATGATCACTTCCAAGTCAGCTGCGCGCCGATGCGTCCGCCCACGTCGCCGTGTTCTGTCGCACCGATCGAGCCGGCAAGGCCGAAGGATTCACCGTTTCCGAACACGTCACGGGAGAGGATGCCGAGGGCTGAGATGCCCCAGGCGTCATGCCCCTGGAAATGCCCCCAGTTGGCACGCAGACCGAAGTTCGCATCGCCCGTGAGCGAGGGGTCGGCCAGCGCCATGGCGAGCGCGACACCATCGAGTGCGAGGGATGCGCTTTTCTCGGCATGCGAGATGCGCTCATCGAAGCCGTTGACCTTCGACAGCGCCTCGTTGGCCTTGTCTTCCGCTCCGGTGATACGTCCGTCGAAGGTCGACACCTTCTGATCAAGGCTGGCGATCTTCTGGCCTTGAGCAGCGATCTGCTTTGTGTGCTGGCCGGTCGTCTTGGTCAGATTGGTGATGTTGGTGGTGTTGTTGGTGACGTTCTTGGTCAGGTTGGTGATCTGCGTTGATGTTTGAGTGTTTCGCTTCTTCAGAACGTCGATGTCGGTGGTATTGGTGGCCGTCTGGCCCTCGACAGTCGTGACGCGATTGCCCAAGTTTGTGACGTTGTTGTTGATCGTGGTGACGCTGCCTTCAACCGTGGTCACTCGGTTGCCGAGATTGGTCACATTCCCTTCAACCGTGGTGACGCGGTTTCCAAGATTGGTCACAGTCCCTTCAACGGTCGTCACGCGGTTTCCAAGGTTCGTCACGTTGTTGTTGATGGTGGTGATGTTGCCCTCAACCGTCGTGACGCGATTTCCCAGGTTGGTGATGTTCGTTGTGTTGGTGTTCACCTGGTTCTGAAGCGCGCCGCCGTCACCGGCGAGATTGCCATTGGCGTCCGTCGTCACGACTTGAAGCGGCCCGCTTTGCGCGGCGCGGCTTGCAGCCGTCGGAATGCCGGCGGCACGCACCGTATTGGTTGCCGTGCCGATGGCGATTTCGTTGGCGCGTGAGGTGGTGGCGCCAAAGCCGATAGCGGTGGCATTGGTGAAAGCCGACGTCGAATTGCTGCCCAAGGCACACGCGCCGGTCGCCGTCGCCGCAGCGCCGCTGCCGAAGGCGCAACTGTCATCGCCCGACGCCGTCGTATTGGGGCCGAAGGCAACGCCGCGGTTGCCCGACGCCTGAGAGCCCGTGCCGTAGGCCATGGAGTTGGTGCCCGATGCCGTTGCACCGGTGCCCATGGCGATACTGCCCGCACCCGTGGAGAGGAACAGCTCGATCGGATCGCGGGCGGCGAGATTGCCGGCGCTGTCGGCGGTGACGGCAAGCTTGCTGCCAGATGCCTGCGCCGCCTTGCTGGCGGCGGACGCGATCCCGGTCATGGTGTAGGTGTTTGTACCCGAACCGAAGATCTGCTGGTTGTCGCGCTGGGTGCTGACACCTTGGCCGAAAGCGGCCGAGTTCGCGTGTGTGGCCTGGGCCCCTTCGCCAACCGCCGTTGATCCTGCCCCCGTCGCCGACGAGAACTCGCCGAGTGCCGTCGCGTCATCGCCGGAAGCGATGCTGTCCTTGCCGTAGGCGGCCGAATTCAAACCCGTTGCTTGAGCATTGGCACCGACTGCGGTCGAGCCGGTGGCCTTGGCGCCAGCACCGATGGCGACGGCGCCGACGGACGAGGCCTGTGCGCCAAGACCGACAGCGGTTGCGTTGGTCTGGCTGGCACTGGCGCCCTGGCCAAGGGCGGTCGTGCCCGTCGCCGAGGCTGAAGCGCCCTGACCAAACGCGGATGAATTGTCGGCCGAAGCGGCGGAGCCTGCGCCGGCCGCAATAGAGTTCAATCCCGCAGCGGTGGAGGCATCGCCAAGGGCTGTCGAGCCATCGCCCGCGGCCACTGCGGCGTGGCCATAGGCCGCCGTTTCTGCCCCCATGGCGGCGGAGTTCGCGCCGGTTGCCGTGGCGTTGGCGCCGTTGGCGCGCGAATTGATGCCAACTGCCGTTGAGAACGCACCCGATGCCGTCGACACGACGCCGATGGCTGTGGCGCTGTCCCCGTCCGACACCGCGCCGCGGCCAATGGCTGTCGAGTTGTTGCCGATTGCTCTCGCAGATGCACCGACGGCCGTTGCGTTGACGGCGGTCGCGTTGGCCGACTTGCCGACGGCGGTCGTGTCAACCGCCGAGCCGGTTGCATTGTTGCCGATGGCTGTCGCGTTATCCTGATTGGCGAGGGCTGAAGCGCCAACCGCCGTCGCATTGGTCGCGGTCGCTTTCGAATAGCTGCCGATGGCTGAAGAGTCGGTGTGTGTGGACTGGGCAAAGGCACCGATCGCGCTCGAGTTTGCTCCGTCCGCGCGCGAGAAGTTGCCGACGCCAATCGCATACGAGTTGGTGGCCTGCGCCTGATTGCCAAACGCAGTTGAGCCGATGCCGCTGGCATTGGCCGCGTTGCCGCAGGCGATGGCTTGCGAGCCGGCGGTGGCGCCACCGAAGCTGCCGCCGTACTGCTGGCAGATAAACTGGGCTTCGGCACTGGTGCTGGCGCCCATGGCCATCAACAGCGCGAGAGCCGCCACCGTTGCCGGTGGATTGACCCAACGCTCAGGAATGACAATCGGCTGGTGAGGACGATAGTGCTTATCGAGGCCGGGGTGCGATTGCGCTTCGGAGTTGGACGCAATTGTCCTATCCGTCCGCCCGGCAGGCGGCGAAGTCAGGGTACGCATTAACAAAACTCCTGATGCGCAACCGTGCCGGGGCAGACGGGATGTAACAACGGCATAACAGCGGTTGCGGGTTGGTTGTCCGCCCACCGTCATTACACGCTAAGATAGTTAATATTTAATTAAGACAATTTCAAGTTGTTTTTGTAAATGCAACGCACGGCGGTGTCAGCCAATCAAACGGGCATAGCCTTGGTCTTGGGTATCAACGAGTAACGCATTGTATTCGTTGTAGAATGGGTTTTGCTTGTCGATCTCGCCTAGACCGCGGGGATTGAACTCGTCGCGGCGGCTGAAGACGATAGGGGTTGCGACCGGGACAAACATCGCCCGCTGCTTGTTCAACGTCGTGATAAGCCCGCGCATCTCACCGGCACGGTCAAGCTGCGAGACGATGACCATGCGCATCGCGCCCTTGGTCAGCGATACAAGGTGGATGAACATGGACGACGCGGGGATGTAGAGCCGTCCGCGATGCGAGAACGGCGCGTCAGGCCGGTCACGTTCCTGAAACATCAGGCTTGGCCATTCCGGGTCCCAGGTGATGTCGGTGCGGTAGGCGACGATGGTGCCGGGGGTGGAGAATGCCCGGCGGATCGTGAGATAGCTGCCGATGTAGTGATCGACGGCGGCGCGCGTATAGGCGCCCATGTAGACCGGGGCGACGACGCCGCCGTTGCCCTTGAGTTCCATAGGGCCGCTTGCCGCCGCGTCGACCGCGCCGTGCCAGGCATCGCGGAGCGGCGGAAATTCGAGGCCCAGCACCATGCACACGTCAAAGAGGGTCTGATCGCGCACCGAACGGCCGCCCAGCATGTTCTGGATCGTCTTTTCGTGACAATCCGCGGCATCGGCCAGCTCCGCCTGGGTCAGCTTTTTCTCCACCATGGCGGTCCTGATCGCGTCCAGCGCATCCTCGCGCGAGGCGAGGGGACGTGGGGCTGGCGTGGACTTTTTCATGTGACGCTCTGCTTGGTGGAACGCGCTCAACTAGGCGGCGGGACACAACAGACCGTCGCCCGCACTCGTTTGCGGGAAAATACCGGTTTTTATCGCTTCGAAGCAAACCCAATTCGCAGTTAACCGGCGCGCTCTGCGCGTGAGGTGAATGAACCGGTGTTTGACCGAGGGTACGGCGCCGGGCGTCAAGGGGGGCGTCAAGAGTTATGACGCATCCGGGGCAACCGCCCGAGATCCCATCGCACCGGCAAAATGGCGGTAGGCGAGCGACAGGAACGTCACGTAGAGCATGCCAAGAACCAGAGCAACCAACTCAGTGATCACGTTGGCGATGGTGAAGCTCATGCGCGCTGACGCCGCGTCTGCAATGGCGGCTTGGGCCTGGGAGGGAAACACAAGGACAAGAACGAAATATAAGAGCAGGAATGGCAGCATTGTCGCCAGAAACGAGACCAGCGCCAGACGCAGTGTGTTGCGCCGGGTCATCTGCCAGGATCGGGAAACGCTCACGTCGTCGTCGCCCACCGCGGTTGCCGGAAGAATGAGCGACAGTCGACTTGACAGAACAACGACCATTGCAAACCAAACAATGATTGCTGCCATCCATAGTGCATCCTGCAACGTGTATTCGCTTTCAGAAGCTGGCGGTGGAATGATGACGAACAGCGCGAGGCCGGGCATGGTCATCGCTGCCAATAGGAGCACGGCCTTGATCGCATAGGAGATCTTACGTCCGTCGATCGCGATTCCGGAGCCGAATGTCTGTGGCTCGCCGAGCAGGATGCGCCGGTGCCAGGGAACGGCGATAAGCGCGCCGATCAACGTCGAGGCTAGGAGTGTTAGAAGCCACAGCGCGTCCGACCCCGTCGCCCCAACGGCGATTGCCTCGCGTTCCGCAGGATAGAACGACCAGTAGAGCGCCGCTGATACTCCGGTGAGGGCGATCAACCAAGGCCAGGCAAACCGCAACAGTTCTCCGGCATGACGGAGCGTGACGGCATAGACGTCGCGCGTCGTGGCAAAGACCGGAAGTTTTCTGGTGTCAGCTGCCATGGAGGGACCCGCGCGCGCAGTAGAATGACCGGCGGCATCGTCGCCGCCGCGTTCTCCGCCGTCAACGGATCAATTGCAGCAGGACCGCTATTGCCCGAGCACTTCAAGCTTGACGGGGGTCACGCCGACGCCGGTCATGCCGATCTCCTCGGCGGCGCGCTCGGACAGATCGATGATGCGTCCGGGCTTGTAAGGGCCGCGATCATTGATGCGCACGACGACGCTGCGGCCGCTATCGAGGCGGGTGACGCGCACGCGCGTGCCAAACGGCAAGGTTTTGTGCGCCGCCGTCAGCGCCCGCTTGTTGAAGCGCTCGCCCGTCGCCGTCATCTGGTCCTGCCAGTAGTAGGAGGCCTCACCCGACAGCGAATGGCCGCGTCCCGTCAGCGGCGCGCCCGCAGGGCGATAGCGGCGCCCTTCGCCCTCTTGGATTGATCCGGTTGCCATCAGCGAGGTCGCGGCGGCAACGGTCGTCGCCGTCCAGGACGGATCGCGGGCCGCGGCGGGCGTTCGCGTCACGGTCGTCGACCATGAGCCGATCGGAGCGGCATAAGGCGCTTCCGGGCCCGACCCGGCGCCGAGATAGGAGAACATGAACTCGTCGGCCCGGGAGGCCGAACCGGCCCCGGTCAATACAATGACGGCCGTTGACGCGATGGCGCGCCGGGCAATTCTGTTCAACACCTGGATGATCCCCCGATCCCCTCAAGCCCACAGCGGCTAAAGTGATTCGGAGGCGAAAAACAGGCGGCCCGGCGGAAGAACACTTCCACCGGACCAGACTTGTGGATCAAATCGTTAGAGCGTCTCAGCCCTTGCCGAGAACGGTCATGTTGACCGGAACGACGCCCGAGCCCGTCATGGAGATGGCCTTCGCGGCGGCACGGGAGAGGTCGATCACGCGGCCGGCGACGTAGGGGCCACGGTCGTTGATGGTGACGACGACCGACTTGCCGTTGTTGAGGTTGGTGACGCGCACCTTGGTGCCGAACGGCAGCGTCTTGTGAGCAGCCGTCATGGCGTTGGGGTTAAACCAGCCGCCGGAAGCAACCTTTTGCGGCTGCCAGTAGTAGGATGCCTTGCCCGAGTAGCTGCCGCCGCCGCTCGAATAGGACTGCGAAGCCTGAGACTTCTTCTTTTTCTTGGCGGGTGCGTCGTACGAGGCCTGGCTGTAGGACTTCGACTTCTTGCCCGAAACCTTGGGGGCCTTGGCAGACGGTGCCGCCTTGGCCGAGCCGCAGACATATTCGGGGCCTTCGCAAGACCACTTGGCGCTGGCGGGTGCCACACCCGCGATCATGGTGGCGACAGCAAACGCTGCAAGTCCGAGAATAGAACGCATGGATCACTCCTTGTCAGTCGATGTGCGGCAGTGGTGGGAGGTCAAACGAGCCTTCATTTTCCGCCCGAGGACGCCGGTGGCGCACCTCGAGACAACCGCCGGCTTGGCGGCACGCATCTGTCAGGTGTTGGAAAACGTGCTCTTCAGTGGACCCCTCACGTGAAACCCCAGAACCCGGTTCGATCTACCGCCAGAGCTTGATGGGGCCTTACCCCGTCCTGGCCGGCGGACCCGAGCATCACCCAGCCGGAGCGTCAACCCACAGCTGGTTTCACAATTTAACCACGAATTGTAGCGCGCTGTATCTGCTTGAAATAATGCGTGAGCTTAATGCCGTGCGCGACGGCAGGTCGCAGCTTCAGCGCACTCCGTCGGCTGCTGGATGGGGGGCGGAAGAACAGACGGGGCGGGCTTTTAGAGCCCGCCCCGCTGATGTCTAACTGCCGTCGCTCTCGCCTCAGCCGCGGCCGAGGATTGCGAGCTTCACAGGTGCGACGCCCGACGAGGTGACCCCGATCTGGCTTGCAGCAGCGCGCGACAGATCGATGACGCGGCCGGCAATGAAGGGACCGCGGTCGTTGATGCGGACGACGACCGAACCGCCGTTGCGGGTGTTGGTGACGCGCACCTTGGTGCCGAACGGCAGCGTCTTATGAGCGGCGGTGAGCGCGTTCATATTGTAGGTCTCGCCGTTCGCGGTCTTGCGGCCGTGGAAGTTGCCGCCGTACCAGGAGGCGACGCCCGACTGGAACGATGATCCACCCGAAGAGGCCTTTGCGACCTTGGCCTTCGACTTTTTCGGAGCGCTTGCGACCTTGGCCGTCGCTTTTGCCTTCGCCTTGTGCGCGACTTTCTTCTTGGCCTTGGGGGGTGCGGACGCCGACTGTTCGGCTGCCGGCTTCTTCACCTTCGCCTTGGCGACCTTGGCGGGCTTTTGCACCTTTGCAGACGACACGGTCTTGGCCTTGGCAACGGTGGCTTCACCGCCGCAAACATACTGCGGGCCGGAGCAGTTGTGCTTCCAGTCCTGAGCTGCGCCGGCCGTTGCGGGCGCCACCAGCGCCAGCGGCAGGACCGCGAGAATGGATTTGAAAAACGTCTTCATTCGATACTCCTTGTCAGAGGGGCAGCATGACCGATGCGGGCGCACTCTCTCGCGCGAAGCGGAGCGTGCGTGCCGTGGTCCATGTCGGGTTCAAGAGGTCCAGCCGCCCAAGCTGGCACGCGCCAGCCTTGAGCCTTTTGCGGCCGAAGGCGAGGGAAAGGGCATTGTTCATCGTTCCCACGCAAGACATTCAAAACCCGGTCTGCCACTGTTGGAATTGGGGCAGAAGCGCCCCGGTCGGCGCGGCACCCCTTGCCCCTTCGCGAGGTGGGGTCAACATGGTAAATGCGCCACGGTGCGAAGCTCAATTCGCACAGCTTTGATGTTGCAGTGATTTTGTGAGCGCAAAATGAGAGATGCGCGACGCCGCGCCGCAACCGGGCGCCGTGAGGCATGTGCTGAGTGCGAGACAATTGAGGGATTGTTTTCGGAATGCCGCAGTTCGAGGGACCAAGCTTTAGCGAGGCGTTGAAAGTCTGGGCCAGGATCGGGCTTACATCATTTGGCGGCCCGGCCGGACAGATCGCGCTGATGCATCGCATCCTGGTCGATGAGAAACGCTGGCTCGACGAGCGCACCTACCTCTTGGCACTCAATTTCTGCACGCTGCTGCCGGGACCCGAAGCGATGCAGCTTGCGACCTACTCGGGCTGGCGGCTGCATGGCATCAAGGGTGGGCTTGCTGCTGGTTTGCTGTTCGTGCTGCCCGGCGCTGCAATCATCCTCATGCTGGCCGCTCTCTATGCCGCCTTCGGTACAGTGCCGCTCGTCAATGCGCTGTTTGCGGGCATCAAGGCTGCGGTGCTGGCCATCGTCATCAAAGCTCTGCTCAATATTGCCCGGCGGTCACTGAAGGACCAGACCGAATGGCACATAGCGGCGCTATCGTTCGTCGCGATTTTTTTTCTCAAGATCCCGTTTCCGGTGATCGTGATCGCGGCCGGTCTTGCCGGGTATCTGCGCCAGCGTCGCGCGAACCACACGTCGTCGCCTGCGTCTCTCGCCGCCCATGTGCCGCTGACTGAGACCCTGTCGACGATGGCTCTATGGCTTGCGATCTGGCTTGCGCCGCTCTTGATCGTCTCATTTGCCTTAGGGTTCGATCATGTTCTGGCGCAGCTCGCCTGGTTCTTTTCCAAACTCGCGATCGTCACGTTCGGCGGAGCATATGCCGTGCTCGCCTACATGGCGCAGGATGCCGTTGAAACCTACGCATGGCTGAGGCCCGGCGAGATGCTGGATGGCTTAGGTCTGGCGGAGACGACACCCGGCCCGCTCATCCTGGTGACCGAATTCGTCGGCTATCTTGCAGCCTTCAGGCAGGGCGGCGGCTCGATCGTCATGGGCGTGCTCGGTGCTGCAGTGACGCTGTGGGCGACGTTTGCGCCAAGCTTTCTCTTCATCTTCGCCGGTGCGCCCTATATCGAGCGCCTGAAGGATGCGCCGAAACTCAAGTCTGCGCTGTCAGCGATCACGGCCGCCGTCGTCGGTGTCGTGCTCAATCTTTCGGTGTGGTTTGCCCTTCACGTTCTTTTCCGCAACGTGCCGGATCATGCGTTTGGCCCGTTCCAATTCTCGTGGCCTCAATTTTCAAGCCTCGATCCCCTAGCGGCGGCCCTGGCCTTGCTGTCGGCGGTGATGCTGTTTGTTTATCATGCGGGCATCATGCCCACGCTGGCCGTTGCCGCGGCGCTGGGGCTGGCGGCGCATGCACTCTTCTAATTTTACATCCAGCCTTTGCGGCGGAAGTAGAAGAACGGGATCAGCGCGGAGATGACCATGAGGGCCAACGCCATCGGATAGCCGAACGGCCAATCAAGCTCCGGCATGTGCTTGAAGTTCATGCCATAGACGGAGGCGACCAGGGTCGGCGGCATCAGCATTACGGCCATGACCGAGAACAGCTTGATGATCTGGTTCTGCTCATTGGCGATGATGCCGAGCGAGGCTTCGAGCAGAAACCCGATGCGGCCGGACAGGTGGCGCAGGCTGTCGGTCAGAGAACTGAAGTCGCGGTTCACGGCGTCGAGGCGGGCGATGATGAGCGGATCGACGTTGCGTTCGCGCAGGGCATGGGCAGCATAGGAGACGACACGCTGCAACGAGATCGCACTTTCCTGGGCGCGCGATGACAGGTCGCCCTCCTTGCCGACGGCGCGCAAAAGCGCATCAAGCCGCCGCGACCGGGAGGGCTGATCGACGCCGCGCTGCCCGAAGATCTGTTGCGCGAGCTTCTCGACCTCGTCCTGTATCCGCTCGATGTGATCGGCCTGGCGCTCGATGATGAGTTCCATGAGTCCGGCCAGCATTCCAGCACCCGTGGTCGACTTGGCTTCGCCTTTGAGCACTTTGGCGGAATAGAGGGGAAAGGCCCGGGTTTCGACATAACGAACGGTGATGAGCTTGTCGCCGGCGAGAATAAATGTGATGGGCGACGTTTGAAGGGCCCCGCCTTCGGCGGCATGCAGGGCGACGCCGGTCATATAGACCGCGCCGTCTTCGCTGTAGAAGCGGTTCGAGTCCTCGATCTCGCGCATTTCGAGCCGGGTCGGAACGTCGATGGCAAGGGCGGCTTCGAGCGCCGCGTCCTCTTCGGGCGTCGGGCTGAGCAGATCGATCCAGATCGTGCGCTCGCCAACGAGCGTGTCGGCCTGGCGTTTGCAGATCGTCGTTCCCGACACGTCGTAGACGGTGATCATTGAGGTGTGCTCCTTCCTTCCGGACGTGCGGCCCGTTGTGTCCTGCTCCAGAGCAAGGAGGACGGTCACGGGGAATTGGCGCCGGTCTTATAGGCCAGGCCGGCGTCAGGTGGTAAGAGGGAATGAGTCTGCGCGGTGCCCCGGCGAGATCGAACGCGGGGCCAAAATGGGAGACACACGAAATGCCACGAGCTGTGCGCTACCGGCTTGCGATGCTGGCGTGCCTCTGCGCCGGCGGCGGTGTCATTGCGGGTCTCGGGCCGGCCGTCGCCCAAGGCATCAAATGCTCGAATGGATTTCAGCTCGTCCAAGGCAGCTATCTGGCGACACCCTATTGCCAGGATGCGCTCGTCGCGCAAGTGGCGCGGGCCTACGGCATTCGCACCTCAGCCTCGCTGATCAGGGAAAATCCAAATCACAAGCGCCACGTCTGCCGGTTGATCGGCCGTGATATCCGCGTGCAGGAGAGCTGCCTGACGGTCAGCCCCGGCGTGCGCGGCCGTGGGTTCTGAGCGGGACCGGTGATGGCAATGACCCCGGTTGAAGCTTTGAACGCGGGCTTTGCGCAAAGCGGTGCCATCCGCTTTGAAACGCGGTTTGACGGGCCGGTTGCGTGCCTCTCACATCGCGGCAGTACGGCGATTGTTGCCCTTCAAGGCGCGCAAGTTCTGTCCTACGTGCCGGCGGGTGGCACCGAACTTTTGTGGCTGTCGCCCGTGGCGCGGCTTGGCACCGGCAAAGCCGTGCGCGGCGGCATCCCGGTCTGCTGGCCATGGTTCGGACCCCATCCTGAAGATGGATCGAAACCGGCGCACGGTTTTGTCCGTGCCGCGCTCTGGCACCTCACCGCAACATCGGCGGAGCATGACGGCGTGCGCATGGTGCTGGATTTTGATGCGACCGCTATTGATCCGGCGCTGTGGCCGCATCAGGCGGGGGTGACGCTGAGCGTTGAACTGCGCGACAAACTCAAGGTCACGCTGGAAACGGTCAACACAGGCTCGACTGAAATCGCATTGACGCAGGCCTTGCACACGTATCTCGCCGTTGGCGAGGTTTGTGACGTCGTGATTTCGGGCCTCGACGGCCGCCGCTATATCGACCAGTTGGACCCAAGCGCCGCCCCCGTTCAATCGGGGCCGATACGCATCGCCGCTGAGGTCGACCGCATCTATCAGGGCAGCAGCGATACCGTCACCGTCGCCGATCCCTCATTAAAGCGCACAATCCAAATCGCAAAAGCGGGAAGCGCTTCGACCGTGGTCTGGAATCCTTGGACGGTGAAGGGCGCGCGGCTGGGCGATCTGGGCGCCGATGGCTACCGCCACTTTGTTTGCATCGAGACGGCCAACGCGGGCGCAGATATCAAAACGCTTCGGCCCGGCGCGCGACACTCCCTCATGCAGGAGCTCAGCACCGGGCCGTTGTTGAAGTCAGCGTAGCTGCAGTCCGCTTGGATCAGCCAAGATCCGGCGTCACTTCACTCACGTCCTTGGCGCGGCGCACGCTGCCATCGAACTGCGCACCCTCGGCAATTGCCAGTGTCTGCTTGACGATGTCGCCATCGACGCGCGACGTGGCATTGAGGTAGACGGCCGATCCCTTGAGCGCGCCCTTCACCTCACCCTGCACGGCAATGGTGCGGGCGACGATGGTGCCGGTGACGCTGCCGGTTTCTCCGACCGTCACGGCCTCGCCGTGGACATCGCCTTGGATGTGACCGGCGATGAGCAGTGAGCCCTTGGTCTTCAGCACCAGCTGCTGACCCGAAATGGTGATGTCCTGGCCCAACACCGACGTGGGATTGTCGATGGCCCGCGACGACGGCTGGGGCGCTGACGACAGCGACTGCCCGAAGGGCGGGGGTGAGGACTTGATGGGCTGAATGGGCGACGGGCTTGGCGAGCGCATCGGCTCGGCGGGACGTGGATCCGGAGTAGAAACGCGATTGAACATCTAACACCCCCAAACACAGAACTTAGGATTTTTCCAACCCCGCAAACTCAGCACTGCTCTATGGGCACATTATGTCCGTAAAGCCAAGCTGAATTGAGTATAAGGGCGTCGATCGGGCTCTGTCTGCCGCTATTTTCGTTGGTTATGGATTTGGGGCACGACGGCGCGGCCGTTGCTGATGCAGCTGGCGAAGAGCTCCAGGCGGAGCGTAGCCGCAGCACAATGGATGCGGCTAAGCCGTTCTGCACCTTGCCAAAGTGGCCGATCCGCATACCTCCCGATCACCGCGGCGCGGCCGCGCCGCCGGGGACGATCGAGACGTCCGTCACGGATGCCAGCGACTATTCATGCCGTCGTCCAGCATCCTTTAGTGGGCAATTGCACGCTCAAGAATTGGGACGAGCGGCGCGCAATTTTATTTTTGTTTCGCCTTCGGGAATAAACGTCAATTCGGGATCCAAAGGTCAACGAATGGCGCGACGACCCTGCGGCCCCGCCGGCCGACATAGACCCCCGTGAAGGGCGCTTCGACGTAGGTGTGCCGTCCGCTTTCGACATACGCGAACGGAGCATCGACGACATGGTCGCCGTGCCGGTGATCGTAGTGGCGATGGTGGTGGCGCTTATGATGGCGGCGCGACGCATGGATCTTGACGATGGTCGCCTGTTTTATTGCCGCCGCCGGCATCTGTGACGCTGGAAGGGCATGGGCAACCGGGACGCTGGCGATGATGCTGGCCAAACCCAAGACCACGAGCGCGCTTAAAATCGACAACCTTTGCATGGAGATAAAGTCTTCCCTTCAAAATCCGGACGAAACGGGAAGACACTAGAAGATGTGCTGAAGTCTGCACAACTCATTTTTTGCTGCGCCGCACCCTGCGCGCGGCGGGCCTGCCGGCAAGAGCATCGAAATGGAGTGCATTGTCGGCGCGGCCCGACGGGTTCCGCTGATGGTGCTCGCCGCCTCCAAAGCCGAAGGTGCGCATTGAGGCATCACCGCTGTCGACAAATGGGCGATGGGACGTGCTCAGGGGACGACCGGCAGCCGATGAAATGGTAAACTGAACGTCAGAGAATCATTTCTGGAGGCATTGATGCGGCCGGCGACCATTTTTGTTTTGTCTTCGATGGCGGCAATTTCCGCAGCCACACCAGCTTTTGCCCAGCAGCCCAACTGCCCGCGCGCCGATACGCTGGGCGTGGCGCGCACGGTGGAAATCGATACCACCGGCGGTCCGGGCTTCGGATTGGAGCACTACAAGGCTCATGATTTTCTGCAGGCGAAAGAGGTCGTTCTGACGTTCGACGACGGCCCGCAGAAATTCTCAACCGAGATGGTGCTGGCGGCCTTGGCCGAGCAGTGCACCAAGGCCACCTTTTTCTCGATCGGCAAGATGGCGCTCGGCTATCCTGAAATCATCCGCGAGGTTGCCAAGCAGGGCCACACGGTGGGCTCTCACACCTGGAGCCACCAGCCGATTGCCAAGCTCAAGACCTTTGAGGATGGCCGGGTCGAAATCGAGCGGGGGGTGAGCGCGGTGAAACGTGCCGTCGGCACGTCGATTGCCCCGTTCTTCCGCTATCCCACCCTCGTCGATACGCCTGAATCGCTGGCCTATCTTGGCAAGCGCAACATCGCGATGTTCTCGACCGATATCGACAGCTTCGACTTCAAGCTGCAGCCGCCGGCGGCAATGGTGAAGGCGGTGATGGCCAAGCTCGACAAGAAGGGCAAGGGCATCATTCTGATGCACGACATTCATAAGAACACGGCCAAGGCCCTGCCGCTATTGCTGACCGCCCTTAAGCAGGGCGGCTACAAGGTCGTGCACCTGACGGCCAAGGCGGAAGTTACAACCGTCGCGGAGTTCGATGCGGCGATCGACAAGGATGCCAAGGGGCTACCGCAGGCGGGCAGTGAGCGGGCGACCTCCAGCATCGTCAAGACGATTGCGGGTGACGCCCCAGCCGCTGAAAAGCAAGCGGTCGCTCAGCCCCAGCCGACTGCTGTCGAACAGCCGGCCGGGGCGGCGCAGAGCAAACTTGAAGTGACGACGGCGCCAGCAGCGGCGGCCACGCCGGCCGAAGCCGCGAAGGCCGAAGCAGCGGCGCCCGCGCAACCCGTCGCCACCGTTCCTCAGCAGACGGCAGCTGAGCCTGCCGCCACCTCTGCGCCGGCGACGACGTCGTCCATCACGCCTTCAACGGCACCGGCTGGTGGTGCCGAGCCGGCCGAGC
>WBZP01003824.1_pt1 | contig 16060 bp, 15 predicted proteins | sample 5204301 | NCBI WGS metagenome assembly WBZP01 (sample SAMN12412401, study PRJNA552823) | activated sludge metagenome | isolation source: activated sludge from nitrification reactor of wastewater treatment plant... | place: USA: Pennsylvania | collected 2017
AGGGGCACGTCAGCGGCTGGGACGACCCGCGCTTCTGGACGCTGCGCGGCCTGCGCCGCCGCGGCTACACGCCGGAGGCCATCCGCGCCTTCACCGAGATGATCGGCGTCAGCAAGGCCAACAGCATGGTGGACATGGCCATGCTGGAGTACGCCGCGCGCGAAGACCTGAACGCGCGCACGCCGCGGGTCATGGCCGTGCTGGAGCCGCTGAAGGTGGTCATCGAGAACTACCCCAAGAAGCAGGAAGAGACGTTCGACGTGCCCTACTATAAGCAGGACAAGACGCGCACCGAGTCGCGCCCCCTCCCGTTCAGCCGCGAGATCTACATCGAGCGCGACGACTTCATGGAGGAGCCGGTCAAGGGGTTCACGCGGCTGGCCCCGGAGACGGAGGTGCGGCTGATGAGCGCCTACTACATCGCCTGCACCGGCGTGGTGAAGGACGCCGCCGGGCGCATCGTCGAGTTGCGCGCCGTCTACGACCCGGCCACGCGCGGCGGCACCTCGACCGACGGCCGCAAGGTGCGGGGCACGCTGCATTGGGTGTCGGCCGAGCACGCCGTGCCGGCCGAGGTGCGCCTCTACGACAACCTGTTCGCCAAACCCCTGCCGGAGGAGAACGGCGAGAACTTCCTGGACAACCTGAACCCCGACTCGCTGCGGGTCATGGACGCGCTGGTGGAGCCGAGCCTGGCCATCGCCCAGCCCGGCGACAAGTTCCAGTTCGTGCGCGAGGGGTATTTCGTCGTTGACCCCGACACCCGGCCCGACATGCTGGTGTTCAACCGGACGGTGGGGTTGAAGGATACGTGGCGGCCGTAAGGCGGGTTGCCAACCCGCCCTACAAGCGAGAAAGGAAACGGCCGGGCGCAAGCCTGGCCGTTTTACTTTTAGGGGCTGCCTACTCGTCCGGCGGATGTGTACCAGCCGCAACCCAGTTTCGTCGGGCACGAACCACACGCGGCTTGCGATAACTCAGTCACGGGGCGCGAGGCTCTGGCTGTTGATTGTGTGTCCTCGTTGAGCGAGCAACGCAGAGGCTTGCGATTTTCGGAGAATCAACTTTTCCCCCAGAAGGTACTCAGTCATAGTTCCCCGTGCGGTTCAATTGGCCTTGTCCTGTCCCGACCCGCCAGCCATTGTTCCAACGAACGGCGCGATTCGCGGCTGGGCACGCCGGCCAGTAGAGCGATCACTGGAATCAACTCGTCCAGTTGCTCCCAAAAGATGATGTCGCGCTCGTCGCTGTCTTCAAAAACCCGCCATTGCTGACGCTCATTCTCTGAGGCGTGGAAAAGCCGGGGATACCAGTCCACCGGCACCAGCACGACGCGGCCATCCGCCAGGCTCACGGATAGCATCTCGTTCGAGAATTCTACCGTTTCGACACGCGGTTGAACTTCACTCGTAATAACAATGCTCATACAACATTGTACACAATGATTGAGCCATAATAGATGAACGCTGCCATTCTTATGCAAGTCACGACCATCTGTCTGGTGTTTGCGCAACCAGCAACTACTGCTGGTTGATCAGTTGGATCTGTAGTGTTGTCCCTACAGCCTGGGCATAGGCGCGCAACGTAGACAGGCGCACGTCCTCGGCATGATTCTCGATACGGGAGATAGCCGACTTATGGGTTCCGAGTTGGTGCGCGACCTGTTCCTGCGTCAGGCCGGCCGCCTCTCGCGCTTGACGCAAGATGACACCGATGCGGAAGTTGCTATAGCCGGCTTCCAGCCCCGCCGCGAACTCTGGATCGCGGGACGTGCGCTTGCTGATGTAATCTTGCAGGTCACTCATTACAATTTTCTCCGAAACAAGTAATCTCGCTTGCGCTGCTCTGCCAATGCCAGTTCTCGTGCCGGTGTCTTCTGGGTCTTCTTGGCAAACCCATTAGTTAGAACCACCAATCGGCCACCGTCGAAGAAGCCAAGTAGTCGAATGGCGTCACTCCCTAATTGAACCCGCACTTCCCATAAGTCGCTGGTTCCCTCCAGTTTCTTGAAGTACTGTGTGGGTACCTGAGGCAATTCCTCAATCAGCCTCAGAACCCAAACCACTTTCTGAGCTTGTTTGCCGTTGAGTGAGTCGAGGAATTCCTCGACAGGACATGCGCCTCGGACTGTGTGGTAGAAGACGATAGTGCGCATCATTAGGTTAACACATATGTAAACTTGGAGCAAGGGATTACTATTGCACGATGAATCTCACTTCCACTCCACCTCCCCCGACCGAAAGAACTTCACCCCCATCCGCTCCCAGCGCGCCCCCTGCGCGGCCAGGCGCGCGCGGTAGCTGTCCCAATCGCGCCCGGCGGCCGACCAGCCCGCCTCGGCCACGCCCGGCAGCCGCGGGAAGAGCATGAACTCCACCTCATCAATCGTCGTCAGCGTCTCCGCCCACAGCGCCGCCTCGACCCCCAGCAGGCTGCTTTCGGCCACGCCCGGCAGTTGCGTCTCCGGCTGCCAGTCATAGGCTGTGCGCACGCTGATGGTTCCGGCCCAGATCAACCCCAGCGGCGTCGTGTCGTCGTACTTCATGTCCAGATAGACGCGCGGCGCGGGGGAGAGGATGACCCCGGCCCCCTGCGCGGCGGCGGCCGCGGCGTGGCCGGGGGCCCAGTGCTGGGCGATAGACGTGGGCGACAGGCGCGCCTGGCCGATCTCCTCCCAGCCAACCATGCGCTTGCCGTGGCCGGCCACGATCTCCTGCACGCGCTCGATGAAGCGCACGTAGTCATCCTTGTTCGTGGCCAGCGCCTCGTCGCCGCCGATGTGGAGGTAGTCACCGGGCGTCAGCGCCGCCAGTTCGCCGACCACATCGTCAATGAAGCGGTAGGTGATCTCCTTGTCCAGGGCCAGCGTGCTGAAGCCGACCTCAATGCCGGTGTAGGGCGGGCGGGTCTGGCCGTCGGGGTTTAGCTCGGCATAGGCGGCCAGCGCGGCGTTGGTGTGGCCGGGCATGTCAATTTCCGGCACGACGGTGACGTAGCGCGACGCGGCGTAGGCCACGATGTCGGCGTAGTCGGCCTGGGTGTAGTAGCCGCCGGGCCAGGTGCGACCGTCAGCCGTCGTCACCGCCGTCTGCCCGCCAACCCGCGCCAGCTCCGGCCACGACTTGATCGCGATCCGCCAGCCCTGGTCGTCGGCCAAATGCAGGTGCAGCCGGTTGAGCTTGTAGGCCGCGGCCAGGTCAATGACCCGCTTCACGTCGGCCACACCGAAGAAGTGGCGGGCCACGTCGAGCATCAGGCCGCGCCAGGCAAAGCGCGGCGTGTCGCGAATGGTTCCGGCGGGCAGCGGCCAGGGGCCAGGCTCCGGCGTGGCGCTTTCGATGGCCGGCGGCAGCAGTTGGCGCAACGTCTGCACGCCGTAGAAGAGGCCGGCCGGCTGGTGGGCGGTCAGGGCCACAGCGTCGGGGGTGATGTGGAGCGTGTACCCCTCTTGGCCGAGGGCCGTGTCATCGGCATCGAGGGCGAGAGAGACGAGCGGGCCGGACGCCGGCCACTCGCCGGAGGGGCGGATGGGCAATGGGTAGCCGGTGGCCGGGCGGAGGCGCGCGGCCAGCAGTTCGGCGACGGCCGTCACTTCGGGCGTGGCTGGACTAATCGTGATAGCGGTATCGGCGGTCAGCACAAAGACGCCGCCGGCCGGTTGGACAGACGTGGGTTGGGGGATGAGGTGCATCATGGTAGCGCGATTCTCCCGAATCGCGCGCGATCCGGGAGAATCGCGCTACAAGAAGTCTGATCCACAGATTGGGCAGATTCGGCAGATTTTAGAATTCAGCTCTTGCTTCTCTCTGAAAATCTGCCCAATCTGCCCAATCTGCGGATGATTCCTCTTCAATCTGTGGAATCTGTGGTTGCCTTCTCTTCGTTCTACGGCGTGACGAGGTTGATGACCCCGCTGGTGCCGTCGGCCAGGGTATAGGTCAACTGGCCGCTGGTGATGCCGTTGGCGGTCTGCGTCCAGCGGTAGCCGTTCGTCCCTTGCAGCGCGGCTTGGAAAGCGGCTTCCTGCTCCATGACGCCGGCGGCGGTGCAAGCCATCATCGTGCTGGCCAGCGGGCCGACGGTGAAGAAGCCGCCCTGGGGAACGATGCTGCCGGCGAAGCTGTTGCAACCGGAGTTGCCGCTGACGGCCAGCGTCGGCTCATCGAAGGTGACGGTGATCGTCGTCCCGGCCACCAGCGCCTGCTCGGCCCCGGCCGGGCCGAAGGAGACGACGCGGAAGGGCAGGCCCGACGCGCCGCCGGTGACGGTGTTGTCCGGCGGCGGCACGACGGTCACGCCGCCCGCGCCGGCCGGCACAAAGCGCATCGTGCCGCCGGTCAGCATGGTCACGAATAGTTCGTTGTTCTGGAAGAAGTGGCTGGCCGCGGCGCTGAGCTGCTGCAGGAACAGCTGATCCTGTGAGTCGGGGCAGAAGGCCATGGTGGACGCGCCGGGGATGATGCTCAACGAGCTACCGGCGACGGTGTACTGAGCCGTGACCCTGTTGCAGTCGGCCTGGATGGCGGCCGTGCCGTCGGCGGCGAAGATGATGGTGTAACGGCTGGGGTCGGCCACCGTGGTCGGCTGCGTGCCGACGATTGTGCCCGTCCATTGCCACGTCGGGCCGACCAGGGCGTTGGGCAGGGCCGGCGTGGGCACGGTCGGCAGATTGTCGGCGTTGACGGCATCCACGAAGGCCGCCGCCACCCACACCCGCCCGTCGGGCAGGGTTGGCGCTTCGACAACGTACCAGGCGCGATCCTGGCTGATGCCGATCAGCGTGCCGCTTTCGCCCAGCGGGGCCGCGCCGACGCTGGGGAAGTTGGTGCCGGGGCCGGTGCGCAGAAAGACGCCATCGGGGGCATTGACCGTGCCCGTCGGTTCAGTCGTCTCGGGCGCGGGCAAGTCCACGTCCGGCAGTTCGCTGAAGTGCATTGTGCCGCTGTCGGCCACCAGGTCAATGAACAGGTCGCCGTCGAGGAAGAAGGTGATGGCCGCGCCGCTCAGTTGTTGGGTGAACAGGTCGGCCTGCGAATCCTCCGGGCAGGCGACGAGGGTCGAGGGGCCGGGGACGATGCTGATAGCGCTGCCGTCGGCCGTGACCTGGGCGATGACGGTGTTGCAATCGGCCTTGATGGCCGCCGTGCCGTCCTCCAGGAACTCGATGGTGTAGCGGGTGGAGTCGGCCACGGCGATCGGCTCTTTAGCCGTGATCGTGCCCAGCCACTGCCACGTCGTGCCAACGAGGGCGGCGTCAATCGCGCCGGCCGGGGCCGTCGTGCCGTCGGCGGCGGCGTCGGCGGTGCGGTAGGTGTCGCTCGCGCCGTCAGCCCAGACGATGACCAGGACAGCACCCTCTTCCTCGATACGATATTGCGCCGCGGCCGGGAACGTCTCCATCATCTGATCGAAAAGCGACTCTTCGGGGCAGAAGGCCATGCTGGTCATGCCCAGTTCCATCGTCAGGCTGCCGTCGCCGGGCGTGGCGTAGATGCCGCTGCCGCGGTTACAGTCGAGTTGGGCGAAGAACGTGCCGTCGGCGTTGAAGATCAGGTTGTACTCGCTGGGGTTGGGCACTTCGATGGGCGTGGTCGCGCCGCCGTTGGCGTCGCGCCGCTCCCACAGCCAGAGCGTGTCAATCAGGGCCGGGTCGGCCGTGTGGGCCAGGGGGGTGGTCTCGGACGGCTCTTCGACCGCCGGAGCCGCTTCTTCAACGGCCGGGGCCTCGGTCGGCAACGTTTCCACGGCTCCTTCGACCGTGGGTTGCGTTTCCGTGGTGGGTGCCTGGCGGCAGGCCGCCAGGGCGACCAGCAGCACCAGACTGAGCAGAAGTGTCAGACGTTTCATCATTGTTCATCTCCTCTTGCAGTGTGTTCAGCAACGTGCCGCGCACGGGGCGCGGCTTTATCGGGAGCCAGGCTCTCTATAGATTAACGTCTAATGGGGCAAGGGGGTTCCGCTGAGGCAGTGCTTCTTACGTGGCGCTCATCTGCGGCTCATGTGGCTGTGCTTAGCGACAAGCGGTAGGCGCGGGCCAGGTTGGAGTCGGGGAGGAAGGTCTACTCTCGCCCAGGCCCCAGGTAATCTTCCAGGCGTAACTCATCTTTGAAGTAACCAATATCTTGGGACTCATATGCGCCAATTATTATATCATGTCACGGAAGTCATAGTGTTGGACAAGTAACCAATTCGAGTGCATACAGATACGCCATCGCCTCATCCGCCGTATTGCCACACATCTCCGCGCTCGGCCGCAGCCCAACACACACCGCCGGCCGCTCCGCCCGCCCGAACAGGCGGCAGCGGTTGTCGTCGCTCAGTTGAACGCAGCGCACCCCGGCCGGCTTGCCGTCGGGCATGCCGGGGATGGGCGAGGAGATGGACGGGGCGATGCAGCACGCGCCGCAGCCGGGGCGGCAGCTAAAGGGTGTCATTCGGCCGATTATACTTCGCCTCGTCAAGGTGGATGTCGCCATAGGTCAGCAACCCTTCCGGCAACTGCCAACTGACCAGACTGCGTACCGGCAGATTCAACCCCTCGTGGACGCCATACGCTTCGTTGACTGTGATCCAGGGCAGATAGACGTAGTCGCCCTTGACTTCGCGGTAGCGCATCGTCTCGAAGCGCGTGGGGCGGCCCAGGTCGTCGAAGAACATCCGCCCGCCGACGGTGCGCCCCTGGTCGGTGAAAGAGACGTCGGCGGCGTTGTCGTCCACCGGCGACCAACTGATCTTGTCGCTCAGATAGGCCGTTGGCAACCAGATGATCTCGCTCAGGTAACGCATCTGCGTGCCGAGGGTCAGCTTCTCGCTGCGGTCATCGAACAGCGTCACCAGCCCGGCCAGCTTGCCGAACATGCGCCCCTGGCCGTTTTGATAGGTATCGCGCGCGCTCATCAGCGGCAGCCCGTAGAGCTTGAACCGCGCGTTCCACCGCAGGCCGGGCGGATCCACGGTAAAGATTTGTTCCGCCTTCAGCGGCATCCACGGCTTGTCCAGGCCCAGACGGAAGAGGCCCGACTGCCTGATGGTCGCCGTGCGGATCCACGGCCGGCCGGCGACGCCGCTCCAGTTCATGTAGCGGCGCACCGGCTCCGGCAGGCCCGCAATCATCTCCGTGGTAACGATTTCCGAACGTGTCATGTAATTCTCCTCTATCGCGAGTATCATACCGATCTCGATGAACGCTGCCCAACCACCCCCACCGACGCCCGAAGTGGTCGAGCGCATCAGCGCCATGACCGACCCCGTCGCGCGCAACCGGCAGATCACCCAGGCCTATCACGAACTGGCCGTGGCCACCGCCCGCCTGCTGCCCGGCGGGGCCAACTGGTGCGCCGTGGCCACCTGGGCCTCGCGCCAGGCCGGGCAGACCATCCGCCGCGAAGACCTGCGGCGGACGTTCGAGCGGCTGCTGCGCGACAGTGGCGTGATCGAGGCCGCCGCCGGCGAGTTGGCCGCCGGGGCCGAGGGGCCGGAGAGCCTGGCCGGCGCGGTCGAGGCGGTGCGCGAGGCGCTCAGCCCGGCGGCGGCCTTCGCGCGCACGGCCGAGGCCGTGGCCCACGGCAACCGCAAGGTGTTCGCCGAGATCGGGCTGGCCTTCGCCCGCTTCCTGGCTGTGTGCGGCGACGGCCCGCCCGACGCCGCCGCGCTGGCCGCCTTCGACGCCACGCTGCGCCCCGGCGACCCACCCGACGGGCAGGAGCTGTTGCGCCGCGCCTTCGCCCACTACACCGCCGCGCTGAGCGCCACGGGCAAGGAGCGGGCCGAGCTACTGCTGCTGGCCAATCTGGAGATCGGCTTCCACGAGCAGACGCGCTTGCAGCCCGACATCCGCGCGGCGATGGACGCGCCGGTCTATGAGCCGGCCGACCTGCGCCGCCGCCTGCTGGCTGAGCTGCTGCCCGACCCCGACGCGCGGCTGCGGCTGGCCGCGCTGCGGCTGGCCGGCGAGGCCGCGCCGCTGCTGGCCGCCCGCGACCGGCTGGCCGACGAGGCCCAGCGCCTCGGCCGCCGGGCCATCACTGCCGCGCTGATGACGCTGGAGTTGCCCGGCGGGCGGGTGCTGCGCCTGGGGCGTGACCTGACGGGCGACTATCCCGCCGCGCTGCGGACGTTGAGTAACCCCGATCTACGCGCCCTGCTGGCCGAAGTGGACACGACGCCCGACAGCCCGCGTGGCACGGGCGGTCGCGACTGGAGTGACCTGCCCGGCCGCATGCACTTCATCGCCGACCTCTTCCGCGCCTACCACGAAGACGCTACCCTGTTCGAGTCGCCGGAAGAGTAAGAGTAAGAGGAACGCGGAGAAACGCGGAGGAGCGCAGAGAGACGCGGAGGAAGATTCTCTGTTTCTTCCTCCGCGTCTCTCTGCGTCATCTCTGCGTCTCTCCGCGTTCCTCTTAAACTCTACAACACTTTCCGAAAGTAGCGTTCGACTTCTTCATAGCCCAGAGCCGCGTGGGCTGTAGGGCTGTTGGGGTAAAACGGCGTAGTGTCCGAGGCCATCTCGCGGCAGCCGGCGGCCCGCGCCCAAGCCTCGCCCCGCTCGACCAGCGCCCGGCCCAGACCGCGGCCGCGCCAATTCTCATCAACGTGCCACGCTTCGATGTAGCCGATGCGGTCGCTCTCGCAGCCGGGGGCCGAGTCGTGGATGGACACCTCCACCAGCCCGCACAATCCCCCCTCCGGCCGCGCGGCGACGAAGGCGGCCATCAACGTCGGCAAGGGGAAGCCGGCCAGAAACGTATCTATCTCGCCTTGCTCCTCCTCCGCCGACGAGTCCGGCCACAGCGCCAGCCGCAGCCGCAGCCACTCGGCCCGATCCCCCGCCTCCACCGCACGAATCACCATGTCGTCATCTCTCTTGCCAATGACCGCCGACCGCCGACCGCCACCACTGACCTACTGCCCCACTGACCTACTGACCTACTGACCTACTGACCCACTGAATACTGGATACTGCCTACTGCCCACTAATCTCCGCCAACTTCCGCACCGTCGTAACGCTCCGCACCGTGGCCGGCACCTTCAGCGCCCGCTCCAGCGTCGCCCCGGCGAAGTTCGTCTCCGACTGCTGCGTGTGGCGCAGCCAGTAGACCTCGCGGCCGTGGACGGCAAAGTCGTCGCTGGCGCGGCGATAGGTCATCAGCCGCGCCGTGGCCGCGTCGTCGGGCGGGCGCTTCAGGAAGGCGATCATCAGCCCAAAGGCGGCCTCCACTTCCTGCGCGGCGAAGGGCTTGTGCGCGGCGACGGCGGCTATCTCGGCCGGCGTGCGCAGGAAGGTGGCCACCTCGTAGCCCAGGGCGTCTTGCAGGTGGGTCTCGATGCGCCCTTCCAGCGCCTCGGCCGGGCCATTGGCGTTGAAGAGGACGTTGCCGCTGGCGATGTAGGTCGAGACGTTGGCCAGGCCCATCTCCACGAACAGGGCGCGCAATCTGTCCATTTTGACCGTGCGGCCGGTGATGTTGATGGCCCGTAGCAGGGCGATGTGGCGGCTCATCGCGTGGAGGAGGCAACGTCATTGACGACGGCGATAGCGAAGCCATCGTGCCCCTTGCTGCCCACCGTCTGGAGAACAATGGCGCTGAGGCGCGGCTCGGCGGCCAGCCGCTCGTTGAAGCGCTGCGCCCCCACAGCGTTGGCGTCGTCGCCGGGGTCGAGGATACGGCCGTGGCGCACAACGTTGTCGGCGATGATCAGCGCCCCCGGTCGGGCCAGCGGCAGCGACCCTTCCAGATAGGCGACGTAGTTGAGCTTGTCGGCGTCAATGAAGATCAGGTCGAATGGCGGCACGCCCTCGGCCGCCAGGTGGGCCAGCGAGGCAACGCCCGGGCCGACGCGCACCTCCACCCGCTCGGCCAGCCCGGCGCGGGCGATGTTGGCCCGCGCCACTTCGGCGTGGAGCGGGTTCAGCTCCAGCGTCACCAGCCGCCCGCCGGCCGGCAGCGCCCGCGCCAGGCAGATGGCGCTATAGCCGCCCAGCGTGCCGATCTCCAGGATGCGCCGCGCGCCGGCGGCCCGCGCCAGCACCGTCAGCAGCTTGCCCTGGGCCGGCGAGACGGCGATCTCCGGCAGCCCGGCGGCGGCACTGCCGGCCAGAGCGGCCGACAGCGCCGGGTCGTCGGGCAGGAACAGGTTCTCGATGTTGGCGTCAACGGCTGTCCACAGTTCTTCGCTCACAAGCTGTTTCTCCAATGGTCTTGGCGCGACGGCAAGCTATCGAGGTTCGACCGTGGTCTAGCTCGCCAGGGGCGCGACGTTTTTGTTACCTCGGAAGAGATTATCCGGATCCCACTTGGCTTTCAACTGCGCCAGACGAGCGTAGTTGCCACCGTAGGCAGCGTGGATGCGCTCGTCGCCCTCTTCTTCGGTCAGGAAGTTGACGTAGGTGCCGCCGGTCGAGAAGCGGCGCACATCCTGCCACGTCGACCGCACCCAGGCGATATTGGCGGCATCGTCCTCCGGTTTCTCCCAGGCGCAGGCGATGGCCAGCACGAAGGCCGCATCGCGATTGCCGACGGCCGAGTGGTCGGCCGGCAGTTGGTTAAGCGCGCCACTGATGGGAAAGATGGTGATACCGGAAAAGGGCGAGATCATCCGACCGGCGTGCTCGACTAGCCGGGCCAGCAACTCCGGCTCCAGCGCCGGCAAGTACTCCGACTTCCAGTAGTCGCGCCGGCCCGGCGGCTGGGTCGCGTCTATGAGACTCTGTTGCGCGCGGTAGGGGCGGGGCTGGACGATGTCGCCGACCGGCGCGCCGAACGCCTTGATGGGCGCGACGCGGGCCTCCGCTTCCACCCGCTCGCCCGTATCACAGACGAAGAAAGCCACGATCGGTTGGCCGTGAATTTCCGGCTTTAGCCACGGCGCGGGCGGAGCCTTGCGCAGCACGGCGACGCAGGTATGTTCGGGCGGGGCCTGGGCGGCCCAGTCGCGGTACAGGGCCAGCACGTCGCCGGCGTCCCTGGCCGGCCAGGCGATGCCGCCGCCGATGATCTCCGGCCCGACCGGGTAGAGGCGATACTCGAAGCTGGTGACAACGCCATAGTTGCCGCCGCCGCCACGCAGGCCCCAGAACAGGTCGGCGTTCTCGTCCTCGGCGGCGCGGACGAGCCGGCCGTCGGCGGTCACAACCTCCATTGCCGCCACGTTGTCGCACGTCCAGCCGAAGCGGCGCGTCAGATAGCCGAAGCCGCCCCCCAGCGTCAGGCCGGCGATGCCGGTGGCCGAAATGAAGCCCAACACCGCCGCCAGCCCGTGCTCTTGGGTCTCGCGATCCAGGTCGGACAGCAGGCAGCCGGGTTGGGCGCGGGCGATGCGCTGGTTTGGGTCTACGTGGATATCGCGCATGGCCGACATATCGAGCATGAGGCTCCCTTCGCCCACGGCCAATCCAGCGATGTTGTGCCCGCCGCCCTTAACCGACAGGGGCAGGTGGTGTTCGCGGGCGAAGTTCACCCCCGCCACCACGTCGGCCGTGTCGGCGCAACGGACGATCAGGGCCGGGCGGCGGTCAATCATGGCGTTCCAGATGGTGCGCGCCTCGTCATAGCCTGGCTCACCGTCCCGCATGAGCGGGCCGTGCAGTTGCCCGCGCAGACTCTCAACGACATCCGGCTCCAACCCCCAACTTTGCGTCGCGCTTGTCATGGTTTGATCCTCCTCTATCTATTGTGTGGAGCGATGAGCGCAGCGACTTTCCCAGCAGGAGAGTTCGCAACCGTTCCGCTCATGCGCTCCGCCGACGTTGGAATGGATCGTGGGCAGGATGTTTAGACGAAGTGATCCTCGGTTTCTCAGGCGTGGCTGAGAAGATACCAGGCGATGGGACGGACGAAGAAGCGCGGCTGGAAACAAACGTCCGTCCATCGTTCCGCGGTCATGGCTGGTCTGCGGTCGCGTCCAGTGGCTTGCGATAGGCCGTGGCCCGACCATCCACGGCGAAGCCGCAGGCCTCATAGAGCCGGGTCGCCCCGCTGATGTTCTCGGAGTCAACCGTCAGGGCCGACTCGGTCATGCCCTGCGCCTTCAGCACGCGCAGGCTTTCGGCGATGAGCGCCCGGGCCAGGCCGCGCTGCCGGTAGGGGCGGCGGACGCTGATGGCCTCGGTGTAGCCGCGCTGCCGGTTGTAATGTTCGTTCTCCAGGGCGTCAATGAAGGTGCGCACCTGGCCGGCGATCTCGTTCCTGTCAACGTCCCAGGCGATCTGCCACAGATCCGGTTGGAAGACGGCCGGAGTCGTCAACCACTGCTGATACTGATCTTCCGATGGAGGCGTGTAGCCCCAGTGGTCGCGGAAGGCTTCGCTGTCCGCGTCCCAAATGGCGCGGTACTGCTCCGGGCCGACGGGGCGCATCTCCAGGCCGGCGGGCATGGGGAAATCGGGCAGCGGCCCGTCGAGCGGGCGCGTCATGCGGTGGAAGTAGCGCACCGGCCGATACCCCTCCTCTTCCAGCAGCGCGATCAGGCTGGCGTCCTTGTCCCAGGTGTTCGTGGCGAATTGCTTGGGTGTGTCGGTCAGGTGTCCGGCGGCCATCTGGCGCAGGCGACTCTCGACCCAGTGGAGCATCGCCCGCCGCAGGCCATGCCCATGCCATTGGGGGGCCAGGGTCAGGCCAAACTTGTACAGGTGAAGCGTTTCGTCCTCCAGCTCCCATTCGCCGCGGGTGAAGCCGACCATCGCGCCGTCAATCTCGGCCACGATCATATCCGTCGCCGGGTCGCTGTTGTCCAGATGGGCGTAGATGCGGGCCACGTCGTCGGCGTCCACGATCCACTCGACGCCGCCGGCCACGCGCGAGGCGTTGCCCACGACAGCCATAGCGGCGTAGTCGTCGGGGCCGCGGAAGCGGCGGAAGCGCAGGCCGGGCACGTCCGGCGCGTCGGGTAGATGGATGGTGTCCTCTCTGTCTGTCATAATAACTTACCCCGCATTCCAGATAGCCCGGTCTTCGATCTCCCAGGCGTGGTCGAGCGTGTGCCAGGCGACGTAGCGGGCGAAGAAGCGCGGCGACCAGATCTTGCCGCCGCGCGGGCCGCTGGCCGGCAGTTCGCCGCGCATTCCGGCGGCCAGCCCGTCGAGGGCAAGCTGCCGGATGGTGGCGTGTTCTTCGGCGGGGTCGGCCATGCCCGCCGGCCGCTTGCGGCCCAGCCGCGACAGATAGCCGCCGTCGGCCCCGCGTACGTGGCCGACGATGTCTTCCAGGTCGCGCCCGCCGCCGCGCGGCCCCTTGCGCAGGGCCACGCCGACGGCCGACTCGGCGGCCTTGTCGAACGCTTGCCAGATGGCGTTCAGGAGCGCCGTCGAGCGCGCCAGTTCGGCGGCGTCGAACGGCCGGCTGTCGGCGGCGGGAATGGCCAGCGGCGCGCCGAAGTCGGTGTTGCTGCTGCCCGGCAGCCGCTCGAAGATGGTGAAGTCGTCCACGGTCGCCGGCATGTCGAACGGCAGCCCGGTGGCGGTGATGGCGCGGGCGTAGCGCGGGGCGTAGTCGAGCAGCGCGGCCACGGCCGCCGCCTCGTCGCGCCCGCCGCGACACCAGCCGGGCCACTCCAGCGCCCCGGCAATAACCCGCTTCTGGCCAATCTCGAGATAGATAGGAACCATTTGATGTTGTCTCCTGGGAAGAAGGGAACCACAGATTACGCAGATTTCACAGATTTCAAGAATAATGATCCGCAGATTGGGCAGATTAGGCAGATTCAAGAGAGATTTCCTTGTTCTGGAATCTGCCCAATCTGCCTAATCTGCGGATTACCCTTCTTCAATCTGTGTAATCTGCGTAATCTGTGGTTACTTTTCTCTTTACAGTGGCACACTCACAGGCCCGGCGGGGGTGAAGGTGTGATGATGGGAGGGGTCAGTGGGTCAGTATTCAGTCGTTAGTCGTTAGTCGTTGGTCGTTGGTGGTCTGTCGTCGGCGGTCGGCGGTCAACCTGTGATGGGTGGTGTTCATGCTGTTAGCTCCAATAGAACCTCGTCAATCTCGGCGCGGCGGGCGTTGGCGTAGCCGCGGTCATCGCCGATGCGGACGAAGCCGCACTTCTCCATGACGCGCAGCGAGGCGGCGTTGTCGGCCGCCGCCCGGCCACGCAGGGGGCGATGAGTCTCGATCAGCAGGAAGGCTTGCAGCGCGGCCGTGGCAATACCCCGCCCCCAATACTCCCGGCCGAGCCAGTAGGTGACCTCCAGCCCCACGTTGCCGACGTAGCTGGACACGTGGCCGGCCGGCTGCCCATCCACTTCGATGGTGCGCATCAGGATGGTCGGATCGTTCCGCAGCCAGCGCCAGTGCTCATCGAAGGCGGCGCGGTCGTTGGGGTCTTTGACGGTGAAGGCAGCCATGTGGACGCCCAGCGGGTCGCGCTGGTGCTCGAAGAAGATGGGCAGGTCGCCGTCGGCGACGGGGCGCAACTGTACGTTGACAGACATAGTACTCTCAGAACAGCGGCAGCGGCGGCCCCAGCAGCGTCATGCCGTGCGCATCCCACAAGGCCGGGTCGGGCCGGGGCATGGCGTCGGCCGGGGTGACGGCGCGGAAGAACGCTTCCATGCGCCCGGCGGGGTAGAAGGCGACCAGGATGCGGCCGCGCCCATCGCCCACGCAGGCCCAGACGTGGGGCACGCGCCGCGGGGCCAGCAGCGAGTCGCCCGGCCGCAGCGTCAGGCGCGTGTCGCCGACCTCCATCAGGAACTCACCGGTGACGACGTAGAACCACTCGTCCTGGTCGTGATGCAGGTGGCGCGCCGGGCCGCCGCGGGCGTGGAACTCATTCTCCAACACCAGCGGGCCGTCGCCATTGGGCGAGGTGACCTTGAAGCGAATGACGCTGACCCCCAGGCCGCGGCTCTCGCCAAAGCAGTCCTGGCCGGCGGCAACGTAAATTGGATCGCTATCGCTCATCGTTCTCCCTGTCGTTGTTGGCGGACTACTTGTCGGAGCCACTCATTTGTACCACCCAAGTGACTTGGGAAGTTGCATCTCAGCTCTCATCTTGCCGGAAGGGCGTCAATCCAGCGTCAATCCGGCGTCAAGAAATCGGCCGGCCCGACGGCGTCGCCAGCGGCTTGCGATAGGCCAGGTGCTGGTTCTTGATCCGAAAGCCGCAATCGGTATAGACCCGCGACGCGCCGGTGATGCTTTCGGAATCAACGTTGAGCGCCGACTCGGTCATGCCCTGCGCCTTTAGCGTGCGCAGGCTCTCGACGATCATCGCCCGGGCCAGGCCGCGCCGCCGGTAGGGCCGCCGCACGCCGATCGTCTCGGTGTAGCCGCGGCGGCGCTGAAAGGCTACGTTCTCGTCATCGTCAATGAACGTCTGCACCTGCCCGGCGATCTCGCCCGTGGCCGCGTCCCAGGCGACCTGCCACAGCGCCGGGTTGAAGATCGGCTCGCTAATCCACCACTCGAAGTACGAGTCGGGCCGCGGGCTGAACCCCCAGTGGTCGCGGAACGCCTCGTGGGAGGCGTCCCAAATGGCCCGGTATTGGTCGGGCGTGACCGGGCGCAGTTCCAGGCCGTCGGGCAGAGGGAAGTCGGGGATGGGTTCGTCCAACGGCCGAACCATCTGATAGAAGTAGCGGGCGACGTGATACCCTTCGCTCTCTATCAGCGCGCGCAGGCTTTCGGCCTTCTCCGGCGCGCCCAGGGCGAACACTTTGGGCGCGCCGGCGGGCAGGTCGGCGGCCACCTCGCGCAGGCGCGCTTCGAGCCAGCGCAGCATCGTCCGGCGCAGGCCGCGCCCGCGCCATTCCGGCATCAGGGTGAGGATGATCTGGAAACGATAGAGGCCATCGGTCTCCAGTCGCCAACTGCCGAAGGCCGAGCCGATGATGCGGCCGTCCACCGCGGCGATAATCAGATCGCGCGCCGGGTCATAATTGACCACGTTTTCGTGGATGTGGGCGATCTCCTCGACTGTGGCCACCCACTCTTCGCCGTCGGCCGCTTCGCTGGCGTTGTTGGCTTCGGTCGGGCCCGTCATCGCGCGCCAGTATACGTAAACGCCCCCGACCGTCCATCGCGCCGGTCGCTGGGCGTGCGACTCGACAGGCGGCGAG
>WBZP01003825.1_pt1 | contig 16059 bp, 14 predicted proteins | sample 5204301 | NCBI WGS metagenome assembly WBZP01 (sample SAMN12412401, study PRJNA552823) | activated sludge metagenome | isolation source: activated sludge from nitrification reactor of wastewater treatment plant... | place: USA: Pennsylvania | collected 2017
CTAGAAAGCTGGCGCGCCCGGCCAATGCAGTTGGTGGAAAAATGGGAATGGCAACCTGCGCCGGATCATATTCAGGCGAAAAGCACTTTAAAGTATATCAACCTGCAATTATACATTTTGGTTTGTGTTTTACTTCAAAATTGCATGAATTACGGGAAATTTTAAACAAAGATCAAAGTTCGGAAAAGCTGTTTTTAGAAACCTTGAAAAGCAAAGGGAAAGAATTAAGAAAATTTAAGTTTGAAACAAACAATCCAAATAGTTTGTTCTTTAAAGTTACAATCAAGGATAAAACTTTTCCAAAAACCCATTTCTTTGACATGATAGAACTTTCAGAATTCTATCCAGACTTTGGTTTTGAAGAATTGCCAAAAGGAGAAAACAAATGAAATCATATACTTTAAAACTTACACTCGTTTCAGACACCCTAATCGGTTCCGGCGAAGGCTACGGAGCTGTCATTGATACGGATGTTGTATTTGATTCTTACGGATTTCCCTACATTCCGGCAAAGCGAATCAAGGGTTGCCTTAGAGAATCTGCCGATGAAGTAGAGTCAATTTTTAAAAAGGCAAAGATAGGTAAATCATTAAACGTTGATGAAGTTTTTGGAAAACAAGGAGACACTGACGGAAAGGTTTATTTTTCTAACCTATATATCCAAGATTATCAAAAATGTATAGAATGGATGGAATACATCAAAGCTCAAGATTTTGGAAAACACATCCATACGGAAACTGTTCTTTCAAATTATACATTCATACGGAGACAAACAAGGCTTGAAAAGGGTGTTGCGAAGGAACATTCGCTTAGGAGTTCGAGAGTTCTAAACACAGGATTGGAATTCTATGGAGAATTAAACTTAGAAGAAGATACACTAGAAACTCTCGCTCTTGCCATACAAAACCTACGTTCTATGGGAACTATGAGAAACCGAGGTCTTGGTCATGTGTCTTGTCAATTGTTTGATAAAGATAAAGACGTTGGAGAAAAAATTATCAAGGAGCTAAAAACGCTATGAAAACCATTTATTACAAAATAGAATTGCTTTCACCAGTTTTAATGAGTACCATCAAGTCAGAACCAAACGCTATGGAAAGTCACGATGAATTAAGTGGAACGAGTGTTCTAGGGTTTCTTGCGAATAGATATATTCATGAAAAAGCTAAAGATGCCCATGAGAATGAAAACTTTTATAATTGGTTCTTAAAGGGTGATTTACAATTTTCCAATGCTACGATTATAGATCAAGGTCATAAATGCGAGAAATTTCCAATGTCCATTCAGTATAAAAAAGAAAATGAATTTGATATTCAAGACATGCTTTTCCATAAAGATACAGAACAAATCCAACGTAAGGAAAGTGATAAATACAGCTATATAGAAAACGGTGAAATAAACTTTTCTGATATTTCCAAACACTTTCACTTTCATCACAAAAGGGATAGGGAGAGAGGAAGTAGTGAAGAAGGTCAGATTTATCATTATGAATCCTTAGATGCCGGACTTACATTTGGGGGTGAAATCAAAGGAAATGAACAAGCGATTGCTCTATTTAAGGAATGGTTTAACAAAGAAAGGACTGTTTTCTTAGGGAGGTCAAAGAATTCTCAATACGGTAAGGCAAAAATGACTTTAGATGATAATGCTCTTTTTCAAACCTATTTGCCAAAGGGCATTGGTGAAGATAAAAAAATCAGTATGACTCTGTTGTCGGATGTAATCCTTTACAATGAAAACGGTTTTTCATCCACTAGTCGTACTGATCTTGAACGTTATCTTGGGAAAGGAATCGAGGTTAAAAAAGTATTCCAAAAAGCTAAAGAAGTTCGAGGTTACCACTCTGTTTGGAAGATGCCAAAGCCATCCGATGTATGCCTGAAAGCGGGAAGTTCGTATTTACTAAAAGTTGGAGATTCTAAAGAAAGCTTACAGACTATTTTAGAAAATGGTTTGGGTGAGAGATGTAACGAAGGTTTTGGTAGGGTTGTGTTTGGATTGCAAAAGGGAAATGTTGGTTATACAAAGGTAGATGAGGAGAAAAAAATTAATGACCAAAAAGCAAAAGTAGAGAAACCCAAAGAAAGTCCACCAGAAGCAATTCAAAAACTCATCCAAAACGTTATAGAAAATATGGCGATACAATTTGTGAAAAACAAAGCGATGGAAAATGCAAGAGAGTTAAAGACGGAAAATATGGGTGATAAGATTGGCATTTTTACTCGGTTGAAAAGTATGATAAAAGAGGATGGAAGCATTAATCTGGATTCGCTGGAAGACAAAGCAAGAAAAAACCTTGAGAAGTGCAGATTGGAAAAAGAAAAGAAAAATTTGTATGAGCATATAGAAAGCTATAAGCCGAAATTAGAAGATGTAAAATCTGTTCAAGATAAAGATACAGGAGCAGATTTTACTGCAATATTGCAAGAATTTACGGAAGTTAAGTTTAAACTTGATTTAGAAGTAAAAATGAGAAAAACATACTTCAATTTTCTCTTCATTTCCATTCGAAATAAAATCAAAAAACAAAAAGGAGAACTAAAATGAGCGAGTCTTATGTAGCCAAAAATCGTCTTGTCTTGAAAGGAACATTACAACTTGAAACACCAGCTATCATCGGTTCTGGAGAAGACGAATTTTCTGACCTTGATGTAGTTTGTGATAAAGAAGGTATTCCGTTTATTCCAGCTACCTCTATTGCCGGAGTGATACGAGAGCAATTTAAATCTATAAACGAAAATATTACAAATGAATTTTTCGGAGAGGATAATAATAAAAAAGAACCACGGCAAAGTAGAATCAAGTTTTATGACTTAAAACCAAGCAATGATAACAAAGTTATTACTCGTGATGGAATCCAATTAAACCTGAAGGAAGGGATAACAGAAGACGAAGCAAAGTTCGACTATCAACTCATAGATAGGGGTGCAAAGTTTGGTTTTGAAGTAGAAATAGCTTATACGGATAAAGAAAAAGATACGGTTTTCAAAATAGCCAAAACGATTGAGAGTCTATTCCCTCCGACCCCCGTGAATAGGGGAGTTAGGATAGGTGCCAAAACCAACAATGGTCTTGGAAGGTGTAAGCTAAAAGACATCCAATTTTATGACTATGACTTTTCTTCCCAAAAAAATGCCATAGCTTGGATTCTGAAAAAACCTAATGAACCGATTAAACTTAATGTAGACCCCTTTCCCATCCCACAAGAGAACAAGTTTTCTATTCAATTCACTGGAAGGTTAGAAAGTAGCCTTATCATTCGTTCTCGTTCTTACGAAGGAGGAGGATTTAATGCTGATTCCATTCATATCCGTTCTAATGGTGTTCCCGTCTTAACTGGCAGTTCCTTAAAAGGAGCAATCTGTAGTCAAGCAAAACGAATCTTGAGAACAATTAATAAAGAAAAAGTTGATGAGAAATTTGAGAATACTCTTTTTGGATACGTAAATGATGAGAAAAAAGATCAAACAATCAAAGGCAAAATTCGAGTTACGGAAGAATTGTTCCATGAAAAAGTTATTAACGAAAAGCAGACTCGCATCAAAATCGACCGATTCACTGGTGGAACGATAGAGACAGCTCTATTTGATAGTGTTCCACTATATAGGGATAATTTGCCCCCAGACCCCAGTGAACGGGGGAGTGAATATGTCCATGAACAAAGGAGAGATTCCATTACTTTTAACATTGAAATTGTGGACTACAAAGATGAAGAAGCTGGGCTTATTCTCCTCGTTTTAAAAGACTTATGGAATTCTTGGATTGCCATTGGTGGAGAAAAGAATGTTGGTCGTGGTAGACTGATTGGCGAAAGAGCGATGATTGAATGGAATGAAGAAAAAATTGAGTTTAAAGATATTATGGATTTAAAACCAGATCAATTGGAAAAGCTTGAAACATTTGTTATAAAGCTAAACTCTTATTTGAAAGGAGAGAAAAAATGAATAAATATGGTTTGACCAAACTAAAAATCAAAAGTGATGTAAGACCATTGGGAATTCTTCAAGAAGATAACCTCAAACAAACCATTCAAGATAATTTCCCAAGCAGTGGTTATGCTGTTGTATGGTTGTACAACGAAGTTAAGATTTTGAAATACAATTCCATAAAAGACCTATACTTTGATCCAAAGTATTTGCAAAAGCTTAGACTTTTCAATCAGACTTCCGAACTCCATATCTGGAGAAGTAGAGGTGAATTAAAAGGTCGGTTGAGGATTGATGAAAAAGGAGATGATTGTCTTGCAATTGAAGCGGATCAAGTTCTTTGGGGAACAGATTTTGAAAGAGATAAAAATGGGAATAAAATCAGTGATAAGATAATAGTCGAAAAAAGAGGAACAAGAATTGAGCTACCTTTTAATGGCTTTCAAGTAGACGAAAAAAATCGCATAGCTATCAGAACAAGAAATTATGTAGGTTATAATGATATTGGACAAGCTGGATATGTAGATTCCATGTTTGTCTGTTTTGTGAAAATGCCAGAAAGAAAATGTATAGGAGAGTAAAAAGATGGAAAAGGGAATTTTAATAATTGAAGAAAAAAATGGAAAATACGAAGTAAAGATACAACCTTCATCAGGTGGTAATCCAAGAAATACAAGATTTAAAGCAGAAGATGATAGTCTCAATAATAAAGAAATTGAGTACGAAGTCGAAAAGTCTAAACCGGCTCGTATTTACTATCAAGGTAAACAGATTTTTCCTCCTAACGAAGAGAAAAAAGAGACGCAGCAAGTAGTCGAGCTAGCATCAGTAGACCCTTTAACACTTCCAAAAGGTGAAGGAACAGCTCATGCTCCATACAACTTCATTCCATTGAATAACAAAGTTGTTTCCATAAAAGGTGATTTACCTAGTTTTGATCGGTACTCCGAAAATAGAAACACCGGTTATATTGAATTAGAAATCACAACCAAAACTCCAATTTATGTAAGAGATACCCTTACCAAAGATGAATCAATACAAGATTTTGAAGCAAATCAAAATAAAAATGAGAAAAGTCATATACCTTATCGTAATCCGGAATTCTATTCTCCTTCAGGAGAAATAGCAATTCCTGGGAGTTCGCTTAGAGGAATGCTTAGGACAATGGTGGAGATGGTAACCTTTGGAAGATTTGGATTTTTTGATGATAAGAGGTTGTACTATCGTGGTCTTGCTGATATGACTTCACTACGAGAAGAATACGCTAAGTACATGGCTTCATCTTATGACAAAAAAACAAAATTAAAAAAGTATAAAATGAGTGCAGGGATAATGGTTAAAGATGATTTAGACTATTATATTACTCCTGCAGAATTTAATAATATCAATAAGGAAGAGGCGAAACAAATTTGCAATGACTATAAAGAATTTTCCTATCATAAGATAGGAGATAAATATTTGGTTATTTCTGGAAACATGGAAAATAAAAAGAATCCAGAAAAAGGTAAACAACATGATTGGGTGATTGTTCCTAGTAAATCGAATAAAGGTAAATTTAAAATCAGTGAAGAAGATATCAATGATTATATCAATGATAAAAATAGAAATTCTTTTGATATAATTGAAGAATTAAAAAGCGGAATTCCAGAGGTTCCATGTTTTTATGTGAATTATAAAAATGATCGAACTTCTTTTGGACATACACCCATGTTTCGTCTTGCTTATAAAAAAACAATTGGTGAGCATATTCCACCAGAATTAAAAGATAAAACAGATTTAGAAACAAAGCCTGATTATGCGAATGCGATTTTTGGGTATGTGGAAGAAATAACACAAGAAAATGATAAAAAAAAGACAATAAGCAGACCAAGTAGAGTTTTCTTTAGTGATGCTACATTAGAAAAAGGACAAAATAAAATACAGTTTGCAAATGAAATAGTTCCCAAGGTTTTGTCTGAACCTAAACCAACAACTTTCCAACATTATCTTGATCAAAGTGATAGAAATGAAGTTAAAATGGAAGAAGTAGAAGCAAAGAAAAAAGGTAATAAAAAAGAGAAGGAGATAGTTAAGAAACGTTACCGTAATCACTATAACACTGAAAACTGTAATATTCGTGGAAACAAAGCATACTGGCACAATTCTAATTTATTAGATAATCATTGGTTTGAACAAGGAAATCAAATTAAGTTAAAGGAACAAATGGAAACAGGAGAAATCACTAAAGAATTTAATCCAAAAGTTCACACAATTATCAAGCCTGTAAAAAAAGGAGTTTCTTTCAAATCCAAAATTCGTTTTGAAAACCTTTCCGATGAAGAGATTGGTGCTTTGCTCTTTGCATTAGAACTTCCAGAAGGATGTTGTCATAAAATCGGTATGGCAAAACCTCTTGGACTTGGTTCGATTGAAATTAAGACAAAACTGTTTTTATCAAATGTTGAAAATAGATATTCATCATTTGTTTCAGAATGGAATGGAATAGAAGAGCAAAATGGAGAGCGTTTCAAGAAAGTTTTCATGGACCATGTAAACAAAGAATTAAAACATGATGGTGATTTATGGGAGCATCCAAGAACGAAGGAGTTGAAAGAAATGCTGACTTTTGAAAATAGATTGTCTCCAAAAAAACTAAGCTACATGGAAATTGAAAAAGGTAGCGGAAAAGAGAATGAGTTTAAAACTCGACCGATTCTCAGTCAGCCGACAAAATACAAAGGATAATACTATGACCAATAGAACACAAGAACCAATTGGAAAAACAGAATCCACGATTTGTACGAAAACTCAAACAGCAGTGATTACTGTATTAGGAATCACTCAAAATCCGGAAAGGAAAGTGAGTTACGCTTTATCTCCTGACCTACAAACTGCTTTTTCCAATTGCAACATACAAGAAAGTTATGAATATGCGAGTATGATTCCTCTGTTGATTACTTTATTTCCAGAATCAGAATATGAAATAATCCCAATTGCTACAGAGAAAGCAAAAGAAAGCCAAGAAAAAGTATTGTTGGCAGAATTTGGTGAAAGTAACCAAATCCATTTAGATAAAACTATTTTGATAGACGAGAATGACTACGGTAGTATATTCCAAACCGTTAATCAACTTATAACGAATTATTCAAAAGTGATTATAGATATGACCCATGGTTTTCGCCACTTACCTATCTTAATGATGGGTTCAATCTTTGTTGAGCTAATTAAAGAAAACAATAAAATTGAACACATATTATTTGCTAAAGAAATTGAATATCAAAAATCTTATCAAGTAGTAGATTTGATAGAATATCTAAGCATCTTAAACGAATTTGTAGTTGAACGAAAAGAAAAAGAAAGAGCAGAAGCAGAGCTCAAAGCTCAAAAAGAAAAATATCAAGAAAGAGATAACGTCATTCGGAAGTTATTCCATGAAATAAAAAATATAACGTCTAGTGCAATTACCAGTTTAAAACAAGTGGAGGAAAATGAAAAATTTCAAGATCAAGCAAATCGAATACGAGTTAAAGATTCCTACCAAACCATTGAGGTTATCAGTAATTTGGTAAATATGGTTAATGAGTCTTATAAAGTTTCAGTGGATAATCTTAAAATGGATGCCAAAAACCTATCGCAATCCAATACAAATCTAAAAGAAATCATAATAGACTCGATCAGATATTCTCTCGATAATATTCTTTTCAGATCAGCTAGCTATGGTATCTATACAAAGTTTTGTGATAAGTATTTTCCTGATTACAAAAAATGCAATCAAGCAACAGAAGAATGGAATAGAGTATCAGTAACAAAAGATGAAGTAGAATTAGAAAAATTTTTAAATACTTATTTTTTTAAAACAGAATTTCAATTTAGCAATTTTAAAAACTATCATATCAGTAACGAATACTACTCGGCAACAAATTTCTTACTAGTACTTCAAGAAATTATTTTTAATGCAATTAAGTATTCTTCTTTTGTAAAAGCTGAAGAGAGAGTCTTTAGAGTAATTGCAAATCATAACGATAGGCAAGTCTCGATAATCGTAGAAAATCGTTATGACACAAAGAAATTAAATAAGATACCTGGATTCGGACATCTTGCAATCGAAAATTCAGAGAAATTTTTTGGTTGTAAACCGATTACCAAAACTGATAACGGATTATATACTATTCTAATAAATTTCGAAAATTTCTGGGAAAAAAAAGCACCTGGTACAGGTGGTGCAAGACGTATTAGGTCAGACGATTATCTGGAAAAAGAAAAATAGGACAATTACAATGAAAATACTTTATATAGAAGATGAAATTAATACAAAGATAAGTGACATAGTGAATATGTTTTCTAAATATTTAGGAGAAAGTATAAAAGGGGAATTGAATGACTTATTATCCACCTACGGTGGAAAAGCGAGAATTCCAAAACAAGCCATACAAGAGATTGTTGAAAAATCTGGTATTGTGCATATCGAATATAGATTTCCTGATGCACTGAAAGAGATAATCCAATCTCACAAAAAGTACGATTTGATTATAGTAGATAGAAACTTATCCGAGGAAGAGTATGATGAAAGTGAAGTTTTGGAATTAAACATTTCAGCACCTCAGTTTAAGCATGAAGATTATACTGGAAAAGAAGGTGGAGGTAGAGAAGGGGATTATATCTTTCATTATCTATTTGGTGAAGAAGGAAAGAATATCATTCGTAAGTTTTATTTCTTATCTGCTTATCCGTTTTCTCCATTGGCTGATGATTCTGAAAATTTTAGTGAGGCAGAGTCTTTGGCTCACTATCTTGATTTAAAACTACTTGGAGAGAATAATTTTGTTCCTAAAGATGATAAAGCTATCAAAAGATTTATTGAAAAAATTATCAACAAGGTTGAAAGCATAAATCTTAGGCACGAAAATCTAATCTATTTGAATATATTGGAAAAGTGTATAGAACAAAAAGCGAGTAATAGGTTTTGGACTCTCTTACAAAGAGAAAAATCTCCGGAGTTTATAGAAGATAACTTAAGCTTGGCTAGAAAAATTTATGAGAACATTTACGATAACTCAAAATTAAATCAATTAGCTGGAAATCCGCAAAAATTAACAGATTACTTAGAAAACAAGGGAAACAATTGGCAATACAAATTGCAATCCGGTGCAGTTATAACTTCTTCCCTTAGAGCACTTCACAATATTTGTAATAATTACGGTGCTCATGAAAGGTTTGAAAAAAATAAAGAATTAGGACTATATCAACCTACTTTAGAAACGATCCAAGCTGTTGTGTGCATGTTAAAAGATATTATCCTTTGGTTTGATAAAGTTATAAACGAGGAGTAGACTATGACAACTAGAGCACAAGAACCTTCTACAAAAGTAAAACAAACCCCTGTTAAGACAAAAGCTGTGATCACAATACTTGGAAAAACACAAGAAAAAGCAGAGAGAGCGACGTATACATTTTCCAATGATTTAAAGTCAAAAATATATTGTTGCAAAACAGGTGAAAAATTCATCAATATGCTTCCTTTGTTGATTGATTTATTTTCGAATACCGACTACAAGATCATACCCATTTCTACAATCGAAGCAAAAGAAAGCCAAGAACGAGTATTATTATCTGAACTAGGTGAAAATGGGAAGGCTTATTTAGAAGATACCATTATAATTGATGAAAACAATTATGATAGAATTTTTCAAACAATTAATGAAGTAATATCCAAGCACGATGAAGTAATTATAGACATCACACATGGATTTCGACATTTACCCATCCTTACTATGGGAGCAATTTTCACTCAATTACTAGAAGGTCATAACAAAATTCAACATATTCTTTTTGCTAAAGAAATTAAGAGACTAGAGAAATATGAAATCATAGATTTGCTAGAATATTTAAAAATAGTTGATAAAATCATTCAGGAACGAAAAGAAAAAGAAAGAGCAGAAACAGAGTTAAAAACTCACAAAGAAATGCTTTCGTATTTGACCCATACTCTACAAAGCGTAATTAGTACCGGAAACTTGATCGTGAATAAACATTTGGATACAATTCACGAAATAACCAAAAAGAAATCATTTTCAGAAGATGCCATTCGAAAACTAAACACAATACAGAAGCTTTCTTTTTCTTTTAAATTTCTGGAATCTTTGCTGAGTGTATTCAAATTATATGAAACGGATAAAGAGAGATTCATTAATAATTGGAATTCGGAAAAAACAGGAACGGAAAGTATAGCTCATCTTTTTTCTAATATAATTAAGTATATCTTTAATATGTTTTTATTCTCCGATATGCATTGGGAAACAAGATCATTACTCATTTATAATTGTAACAACGAAAGAGTGGAACATATTAAAGAAAATTTTATGACGAATGTTTTGTATTCTGACGATACCCAAGATGCTTTAGATTGGCTAGCAAATCTAAGAGATGATATGAAAATTAATTTTTCTGTACAAGGCAGTTTACCTACTCTCCAACCCTATGGAACAAGATTTGCGATCCTATTTTCTATTTTTATCGAACTAATCCATAATGCATTCAAACACTGTGACGGGGTAGAGCCTATCAAAATAGAGTGGTTTGCTAATTCTGAAAATTATGTATTTAAATGCAAAAACAGTTACAATAAAGATTTTATAAATCCAAATGGTTCCGGTAAAGGTTTGTTATTCATAGAAAATTTTGCAACACACCTAAAAGATTTTGGTTTTACATTGGAAGAAGATATTACACATAATTCATACAGTATTAACGTAAAGCTTGATAAAAAGATATTTGAATAAGGAGTCTAATATGAATATACTTTGGATTGAAGATGGAAACTTAGAAATTACGAATGTAGCAAGTACGATTTTCAAAGGGATCGTGAATGGTGATTTTGTAGTAGAAGAAGGTCGTAACATTAAAGAATCCTTGCAAGACCAATTTGCAAAGATGCAAGAATATCCCGTCCACAAATTACATATTTGTAGAAATTATTCGGAATGGATTTACGAAAAACTCGATTTTCTCAAAGATTATGATGTTATCTTGATAGATAAGGATTTATCTCTTCCACAAAGAACTATTGCCAGAAAGGAACCACCACAAGAGTATCAAAATGACCAAAATTTTGATAAAAACGCAGGTCTTTTTATTTACAATCAACTCATTCGGAATGGCTTTCCGGATGCAAATATAGCCTTTTTAACTGCCAACGATGCGGACCTAAATGATTTCAAAAAGCAATGTCAGTCTGCTTATTTTGATGAGCCTCACATCACCAAAGGAAAGAGTTCAACAGGATATTCGGAAATCAATCAATGGTTGTTGCAAAAGGCAGACGATCCTTATTTAACTCTTCGTAGAGGAATTATTGATGGATGTCGGCTTTATAAAAAAGAAATTGAAATTCTAACGCAGAAAGATTTAGAGTATTTTCTATTGTTTCCTAAGACTATTAACAAATACGATATAGACTATCAACTTTGGTTAGAAAGTTACGTGGAAGATTTGTTTTTATACTTGGAATTATTAGAAAATTATTATCCGATAACTTACAAAGTTTCTTATTCATTCATAGCCGAACTTGCAAGCCCTTGGGAAAATGCACTAAATGGATTTTTCTGGGAAAATGGAAAGTGTAAATACGAAAACTCAAATTACCAAAGAAACTCTCTACAATCATTTTATGACTTTAATTTTAAAGATAATGCCAATAAAATTATGAAATTACTTCGCAACTGTGTTGCTCATAATATGCTTTCCAAAGAGATTGAAGAAAAAACAGTAGCGTTCTTCTTTATGCTGGCAATGAGAGCTTTATTTAATTTGGATATTGAAAAATACCATAACTATGAGTATATGTTTCAAACTATTTTTAAAGGGATATTACAAAAGCCTTCTAAGGAACAAATAAGTTCTTTACTTACATCGTCCTACCAAGAATTATTTAGCAGGTGGCAGGCAGGAAAAGAAGATGATGTATATAAATATCTTGATCTTTTAAAAGAATATGGAAACCTAAGAATAAATAAAAATACCTCCAGAGTAAATTTTGCGAAAGAGAGTATCCAATTTATTTATAAATCTTATTTTCATGGACTATTTGAATATAAAACAAATGATCTAGTCATTCAAAAAAACAAACTGTCTTTTAATTTTACAAAAACTGTTAGTAAAACGATCTTAACTTACAACCCTGAATTTGAAAAAGACAATTTTCCAAGCTATCTCGCAAAATTGATTTACCCTTTAGTAAAATGATATTCAAGGATCATCGAATGAGAATCAAACTACACTTACGTCCGACTAGTAAAAGCAAAATCTTACCCATCAACTACCAGTATGAACTGGCAGCCTGGTTGTTTGGAGTTATTGAATCCGTTAATCCGGATTACGCTGAATTTTTGCATAATGTTGGCTATTCCAATATTGGAGATACTCACAACTATAAGTTTTTCACCTTTTCCAATTTTTATATTCCACAAAAGCAAATACAAGGAGACAGAATTATCATTCAATCTCCTAAACTTCAATTCCAACTTAGCTTTATTATGGATGAAACCGCATCTTCTATCATTACAGGAATTTTGGAAGATGCGAGTTTTGTTATCGCTGATCATAAATCCGGAGTTGACTTTAAAGTTGAAAGGATCGAAAGGATGTACGAACCGGAGTTTACGGATACCATGCAGTTTCGTTCTTTATCACCTATCTGTGTCAGCCGTCCAACAGAGGCTCAAGCTGAGTTTCTTGGTCCGGAACATCCAAACTACAACCAATATTTTTTTAACCATCTTGTTAAAAAATACCAAGTACTTGTTCCGGATTTTATACCAAAAGTCAAAACGGATATAAAGGTACTAAATAAACCGAGTTCTAAGCTTGTGGCTATCAGAGCTACATCAACTCCTTTGTATATTAGAGGTTACTTTTTTGACTTCCAAATAACCGCAGACCCTGAATTGACACAATTTTCGTATTTTGCTGGATTTGGTGAAAAAAATAGCATGGGATTTGGACTTGTAGTAGAAAAGAAATAATAGGGTAGGTAATAGCAATGGCTGATTTATATATTACCGAACAAGGAACAACCATTCACAAGCATAGTGAGTCCATACATCTAAAAAAGGATGGTGAAAAATACTTTGAAATAGAATTAAAGAACGTAGACACAATTCAAATATTTGGAAATATACAATACAGCTCTCAAACTTTACAAGAACTTTTAAAAAGAGGGATCGATCTTGGAATTTATTCTTACAATGGAGACTTGCTTGGAAGGATTATTCCACCATATAGCAAGAATATTCTGCTCCGTTTTCACCAATATGATCTCTATCAAAAAGACCATTTTCGTTTAGACTTTGCAAAAGAGTTGATGCGTTTTAAAGTAAGCCATAGCATAGAACTAATGTCAGATCATAGCAAAAATAGTTCTACGGATTACAACTCTGAAATTAGAAAATTGAAACAGTGGAAAAAAAAGATAGATACTGCTCAAGGTATAGAAGAATTATTAGGTTTGGAGGGTAGCTTTGCTTCTCAATATTTTGACCTTTTTGGGTGTTTTTTTAAAGATGCTTCTGTATTTTCAGGAAGAAGCAAACGCCCCCCAAAAGACGAAGGAAATTCAATACTATCTTTTCTCTACACCTTGATAACAAACCGTTTAGGTTCATATCTCAACGGAATTAGCCTTGACCCGTACATCGGATTTTACCATAGTATGGATTACGGAAGAGAAAGTTTAGCTTGTGATTTAATTGAACCAATCCGTTCACTCTTTTGTGATCGTCTTACTCTAAAGATATTTAACAAAAATTTATTAAAAAAAGAAGACTTTGAATCTCGTGATGGTGGATTCTATCTTCAACATGAATCGAGGAAAAAGTTTTTTGAGATTTACTCAAAAGAAATTCATTCTATAAACAACTATGGAATAACCAAGGGAACTTTATTGGAATATATGGATGTAATTTCGTCTTGGGCAAAAGAATGTATACAAGAAGGAAAAGTTTCCAAACTGGAGTAAGTAAATGTCTGATGCCGGAAAACTGTATATTGTTTGTTATGACCTACCTGCAACTCGTGAAGGAGAAAAACGTAGGCGAAAAGTTTCTGATACTCTTAAAGACCATGGTGATAGGGTCCAATACTCTGTGTACGAAGGAAGATTTCGTTCTCAAGAAGAGCTTGACAAAATGATTGCTAAGATTAACCGTATCATAAACTTAGATGAAGATTCGGTTAGAATTTATCCTATGGGTAGGAATATTGAAAAAGACATCGTAATACTTGGAAAGGGTGAAATTTTTGATATTGAACAGGAATACATATTTTAAAAGGAATAACAAATGTTTTTAAACAGTACAGCTCACACATTAACTCCCGAACAAAAGCAAGTAGCGAGGAACTATTCTGATACAATCATTGATATCAAAGACGATAAACTTTCCCTGTATGAAAGACTAACAAACTGCCCATCTGAGGTAACTGAATTGAATAAACTCTGTGATGATTATTTTCAATACATAGAAAATCTGTATAGCAAATTGAACGGAGACCTTGTTCTTCATTTTCCAATTGGAAGTCCTGTTTTTAATGCTATTTTCTTTTTGCGTTTAAATCGAGAAAGGTTCAAAATACGAATTGTTTTTTCCCATACGGAAAGAGTATCTATTGATGAAAAACAACCAGATGGAAGTATTATTAAAAAAGCAATTTTTAAATTCGTTAAATTTATTGAGATATGAGTAGTTTTTATACAAAAAATTCATTATTTGCTGTTGGTGTACAGAAAAAAAGTATTAAATTGCGACTTCTTTACACCAAAAACAAGGTAAAAATTGATAAAATAAACTTGACTTTTAACGATTGGAATTATAAAAATGGTGTACAGAGGAAAAAAACTCCAAATCGGGTTTTGTACACCAAAACGGAAATTCCAATTGATTTTACCAAGTGTACATTGGTTGTTATTGGAGTTAAAATAGGGTCTGTAAGAATTGAGAATCGAACCAACTTGGTATGGAGACTGGAGCATTGCTGCCGAATATATAAAATAAAAATGGGCGTAAGAATTGAGAATCGAACCAACTTGGTATGGAGACTGCATTTAAAACTAGTTTTAAATGGACTGAATTGATTGGTAAGAATTGAGAATCGAACCAACTTGGTATGGAGACATGACGCTTCTTTAAAATGGGGAGACTCTCTGAAGTTACTCGTAAGAATTGAGAATCGAACCAACTTGGTATGGAGACACTTCCATTTCCGCCCTCAAACTTGAGGATTGTTACGGTCTCCGTAAGAATTGAGAATCGAACCAACTTGGTATGGAGACTGGATTTCATCTCTGGTTCGTTCCAAATCAATTGTTGGGTAAGAATTGAGAATCGAACCAACTTGGTATGGAGACAAAACAAAAGGAAACGATCTCCCAGACTTTCCCAGATCGTAAGAATTGAGAATCGAACCAACTTGGTATGGAGACTGAAATTGGATTTACAATTGTTTTCATGTTTTATTTTGTAAGAATTGAGAATCGAACCAACTTGGTATGGAGACTTAAACAAAAAATTCTCGATAATGGAAAAATTGTCTACGTAAGAATTGAGAATCGAACCAACTTGGTATGGAGACTCTTAACAATAGGTTCAATCTCCTCACGATTTACTTTACGTAAGAATTGAGAATCGAACCAACTTGGTATGGAGACATAATGGAAGCTAATTGGTCACTTCCTTTATATTTGAGGTAAGAATTGAGAATCGAACCAACTTGGTATGGAGACTTCAAGTAAATATCTTGGTACGTTGATTGTTTTTCCCCGTAAGAATTGAGAATCGAACCAACTTGGTATGGAGACAAAATATTTCTGGGATTTGGTTACAAAGTCTGAAAGATCCGTGTAAGAATTGAGAATCGAACCAACTTGGTATGGAGACATCACTATAATATTTAATCATATCACTTGCAGCTTTTCTGTAAGAATTGAGAATCGAACCAACTTGGTATGGAGACTTTCTTTTCACATATTCTTCCAGAGTAAGATGTTTACCCGTGTAAGAATTGAGAATCGAACCAACTTGGTATGGAGACTTCTTAGACAGAGTTCCTGGTTTTATGGGCGCTGGTGTTACTGTAAGAATTGAGAATCGAACCAACTTGGTAT
>WBZP01003830.1_pt1 | contig 16051 bp, 14 predicted proteins | sample 5204301 | NCBI WGS metagenome assembly WBZP01 (sample SAMN12412401, study PRJNA552823) | activated sludge metagenome | isolation source: activated sludge from nitrification reactor of wastewater treatment plant... | place: USA: Pennsylvania | collected 2017
ACTGGTGGAAGATATCCGGTTACTCGGTCGCATCCTGGGTGACGTGATTCGCGAGCGCGAGGGCGCGGCGGCCTTCGAACTGATCGAACGCGTGCGCCAGCTGTCGGTGGCCTACCGGCTGAAGGCTGACGCCAGTGCCGGCCGGGTGCTGGACCGCTTGCTGAAGAACCTCTCCGCGGACCAGACCGTGACGGTGATCCGTGCCTTCAGCTACTTCAGCCACCTGGCCAACATCGCCGAGGACCGCCACCATGTGCGCCGGCGCGCCGTGCACGAACAGGCCGGCGACCTGCAGGAGGGCTCGCTGGCCCTGGCCATCGAGCGGCTGCAGCGCGCCGACCACCGCGCGGGCGACATCGCCCAGACGCTGCAGCACGCCTACATCTCCCCGGTGCTCACCGCCCACCCCACCGAAGTGCAGCGCAAGAGCATCCTGGACGCAGAGCGGGCCATCGCCACGCTGATCGGCGAACGCGACGACCTGGTCACCGCCGAACGCCGGGCCGACAACGAGGCACTGATCCGCGCCAGGGTCACCCAGCTCTGGCAGACACGCATGCTGCGCCTGGCCAGGCTGACGGTGGCCGACGAAGTGGAGAACGCGCTCAGCTACTACGCCAGCACCTTCCTGCGCGAAATTCCCCGCCTGTACGGCGATCTCGAACGCGCCTTGCCGGGCCATCCGGTGGCGAGCTTCCTGCGCATGGGCCACTGGATCGGCGGGGACCGCGACGGCAACCCCAACGTCACCGCCGGCACCCTGCGCCATGCATTGGCGCGTCAGGCCGAAGTGGCGCTGCGCTTCTTCCTGACCGAGGTCCACGAGCTGGGGGCAGAACTGTCCATCAGCGGCACCCTGGCTCCTGTGACGCCTGAGATGCAGGCCCTGGCCGAGCGTTCGCCCGACCGCAACGAGCACCGCGCCGACGAGCCCTACCGCCGTGCGCTGATCGGCATCTATGCCCGGCTGGCAGCCACCTTGCAGCGACTGACGCACACCGAAGCCTTGCGCCACGCTGTCGCACCGCAGGACCCGTATGCCAGCGCGGACGAGTTCCTGGCCGAACTGCGTGTCATCGAACGCAGCCTGCGCTCGCACCACGCCCAATCGCTGATTGGCCCGCGCCTGGCGCCGCTGATGCGCGCCGTGCAGGTGTTCGGTTTCCACCTCGCAACCCTGGACCTGCGCCAGAGTTCGGACCAGCACCAGGTGGTGGTGGCCGAGCTGTTGCGCGTGGCCCGCATCGAAGCGGACTACACGGCGCTGGACGAGGCCGCCCGCCGCACGCGCCTGCTGGCCCTGCTGGCCGACGCGCGCCCCTTGCGGGTGCGTGGCGCCGAGTACAGCGCGGCCACACGTTCCGAACTGGAGGTCTTCGAGACCGCGCGCGAAGCACTGCAGGCCTATGGCCGCGAGGCCATCCGGCACTACATCATCAGCCACACCGAAGAGGTCAGCGACCTGCTCGAGGTGCTGCTGCTGCAGAAGGAATGCGGGCTGCTGACCGGCACGCTGGGTGAGGATGCGCGCGCCGCCCTGATCACCGTGCCGCTGTTCGAGACCATCGGCGACCTGCGCCGCAGCGAGCCGATCATGCGCGCGTTCTACGCCTTGCCCGGCATCCGCGACCTGGTGATCGCCAGCGGGGCCGAGCAGGACGTCATGCTGGGTTACAGCGACAGCAACAAGGACGGCGGCTTCTTCACCAGCAACTGGGAGCTGTACCGCGCAGAGACCGCGCTCGTGGCCTTGTTCGCCGAGCTGGGGCAGAGCCATGCCATCACGCTGCGACTGTTCCATGGCCGTGGCGGCACCGTGGGCCGTGGCGGGGGTCCCAGCTACCAGGCCATCCTGGCGCAGCCGCCGGGTACGGTGAACGGCCAGATCCGCCTGACCGAGCAGGGCGAGGTCATCGCCAGCAAGTACGCCAACCCCGAGATCGGTCGGCGCAACCTCGAGACCCTGGTCGCAGCCACACTGGAGGCCACGCTACTGCATCCGACCAAGACCGCGCCCCGGGCCTTTCTGGAAGCCGCCGCGCAGATCAGCGAGGCCAGCTTCAAGGCCTACCGCCACCTGGTCTACGAAACACCGGGTTTCACCGACTACTTCTTCGCCGCCACACCCATACGCGAGATCGCCGAGCTGAACATCGGATCACGCCCGGCGTCGCGCAAGGCCACGCGCGCCATCGAAGACCTGCGCGCCATCCCCTGGGGCTTCTCCTGGGGCCAGTGCCGGCTTGCGCTGCCTGGCTGGTGCGGGTTCGGTTCTGCCATCGACTCCTACCTGGCACACGGAGACCGTGCCGAGCGCGTGCAGCTGCTGCAGCGCATGTACGGGCAGTGGCCCTTCTTCCGCACCCTGCTTTCCAACCTGGACATGGTGCTGGCCAAGAGCGACCTGCGCATCGCCCAGCGCTACATGGAACTGGTCGAAGACAAGTCCGCTGCCCGGCGCATCTCCGCTGCCATCAAGGCCGAGTGGCAGCGGGTACACGACGCGTTGACACTGATCACCGGCGAAGACCAGCGCCTGCAGTCCAACGCCGCATTGGCCCGCAGCATCGCGCACCGTTTCCCGTACCTGGATCCGCTGAACCACCTGCAGGTGGAACTGCTGCGCCGCTACCGGGGCCTGGCCGCCACGGGCAAGGGGCCGGACCCCGTGGAGCGGCTGCAGCGCGGCATCCACCTGTCGATCAACGGCATCGCGGCGGGGCTGCGCAACACCGGTTGAATGCCGTCAGGGCCGTTCCGACAGCGCTGCGCGCACCAGCGCCACCTGACGGCGCGACACGGCCAGCCACTCGTCCAGCGGTGCAACGCGTACGGCCCAGCCCTCGGCCTCGCCCGCCTCGTCGCTGGCCCGCAGTTCGAGCGCGCGGATGGCCCGGCGCGCCACCAGCGCGTTGCGGTGCACGCGCAGGAAGCCAGCACCCACGCGGCGCTCCAGATCGGACAGCGCGTCGTCGAGGAGGTGACTGCCCTGTGCGGTGCGCACCGTCACGTACTTCTGTTCTGCCTTGAAGTACAGCACCTCGGCCAGCGGCAGGCGCAGCAGCCGGCCACGCTCGGCCAGCACGAGTACGGGCTCGTCGCCGGTGGCTTCGTTCCTCGGCGTCAGCGCAAGCGCTGCACGTGAAAGCGCCGCAGCCAGGCGGTCGCGGCGCACCGGCTTGGTCAGGTAGTCGAGCGCCTGCAGCTCAAAGGCCTTGAGCGCATGCTCGGCATGCGCGGTGACGAAGACCACGGCCGGCGGTTGCGGCAAGGCCTTGAGCGCCGCTGCCAGTCGCAACCCGGACTGCGCCGGGTGCGGGCCCGGCATGCGGATGTCCAACAGGACCAGATCGGTGCCACTCTGTGGCAGCAGCTGCAGCGCCTGCTCGGCATCCCCGGCTTCGCCTACCACCTCGATGGCCGGTTGCTCCAGATCCTGCAGCAGCGTGCGCAGCCGTACACGGGCCAGCGGTTCGTCGTCGACGATCAGCACGCGCAGGGGTCTCATCACGGCGCAGGCAATACGATGCGTGCCTGGAACAGGCCGTTCTCGCGCCGCACATCACACTCGGCGGCCACGTCGTGCAGCAGGCGCAGCCGCTCCCGGATGTTGTACAGCGCCATGCCATGGCCCGGACTTCCCGGTTCGTCGCCCAGGGTGTTGCTGACCACCAGCACCACCTGGCCGCGGTTGAGCCGCGCGCGCACGGTGATGCGGCCACCTTCGCTGTTGGGCTCGATGCCGTGCCGCACGGCGTTTTCCACCAGCGGCTGCAGCACCAGCGGCGGCACACGGGCGGCAAACACGCGCGGGTCGACCTCCCACTCCACCGTCAGTCGCCTGCCGAAGCGCACGGCCTCGATGGCCAGGTAGCGGCGGGCGAGATCGATCTCCTCTTCCAGCGACACCGAAGCGCCGGCATCGGCCAGCGCCACGCGGAACAACTCGGCCAGGTCCTCCAGCACGGCCTCGGCGCGCTGCGGATCCACACGCACCAGGGCCAGCGCCGTGTTCAGTGCATTGAACAGGAAGTGCGGCCGGATGCGCGACTGCAGTTCGGCCAGGCGCGCCGCGGCATTGGCCGGCTGCCACATGCGCGAACGCAGATCCAGCCAGGCCCACAGCAACGCGGCACAGCCCAGGCCGGCCAGCGCCACTCCGGCGGCGCGCAGCAGGCTCGGACTGGCCAGCCCGGCCCAGGCCAACGGCGCCCAGGCCAGCAGCGCCGCGCCCGTGCCGAGAGCCAACACGACGGCCGCACGCGGTGTGCTCTCCAGGCGGCGCAGCGCATGGCGCAGGGCGCACACGACGACCAGCCAGGTCACGGTGGCCAGCACGCCGCCAAAGGTCAGTGCGGCCTGCCGGGCGCCCCAATCGGTCACCGTCTGTGCACCGGCCAGCGCGAATACGGCCAAGGCCGCCTGCACCAGCAGCACCGCGCGCAGTGCCAGCGCCGGGTGGCAGACATCGAAGGCGGCCGCCGCCTGCGCATGCATGCGGGCCCGCTCTTCGGCCAGGGGGTCGAAGCGTGTGCTGACCGGTCCTGTGCTGGCCGGATCCGGCACGCGCAGGCTGGAAGGCCACAGGCTGGCCGGACGCGTACCGGTGGGCGCGAACGGGTCTTCGGCAGGTGCGGGAGGCTGGCTCATCTCGGCCCGGATAATACGGAGTCGGCCTCCTTCGGCACTCCCATCGCCCGCACTGCGCGGCAGCCCTGCATGTCACACGATCCCCTGGCCAACAAGCAACAAGCCTGGTCGGCGCTGTTCAGCGAACCGATGAGCGAACTCGTCAAGCGCTACACCGCCAGCGTGGGCTTCGACAAGCGCCTGTGGCAGGCCGACATCGAAGGCAGTCTGGCGCATGCCGCGATGCTGGCCGCACAGGGCATCATCAGTGCGAAGGATCTGGACGACATCCGCCGCGGCATGACGCAGATCACCAGCGAGATCAAAGCCGGAGTCTTCGACTGGAAGCTGGAACTCGAGGACGTGCACCTGAACATCGAGGCGCGGCTGACCCAGCTCGTGGGTGCGGCCGGCAAGCGGCTGCACACCGGGCGCAGCCGCAACGACCAGGTGGCCACCGACGTGCGACTGTGGCTGCGTGGCGAGATCGACCAGCTGGCGCCGCTGCTGGCCGCGATGCAGCAGGCCCTGGTGGACCTGGGCAGCGCGCACACGCACACCGTGATGCCCGGCTACACCCACATGCAGGTGGCCCAACCTGTCAGCTTTGCCCACCACTTGATGGCCTATGTGGAGATGTTCTGGCGCGACGCACAGCGCCTAGCCGATGTACGCAAACGCGTCAACCAGCTGCCACTGGGCGCGGCCGCGCTGGCCGGCACCAGCTACCCGCTGGACCGCGAGCTTGTGGCCCGCACGCTGGGCTTCGACGGCATCTGCGGCAACAGCCTGGATGCGGTGAGCGACCGCGACTTCGCGCTCGAATTCCTGGCCTTCGCCAGCATCTGCATGGTGCACGTCTCGCGACTTGCCGAAGAGATCGTGCTGTGGATGAGCCAGAACTTCGGCTTCATCGATCTGGCAGACCGCTATTGCACCGGCAGTTCCATCATGCCGCAGAAGCGCAATCCCGACGTGGCCGAGCTGGCGCGTGGCAAGAGTGGCCGCGTGGTGGGGCACCTGATGGGCCTCATCACGCTGATGAAGGGCCAGCCGCTGACCTACAACAAGGACAACCAGGAGGACAAGGAGCCGCTCTTCGACACCGTGGACACGCTGCGCGACACCTTGCGCATCATGGCCGAAATGGTGGGTGGCATCACCGTCAAGGCCGACGCGATGGAACGCGCCGCGCTGCGCGGCTACGCCACCGCGACCGACCTGGCGGACTACCTGGTGAAGAAGGGCTTGCCCTTCCGCGATGCGCACGAAACGGTGGCCCACGCCGTGAAGATCGCCATCGGCCGAGGAGAGGACCTGGCCGAACTGCCGCTCGCCGAACTGCAGGCGCTCAACACCACCATCACCGCCGACGTGGCCGAGGTGCTGACGCTGCGCGGCTCGCTGAACGCGCGCAACGTGGCCGGTGGCACCGCGCCGGCGCAAGTCCAGCAGCAGATCGAACGGCACCGCGCCCGGCTATCCGGCTGAAGGTGATGCGGGGCATCCCGGCGCTTCAATGAGCATGCCACCGCGCCGCTGGATCGCCCACCTGGACATGGACGCGTTCTACGCGTCGGTGGAACTGCTGCGCTACCCGGAACTCCAGGGTCAGCCGGTGGTCATCGGTGGTGGTCGCCGTCACCAGCCCGTGCTGCAAGCCGATGGGTCGCGGCGCTTTGCCACGCTGGCCGGCTACGCCGGCCGCGGCGTGATCACCACGGCCACCTACCCGGCGCGCGATCTTGGCGTGCACTCCGGCATGGGGTTGATGAAGGCCGCCGCCCTGGCCCCGCAGGCCGTGCTGCTGCCGGTGGACTTCGACCAGTACCGCGCCTACTCGCGCCGCTTCAAGGCTGCGGTGGCCGAAGTGGCGCCGGTCATCGAAGACCGTGGCATCGACGAGATTTATATCGACCTGACCGAGCTGCCCGGCGCACAGGACAGTGTCGGCCACGACGCCAGCGGCGGCGTGCGCGCCGTCGCGCAGGACATCCGCAACAACGTCAGGCGGGCCACGGGCCTGAGCTGCTCGATCGGCGTCACCCCCAACAAGCTGCTGGCCAAGATCGCCAGCGAACTGGACAAGCCCGATGGCTTGACCATCCTGACCCAGGCCGAGGTCGCGACGCGCATCTGGCCACTGCCGGTGCGCCGCATCAACGGCATCGGCCCCAAGGCTGGCGCCAGGCTGGAAGCGATGGGACTGCGTCGAATCGGCGAACTGGCTGCCTGCGACCCGGCGCTGCTGGTGGCGCACTTCGGCCGCGCCTACGGGCGCTGGCTGCACGAATCAGCCCATGGCCGGGATGACCGGCCGCTGGTCACCCACAGCGAACCGGTTTCGATGAGCCGCGAGACGACCTTCGACCGCGACCTGCACGCGGTGCGCGACCGCGCCGAGCTGACCCGCATCTTCACCGAACTGGCCCAGCAGGTGGCCACCGACCTGCAACGCAAAGGCTACGCCGGGCGCACCATCGGCATCAAGCTGCGCTTCGACGACTTCAAGACCGTGACGCGCGACATGACCCTGCCACAGGCCGTCGCCGACGCCGGTGCCATCCGGCATGCCGCCGGGCTGTGCCTCAAGCGTGTCGACCTGAACCGGCGGCTGCGCCTGCTGGGCGTGCGCGCCGCCGCGCTGGTCAAGCTGTAGGCGGCTTGCCGCCCGGCACGTGGCTGGGCAGGCGGTACAGCCAGATGCCAACGGCCAGGCAAGTCAGGCCGGGCAGCCAACGCAGCAGCGGCGGCATGGCCCACCAGGCCCACACCGAACTGATCGCCATCATCACCCAGGCCACCTGCTTGGCGCGCAGCGGCACGGCGCGGTGCTGGCGCCAATCGCGCACCATGGGGCCGAAGCGTGGATGGGCCAGCAGCCACGCCTCGGCCCGGACGCTGCTGCGCGAAAAGCAGAACGCGGCCAGCAGCACCAGCGGCGTGGTGGGCAAGACCGGCAGGAACGCACCGACGATGCCCGTCAGCAGAGCCAGCGCGCCGGCCGTACCCCACAACATGCGTTGCCATTGCGGGCGGGCACTGCGCGGCGGCGGCTGGGCGGTCATGCCACGATGGTAGCGGTCGGCGACCCACCAGAGTCGATCGCGCCTTCACCGGGCGGGTCAGGCGACTCTGGCCGGCCACTGGGCACTCAGAACTTCCGCACTTCGATCCGGTTCTTCTGCAGCGCGTAGCCCATCTGGCGCGGCGTCAGCCGCAGCAGGCGGGCGGCCTTGGCCTGTACCCAGCCGCAGCGCTCCATGGCCCAGATCAGGCGGTCGCGTTCGCTCGGAGGTGGCGTGCCCGCGGGCGGCGCCCGGAAGCTGTCCGGCAGGCGATGCGTGGGCCCAATCACCGTCGCCTCGGCATCGCCTGCGTCGACCTGGATTTCGTCGTCGGGCGCCGGCCTCGGGTCGCCGGCGTGGTTGATGGGCAGCGACAAGGGCAGGTTCGTTGCCGACGCTAGCGCGTCGTCCTTGCCCATCGAGTGCAGCGCCCGCGTCAGGCAGCGGTCCTGCTTGCAGCCGAATGCGAGCTCGGTGATGGTGTCCGACTGCAACATCGTGGCGGTGCGCTCGATGCAATTCTCCAGTTCGCGCACGTTGCCCGGCCAGTAGCAGCTGCTGAGCACCTTTATCGCCTCGGGCGCAATCCTCAGTTGGCGCCCATTGTCCTTGTTGAAGCGGTCGACGAAGTGCGCCACCAGTGGCGGGATGTCGGCACGGCGCTCGCGCAGCGGTGGCAGGAAGATCGAGACCACGTTGATGCGGTAGTACAGGTCGGCACGGTACTCACCACGCTGCACCATCTTCTCCAGGTCGCGGTTGGTGGCGCAGATCAGGCGCACGTCCACCTTCACCGACCGCGTGCCGCCGACGCGCTCGAACTCCCGTTCCTGCAGCACGCGCAGCATCTTGGCCTGGAAGCCCGGTGAGATGTCGCCGATCTCGTCCAGGAAGAGCGTGCCGCCATGCGCCAGTTCGAAGCGGCCCTTGCGTTCGCCCACCGCGCCGGTGAAGGCACCCTTTTCGTGGCCGAAGAGCTCGCTTTCGAGCAGCGACTCGGTGAGTGCGGCGCAGTTGACCTTGACGAAGGCCGAATCCTTGCGTGGCGACAGGTAGTGGATGGCGCGTGCGATGGCCTCCTTGCCAGTGCCGCTCTCGCCGCGCAGCAGCACGGTCGCACGTGACGGGGCCGCCTGGTGAACCTCGGTGAACACCTGCTGCATGGCCTCGGACTCGCCGATCACGTTGTCAAGGGCAAATCGCCCGCGCGGTGTGCGTCGCAGCGCCTTCTGCAGCCGCGTGGTCTCCTGCTGCAGGCGCTGGTGCTCGTCACGCACGGCGGCCTGCAGCTGCGCGGCCTGCGCCAGCAGCGAGGCCACCATGGTCAGGACACGCTGGTCGTCGGACAGGCGTGTGCCGTCGCACAGGTCACGCTGCGCCGCCAGTACGCCCAGCACATGGCGATCGGTCTTCAGCGGCACGGCCACGAAGGCCAGGCGCCTGCCCTGCACAGGGCTGAAGCCGCCGGTACGGTCGATGAACTCGGGCGCCTCGGCGACGTTGGTCAGCACTGCTGGCATGGCCGACGAGAAGACACGGCCGACAACGCCCTCGCCTGGCCTCCATTGGCCGCGCCCGGCTTGTTCCTGCGTCAGGCCGACCCAGCTGTGCACGGAGAGTTCGCCGGTTTCGCGCTCGACCAGAACGATCATGGCGCGCGGCAGGTCCATGTGTGCCGACAGCACGTTCAGGGCAATGCGGAAGTTGCGGTCGGTATCCAGTGACGAGCTCAAGATGCGAGAGATCTCGTAGACCGTGATCAGCTCGACATGCGAGCGCTGGTCGGTGCGCGTCAACATTGGTTACCTCCATGTGCCGCTTTGGGACGGACCCCTCGTGAGGGCCTCGTTCCAGTGCAAAAACCGCCTCATCAGCGGGCGCGGGGTGGTGATGCGCCGCCTCGGGCAAGGCAGTTTGCAAGAAGCGCGCCGCAATCGCGTGGCGAGCAGGCGCAAGCTGGCGAATCGGCTTTCGCCAGCTTGGGCCACGCGCCGACGAACTGGTGCCGCGCCCAGCGGCGTCGCGCAGGAGGGGTTCAGTCGGTCAGACTCGGCACTGCAGGATCAGGTGCTCGATCTGCCGCACATGGTCGGCTTCTTCCTCGGCAAACTCGCCCGCGATGGCACGCAACTCGGCGTCGGTGCTGCTGGCGGCCACGGCGGCATAGTAGGCGTGGCCGCTGCGTTCGCCGTCCAGCGCCAGGTGCAGCGCGTCCAGCGCGCTCATCTGCGCATCGACGCCGGCCCAGCCTGCGGTTTCGGGCGAGACACCGTCGGGCCATTCGAACTCGTGCGGCGCCAGCGTGGGCAGTTCGCGGAAGCCGCCGCGCGCCACGGCGTCGGCCAGGTGCAGGCGCGAGTAATGCGCCATGCGGCCGAAGAACTCCTTGAGCTCGCGGTTGCCCTCGGTGCCCATCGATGCGGACAGCTCTTCATAACGCCGCGCCGCCTCGCGCTCGAGCTGCACGGCGTGCGTGAGGAAGCTGCGGACCGTGGTGACCATCTGCGCGCCCTCAGCCGAACTTGAACAGGATGCCATGTCCGCCGCGCGGGTATTCCCAGGCGACGTTGAAGTGCTCGGTGCAGATCACGCGGCAGCTGCCGCATTCCAGGCAGCCGTCGGTAATGAGCGTCACCGTGCCGTTGCCTTCGGCCTTGTAGCAGGCGGCGGGGCAGACGTAGGTGCAGCTCTGCACCCTGCACTCGCTGGTGCAGACATCGGCATCCTTGATGCGGATGTGCGGCCGGCCGTGGTCGACCTTGTAGCGGTTCTGGAAGAGCTTCTCTTCCACATTCACCGTGATCATCGGAAAGCCCTCCAGAGCTTGAATGCGTCACTCACCAGCCCGCGCCAGCGGCGTGCCGCCTTGAAACTGCCAAGGATCCGCCGCTCCTTGGTCTTCTTGTCCACGCCGTCCACGGTGAACATGGTCTTGGCGGCAGCGGTCACCAGCTTGGGGTAGGTGGTGAAGAACTGCGGGCTGCTGTGCAGCACCTGCGGCATGTCGCGGTACTTGTGCAGGTCTTTCATGACGAAGCTCTCGTCCAGCCGCGCCTTGTAGGCACTCAGGGTCTTGGCGTTCATCGCCTGGCCGCCAGCCTTGGCCGCGATCACCGTCTCGGCGGCCAGGCGCCCGGTGGTCATCGCCAGGTTGCTGCCCTCGCGATGCACGGCGTTGACGAAGCCGCCGCTGTCGCCCACGATCAGCCAGCCGTCGCCATAAACCTGCGGCACGGCGTGGAAGCCGCCTTCGGGGATCAGGTGCGCGGCGTATTCCTTCATCTCGCCACCTTCGATCAGCGGCGCCACGCTGGGGTGCTTCTTCAGCTTCTCGAGCAGCGCATAGGGCGTGGTGCGCAGCGGGTTGGCCTTGAAGTCGCCGAGCATGCAGCCCACGCCGATGGTCAGGGAATCCTTGTTGGTGTACAAGAAGCCCGTGCCCACCATGCCTTCGGTGACGGTGCCCATCAGTTCGATGACCACGCCTTCCTCACCCTGGATGTTGAAGCGCTGCTGGATCACCTCTTCGGGTATGAATAGGATTTCCTTGACCGCCAGCGCCACGTTGCCGGCGTCGAGCTCGCCGTGGAAGCCGGCCTTGCGCGCCAAGGTGCTGTTCACGCCATCGGCCAGGATCACCACGTCTGCATGGACCTCGCCGCCCTCGCGGTCGCAGCGCACGCCGATGCATCGCTTGCCCTGCATCACCAATTCTTCGACGGTGGTCTCGCAGATCAGCAAGGCACCGGCTTCGCGCACCTTGGAACTGAACCACTTGTCGAACTGCGCGCGGATGATGGTGTAGCGGTTGTGAGGCGGCTTGTTACAGTCGTCGCTGCGGTAGTGCGTGCCGACGAAGCCGTTGTCGTCGAGCACCCAGACGCGCTGCTCGATGATGTGGCGCTCCAGCGGCGCGTCGTCGCGGAAGTCGGGGATCACGCGCTCCAGCGCGTCGGCGTAGAGGATGGCGCCCTGCACGTTCTTGCTGCCCGGGTATTCGCCACGTTCGATCTGCAGCACCTTCAGGCCCGCCCTGGCCAGCGTGTAAGCCGCGGTGTTGCCCGCAGGGCCGGCACCGACGACGATGGCATCAAACTTCTCGGCCATGCTGGGCTCCTGGTTCAGGCGACTTTGCGCACGCGCTTGTCGAGGTGGTTGCGAAAGGCCTGGGTCAGCGCCGGCAGCGCCTGCATGGCATCGCCGACGATGCCGTGGTGCGCAAAATCGAAGATGGGCGCGTTCGCGTCGGTGTTGATGGCCACGATCACGTCCGAAGCTTCCATACCCACGCGGTGCTGGATGGCGCCGCTGATGCCGGCGGCGATGTACAGCTTGGGGCGCACCGTCTTTCCGGTCTGGCCCACCTGGCGCTCGGCCTCGGCCCAGCCGGCCTGGGTGACGGCGCGCGTGGCACCCACCTCGGCACCCAGCACGCGCGCCAGGTCCCAAACGAGCTTGAAGTTGTCGGCGTTCTTCAGCCCCTTGCCGCCGCTGACGATGACGTCGGCATAGGTCAGATTGACGGTGTTGCGGTTGGCGTCTGGGATGTAGTCCAGCAGCTTGGTGACGATGTCTGTCTCGACCATGCCCAGCGGCATTTCCACCACGTCACCGCCGCGTGTCTCGTCGCGCCGCGGCAGGCTCATCACGCGCGGCCGCACCGTGGCCATCTGCGGCCGGTAGGCCAGGGTCATGATGGTGCACAGCAGGCTGCCGCCGAAAGTGGGGCGCGTGGCGGCCAGCGCGCGGCCGTCGATGTTGAGCCCGGTGCAGTCGGCCGTGAGGCCGGTGCCCAGCGTGGTGGCCACGCTGCCGGCCAGGTCGCGGCCCATGGCGGTGGCGCCCAGCAGCATGATCTCGGGCTGGTGCGTGTTGACCAGGTCGGTCAGGCCCTTGGTGAAGGGCTCGTTGCGGTAGCCCTTGAGCACCGGATCGCGCATGATGTAGCAGCGGTCGGCGCCGTAGGCGTAGGCCTCTCTCGCGTAGGCATCCAGGGTCTCGTCGGGGCCGCCCAGGATGATGCCGGACACGCTGACCTGCAGCTTGTCGGCCAGCTTGCGCGCCTCGCCCATCAGTTCCCAGCTCACCGCGTTGACGGCGCCGCGGTCGTGCTCGACGAAGACCCAGATGCCCTTGTAGGACTTCAGGTGCTCGGGCAGTTCGGTGTTGCGGCCGGCGCGGCCTGCCGGCCTGGCGGCCGCCGGTCTGGGTGCTTCGCTCATGGGGGCTCCTTCAGGCCGAGAGGCGCTCAACCAGCTCTTGCTCGAGCTGCGGGTGCGTGGTGAACAGCTTTCCCAGCAGGTTCAACATCACGTCGTTCAGGTTGCTGTCGGCCAGCACCTGCAGGTCGGCCTGTTGCCGGCGCGGCGTGGGGCCGAAGACCTTGCTCACCACGGTGGGCGAACCCTTCAGGCCGATCTTGCTGACGTCCTCGATCCCGGCGCCTTCCTTGCTCCAGCGTCGCACCGGAAAGCGCCCAGCGCGCAGCATGTCCTCGAGCGTGGCGAAGCGCATCTGGTTGGTGCCCTCGAGCATGGTGATGAGCGAAGGCAGTCTGGTCTGCAGCACCTGCACGCCGCCTTCGGCGCGGCGCTCCACCTTGAGCCTGCGGCCACGCAGGTCGACCTCGACGATCCTGCTCACGTAGGTGAGCAGGTTCATGCCCAGGCGCTTGGCGATGCCCGGGCCCACCTGTGCGGTGTCGCCGTCGATGGTCTGCTTGCCAGTGAATACCAGGTCCACCGCCTGTTCCTGGCCGATCTTGCGGATGGCCGCGGCCAGCGCGTAGCTGGTGGCCAGGGTATCGGCGCCGGCGAAGGCGCGGTCGGTGACCAGCACCGCATCGGTGGCGCCGAAGCTGACGCACTTGCGCAGGCTCTCCTCGGCCTGCGGCGGGCCCATGCACAGCGCGGTGACGCGGCCGCCGAACTGGTCTGTCAGGCGCAACGCCTCTTCCAGCGCGAACAGGTCGTAGGGGTTGACGATGGCCGGCACGCCCTGGCGCATGATGGTGTTGGTGACCGGGTGGACGCGGATCTGCGCCGAATCGGGCACCTGCTTGATGCAGACGACGATGTGCATGGTGGGCTCTGCGCAGGGGGCGTCAGGCGGATGGCGACTGGCGGCGTGCGACCAGGCTATTGCGCAGCCCGGCCAGTTGCACATGCTGCGTGCCGCCGGCATCCTGGAAGACCTTGAAGACCTTCTCGCGCGCCGGGGTCGACACCACGAAGTCCTGGTAGGCCTGCGCCAGCAGCAGACGGTAGCGGCGGAACTGCTCGATTTCATCGGCGACGTCCAGGCCATCGCTCTTGCGCAGGTACTGGAAGAAGCGCTTGAGGATGTGCAGGCGGTTGACCTGCACCATGCGCTCGTCGAAGGGCAGGCCGAAGAAGTGCAGAAAGTCCTCGGCGCTGGACAAGGCCTTGAGGCGTTCGCTGAAACTCTCCATCGTGCGTCTCCTTGTGGGCTCGGGTGTCAGAAGCCGACCGCCGCCGCACAGCGCGTGCGGGGCAGGGTCTGCAGATAGAAGTGCATCAGTTCCGCGTCGGTGGGCGCGCGCTTGGTGTGGCTGACATGGGCGCGCACACAATCCAGCAGCGGCTGCACCTCGGGCTCGCCCAGCAACAGGCCCAGGCGGGCATAAGCATGGCGCACGCCGTGGCCACCCGAATGCTTGCCCAGCACCAGGCGGTGCTCGCGGCCCAGTTCCTCGGGCTGGAAGGCCTCGTAGTTGCCACGGTCCTTGAGCAGGCCATCGACGTGAATGCCCGATTCATGGGTGAACACGGCGTCGCCGACGATGCTCTTGCCCGCCGCCACCGGCCGGCCCGAGGCGCGCGCCACCAGTTGCGAGATGGCCGGCAGCGCTGTGGTGTCCACGCCGCATTCCACGCCGTACAGGTGGCGCGCGGCCATCACCACTTCTTCCAGTGCCGCGTTGCCGGCGCGTTCGCCCAGGCCATTGACTGTTGTGCTGGCATGCGTGGCACCGGCCAGCATCGCGGCCAGGGTGTTGGCATTGGCCAGCCCCAGGTCGTTGTGGGCGTGCATCTCGATGGCCATGTCGGTTTCGCGGCGCAGCGCGCTGATGCGCGCATGCGTGGCAAACGGGTCCAGCAGGCCCAGGGTGTCGGCAAATCGCACGCGCACCGCGCCATGGCGCTGCGCCACCTGCGCCGCCTGCGCCAGGAAGCCGGGGTCGGCGCGCGACGCGTCCTCGAGGCCCACGCTCACCGCGCTGCCCTGTCCACCGGCCAGGTCACAGCTGCGGGCGATGGTCTCCAGCACCCAGCCGCGGCTCTTGCCCAGCTTGCGCTCGATCTGCATGTCGGACACGCTGATCGCCAGGTGCACCATATCGGCGCCGCAGCACAGCGCGGCGGCCAGGTCGGGCGCAGCCATGCGCGCCCAGACCATGGTGCGGGCCCGGCGCACCGAGCCGATGATCGTGCGGATCAGCTCCGTCTCGCGCGCGCCCATCACCGGGATGCCGACTTCCATCTCCGGCACGCCGGCCTGGTCCAGCGCATGCGCAATGGCCAGCTTCTCGACATCGGTGAAGGCCACGCCTGCGGTCTGTTCACCGTCTCGCAGCGTGGTGTCGTTGATGATCAGGGTGGGGGCGGGGTGCATGGCGGTGGTGGTCTGTGCCTGCCGGTTCGCAAGCGCTGTGCCAAGTGGATCGCCACCTGCAAGTTGTTGATTTGATTGGGTTTGTGGTGGCTCCTGGAACTGGGTGGACGCTGTGTCGTTTGTCGGATGTGCGACAGGTAGAGGGCTTCTGTCCGCGTCAGCTCGGACCGCCTAGCCTTCCCGCGCGTGATTGCGCGTGTGCCGCGGCAGCTCCACCAGCAACTCAACCCCCGCCACCTTCACGCAGCAGGCCAGGTGCGATTGCGCATCCAGCCCCCAGGCCGAGCCGAGCGCGTCCTCCTCATCGTCATCGGCCGGCGCCACCAGGGCCCCGCCCTGGCGCAGGTGCACGTGGCAGGTGGAGCAGGCGCAGACCTTCTCGCAGGCGTGTTCGATGGCGATGCCCTGTGCCAGCAGCTCGTCCACCAGGATGCGACCGACGCGGGCGTTGAAGCGCAGCCCTTGCGGGCACAGCTCGGGCTGCGGCAGCACCGTGCTGCGCGTGGTGGCGGTCACTCAGAGGGTGTAAACGTAATATTTTACGTCGCTAGCCTAGTCGCAAGGATACGCGCTTCAGCGAGCCAGACCCATGCCAGTGGTGCCCAGTCGGAGCGATCGTGATGGGCGATCAGGCGGCGGCATCGCTCGTTCCAGGCGTGTGCGCGCTCGACAACCCAACGTTTGGCTTGCACGACAAAGCCCTTGGCGAGTTCCTCGGG
>WBZP01003831.1_pt1 | contig 16049 bp, 13 predicted proteins | sample 5204301 | NCBI WGS metagenome assembly WBZP01 (sample SAMN12412401, study PRJNA552823) | activated sludge metagenome | isolation source: activated sludge from nitrification reactor of wastewater treatment plant... | place: USA: Pennsylvania | collected 2017
ACTCTCTCGTCTGCAGTCAGGATTAAGCTGAGCATCGCAGGCTCCTTCCTGCTTCTCACCTTACACCCTGCCGTCAATTCCGCAGCAGAACGACGCTTTAATTGTTAAACTCCATAAGCCGGCTGACGCCAGCGTGCGGCGCGACCTGATGGCGTGAGCCGGTCTTCAGCCGGCTTGTCTTTGTTTAGCCGGGGGTTTCAATCCCCGGGTTTGGCCGGCGCAACGAGCAACCCTCCATTCACAGGTTCAATAGGGCACCATCCATAGGCCGCCGCTATGAAATCAAGTGACTTGCGAGATGCCTCATTCGGCAGCGGCAGCGTATTGAGCAGCATGGAGTCTGTGGCCCAAGGGGCAGCAGAGGGCAGCCTATGATGGTTCTGAACAACCTGCGACGGCGCGGCACGCGCAGCCTGCTCACCATTCTGGGCATCGCTGTGGGGGTGGCGGCGGTGGTGGCGCTGGGCGCAATGGCAAAGGGCATCACGGCCAACTATGGCGGCGCGCTGGGGCTGAACAACGACCTGCTGGTGGCGCAGGCGAACACGTTCGACGTCGTCTACAGCAGCCTCGACGAGACGATGGGCGAACGCATTGCCGCCGTGCCCGACGTCGACAACGTCGATGCCGGCGTCTTCGGCTGGATCGCCGTGGGCAACATGCCTTACTTCCTGCTCTATGGCTACGAGCCGAACAGCGTCGCCGCTGAGCACTACCGCATCGTCGAGGGTGGGCCGGTGCAGGTCGCGCACACGGTCGCAATTGGGCGGCGCGCGGCCGATGCGATGAACGTGGGCATCGACGACACGCTGCACCTCAACGGCATCCCCTTCCGCATCGTCGGCATCTTCGAAACCGGCCAGGGCATGGAGGAATCGGGCGGGCTGGTGACAAAGAGCGACGCCCAGGAGATCACCGGCAAGACGCGCACCGTCAGCCTCTTCCAGGTGGGCGTGCGGCAGGGGGCGGACGCCGACCAGGTGATCGAGCGTATCCGCAGCGTCGAGGAGAACCTGACTGTCTCCAAGTCAAGCGAGTACGAGGGCGGCGAGCAGTGGACGGCCTACCTGGGCGCCTTTGCCGGCGCCGTGGCGGCGATCGCCGTGCTGGTGGGCGGGCTGGGCATGATGAGCGCGATGGTGATGACGGTGCTCGAGCGGACGCGCGAGATCGGCACGCTGCGCGCCGTGGGCTGGACGCGCGGGCGTGTGCTGCGCCTGATTCTGGGTGAGGCGGTGGCGCTGAGCCTGGTGGGCGGCCTGATTGGCGTGGCATTGGGCGTGCTGCTGGCCTGGGCCGCGGCGCAGATTCCCGGCGTCGGCTCGATCCTTGCCCACGGTGTCTCGCCGCAGATTGCCATGCAGGGCATGATCACGGCGCTGGTGCTGGGGCTGGTGGGCGGCCTCTACCCGGCGTGGACGGCAGCGAATCTGCAGCCCGTCGAGGCGCTGCGCTACGAAGGCGGCGCGGCGGCAAGCAGCGGCGGCCGCCTGAGCCGCATCGGTTCGCAGAGCTTTCGCAACCTGTGGCGGCGGCGCACACGCACGTTGATCTCGGCCACCGGCATCGGCGTCGGCGTGGCCACGCTGGTGATGCTGGGCGGCCTGATCGGCGGGCTGACGAGCAACCTCAACGGGCTGGCCGGTTCATCCGGCACCGGCAACATCACGATCATGCAGCGCGAAGTGGCCGACATGAGCCTGAGCAGCCTCGACGAGATCATGGCAACGCAGATTGCGGCCATGCCCGAAGTCAAGAGCTCCAGCGCCGTGGTGCTGGGCTTCGTCATCACCGAAGACCTGCCGCTCTTCATCATCACCGGCATCGAACCCGGTTCGCGCGTGGGCGACCACTTTACCGTGGTCGAGGGGCGCGCCGTGCAGCAGCGCAACGAGATCGTCATCGGGCGGGCGGCGGCCGACAGCTACAACCTGGTCCCGGGCGACACCATGACGCTCTACGAGAACCGCTACAAGATCGTGGGCATCTACGAAACCGGCTCGTCGTTCGAGGACGCCGGCGGCACGATCCACCTGCGCGAGGCGCAGACCTTGATGGGGCGGCCGCGCTCGGTCTCCTTCATCTTCGTCGATGTGAATGACCCGCGCCAGGCCGGCGTCGTGGTCGACGCGATCAACAAGCGCTTCCCCGAGGCGCGCGCGACGCTGGCCAGCGAGTTCGCCCAGAATACAAACGACATGCAGAGCAGCGCGGCCATGATGAACGCCATCCGCATGCTGGCGATCTTCGTCGGCGGCATCGTGGTCGCGAATACGATGATCATGTCGATCTTCGAGCGCACGCGCGAGATCGGCACGCTGCGCGCGATGGGCTGGAGCCGCCGCCGCATCATCAGCCAGGTGGTGCAAGAGAGCCTGCTGCTCTGCCTGGTGGCGGCGCTCTTTGGCGCGATTGGCGGCGTGCTGATGATGCAAGCGCTGACGCTGGTCCCCGCCTACGGCGCCGTTATGTCGGCAAGCTGGACGGTCGCGACCTTTGCCACGGCGGTTGCGGTGGCGCTGGTGCTGGGCGTGTTGGGTGGTCTTTGGCCGGCGCTGCGAGCCAGCCGCCTGCAGCCGGTAGAGGCGTTGCGTTACGAGTAGTTTGCGCGTGTGGGACGCGTAAGGTGACCCATCGCACCAGGTTGGAGGAGACTCGCAGATGCGAAGAGTGATTGTGCTCGAATTTATCTCGCTCGACGGCGTGATCCAGTCCCCGGGCAGGCCGGATGAGGATACGAGCGGCGGCTTCACCCTCGGCGGGTGGACGGCTCCCTATACTGACGATGTGGTTGGCGCCACCCTGCAGCGGCAGATGAGCCTGCCGTTTGACCTGCTGCTGGGACGCAAGACCTTTGAGATTTGGGAGACGTGGTGGCCGGAGCGGGCAGCCGAGTGGCCGGGCGCCGCCGCCGCCACCAAGTACGTCGCCTCGCAGAGCCGCACAACTTCGGTGTGGCAGCCCACCGTCTTCTTGCGCGACGCTGCCCAGGAAGTCGCCCGCATCAAGCAGCAACCGGAGCCGGACCTGCACGTCTATGGCAGCGGCGATCTTGTGCAGACACTCCTGCGGCACGACCTGGTCGATGCGTTCTGGCTCAAGTGCTATCCGCTGGTGCTGGGTAGCGGCAAGCGACTCTTCGCCGAAGGGACGATCCCGGCCGCGTTCAAGCTGACGGAGAGCAGCGTCTCCCCCAGCGGCGTCAGCATCGTCGAATACGAGCGCGCGGGCGCCGTCACACCCGGCAGCTTCTGAAACGCAGCAAGTGGCGCGAGGTCAGGCGGCCGGCGACCTCTCTTCTCTGTCCTGAGAGGTCGCCAAATGATCGAAGTGTGCAAAAGCAAGCATTCACCTCGATAGAGGGAATGAACCATGAGACGCTGGCTGATTGGCTTGATCGTGTTGGCGCTGGTAGGCGCCGGCGCGTGGTATTTCTACTCGCAGTACCAGGCGCAGTTGGCTGCCGAAGCCGCCGCTGCCGCCGCCGCCGAGCAGGCGCCGACGCTGGAGAACATCATCTTCGCCTCGGGCGTGCTGGCGCCGGTGACGTGGGCAGGGCTGAGCCCAGCGCAGGGCGGCTTGGTGGCTGCGCTGCACGTGGGCGAGGGGCAAGAGGTTGCCGCGGGCGACCTGCTGGTAGAGCTGGAGAACTCGACGCTACTGGCGCAGGTGGAGGTGGCGCGCGCCGCAGTCACCGAATCGGTGGCCGCGCTGGCGCAGCTGGAGGCGGGCGCGACCGCAGCCCAGCTCGCCGCCGCCGAGGCCGAACTGGCTGCAGCCCAGGCCGGGGTCTCGCTCTCTGCCGGGCAGATGCTCGAGGCGCAGGCTGCGGTGGAGACCGCGACGGCGCAGCAGACGATCGCCGAGCGCCAGTACAGCGAGGCTGCCTCGCACCCCATCGCCGCTGAGATCGACGCCGCCAACGCACGCGTGGCCGTTGCGCTGGCGGCGGTTGAGCAGGCGCAGGCAGCTTACAACCTGGTGCGCGGCGACCCCGAAATCGGCGCCATGCCCCAGTCGCAGGCGCTGCGTGCGGCCACCGCCGCGCTCGAGGCGGCGCAGGCTGAAGCGCTGATGGTGACGCAGGGCCCCACTGCCGAGCAGCTCGCCGTGCTTGCGGGCCAGATCGACGCCGCCGCTGCCGCCGTGGCCGCCACCGAAAGCCGCCTGCCCGGCGCCGAGGCGGCCGTGGCTTCGGCGCTGGCGCGGCAGGCCAGCGCGCAGGCGGCGCTCGACGCGCTGGTCGCCGGCGCCACCGATCAGGAGCGGGCCATCGCGCAAGCGCACGTCGCTTCGGCGCAGGCGGCGCAGGCCAGCGCCGAGGCCATGCTGCGCCAGACGCAGCTGGTGGCGCCCTTTGCCGGCGTCGTCGGCTCTGTCGATACGCGCCTGGGCGAGATGGGTGTGCCAGGCCAGCCCATGCTGCTGCTTGGCAACACCGCCGAGCTTGTGGTAGAGACCACCGACCTGCGCGAGACCGATGTGGTGCGGCTCGAGGAGGGGATGCCCGTCGATATCACCTTCGACGCGCTGCCCGATCGCCGGTTTGCCGGGCGCATCACGCGCATCGCGCCGATCAGCAACACCGACAAGGGCAGCACCAACTTCACCGTGCAGGTGCAGGTGGACGAGCTCGACCCCAGCCTGCGCTGGGGGATGACGGCGTTTGTGAACATCAATCCCGATGAGTAAGCCCTCGCGCGCAGAGCGCCGCGCCGCCGCCGCTGCCGAGCAAGCGGCGCACCAACAGCTGCTGATCCATGCCGTCGACGTTACGCGCCAGTACGGCGAGGGCGAGACGGCCGTGCGCGCCCTCGATGGCGTGAGCCTGGGCGTGGCGCGCGGCGAGTTCGTCAGCATCATGGGCCCCAGCGGCTGCGGCAAGAGCACGCTGCTCAACCTGCTCGGCGCGCTCGACCAACCCACCTCGGGCGAAGTCTGGGTGAATGGCGAGAATCTGGCACACCTCAAGGATGTGGACCGTTTTCGGGCGCGTACGATTGGCTTCGTCTTCCAACTGCACAACCTGCTGCCGACGATGACGGCGCTCGAGAACATCGAGGTGCCGATGATGGGGCAAGAGCCGAGCGCGCGCAAGCGCCGCGACCGGGCACGCGAGCTGCTGGCGCTGGTGGGGCTGGAGGATCGCAACAGCCATCTGCCCAGCCAGCTTTCGGGCGGGCAGCGCCAGCGCGTGGCCGTGGCGCGCGCACTCGCCAACGACCCGGCGCTGCTGCTCGCCGACGAACCCACCGGCGCCCTCGACAGCCAGAGCGGCGACGAAATCCTCGCTCTGCTGGCCGATCTCAACCGGCTGCGCCACACCACCATCGCCGTAGTGACGCACGATAGGCGCGTGGCCCAGGCCACCCAACGTATTCTGCGCATGCGCGACGGGCGCATTGTGGACGACCACCGCATCGGCGACCCGCTGCAAGAGGACCTGCGCATGTTGGCGCAGACCAAGCTGGGCCAGGCCGTTCTTGATGAGCACGACGCCCCCATGGCGGCAATGTCGCCCGACGAGGAACGCGTGCTGCGGCGCGTGCTGCTGCGCGCGCAGGGCAAGCCTGTGCCCGCGTCGCCGGCCGGCCCGCCTGCACCCACGCTGGCGGCGGCGGCGCTGCGCCCGCGCACCCCCGCACCGCAGAACGGCGAGGTAGCTCCCGTGGAGGCGGCGCCTGCATCAACCGCGCAGCCCACCTCTGGTTCCAGGGCAGGCGGCGCCTAGCCCGCGCGCGCTCGCACTGCAATTGTCCGCGCCGCAGCTGTGCGGCCCCAGCAAGCAGGAATTGCCCGTGACGATCAAGCCGTGGAAGACACTGACGACGCGCCCGGTCTATGAGAACCCGTGGATCAAGGTGCGCGAGGACATTGCCGAACTGCCCAACGGGCGCACCTCGATGTATGGCGTGGTGACGGTGGGGCAGGCCGTGGGCGTGGTGCCCTTTGTCGACGAGAACCATGTGGTGCTGGTGCGCCAGTTTCGCTACGTCTTCGGCGAGACGCACCGCTGGGAGATTCCCACGGGCGGCGTGCACGCCGGCGAGGAGCTGGAGCTTGCCGCCCAGCGCGAGCTGCAGGAAGAGGTGGGCTATACGGCCGGCAAGCTCGCGTGGCTGAGCACCTGCTACACCTCGAAGAGCATTCTGCACGAAGTCGCGCACCTCTACATCGGCAGCGAGCTGACGCCTTCGACGCTGCCCGCCGACGACACCGAGTTTCTCGAGACCGGCGTCTTTCGCTTCGACGCCGTGCTGGAGATGGTGCGCCAGAGCGAGATGCGCGACGCGATGTCGGTGATTGCCATTATGCATGCGGCGGCGTGGCGCAATCAGTTGAGTTGGGGTAAGTAGCACTTGGCCTAATTATCGTAGCCTGACGGCTGCGACAAGAAGCTTCCATCCTGGAGACCAATATGCAGCCCAACCAGCTCACGTTCCTCTACGCCTATAACGAGTGGGCCACGCAGCGTATCCTCAACGCCGTGGCAGCGCTGACAACTGAGCAGTTCACGCAGCCCAACAGCCTGGTGTGGGGCAGCCTGCGCGGCACACTGGTGCACGCCTATGGCGCCGAGTGGATCTGGCGGCGGCGCTGCGAGGAGGGGGTCTCGCCGGCCGGGATGCCGCCGCAGGAGCAGTTCGCCACCCTGGCCGCGCTGCGCGCCGCCTGGGAGGAGGAGCAGGCTGCGATGGCGGCCTATGTGGCCGGCCTGAGCGAGGAGGCGCTGAACGGCGTGATGGTCTATCGCACCACCGACGGGCGCGACATGGACGCGCCGCTCTGGCAGGTGCTGCTGCACGTCGTCAACCACGGCACGCAGCACCGCGCCGAGGTTGCGCAACTGATCACCGAACTGGGTCACTCGCCCGGCGACGTCGACCTGATCGTCTATGTGCGGGCGCTGCAGGCCGCCGAACGGGGGACTCTCTGATGGCGCTCCATCTGCAAGTTCACGCTACACCGCAAGCCTATCTGGATGCGGCCTACGCCTGGCTGGCCACGCACGAGGTCGAGGCGGGCCTGGCGCTGGGCATCGCGCTGCGCATGAAGAAGCAGCCCGAAATCTACGTCCAGCCCTGGTATCTGGCCACACTGCACGAGCGCGCCGGCAGCGAGGGCGACAGCAGCGAGCCGAGGGGCGGGCGGGTGGTGGGCGCGGCGCTGCGCACGCCGCCCTGGCACCTGGTGGTGCACGCCGAAGCGGGCTATGAGCAGGCGCTGGCCGAACATGTGGCCGATGACCTGCTGATGCGCCGCCAGCCGCCGAATGGGGTGAACGGGCGCGTGCCCGCTTCGGAAGTCTTTGCGCTGGAATGGACGCGCCGCACAGGCCAGGGGGCGCGCCTCTTGACGTCGCTGCGCGCGTTCCGGCTTGATCAGGTCATCCCACCGCAGCCTGCCCCCGGTCGCCTGCGCCCGGCCAGCAGCGCCGACAGTGAACTGGTGGCCGCATGGTTGGCTGCGTTCGATGCGGAGGTGTTGCCCGGCGAGGTGAGCTACCGCACTCCCGAATCGGTGCAGCGACTGATGGATGCGGGAACGGTGCACCTGTGGGAGGTGGACGGCCGGGCGGTCAGTCTGGTCAACTATGCCCGGCCGCTGGTCACCGGCATCACGATTGCGCCGGTCTACACACCGCCACAGGAGCGGGGGCGCGGCTATGCCAGCAACGCCGTCGCCCAGCTCAGCCAGAAGCTGCTCGATATGGGCTATGCCTACGTCTGCCTCTTCACCGATCAAAGCAACCCCACCTCGAACAAGATTTATCAGGCCGTGGGCTATCGTCCCGTCTGCGACTACGCCGACTACGCCTTCGAGGGGGAGCTGGACGCCGCTTCCGCTGCCTGAATTCGATTGAACTTGAAGGACTTGACACGCCTGCGCGGCTGCGCTATGATCCGGCCCACAACCGAACAGTGTGACTCTTATCCAGAGAGGCGGAGGGACCGGCCCGATGAAGCCTCGGCAACCCGGCAGGTGCGCAGCGATGACGCTGCCGCTTGCGTGTAGGGTGCCAAGTCCGGCAGAGGAATCTGGAAGATGAGAGGATGCCGCACGCCCCGTCTCCAGGTCCTTCAAGCTGCCCTGTAGGCTGCGCTCGGCATAAGCGACGATCATTCGGCGCCCCTCTCTACTTCCAGAGAGGGGCGCTTTGTTGTGCCGGGCGCCCACGGGAGAACAACCAGATGCAGGTGCACGAGAACCCATCGCTTCACCCAGACAACAGTCGAGGAAACGTGACCCATGAGTGAGAGCAACGGCAGCACGCCCCGCAAGTATGGCTTTGCCACCCGCCAGCTGCATGCCGGCCAGGCGCCCGATGCCGCCACCGGCAGCCGTGCGGTCCCCATTTACCAGACCACCAGCTACCAGTTCCGCGATTCGGACCACGCCGCGAAGCTCTTCGCGCTGCAGGAGTTCGGCAACATCTACACCCGCATCATGAACCCCACCAGCGACGTGCTCGAGCAGCGGCTGGCGGACCTGGAAGGCGGCGTGGGCGCGCTGGCAGCCGCCTCGGGCCACGCCGCACAGGCGATGGCGATCCTCACGCTCTGCGGCGCGGGCGACCACATCGTCTCGAGCAGCCGGCTCTACGGCGGCACCTACAACCAGTTCAACTACACCTTCCCGCGCCTGGGCATCGAGGTCACCTTTGTAGACCCTTCCGACCCGAGCAACTTCGAGAAGGCGATTCGCCCCAACACCAAGATCATCTATGGCGAGACGCTGGGCAACCCCGACATCTCCGTCTTCCCCTTTGAAGAGGTGGCGGCGATTGCGCAGGCCTACAACATCCCGATCATGATCGACAACACCTTCGCCACGCCCTACCTCTGCCGCCCCTTTGAGCATGGCGCACATATCGTCGTGCACAGCACCACCAAGTTCCTGGGTGGGCACGGCACTTCGATTGGCGGGGCGATTGTGGACAGCGGTGCCTTCAACTATGGCAGCGGTCGCTTTGCGAACTTCACCGAGCCGGACAACTCCTACCACGGGCTGCGCTATGTAGATCTGGGCGCGCCGGCCTTTATCCTCAAGGCGCGCGTACAGATTCTGCGCGACGTGGGCGCGAGCCAGTCGCCCTTTAACTCGTGGGCCACGCTGCTCGGCATCGAAACGCTGAGCCTGCGCATGGAGCGCCACGTGAGCAACGCCCAGCGTGTGGCCGAATACCTGAGCGACCACGCCGACGTGAACTGGGTCTCGTACCCCGGCCTGGCCAGCCACCCCGACCACGAGCGCGCCAAGAAGGTGCTGCCCAAGGGCGCCGGCGCAATCCTGGGCTTTGGCATCAAGGGCGGGCGCGAGGCCGGCCAGCGCTTCATCGACAACCTCAAGCTCTTCAGCCACGTGGCCAACGTGGGTGATGCCAAGAGCCTGGCCATTCACCCCGCCACCACCACGCACAGCCAGTTGAGCGAGAGCGAGATGACAACAGCCGGCGTCACGCCCGACTTTGTGCGCCTGAGCGTCGGTCTGGAGGAGATCGACGACATTTTGTGGGACCTGGACCAGGCGCTGGCCGCTTCGACCAAGTAGGGTGTTTGGGAACCCCGGCTGCCCGCGCGGCAAACCTGCGCGGGCAGCCGGGGCCAGCGGTGCAGGATCGCGTCGGGCAGCAGCACTGGATTGAGCGATGATGGAGCGAATGAGCTTGGCGGGGGCGGGCAACGAGCCGGCAGCCCCGCCGCAGGGAGAGTGTGCCCCGGCCGCTCGGGAGCAGAGCGGCGCGCCCGCCCGGCGCCCCGTGTTGCCCCAGGGCGACGACGAAGAGGGTGTGCGCCCCGCCGAAATCGAGGGGCGGGGTTCGGTGGGTGTGGTGCAGACACACAGCTTTACCTTTGCCGAGCAGACGCCCTTCCTGCTCGAAAGCGGCGCGACGCTGGCGCCCGTCACGATTGCCTACGAGACCTATGGCCGTCTCAACGCCGAGCGCTCGAACGCGATCCTGGTCTGCCACGCTCTCAGCGGCGGCGCACACGCGGCCGGCCTGCACAGCGCCACCGACACCCAGCCCGGCTGGTGGGACGACTGTATCGGTCCCGGCAAGGCCTTCGACACGGACCGCTACTTTGTCATCTGCAGCAACGTGCTCGGTTCGTGCTATGGGAGTACGGGACCCAGCAGCATCAACCCTGCCACCGGCGAGCCCTACGGCCTGCACTTCCCCGTAGTCACCGTGGGCGACATGGTGCGCGCACAGGGGCATTTGGTCGATCACCTGGGCATCGAGCGTCTGCTCTGCGTGGCGGGCGGCTCGATGGGCGGCATGCAGGTGCTCGAGTGGGCCGCACACCACGCCGAACGGGTGCGCGCCGTGATTCCGATTGCCACCACCGCCCACCATAGCCCGATGCTGATCGCCTTCAGCGAAGTGGGGCGGCAGGCGATCTATGCCGACCCGGCGTGGAACAATGGCGACTACTACGCCGGCGCCAAGCGCCCCGATGCGGGGCTGGCTGTGGCGCGCATGGTCGGCCACATCACCTACCTGAGCGAAGAGTCGATGCACTCGAAGTTCGGCCGCCGACTGCGCGGCCTCGAGCAGTACGGCTATGAGTTCCAGACCGAGTTCGAAATCGAGAGTTACCTCAAGTACAATGGCGACAAGTTCACGCGCCGCTTCGACGCCAACAGCTACCTCTACGTCACCAAGGCGATGGACTACTTCGACCTGAGCCAGCCCACCGGTTCGGTCGCCGCGGCGTTTGTCGGCGCGGTCGAGGTCAAGTACCTCGTGGTCAGCTTCACCAGCGATTGGCTCTACCCCAGCTACCATTCAAAGCGGCTGGTGAGCGCGCTGCACGCCGTGGGTGCCGACGTGACCTATGTCGACGTCAAGAGCACGTGGGGCCACGACGCCTTCCTGCTTGAAGTGGAGACCATGACCAACCTGCTAGGCAGTTTCCTCGATCAGTTGGCGCGCGAGCAGCAGATCGCACTGCCCGCGCCGGATGCGAGCGCGCCGCTTGCAGATGCGCCGCTGCGCCGGCCGCCGCCCGCGTCGCCCAGGCTGCCGGCGGCCCACCTGTGACGACTCTGCCCATGGCGGTCCCTACAACTCTTGCCACACCCGCAGCGACACACCCGCCGCTGCGCCCCGACCTGCAGGCAATTGCCGACCTGATCCCTGCCGGCGCGCGTGTGCTGGACTTGGGCTGCGGCGACGGTGCGCTGCTCGCGGCGCTGAAGGAGGACAAGCAGGTCAAAGGGCGCGGCGTCGAGCTGAGCGAGGAAGGTGTGCTGGCCTGCGTGCGGCGCGGCCTGAGCGTGCGCCAGGGCGACCTGCAGGAGGGGTTGGCCGACTATCCCGACCACTCCTTCGAACTTGTGATCCTCGCCCAAACGCTGCCCTTCCTTGACGACCCGGCGCGCGTGCTCAACGAGATGTTGCGCGTGGGCCAGCGCGCCGTGGTTAGCTTCCCCAACTGGGGCTACTGGCGCTGCCGCCTGGGGCTTCTGCTCACCGGCCGCGTGCCCCAGGCCCACGACCTGCCGCAGGCCTGGTTCGAGACGCCGCGCCGCCAGCCGCTCTCCGTCACCGATTTTGCCTACTTCTGCCAGACGATTGGCGTGGGCATCGAGCAGGAGCTCTACCTCTCGCACGGGCGGCGCATCAACGTGCGCCGGCTGAAGAACCTGCGCCCCACCACTGCCGTCTTTGCCCTTCACCGCCTCGTCGCCGAGGAGACTCGGCCCGGCTAGGCCCATCTAGATCGCCCCGCCATGCCGCTGCACGTCCACGTCATCACCCTTTATTCCACACTGCCGCTCGAGGAGCTGACGCGCCGGCTTGACTCCGACGTCACGCTCACGACGGGCGAGCTGGTGCAGCCCGAAAGCGTGAAGATCCTGATCGGCGGCTGGTTCACGGCGGAGCAGCTGGACGCCTGCCCGAAACTGCGCGCCGTGATTGTGCCCTTCGCCGGCACGCCGATCGAGACGGTAAGGCTGTTGCGCGGCTACCCCAACCTGGGGCTGCACAGCCTGCACTACAACGCCGCGCCCACGGCCGAACTGGCGATGGCGCTGCTGCTGGCCGCCGCCAAGCGCGTGGTGCCCATCGACCGCGAGCTGCGCGCGTTCGACTGGCGCTCGCGCTACAACGTCACCGAGGCGGTGGTGCTGGAGGGCAAGACGGCGCTGGTGCTGGGCTATGGGCTGATTGGCAAGCGCATTGCCCGCGCCTGCGCCGGATTGGGCATGCAGGTGCTGGGCGTGCGCCGCTCCGAGCCGGAGCAGCCGGGCGCGCTGGATGCCGCGGGCGCGGCCGTCTACGGCGTCTCGGCGCTGCAAACGCTGCTGCCGCAGGCCGATGTGCTGCTGATGGTGCTGCCCGGCACCGACGCAACGACCGGCCTGGTGGGCGCGGCCGAACTGGCGCTGCTGCGCCCCGGCGCAATTGTGATCAACGTGGGTCGTGGCCCCACGCTGGACGAAGAGGCGCTGTGGAACGCGCTGCAGAGTGGCCGGCTGCGCGCCGCCGGCCTCGACGTCTGGTGGAAGTACCCCGAGCGGCTGGTGAACCCCGACCCCACGCCGCCCTCGCGCTTCCCCTTCCACGAGCTGGAGAATGTGGTGCTCAGCCCGCACCGCGCCGGCTGGCTCAGCGAATCCGAACACGGGCGCATGGAGGGGCTGGCGGCGATGCTCAACGCCGCCGCGCGCAACGAGCCGATCCCCAGCCCGGTGAACAAGGAGCTGGGCTACTAGCGGCCGCACCTCGCCGCCGCATTCCAGTTGCTTCCGGCTTGACGCGGCGCCGGGCGCGCAGCATGATCGTTTGCACGCGCGGCGCCAAGCCGCGCTGCTGGATTCGCTCACCCACGGGCCCCATGCTTCCCACGCGCAGAATCCTCCATTTGGACCTCGACGCGTTCTACTGCGCCGTCGAGGAGCTGCACAACCCGGCGCTGCGCAACGTGCCCTTCGCCGTTGGCGGCCGGCCCGAGCAGCGCGGCGTTGTCGCCTCCTGCTCTTACCCGGCGCGGGCCAAGGGGGTGCATTCGGCCATGGCCATGGGGCAGGCGCTGCGCCTTTGCCCCGAGCTGCGCATTGTACCGGCGCGCCACGGCGTCTACGGTGAGGTCTCCAAGCAGGTGATGGTGCGGCTGCGCGCCTGCGCGCCGCTGGTGGAGCAGATTTCGATCGACGAGGCCTACCTCGACGTCACCACCGTTGCCGAGCCGGCCGAAGCGCTGGCGCGCCGCCTGCAGGCGCAGATCGGCGACGAGCTGGGGCTGCCGTGCAGTCTGGGTGTGGCGAGCAACAAGCTGGTGGCCAAGATTGCCAACAATGTGGGCAAGGCGGCTGTGCGCCGCGAGCGGGTAGAGGGCAAGCTGGTGGTGGGGCCACCCAACGCCATCACCGTGGTGGCGGCGGGCGAAGAGGCCGCCTTTCTGGCGCCGCTGCCCTGCGCCGAGCTGTGGGGTGTGGGCCCGCGCACTGCCGAGAAGCTGCAGACGCTGGGGATTCGCACCGTGGGGCAACTGGCCACGCGCCGCGAGGCCGAGCTGGTGCGCCACTTTGGCAAGAACGGCAGCGACCTGTGGCGCCACGCCCGCGGCATCGACGATACGCCGCTGGTGGCCCAGCACGAGCGCAAGTCGATCAGCCAGGAGACGACCTTTGTGCGCGACGTCGACGAGCTGGCCGTGCTGCGCAAGACGATCTTCGAGCAGGCGCGCGAGGTGGCGCTGGGGTTGAAACGGGGCGGCATGGCGGGGGCGACGGTCAAGCTCAAGCTGCGCTGGTCGGACTTCCGCACGATCACGCGCCAACTGACGCTGGAGGAGCCGACGCAGGAGCCGCAGCCGATCTTCCAGGCGGCGCTGGCACTGCTGGAGAAGGCGTGGGACGGCCGCCCCGTGCGCCTGATCGGCGTGGGCGTGAGCCAACTGGGCGACCCGGCGCAGCAGCCCACGCTCTTTGACCAGCCGGACGCGCGCCGCGAGAAGCTGGACGAGACGCTGGCCTCGCTGCGCGCCCGCTTTGGCGCCTCGATCGTGCGCAGCGTCCAGGAAGAGCTGCAGGCGGAGGACGAGTAGCTGCGCGGCAACTCATGCTTGGTACAAACAGAGGGCGCCCATCCAGGCTGGACGGGCGCCCTCTTGTCTGCTGATTTCCGGCTGCAACGCCGCGGCCTACATGCGGTGGAAGGTGTCGGCCAGGGCGGGGTAGAGCGAGCGGTAGAGCTGGTAACCAGCTTCGTAGGTGGCCACGGCCTCGACGTTGGGCCGGGTGCTGCCGGTGACGTGGATGGTGGCGGCGCACGCCTCGTCGGTGCTGGGCCAGGCGCCGGCGCCCACACCGGCCAGCAGCGCGGCGCCGTACGCACCGCCTTCGGTGGTGTTGACGGTAACCATCTCGACATTGAGCACGTCGGCCAGAATCTGCCGCCAGAGCGGACTGCGCACGCCGCCGCCCGAGGCGCGCACCTGGTCGATGTTGCCCAACCCTGCCTCCTGGATCAGGCGGAAGCTGTCGCGCAGGCCATAGGCCACGCCCTCGAGCACGGCGCGCGTCATGTGGCCGCGGCCGTGACGCAGCGTCAGCCCCACCCACGCGCCGCGCGCCAGCGGGTCGGGCCAGGGGGTGCGCTCACCGCTGAGGTAGGGCATAAAGAGCAGCCCCTCGCTGCCGGCAGGGGCGGCGGTGGCCTCGGCCACCAGTTCGTCGAACGAGGCCTGCGGCGCGAGCGTGTCGCGGTGCCACTGCAGGCTGCCTGCGGCGCTTAGCATCACGCCCATAAAGTGCCAGCGGTTGGGCACAGCGTGGCAGAAGGCGTGCAGCCGCCCCTCCGGCTCGATCAGGGCCGAGGGGGTGGTGGCGAAGACCACGCCCGAGGTGCCCAGCGTGAGCGAGACGACGCCCGGCACTACTGCGCCCATGCCCACGGCGCCGGCGGCCTGGTCGCCGCCGCCGGCCATCAGCGGCGTGCCGACGCGCAGCCCGGTGGCGGCGGCCGCTTCGGCGCTGACGCGCGCGGTGACTTCGGGGCCCTCGAAGGTGGGCGGCAGCCAGGCGTGCGGAATCTCGAGCGCGTCGAGCACTTCGGTGGACCAGCCGCGCTGCTTCAGGTCGAAGAGGATGGTGCCCGAGCCGTCGGCCTTGTCCATGGCATAGGCGCCGCTGAGGCGGAAGCGCACGTAATCCTTGGGCAGCAGCACGTGGGCGGCTTGCGCATAGATTTCGGGCTCGTGGCGCTGCACCCAGAGGATCTTGGGGGCGGTGAAGCCGGTGAGCGCGTCGTTGCCGGTGATCTCGATCAGCCGCTTGCGCCCCAGCCGGGCGCGGATTTCGTCACATTCGGCGCCGGTGCGGCCGTCGTTCCAGAGGATCGCCGGCCGCAGCACCTCGCCCGCGGCGTCCAGCAGCACCAGCCCGTGCATTTGGCCCGTCAACCCCACGGCCAGCACTTGTTCGCCCGCTACGCCCGATTCGGCAAACACGCGGCGGATGCTGGCGACGACGCCCTGCCACCAGTCGTGCGGGTTCTGTTCGGACCAGAGCGGCTTGGGCGTAGAGAGGGGGAGCGGCGAGGTGGCACTGGCAATCACGGCGCCCTGGCTGTCGATCAGCAGCGCCTTTGCGCCCGTGGTGGAAACGTCGATGCCGAGGAAGAGGCCGGCATTTTGGCTCATGGGAGTGAACTCCTTGGCTGGAGGCTGCGAGGGTTTTGGGTGGTTGCGCTGGCCGCGCCCACGAGCAGCGGCCGAGGCCACTGGTCAGTATAGCACAGCGCCTGCGCCACCTGGCCCGAACGCGCCGGAACAGCCCCCAAAAGTACACGGAAACAACGGTAAAAACGGAAACAACGGAAAAAGCGAGTGCCGGGTGAGAGTCCTCGTTGCCAAATCGCGCCAGTTCACCCAACGCCTTTCCGTTGTGTCCGTTGTTTCCGTGTACCTAGTAATCCGCAATAACTAATGCAACGTAGTGAAGCGATGGGGTTGGGCTGGATCATTCTGGCGAGCAAGCTCGGTGCGCAGAGCGGTCAGCAGTTGCTCCTGGCAGGCAAAGAGGTGATTGGCGCA
>WBZP01003833.1_pt1 | contig 16048 bp, 14 predicted proteins | sample 5204301 | NCBI WGS metagenome assembly WBZP01 (sample SAMN12412401, study PRJNA552823) | activated sludge metagenome | isolation source: activated sludge from nitrification reactor of wastewater treatment plant... | place: USA: Pennsylvania | collected 2017
GCGCGGCCACTCCCCTTGGCGCTATCTCGAACGCGCCATCGCCAACCGCCGCGCCGGCCAGCCCCTCGCCCCCTTACCCCAGTAGGGGGGGCTGAACGGCTACCTCCCAATAAGGGGTTATGAGACGGTCGGCTTCACGTCGGAGGGCAACACCGCATTCGTTTTTTCTCCCAATAAGGGGTTATGAGATGAACAACCTGTGATAAGGTTGTGTAAGGTTGTGCGTTTTTTCTCCCAATAAGGGGTTATGAGACTGCAAACACGATGATAAAGATCGATAGCAGTTCTAGTTTTTTCTCCCAATAAGGGGTTATGAGATCGTGAGCGGGACGAACACGCTGGCGGCGAACTGCGTTTTTTCTCCCAATAAGGGGTTATGAGTTCTCGCCTTGACAGCCGCTCTTGACCCCGCCATTGGTTTTTTCTCCCAATAAGGGGTTATGAGTCCGAACGCCCCACCAAGACCGCCGCCGCCACTGCCGTTTTTTCTCCCAATAAGGGGTTATGAGCTGCGGTTGCGCCGCGCGTTGCTTGAGCGCGCCGCGGTTTTTTCTCCCAATAAGGGGTTATGAGGCGCATCTTTGGACTGGATTCATGACGGCAAGCTGAGTTTTTTCTCCCAATAAGGGGTTATGAGGGGAGTATTTTGGTTCGGTGTCCGCCGATTTCGAGGTTTTTTCTCCCAATAAGGGGTTATGAGCGGCTGGCGAGCCAAGGCCGGCATGGGCCATGACATGTTTTTTCTCCCAATAAGGGGTTATGAGATTCGCTGGCGTCCAGCACTAACCATGCGCCGCTGCGTTTTTTCTCCCAATAAGGGGTTATGAGGTCGCCATGCCCGCGCGGGATTCGATGCGCGCGCCGGTTTTTTCTCCCAATAAGGGGTTATGAGGTGTAGGTCTTTGCATCGAAGGTCACGGTCGAATCGGTTTTTTCTCCCAATAAGGGGTTATGAGTTGGACGACTTGTTTGCGAACCTGTCTACAGCCCCCGTTTTTTCTCCCAATAAGGGGTTATGAGCTGGACCGCGCCACCGGGATCGTGGCGTGGGAAAGCGTTTTTTCTCCCAATAAGGGGTTATGAGGATCTGTTTGGCGGGGCGAAGACCATTATCTCATCCGTTTTTTCTCCCAATAAGGGGTTATGAGTACGTTCTGAATGGCCAGCCGCCGCGCTGGCATCGCGTTTTTTCTCCCAATAAGGGGTTATGAGAGCGTACCCGTCCAGGGGGGTCCGTCAACTCCATGCGTTTTTTCTCCCAATAAGGGGTTATGAGGTCGGCGTCTTCGTCGACTTGCACGTAACTTGAGAAGTTTTTTCTCCCAATAAGGGGTTATGAGCAGACCTTCACCGGCGTCGCCGCGCCCGGCGGTATTGTTTTTTCTCCCAATAAGGGGTTATGAGATGCGCCGGGCGCCATCGTCGGCGCCGCTGGCCCGAGTTTTTTCTCCCAATAAGGGGTTATGAGCTGAGCGAACGCCGGGTGCAGTTCCACGCGCTGGTGGTTTTTTCTCCCAATAAGGGGTTATGAGACGGTATGCGCCCGCTGAATCGCCTTGAGGTCGGCGGGTTTTTTCTCCCAATAAGGGGTTATGAGACCGGCAACAGTCCTCTGAAACTGCGGCTGCTGTACGTTTTTTCTCCCAATAAGGGGTTATGAGTATGCCGACGCCGAGATTCCTGATGTGGATACCATGTTTTTTCTCCCAATAAGGGGTTATGAGACGGCGGATCAGGTCATCGCTGGTATCTTCCACGCGTTTTTTCTCCCAATAAGGGGTTATGAGACGCTCAGGGAGCGGCCGGTATCGGTCCGCCGCAAAGTTTTTTCTCCCAATAAGGGGTTATGAGAGAATCCGCTGGCCGATCCGCTCCCAGAGCCTTCAGGTTTTTTCTCCCAATAAGGGGTTATGAGAGGTCAACCTGAGCGCCGCCTACGTCCGCGAGCGGTGTTTTTTCTCCCAATAAGGGGTTATGAGGGGCGCCGGGGCTGCCAGCATGTGATCGATGAAATGAAGCTCTATCGCTACAAGGTGGACCGAGTGACCGGCGAGGTGTTGCCGCTGCTGGCGGCTGGGAACGACCACGGCATGGATGCGCTCCGCTATGCGCTCGATGGGGCGATCAAGCGCGGCGGCGATGGGGCCGTGACGATGCAGGTGGCTGGGCTGTGATCAGCTACGACCGCTATCTGGCCGTGCTGGCCAAGTCGGATGCCAAGGTCCGCCAAGCCGCCGACGCAGCGTTTCAGGCGCTGCTGGCGAAGATCAGGGCGGGGGAGACGGCGCTGGAGGCGGTGCTCAAGGCGTTCAACGCCGATGTCATGGACGGCTTCCGCGAAGCCCTCAACGCCGTTCTGCAAGCGGCGCTGGGGCCGCGACCCGAGATCAAGGCTTATCAGGTGGCAAGGTCAAGCTGTCTGACGCCCTGTATGCCAACGCCACGGCCGTGTCCGCTCTCTCGCGGCAGATCATCGACAAGCACATGCAAGCAACCGCTACTTTGCCAACCGCATTGCCCGGACCGAGTTGCACTGCAACTACACCGACCAGCAGGCGCGGGAGCTGCTGGCGGAAGACCGGATTGAGTACGTGCAAATCCGGCTGTCGAGCAAGCACCCCAAGACCGACATTTGTGACCGGCACGCCAAGCTCGATGCCTGGGGGCTAGGACCTGGCGTCTATCCGAAAGCGGAAGCGCCCAAGCCGCCGTTTCACCCGCATTGCTACTGCCTGACCGCGCCCCGCATTGATCTGGCGCCGAAGAAACCGCCCCGCTTCAAGCCGGACGCCGAGCGGAAATTCCTGGAGAAGCTGCCCGCCAAGGAAGCGCGCGCCGTGGCCGGCAGTTGGGAGAAGCTGGCGCACACCACGAAAGGCGGCGAGACGCTGGAGGACATTTACAACGAGGGGAAGGACCCGCTGTATCTGTGGCGGCGAGTGGGGGATGTGGTGGATAGCCCTCTGGTCAAGCCGGCGCGGTTATCGTCCAATACGCTCCATACCGCATTGGCCGAGAACGAGAATATGACGACTCCTGCCCGCTTGCATCCAGTCAGCGCCGCGTTCGACTTCCCGGATGAGCCGGAATATGAACCGATCCGCCGAGCGCTGGCGGCGATAGATGCCGCGCACGATGATGGCGACTTGCCGCCCTTGCCGATTGAGTTGGTCAGAGGGTTAGCGCTGGAAGACGATGGCGAGTACTGGTCTGAGGGCAATCACGCGCTCAAAATTCGGGTGTCGGCGCGGTCGAAAGCCAAGGAATTTGCGCTAGCGTGCGAAGTCGGTCATTTTCTCGACCATCAGGCGCTTGTCCCTGGGCAAGCGTTCGCGTCTCTTGATACAAAAGGACCATTGGCCGACGTGTTGCGGCGCGCGCGGGCGTCAAGAGCGGCTCAAGATATTCAACAGTACGTGGCTGATCCGGACGCATACCTTTATCTTGACGATCCGGCGGAATGGTGGAGCCGGGCCTATGCGCAATGGGTTGCCCTGCGGAGCGGCTCGGCGACGATCAAAAAACAGGCTGATCAGATGATCGAGAATGAAGTAGGCTATTGGGAGTGGGATGATTTTGATCCGATTGCCGAGGCTATTGATGAGTTATTTCGACAGAAGGGGTGGCTATGAATCTGGACGATGATCTGCAACAGCAATTCGAGCGATCCCAAACCGTCGCCGAATTGACCGTCGCCGTGCGCGAAACGCTATCCCGACATGGCCGCGACAGTAGCGATAAATGGGTGCGTTTTATCATCAAGAGCTATTGCGGCGGCACCCGCGTTGAAGTAGACGCACAAGGCCAACCGCTCAACCAGTGGCGGCGCAAGTTCTTTCAGTCTGAAGTGGCTCAATCCGCCGACCGCAAAGCCGCTTGACCCCTCCCCCCGAGCCACGGACGGCTTATCCATCCACATCAAACCGACTGGCTATCATCTTGTAGTGCGGTAGCCGATCTTCGTCAGTGATCGTGTCGATAAAGCGCGCGGTCAGCGTCGCCCCGGCTTGCCACGCCGCCCGCTTGGCGGTGAACAGGACCGCCTCGCGAATCGCCGCCTCCAACTCGAATAGCCCCGCGTAGACGGTTTCCAGGCCATCGGCGGCTTCCAGCAGCGCCGCGCCGAAATAGACGGTCACCGCCAGTTGCACGCGATTCCCTACGTCATCTTGCGGCGTCAGCCGGGTCGGCACCAACCGAATCAACGGATAGTCGGACGGCGTGATGTTGGCTTCCAGGCCAATCTGGCAACTGGCAATCGTCGGCACGGTCGCCAGTGTGGTTTTGATCTGCGTCAAAATCTCCCAGTGGGTCATCTCAGCCGCGCTCGAGTACCCGAAGGGAACCAATCGGGTATGTTTCCCCTCCTTTTCAAGGAGGGGTGGCGCGAAGCGCCGGGGTGGTTTGACCCCGGCGGCTACCGGATTATTTTGTTGAAGATCATCAGCCTGCCAAGCCGGCTCCACACTACAGCCCCAACTCTCCCCACAGCGCATTGACCCGCTGTTTCACCGCCGCGCTCATTGCCAGCGGCCGGCCCCATTCGCGCGTGGTCTCGCCTGGCCATTTGTTGGTGGCGTCGAACCCGATCTTGGAACCCAGCCCGGACACCGGCGAGGCGAAATCCAGATAGTCGATGGGCGTGTTTTCGATCATGACCGTGTCCCGCGCCGGGTCCATGCGCGTCGTCATGGCCCAGATCACGTCTTTCCAGTCGCGGGCGTTCACCTCGTCGTCGACCACGATCACGAACTTGGTGTACATGAACTGGCGCAGGAACGACCAGATTCCCAGCATCACCCGCTTGGCATGCCCCGGATATTGCTTGCGCATGGCCACCACCGCCAACCGGTAGGAGCAGCCTTCCGGCGGCAGGTAGAAATCCACGATCTCGGGAAACTGCTTCTGCAAGATCGGCACGAACACCTCGTTCAGCGCCACGCCCAAAATCGCCGGTTCGTCGGGCGGCCGGCCGGTGTAGGTACTGTGATAGATGGGATTCTCGCGGTGGGTGATGCGGTCGATGGTGAACACCGGGAAGCGGTCCACCTCGTTGTAATAGCCGGTATGGTCGCCGAACGGCCCTTCCAGCGCGGTCTCGCCAGGGGCAATATGGCCTTCCAGCACGAACTCGGCGCTGGCCGGCGCCTGCAACTCGTTGCCCAGGCATTGCGCCAGTTCGGTGCGGGAACCGCGCAGCAGCCCGGCGAAGGCGTATTCCGACAGGGTATCCGGCACCGGCGTCACCGCGCTGAGAATGGTCGCCGGATCGGCGCCCAGCGCCACGGCGATGGGAAACGGCTCGCCGGGCCGGGCCTGCTGCCATTCACGGAAATCCAGCGCCCCACCCCGCTGCGCCAGCCAGCGCATGATGACTTTATTGCGGCCGATCACCTGCTGGCGGTAGATGCCCAGATTCTGCCGCGGTTTGTTCGGTCCCCGGGTGACCACCAGGCCCCAAGTGATCAGCGGCCCGGCGTCCTCCGGCCAGCAGGTCTGGATCGGCAGCCGAGACAAGTCGACGTCCACCCCCTCGATCACCCGCTCCTGGCACGGTGGCCGGCTGATTTTCTTCGGCGCCATGTCCAGCACCTTCTTGAAGATCGGCAGCTTCTCCCAAGCATCGCGCAGACCCTTGGGCGGTTCGGGTTCCTTCAGGAACGCCAGTAGTTTGCCGACCTCGCGCAACGCTTCCACGTCATCCGCGCCCATGCCCAGCGCCACCCGGCGCGGCGTCCCGAACAAATTGCCCAATACCGGAATCGCGTGACCCCTGGGATGTTCGAACAGGATCGCCGGGCCGCCGGCGCGCAGCACCCGGTCGCAAATCTCGGTCATCTCCAGCTTCGGATCCACGGCGACCGGAATGCGCTTGAGCTCGCCGAGCCGTTCCAGTTGAGCGATAAAATCTCGCAAGTCCTTGTATTGCATCAATAATCTCTCGATGGGATTGCGAAACAGCCGAACGGGTCGGCAGGAACGGGCATTCTAGCAGCGGAGTAAAGTGGCACACCGGGTTTCAGTGACTAGACTTGTGAAGCTTCGGCAAGCTTGCGAAACCTTTAGCCCGGCCAGCGCGGGATAGCGACACCGATCCCCAACAACGCCGTTGCTCCCTCGGCGCCCTACCTCACCCCAGGAGGCGACATGAAGTTTCTGCTCCGCCTATCGGCGGCCATCGACGCCCTCAACACGGTGATCGGCCGCTGGATGATTTGGCTGATCCTGTTCTGCACCCTGATCAGCGCCCTCACCGCCACCCTGCGCTACGCGCTCGACTGGGGTTCGAACGCCCTGCTGGAAGCGCAATGGTTCATGTTCGGGCTGGTCTTTCTGTTCTGCTCGGCCTGGACCCTGCGGGAAGGCGGTCATGTCCGCATCGACATTCTGTATTCCAAGTTTCCACCCGTGGTCCGGGTGTGGATCGACATCATCGGCGGACTGCTGTTTCTGCTACCAGTCTGCCTGTTGATCGCCGTGGACTCCTGGAACTTCTTCCTGATCGCCTACCAGACCCGGGAGGCTTCGTCGAATCCCGGCGGACTGATCTGGTGGCCGATCAAGCTGGCGATTCCGGCCGCTTTCATTCTGCTCAGCCTGCAAGGTCTGTCCGAGACCATCAAAAACGTCGCGGTGCTGACCGGCCACCGACCCCTGCCCAAGTTCAGGGGAGGACACTGACATGGACGAATTCCTGATCGCCAACATGGCGCCGATCATGTTTTCGGCGCTGATCGTGTTCCTGCTGATCGGCTATCCGGTCGCGTTCTCGCTGGCGGCGGTCGGCATGGCCTTCGGCCTGCTCGGCATGCACCTGGGCCTGCTCACCCCGAATCTGTTGCAGGCGTTTCCCGACCGGGTGTTCGGCATCATGAAGAACGAAATCCTGCTGGCGATTCCGTTCTTCACCTTCATGGGCCTGGTGTTGGAACGCAGCGGCATGGCCGAGGATCTGTTGGACACCATCGGCCAGTTGTTCGGTAGCATTCGTGGCGGGTTGGCCTACGCGGTGATCTTCGTCGGCGCCCTGCTGGCCGCCACCACTGGCGTGGTCGCCGCCTCGGTGATCGCCATGGGCCTGATCTCGTTGCCGATCATGCTGCGCTACGGCTACGACAAAGCGCTCGCCGCCGGGGTGATCGCCGCCTCCGGCACCCTGGCGCAGATCATCCCCCCTTCGCTGGTGCTGATCGTGATGGCCGACGTGCTCGGCCGCTCGGTGGGCGACATGTACAAGGGCGCCTTCATTCCCGGCTTCATCCTGACCGGTTTGTATGTCTTGTGGGTGCTGGCCAACACAATCCTGCGCCCGCATACCGCCCCGGCCCTGCCCCTGGAAGCCCGCACCCTGCGCGGCTGGGCGCTGGCCTGGCGGGTGGTGGTGGCGATGATCCCGCCGCTGTTGCTAATCTTCCTGGTGCTCGGCAGCATTTTCATCGGTTGGGCCACCCCCACCGAGGGCGGCGCGCTGGGCGCGGTCGGCGCGCTGGCGATGGCGCTGGGCAAGGGCAAGCTGAACCGCAAGCTGCTGGTCGAGGCCATGACCGCCACCGCCAAGATCACCAGTTTCGTGATCTTCATCCTGATCGGCTCCAGCGTGTTCAGCCTGGTGTTTCGCGGCGTCAACGGCGATTTGTGGGTGGAACACCTGCTGCTCGACCTGCCCGGCGGTCAGTTGGGCTTTCTGATCGTGGTCAACACCCTGGTGTTCCTGCTGGCGTTCTTCCTCGATTTCTTCGAGATCAGCTTCATCATCCTGCCGTTGCTGGCGCCGGTGGCGGAGAAGCTGGGCATCGACCTGGTCTGGTTCGGCATCCTGATGGGCGTGAACATGCAAACCTCGTTCATGCACCCGCCGTTCGGCTTCGCCCTGTTCTACCTGCGTAGCGTCGCCCCGCCGACGGTGCGCACCAGCGACATCTACTGGGGCGCGGTGCCGTTCGTGGTGATCCAGGTCATCATGGTGGCGCTGATCATCGCTTTTCCGTCGCTGGTAACCATCGGCCTCGACCGCCCCCTTCACTCGGGCGAGCCAGCGCAGGTGCGGATGCTGGCGCCGCAAGATGACCAAGGCGGCACCGGCACCGATTCGCAGCCGGAGGATACCGCCGATCTGTTCAAGCAGATCGCACCCAAACCCCAGCAGTAGGACCTGTTCCCCCTTATCCCCAGCCCCTCTCCCGCCAAGGGAGAGGGGAGCTTGACCTGGGCCAAGGTTACTTCTTGTCGCGCATTCGCGCCTGCATGAAGTTCGCCAGCGCACCCTCGGGAAGTCCCATCCAGATGTCGGAAATCTGCTGAAAGGCGTGCAACGAATCATAGAGCTTCTTGAAATCCGGGTTTTTGGCGGATTCCTCGGCGTACAGCTTCTGGGCCGCCTCGTAGGCCGCCTTCAACACATCATCCGGATAGCGCTTGAGCTGGGTTCCGTTCTGCACCAGCCGTTGGATGGCCAACGGGTTCTTAGCGTCGTAGGCGGCCATCATCCGGAGATTGGCCTCGATGGCGGCGGTCTCGAACGCCGCCTGATAGGGCTTTGGCAACTTCTCCCATTGTTCCTTGTTGACGTAGAAACTGATCTGAGGCCCGGTCTCCCACCAGCCGGGGTAATAATAAAACTTGGCCACCTTGTAGAAACCGAGCTTCTCATCGTCGTAGGGACCGACCCACTCGGCGGCGTCGATGGCGCCGCGCTCCAGCGCCGGATAGATTTCGCCGCCCGGCAGAGCCTGCGGCACCGCGCCCAGCGCCGAGAACACCTCGGCGCCAAAGCCCGGAATACGCATCTTCAGGCCCTTGAGGTCTTCCAGCGATTTGATTTCCTTGCGGAACCAGCCGCCCATCTGAGTACCGGTGTTGCCACCGGGGAAGTTGACGACGCTGTATTTGGCGAAGAACTCGCGGGTCATGGGGAGGCCATCGCCGTAGTAGTACCAAGCATTCATCTGGCGGGCGTTCAGGCCGAACGGGATGGCGGTGTCGATGGAAAACGCCTTGTTCTTGCCGTGGAAGTAGTAGCCGCAGGTATGGCAGCACTCCACCGTGTTCTGCTGCACGGCGTCGAGCACGCCAAAGGGTGGCACGATCTCGCCGCCGGCGAAAACACGGATTTCAAACTTGCCTTCAGTGAGTTCGGCGATCCGCTTGGCCAACACCTCGGCGCCGCCATAGATGGTATCCAGACTCTTGGGAAAGCTCGATGCAATCCGCCACTTGATGGTGGGTAGCCCCTCCTGTCCCTGCGGCTGAGCCGCGGGTTGAGGGGCTGGCGGCGGAGATTGCGACTGGGCGATGGCAGGTACTACCACTGTACCGGCGGCAGCCAGACCCAGACCAGCTTTCTTGATGAACTCGCGACGCTGCATGTTCTACTCCTCCTGATTGTTGGTAGTTGTTGGCAATGATCGGCGCTCCACGGGAACGCCAAGATACCCATTAGGGTTTTACGCTTCCCCTAAAATTTATCAGACGCTTGGCCAATTGCACCCCGACGGGCGCGGCTTTTTGACAAGCGCGGGGAAGCCGCTTATATTTCAGGTGTTTTTTAAGGGTGCGTACCCTACTCACCAGCGATTCATGCCGCTCCAGCGCACGGGAGGTTCCCACATGCTCACATCGAAACACGCCATCATGTGACGCCTTCCGAGCGATCTCCGGAAGGCCCTGGTTGTCTTCCGAGCCGGCTTTCCGATCTGGAAAAACCCTGGGTGACAACCGTCATCCAGGGTTTTTGCATTGAGGAGCCGGGCTCCTCATCACCGCGAGCAGCAGTCATGCCGATCAGGAAAATCATCACCAAGGGTCGGGTTCCCGTCAAAATCTACACCGACGACGTGGACCCCCAGGCCCTCAGCCAATTGTTCAATGTCGCGCAACTGCCCTTCGTCCACAACCATGTGGCGGCAATGCCCGATGTCCACGTCGGCATCGGCGCAACCATCGGCGCGGTCATCCCCACCAAGGGCGCCATTATTCCGGCGGCGGTGGGGGTCGATATCGGTTGCGGAATGGTCGCCACTCGTCTCAGCCTCAAGGCCAGCCAGTTGCCGGACAACCTGCGGCCGGTGCGCTACGCCATTGAGGCGGCGGTGCCGGTCGGGTTCGACATGCACCCCGAAGGGCATGGCGCTCCAGCCTCGACTGTCCGCGCCCTGTCCGGCGGCCTGGACCGCATCGTCAAAAAGCATCCCGGCATTCTCAAAATGCAGCGGAATGTCGAAATCACCTGGGCGCGGCAACTCGGCACCCTGGGTGGCGGCAATCACTTCATCGAACTGTGCCTGGACGAAAATCAGGACATGTGGGTGATGCTGCATTCCGGCAGCCGGGGCATCGGTAACATCATCGGCCGCTACTTCATCGACCTGGCGCGCAAGGACATGGGCAAGCATCTGGCCAACCTGCCCGACCGCGACCTGGCCTATCTGCAGGAAGGCGCGGAACACTTCGACGACTACGTGACGGCGGTGCAATGGGCGCAGGATTACGCCATGACCAACCGCCGCGAGATGATGCGGCTGATTCTAGGCACCTTGGCCCGGCAACTGCCGCCGTTTACCCTGACCAAGGAAGCGATCAATTGTCTCGCGGGGGAAACGATGATAATGACACGGAGTGGCAACCGTGCGATTTCCGAGCTTTGTGGCGGCGAACACGAACTGTTAACCTCTGGCGGGCAATGGATCAAAGCCCCCCTCAAGAGTTTCGGTGAACAGCGTCTCTTCGCTGTCACGCTCAGTCGGTCAGGCGTTCTCAAAACGATTTATGCCACCGCAGGGCATCGCTGGATTACTCGCAATCAAATCGGAACACAGACGCACAAGACAACGACTGAACTGTGTGCGAAGGATCGCCTACAAAGTAGCTTCCCGCCGCGTGCGGATGCCATAACTGTGGATAGAGAGTCGGCGGCGAGAGGCTTCGTCTATGGCGATGGCTCTATTCAAGGGCGGTGGGCGGTGGCTAATTTCTGTGGCATGAAGGACGAGGCCATGCTTCCCTTCTTCGCCGATAAGGAACCGCCGCGTCAATATGCGCACTTCAAACGCATTCTCCATCTACCTACCGAATGGAAAACTGAACGCCCACCGCTAGACTCGACGCCCAACATCCTTTACGGCTGGCTCGCGGGTTATTTCGCGGCAGATGGCGATGTTGATCGAACAGGGCGTTCAACGTTGGCTTCCGCCAATCGATCTAATCTGGAATACGTCCGTCAACTCTGCACAATCATCGGCATCGGAACATTTGGCATTCGCACTCGAATGCGAAAGGGTTTCGGTAAAGTGGAAACGCCACTCTATCTACTTGGGCTGATGAGAGGCGATCTCTGCCCAGGATTTTTCCTCATTGAGAGTCATCGCCTGCGTTTCATCGACGGGCGTGATGCTGCTGAGCGTCGCGGTTGGAATGTGGTCAGGGTTGAGCCGACCGATAGGGTCGAAGAAGTGTTCTGCGCAGTCGTTGAGGGAACCCATTCCTTCGCTCTCGAAGACAACATTCTCACTTCAAATTGTCACCACAACTATGTGGCAGTTGAACGCCACTTCGGGGAAGACCTGTTCATCACCCGCAAGGGCGCCATCCGCGCCGGCGTGGGCGACCTGGGCATCATCCCCGGCAGCATGGGCGCCAAGTCCTACATCGTGCGCGGCAAGGGCGAGCCGGATTCGTTCTGCTCCTGCGCGCACGGCGCGGGCCGGCGAATGAGCCGGAGCCAAGCCAAAAAGAAGTTCGATCCACAGGATCTAATCGCCCAGACCGCCGGGGTGGAATGCCGCAAGGACGCTGGCGTGATTGATGAAATTCCCGGCGCCTACAAACCCATCGACGAAGTGATGGCCAATCAGGCCGACCTGGTCGAGGTCGTGCATACCCTCAAGCAGATGGTATGCGTCAAGGGCTGACCACCCTCCAGCACGGAGAACATCGTCATGGAGAAAATCATCCAGCGGCCACGCCGCAACCCGGTCGCCGCCGCGCCGATCCTGCGCAAGGGCGGCGCGCACCAGAAGTCCAAAACGGCGGAGCGGACTCAGGTCCGCACCCAGTTGCGGCGGGAAAGCGCCGAATGGCGACCACCGCGCCGAGAGGCGTCTTTATAAGCCCCCTGTGCGCCAACTCGCTGAAAAGAGGCCCTCACCCCTGCCCCTCTCCCGCTTGCGGGCGAGGGGTTCTTATCCAGCGTCTAAACGCGCGCGCTGGTCACCAGCGCAGCAGCACCCAGGCCGGGATCAGCATCCCACCCTGCAAGTCGTTGTAGCGGGTTTCCAGATTGCCGTCGCCGTCGGTATCCACCAGATAGTAGGACGCGCCCTTGGTGGGATTAACCTTGATCATGTACAGCACGCCCCCGGCGCGATACTCCTCGACGGAACCCTGATCGCCCTGTTGGCGGATGGTCACTTCCGGCGCCGGGACATTCTGTTCCCGCGACGCCTCCGGTGGACCGTCGGCAATCGGCTCCAGGCCGGGGGATCTGGAGGCATCCTGGGCCCAAACCAGGCCCGACGTCAGGAGCAACGCAATCAATAACCGCGAACGCATGGCTGATCCTTGAGAGTGGTTGGCGTGATCAAATACGCCGGTCCGCCCCCACGGGCAAACCCGACGCTTCCGAATCATTTCCCAGCCCCGGCGATTTGTCCAGTGAAGGGTATTTCACCGCAGCCTGCGCCCGCAGATGCTCGATGAACCGGCGGATGTACGGCATGTGGCTGCCTTCCCAATACAGTTGGCCGCACTGACCGCACTCCCAGAATGTTTCGACGTAGCAGCGGGTTTTCGGCGGCAGCCGTTCCCAAACCTGGCGCGTGGACGCCGCCGCCAGCAGGCCGTTGCAACGGACGCACCGCTGGAACGGCTGGATCGCGCGGTAGAGGTCCAACCGATCGAGAATTTCCTCGATCTGCTGGCGTGGATCGGTCGCCCGCACGAAAAAACCGTGCGTCACCACCGCCCGCTTCAACAGGTCGCGGTCGCGGGTCAGTAGAATCCGCTGCTCGGCGCTGGCCAGGCGCGCCAGTTCGGCGTCGTCGTAATCGTTGCGGTAGAGCGCGTCGAATCCCAGCAACCGCAGATAGCGCGCCAGCTTGCCCAGATGCACGTCCAGCACGAAGCGAATCACTCGCAACGGATGCGGCCGGACCCGGCTCACCGTCTGGATATCGAAGGCTTCAAACATCGGATAGACGCTGATCTGGTCGCCATCCCGAACAATATGGGAAAAATCTACCGAATCGCCATTGACCAGGATCAAATCGATTTCGGTATGCGGGACGCCCAACGCTTCGATCATGTCCTTGATCGAAGCGCGCCGCTGGAATTCGTGGCTGAAACAAACCTTGCGCCGTTCTGGCGCCAGGAAATCGTTCAGTTCCTCGTAAAACCGGATCGAACACCGGCACTGGCTATCGGACGACATTACGGCCCTACATGGAGTCTTTAGTTTTCAAACCGGGAGTGGCCATGGCGGCGGTTCGCTGGCTGGATCCTCGTGAATCAGCACGTCGGCGTTGGGAAAAGCCGCCACGATCACCGCTTCCACCTCGTCGGCCACCCGGTGCGCCTCCACCAGCGGCATCTGATCGTCCAGCATCAGATGCAACTGAATGAAATAGGTTTGCCCGGAACGACGGGTGCGCAAATCATGCACCCCGCGCACCTGCTCATGCCCATGCACGATCTCCTTGATGCGCGCATGCACCTCAGCCGGCAGTTCGTGATCCATCAGTAATTGCACCGCCTCATGGCCGATGTGGCCGGCGCTGTAGAGAATATACAGGGCGATGCCGATGGCGAAGACCGGATCCGCGAGTGGCCAACCCAGCATCGCCAGCCCCAGCGCCAGAATGGTGGCGGTGTTGGTCAGCAGGTCGGTGGCATAGTGCAACGCGTCGGCGCGAATCGCCGTGGACTGGGTGCGGCGGATGACATGATGCTGGAACGCCAATAGCGCCACGGTCGCAACAATGGCGAACAACAACACTCCGATGCCTATCACGGCATCGTTCAATGGCTGCGGATGCAGCAGTCGGTCTACCGCGTTCAGGATCAGAAATACCGCCGAACCGGCGATGAACGCCGCCTGCACCAGTCCCGCCAGTGGCTCGGCCTTGCCGTGACCGAAGCGGTGTTCGCGGTCGGGCGGTTGCAGGGAATAATGTACCGCCAGCAGGTTGATGACGGACGCCGCCACGTCCATCATCGAATCCACCAGCGAAGCCAGCACGCTGACCGAACCGGTCATCAACGCCGCCGCCAGCTTGACGGCGATCAGCACCGTGGCCGTGGTCACCGAAGCGTAGGTCGCCAGACGTAGCAGGCGGCCGGCCTGGGCTGGATCGATGGTCAACCGGGTTTCATCGTTCATGGTTAAATGCCGTAACTAAAGGACTCTATTCTACCCGGCTTCCATCGCCACGCGGGGCGAACTATCGGCCGAAATAGTGACCCTAATGTCGTTAGCTTACATCCACCGACCGCGGCCCCAGGATTTGGGACCACGAATGTTTGGAGCCAACGAGATCTTGAACTTACATGCGATGCTGGGCTATTCCGTGCTATCACCATCCATCGTGGTGATTTACTTTATGCTCCAAAAAATTTCCAACCGGAAGGAACCTCGCTTCATGCTCAAAACCCTGCGCCGCATCGTCCAGGATGTCAGCGCCGCGCCGGATTTACCCAGCGCCCTGGCGATCACGGTCAACCGGATTCGGGATGCGATGCAGGTCGCCGCCTGCACCGTCTATCTGGCCGACGAGGACAATCAATCTCATGTGCTGATGGCCACCGCCGGTCTGAACCCGCAAGCCGTCGGTCGGGTCCGGCTGAGCCGTCAGCAAGGTCTGGTCGGGCTGGTCGCGGAACGGCAGGAACCCATGAATCTGGAGGATGCGCCACGCCATCCCCGCTTCCACCCAGTTTGCGAAGTTTGCGAGGAGGGTTTCCACGCCTTCCTGGGTGTGCCGCTGATCCAGTACCGCCGGGTGTTGGGCGTCCTGCTGGTCCAGGATGCGGCCGTGCGTCAGTTCCAGTCCGGCGAGGTGGATTTCCTGGTGACCATCGCCGCCCAACTGGCCAGCATTCTCAATCACGCCATTCTCAGCGGCGCCACCCAGGAACTGCTCAACCCGCTGACCACCGGCACCCGCGCCTTGCAAGGCGTGCCCGGCGCCCCGGGCGTCGCGATGGGGGCCATCACCATTCCCCATCTGCTGGCCGACCTCGACGACGTGCCGGATCGCCCGGCCCGGGACATCGCCACCGAGGAAGCGGCCTTCCACGCCGCCATCGCCGCCGTCGAAGCGGAGTTGCGCGCGGCCAGCGACCGGCTGGCGCCGCTGCTGCCGCCCACCGAGCAGGCGCTGTTCACGGTCTACCGGATGATGTTGAGCAGCGACAGTCTGATCGGGGACACGCTCGACGGCATCCGGGCCGGGCGCTGGGCGCCTGGCGCCTGGCGCGACGCCGTGCTGGTCCGGGTCCGGCTGCTGGAACAGGCCGAGGATCCCTATCTCAGCGCCCGCGCCGAGGACGTCCGCGACCTGGGTCGGCGAGTGCTCAACAACCTGCGCGCCGCCCCCTCTCACGCCCTGGAACCGGCCGCCGAACGCTGCGTGCTGGTGGCCGAAGAGATGAGCGTGGCGCATCTGGCGGCGGTGCCGCTGGAACAACTGGCCGGTATCGTCTGCCTGCGCGGTTCGGCCCTGTCCCATGTCGCCCTGCTGGCGCGGGCCATGGGCATCCCGGCGGTGATGGGCCTGGGCGACCGGCCACTGGGCCGGTTCGAGGGCAACGACATCATCGTTGATGGCTATCAGGGCCGGGTCTACGTCAACCCGGACCCAACCACCCGCGCGGAATACCAACAGCTCATGACCGCCGAGGCCGAGCTGTCCGCCGAACTGGGCGCACTGCGCGACTTGCCGGCCGAAACCCGGGATGGCCACCCCATTCCGCTGTACGCCAAGGCCGGGCTGCCGACCGACATCGCCGCCGCTCGCAAGGTCGGCGCCGAGGGCATTGGCCTGTATCGCACCGAGTT
>WBZP01003834.1_pt1 | contig 16047 bp, 14 predicted proteins | sample 5204301 | NCBI WGS metagenome assembly WBZP01 (sample SAMN12412401, study PRJNA552823) | activated sludge metagenome | isolation source: activated sludge from nitrification reactor of wastewater treatment plant... | place: USA: Pennsylvania | collected 2017
GGGATTCTTTCCGCCTCGATAAAAGCTTCAATTTCCGTGCGATTGAAAGCGAGGAGCGGCCGGGCAAGTTTGGAATGGGATCGTTCAAACGGTGAGAGCCCAGCCACCCCCGAACCACGCAAGAGGTTTAAGAGAAATGTCTCAGCAACATCATTCATGGTATGGGCAGTCGCGATTACATCGAAATCATGCTTTCTGCGAAGACGTTCGAAGAATCGATAACGAATGATACGCAATTGCTCCTCGATATTGTGAGTGGGGTGTTTTTTTGGATGGAGTGTGGAAAGCGGGACGGACCAGGCTGCACACAGCTTTCGGACAAGGGCTTCATCCCGGTCTGAATCGCGGCCGCGAAGTTCATAGTTCACATGGACGGCTCGAAGGGTAAAGCTGTGCTTGTTTTGTAGCCGGACGAGCAGAGCAAGGAGTGCAACACTGTCAGGTCCGCCCGAAACAGCAATGAGGATCTTTGATCCGCGAGGGAGTAAACTATTTTTCGCGAGTGTGTTTTGGAAACGTCGAACGAAAACTAAACCGGCGTGAGTTTTCGCGAGGCCGCTACTTCTCGAGGTGAGACTCGATGATGGCTTTGACCTGACTGATGGCTTCGTCGAGTCTTCCTTCTTCATTTTCGACGTGGTAGTCATAGATATCGGTGTGTTTGAGCCATTCTGTGGTATAAGCGAGTCGTTCTTGAAAATATATTTCGTCTTTTCCATTGTCGCGCGCTCGCAGTCTGGCCTCGAGAATTTCAATTGGAGCTGAGATATAGATAGCTGGGATCTCGGGGTACAGCTTTTTGATTGTGATGACGCCTTTCCAATCGATCCGCCACAGAGCGATACCGCTCGTAGTCTGTATTCGTTCGAGTTCTGCCTTTGTGACACCGTACAGTGCACCGTTCTCGTTGACTGAGTATTCGGCGAAGTCTCCTGCTATGACCATCATCTCAAATGCTTCGGGTGAAACAAAATAATACGGTTCGCCTTCTCGTTCGTCGGGTCGCATTGGCCGGGTAGTGGTTGTGATAACACGTTCGATCGGCAGTATCGATCGTAGTCCATCGATGATTGAATCCTTGCCTGAGCCGGCTGCCCCGGAAATGATAAAGACATTTTTCATATAGACTTGATGGTTTCGTTGCGAACACGCTCCTCGGCTGAGGAGCGTGTCGGTAGCATTACTTTTTGACCGGCAGGAGTCCGAGACGGTGCGTCCGTGGCTCGATGGAGAGGATCTTCCAGGTGTAGGCCTTGCCGATCTCAAAGACTTCTTCCATCTTGCGGCTTGGGTAGATGTCGGAGAACTCCGAGACATGGGCGAGGCCGTGGATGTCTTTGTCGAGGTAGACAAAGGCACCGAAGTGATTCATCTTGTCGACGGTTCCTGGGACTTCATCACCAACCTTGTAACGCTCTCCGACATGCTCCCATGGGTCTGCCTTCAGAGCTTTCATGGATAACGAGATGCGGTTGTCATCGATACCGATGATCTTTGCCTGGACCGTGTCACCGGTCTTCACAATCTCGCGCGGATCATCGATAAGTTGCCAGGCGAGTTCAGAAATATGGACAAGTCCCTCGAGCCGCTTGTCGGCATGTTCACCCGGGAGAGCAAACTTCACGAATGCACCGAAATCCACGACGCCGGAGACGACTCCCTCGATCGTGTCACCGACGTGGAGAAGGTTGAGGAACTCCTTCTCTTTTTCACTTTGAGCCGCTTTCTCTGAAACGATGAGTTTTTCGCCCTCGCGGTCGGCATCGAGGATACGCACTGTCAATGTCTCGCCGACGAGTGTTTTCAAGAGGTCGAGGATCTTGTTCTTGTCACCGTCCTCGACACGTGGGTAATGCTCACTCGCGAGTTGTGAGACCGGGAGGAAGCCAGGGATGCCGTTGACTTCGATCATGAGTCCACCCTTGTTGGCGTCGCTCACCTTGGTTTCGACAACTTCTTTCTTCTGAAGCTTGGTCTCAATGTCTTCCCAACTTTTGTCATACGATGCTTCACGGATGGACAATTCAATCATGCCATCTTCATTTTCGAAACTGGTCAGTGCGGCCGAGACAGTGTCGCCGAGACGGAGCTTTACGCCTCCACCGAGGCCATCTTTCATTTCCTTACCGAGCACGATGCCAGTCCCGAGGGGGCCGAGATCGACTAAAGCCGAGCTTGATCCGACATAAATAACCGTACCTGGGACAACATCACCGATATCCGGTATCGCGGCGGAGTGTGTCTCGTAGAGCTGCTCGAGCTCGGTCATATTACTTTTTAGCTTCAAATCAGTCATGTTCGACATAGGGAGGTCGTGCAGAGTCCTTAGCGGGTAGCTCGGGGGAAGCAACAGGCTAAAGGCTGAGTGGGAGTGGGGAATCCCGTAAAAAATTAAAACCCCAGAGTCATAGAACAGAGAGCATGGAACGGAGAACAGAACCAAACAAAAAACCCAGAAATCTGGGATGCAAAACGGCCAAAAGAGAAGAAAACGAGAGAAACGGCTTCTCGATCAGGATTTTTGACGAGTTTGTCCCAATCCTTCTTCCTACTACGAAACCGATCTTGTGGCTCCAAAGTGTTCAGATTTCGTCGCGTTACCCTTCGAGTAGCACTCCTCCATCTTTACACTTTTCACTCACAAACTCGCTTTCTCGTAACGAAAGAGAGGTTTGAGACCAACTCTAGCATCCCGTATTCAGTTGTCTTAACGGAAATTAAGGTGCTGCCAGTGTAGCAGGGAAGTGAAAGAGAATCAAGTGGACGGTGGAGCCTGGCTTTGTGTACAGCGAAGTCAGGCCCTGCACCCCCGTGTACATACTGACTCATTATATCAGTCTGCACACACATGCTAACGGTCGTGTGTATATGTGTGCAATGGCTGGGGTGTTTGTTATTTCCAATATATTGGAATGTCGATGAGACACGATGGGAAAGGGGCTTCGGGGTTTGAATTCGGGGGGTCAAAAGTGGCTTGATAAGAGCGGAGAATGCTGCTATTATGGGGTATATTCGAATGGCTTGGCAGCCCTGCTCTTGTCGTGAAATAGGCGAGTTCCGTGGGATGTGGGGCTGTGAAGGCGGGGTAGATTCGAGTGAGGGGATTAATGCTTTAATGTTAGGTACGAGATTAGATTTGTCACTTCTGAGATGAACATCCAGTATTACGGCGATTATTGCTTCAAAATAACGACCAAACCGAACGGCCGGGCGACCGAAGACGTCGTCATCGTGACGGATGTCCCTGAAAAGGGGTTGGGGTTGCGCGCCCCCTCGGGCGAGGCTCATATCGTGCTCCTCTCCCATCAGTCGCCAGAGACAGAGGAACTTTCGGTCGTGAAGGGGGAACCGGTGAAGATTTTTGCACCCGGGGAATATTCGGCCAAGGGCGTGGCAATTCTCGGATTTCCCAGCTTGCGTGACACAGTGGGCGGTGCTACTCGTGGTCAGAACACGATATTCCTCTTTGAAACGGAGGAAATGCGGCTGTGTTTCCTTGGGGCACTTGGGACGGAACCGACACCGGACGTGATCGAACGGCTCTCGGGAGTGGATATCCTCTTCGTTCCCGCGGGGGATGGTGACACGTTACCCATCAATATGATCGATGACCTTGTACGTAAGATCGAGCCGAAGACAGTGATCCCAATGCACTACAAGATCGCGGGTATGACGACGACCTTGCCGGATGAAAAGCCCTTTTGTAAAGTCATGGGGAATTGTCCAAAGGAGACTATCGCCAAATGGAACGTAAAGAAGAAGGACCTCGAAGGCAAGAATCTGGAAGTCGTGCTCCTCGCAAAGAACTAAATCCTCGGATGCTATGCGCTGGAATCTCCAAAACTGGATTGAGGAAGTGAAGCTGAAACCAGAGCCTATTCGTCAGCGTTATGTTATCGGTTGTGTGTTTGCTTCGATGTTTTTCGTAATTATCGTGTGGTCACTCACGGTTTCGGAAAATTTCAAGCAAACCGTCGCAAAAACCAAAGATGTAACAGCGACGGGTAGTATCTTGCCGAAACCTTCAGACTTTTCTTTGGATGAACTCCTCTCAGGCGAGAAAGTGCCAGAAATAACCTTGCCAAAATCGGGCGAAGAGTTTCTCCGTGAGCAAGTAGAGAATCGGACTCGGATGAATCCAGATGAAGAAGGAGTGATCCCCAAAGAGGATCGTCCACAGCAGGGAGTTGATTCGACAGTTCCATTACGCTAAGTCTATGGCTGAAAAGATCGAAAAAAACGTGTTTCACTCCGGCCGTATCGAGTCGCGCAATATCACTGAAGAGGTGAAGCAGTCCTATCTCGATTATGCGATGTCGGTCATCGTGGGTCGGGCACTGCCGGACGTGCGTGACGGATTGAAGCCGGTGCATCGCCGCATCCTGTATTCGATGTGGTCGACCGGACTTCGTTCGAGTGCCAAGTTTCGCAAGTCGGCGACGGTCGTCGGTGAAGTGCTCGGTAAATACCATCCGCATGGCGACACAGCGGTCTATGACACTATGGTCCGCATGGCGCAGGATTTTTCGCTCCGTTACCCACTCATCTGGGGACAGGGAAACTTCGGCTCGATGGACGGTGACCGCGCTGCGGCGTATCGATATACCGAAGCGAAATTGAAAGCCATTGCTGAAGAGATGCTCGTCGATATTGAGAAAGACACGGTGGACTTCATCCCGAACTTTGATGGCGTGCACGAAGAACCGGTTGTACTCCCGGCGAAACTTCCGCAACTCCTCCTCAATGGTACCGTCGGCATCGCCGTCGGTATGGCGTCAAATATTGCGCCGCATAACTTGAACGAGTTAGTCGAGGCTATCTGTTTTCAGATTGATAATCCGGAGTGCGATGTCGATGACTTGATGCAGTTCATCAAGGGGCCGGACTTTCCGACAGGTGGCATCATTTACAACACAAAAGAGATCCGCGAAACCTATGTGACGGGCCGTGGACCGATCACGACGCGGGCAGTGACGGAGATCGTTGAGAGTAAGGCGGGCACCTATCAGATCATTGTCTCCGAGATGACCTATGCGACGAATAAAGCGGCCTTGATCGAGAAGATCGCTGATCTCGTGAAGGAGGACAAGATCCAGGGTATCCGTGATCTGCGTGATGAATCAGATAAAGAAGGCGTTCGCATCGTGATCGATTTGAAGAAAGACGCATTCCCACAGAAAGTCTTGAATAAGTTGTATTCGCTGACCGATCTCCAGAAGAATTTCAATGTCAACATGCTGGCCTTGGTCGATGGCGTCGATCCGCAAATCCTCAACCTGAAATCTATCCTCGAGCATTACATCGTCCATCGGGAGCGGGTTGTCACTCGCCGGAGCGAATATGAGCTGCAAAAGGCGAAAGATCGCGCGCATATCCTCGAGGGTCTCAAGAAAGCCCTCGACCATATCGACGAAATTATCAAGACGATCAAGCAATCGCCGACCAAAGAAGAGGCACATGCGAACCTCATGAAGAAATTCAAGCTGTCCGACAAGCAAGCGGCAGCTATCCTCGAGATGCGCCTTCAGACGTTGGCTGGTCTGGAACGCAAGAAGATCGAAGATGAGCTCGCTGAGAAGCTTAAGTTGATTGCCTATCTCGAAGATCTCCTCAAGCACAAGAAGAAGATCCTGGCACTTGTGAAGACGGAGCTTATCGAAGTAAAAGAAAAATTCGGTGATGAACGTCGGACCCGAGTGATGAAGAACGGCATTGGTGAGTTTCGACAGGAAGACCTCATACCAAATGAGGAAGCGATTGTAACTCTCACCGACGATGGCTATATCAAACGGATGAACCCAGCAGTCTATCGTGTCCAAAAGCGCGGTGGGAAGGGTGTGATCGGTGCGACGACAAAGGAAGAGGACAAGATCGCTAAAGTCCTCACAATCGCGACGCATGACAACTTGATGTTCTTCACCGATACCGGAAAGATATTCCAGACCAAGGCGTACGAGATCCCTGAATCAACTCGCACTGCCAAGGGTCAGGCGATCGTGAACTTTCTCCAGCTCTCGAATGAAGAGAAGATTACCGCGATGATCGCGCTCAGCAAGGACGACGCGTCGAAATTCCTCTTTATGACGACAACCGACGGAACGGTGAAGAAATCGAAAATCGAGGAATTCTCAAACGTCCGTCGTTCAGGCCTCATTGCCATCAATCTCGAAAAGGGTGACACGCTCAATTGGGTCGCACCGACGACGGGTACGGACGAAGTTATCATTACGACCGAGACTGGCCAGGCGATTCGTTTCAAGGAAAGTGATGTCCGTCCAATGGGTCGAGGTGCGGCTGGTGTGCGTGGAATCAAACTTCGGACCGGAGACCACGTCGTCGCGATGGATGTCGTCGAAAAGGGTGGTAAGGACCGTGAACTCCTCATTCTTTCGGAAAACGGATTCGGAAAACGGAGCGATCTGAAGCATTACAAGATTCAGAAACGGGGTGGTTCGGGGATCAAGACAATGAATGTGACGGCCAAGACTGGCAAGCTCGTCTCGGCCTATATCACCAGTCCGACGGATAATGAGTCCGATATGCTCGTGACATCCGAAAAAGGAATTATCATCCGAGTCCCGTTCCAGTCGGTGCCACTGCTTTCGCGCGTGACCCAGGGGGTGCGCGTCATGCGGCCTCAGGCCGGCGACCGCGTCGGTGCCTTTACAATCCTGTAGAGATTTCCCCGGCCGATGCATGTCTTTGTTGCAGATTTCGATACTCGAAACCGTATTTGTGCCAGTACGGCATACTCTGCTCCTCAGCCGCGCTTCGAACCGCATCCGCCCAGAAAATTCTTTGCTCATCACAAAGCCGTACGAAGTCAGTTTCTTGTCGGAAACCGCAAGGCCGTCCTACAGGGCGGCTTTTGTGTTGACAGGGGTAGCTAAAATACGGTACAGTCCTGGCGTTGTTCCCGAACAATTTCCGATGCCAACGTGCATCATTTCAATTGAGGAGAAAGCAAATGTACCAACGTACAAGCGGTGACAGGTGCCCATACGGACACGAACGCAATTCTACCTGCCCCTGTGCTGCTCGTGACGGGGAAGTTCCCGAAAGTCAGATGGGGTGCCGAGCCGTGGCCTTCGAGGAAAATTCCGCTGAGGTAATTGTCCCATCCTCTCCTCGGCCGAGAATTCTGGACCGTCCCGAACCGGGGCGTGAAGCCTGGTGACCCAGACCCAAGCCAAGCGTATCCGAAGCAATAGGCGACCCGCATCAATGTGGGCCGCCGCTTTTTTTGAGAGACAAATAACGTGAGGATGATGAGTCGCTTGTCACTACACCAATTGAGTTTACTACTTATCCAGCGTTATGTTTCACCTGTGATTTATAGTCTCTACCTAGTAACGGTTTTCTCTATGAAGTCGCGAACGTTTCCTGAAACTCAATTGGTGTGGTGGCTTGCCAGGGGAGCGAAAGCATGTTATGCTCACGAAGTAATTTTTATACATTGAGCGTGGACTGGTCTGGCGGATAACTGTTCAGACGAGTGCATTGCTGACAAATGGCTATGGCCCTCTCGCACAAGCAGAAGGAAAAGGTGACTGGGGATGTGAAACGGCATGATTCGGATACGGGATCTCCTGAATACCAGATCGCGCTTTTCACGGAGCAGATCAAGCGACTCACCACCCATTTGAAGAAGAATAAGCAGGATTTTCATTCCCGCCGCGGCCTCTTGAAGATGGTGGCCAAGCGCAAGAAGCTCCTCACCTATCTCGAGAAAGTGAACGAGAAGGCACATAAGGCACTCGTGAAGAAACTTGGATTGTAAAGATTTCCGCCACGTAAGTGGCGGTTTCCGTTGTAGTGTTTGTAAACCAGAGAATTATTTTTATGGCAAAGTTCAGTGATCAGAGAGTGGGGGTGCTCGTGGATATTCAGAATCTCTACTACAGTGCGCGTGTCCTCTATGGCAAGAAAGTGAATTTCAAGGCGGTGCTCGAAGCGGGTGTGAATGAACGGAAACTCATTCGTGCGCTCGCCTATGGCATCAAGACGACCGAGGGAATGGAAGAGAAGTTTTTCGAAGCACTCACGAAGAGTGGCTATGATGTCATGACGAAGGATCTCCAGATTTTTCCGGATGGTTCGCGCAAAGGCGATTGGGACGTAGGTATCGCGATCGATGCGATCAAAATGGCAGCAAAGCTTGATGTGATCGTGCTCGTCTCGGGTGACGGAGATTATGTCCATCTCGTTGAATATCTTCAGAATACCTATGGCTGCCGAGTGGAGGTGATCGCATTTGCCGAGTCATCCTCGGCCAAACTGGTGGAGAAAGCGGATGACTTCCTCAATCTCTCCGAGAACAAGCGACGGTTTTTGATCTAGTTTCAGAAATAGTCATGGAAAGCGGGCTTGCAAGCCCGCTTTTACAAAGACCGGTTTTTTCTTTGACAATTTGCTGAGAAAAAGCTAGCATGCAGGCGTTAACTTTGTAATTTCCGTCGATTGGGTTTATAGGTACACGGCTTGGTTTGAGCCTCGCGTTCAAACAAAGCCGCGTGTTTATGAGCCCAGGGCGGTTCATAATTTTATGCAAGGAGCCAAAAAATGGTCTCTCCAGCTCGGCGGGCGTGAATTAAGCATCTCGACCGGTCTCTTGGCTGGTCAGGCGAATGGTGCAGTGACCGTGCAGTACGGTGACACGGTCGTCCTCGCGACGGCCGTCATGAGCAGTTCGATGTCAAAAATCATCGGCTACTTTCCGCTCATGGTGGATTTCGAAGAGCGGTACTATGCCGCGGGCAAGATCAAGGGGTCACGCTTTATCAAGCGTGAGGGGCGGCCATCAGACGATGCAATCCTCTCGGGTCGGGCGGTGGATCGGACGATCCGACCACTCTTTGATAGCCGGATGCGCAACGACGTCCAAGTTGTGACGACGGTTCTGTCGATTGATGGTGAAAATGATCCTGATGTTGTCGCGATGATCGCGGCCTCGGCAGCACTGACCCTTTCCGATATCCCGTGGAGTGGCCCGATCGGCGCGGTCCGTGTGGGTATCGTCAATGGCGGTGGATTCGTCCTGAACCCATCGAGTGAAGAGCGGGGGGCAAGCACACTGGATCTCCTCATCGCCGGGACGCAGACCAAGATCAACATGATCGAGTGTGGAGCAAACGAAATCCCGGAAGAAACCATGACGGAAGCTTTCCGTTTCGGGCACGAAGCGATCCAGAAAATCACCACTTTTATCGAGTCAGTGAGACAAGAAGCTGGTCGTGAGAAGCAAGCGGCCGCACTGCTCGTCGGAACACCTGAATTCGAAACAAAGATGAAGGAATATATTAACTCGCTCGGTTTGGGTGAAGCGCTGTTTCTCCAACCCAAGGCAAAGATGGCGGAGAAAGTGGCCAGCATCGAGACCGCGGCGAGAGAGTATGCTGCCGAAAATTTTCCGAATGAGGCGCATCAGCTAGAGATTCTCTCGCTTATCATGGAAGAACTCTCGGACGCTGCGCTCCATGTGAATGTATTGGAACATAATCGCCGCCCCGATGGTCGGGAAATGACACAAATTCGCCCGCTCGCTTCTCAAGTCGGTGTCCTCCCACGCACCCATGGTACGGGCCTCTTCACTCGCGGTGAGACGCAGGTCTTGACCGTGACCACTCTCGGTGCCCCGGGCGATGAGATGGTAGTTGATACGATGGAGACGGACGAAAAGAAACGCTATATGCATTTCTATAACTTCCCGGCGTATTCGGTCGGCGAGGTTAAGCCGATGCGCGGCCCTGGTCGGCGAGAAGTCGGCCACGGAGCACTCGCGGAGAAGGCACTCTTGCCGGTGCTCCCCACGAAGGAAGAATTTCCGTACACGATTCATCTCGTTTCCGAGGTGCTCTCATCGAATGGTTCATCGTCCATGGGCTCGACTTGCGGTTCGACCCTATCCCTCATGGATGCTGGCGTTCCCATCAGAAAGCCGGTTTCGGGAATCGCGATGGGCGTGATCACCGGAGCAGATGGAAGCTTCAAGGTCCTGACTGATATTCAGGGATTGGAGGATCACTACGGAGACATGGATTTCAAAGTCGCCGGCACAAAGGACGGCATCACGGCAATGCAAATGGATGTCAAAATTGATGGACTTACCGCTGATACTCTGGGATTAGCTATCAAGCAGGCAAAAGTGGCTCGGCTTGAGATCATGGAAGTTATGCTGGCAGCCATCCCTGAACCACGCCAGACGATGTCTCCGTATGCACCACGTATTATCACTCTGCATATCAATCCAGAGAAGATTCGAGATGTGATCGGCCCAGGCGGCAAGATGATCAACCAAATCATCGATGAAACAGGCGTCTCGATCGACATCGAGGATGATGGATCAGTCTTCATCACTTCAGTCGATGAAACAAGTGCCACGAAAGCGGTCGAGTGGGTCCGCAACATCACTCGGGAAGTGGTGGTTGGCGAGCTGTTCCAGGGTCGCGTGACTCGAATCATGAACTTTGGTGCTTTTGCGGAGGTGCTCCCGAATCAAGAGGGACTCATCCACATCTCGGAGTTGGCCGATTACCGGGTGGAAAAGGTCGAAGATGTCGTCAAGGTGGGCGATGTCGTCGCCGTCATCGTCAAAGAAATCGACGCTCAAGGACGCATCAATCTCTCACACAAGATGGCCAAGGCGAAAATGGTCCGTCAGGAGCTCGGAGAGGATTCTGATCCGACAAGTGATATTCGGACAACTGTTCATCAATCCTGATGGAAATGGCGTGAGAAAAGAAGAATATAGTATACTGGGAGAGGAATAGCCTCTCTTTTGTATTGTTATGGACTGGTTCAAAACAAAAAAAGTATCCTCATCGGCGAATGTCCCGGACCATCTACATGGGCTTATTCGGACGATGGAGGATGACCTCGAAGGCGGGGGACCAACCAGCGTGCAGCCTCTGTCTGAACCATTGGTCTCTTTTCGTCCTGAAGCAACACTGGGAACCCCGTTTTTTGCGGCACCTGGTGTTGTCTCGGCCCCTGAGCCGAAGTCGTCAAAGGCTGAAGAGAGCCCTTTTCTCCAGCCACCGCCCTTGGCGGAGCCGGTGCTCGATGATGCACCAACATTTGATCCGCCGCTTGTTGTCCCCAAAGCTCCTGCTCAGCTCCCTGTGGTGCCATCTGTCTCACCGGGATCGCCGGTTACCTTCCGTACCTCTCATCAGTCAGCAGCTCCATCGGTCCACGAGTCACTCATGTCGCTTCGGCGGCTGACACAAAGTTTCACACCGCTTCTTCAAGACCGGAAATTGCGGTTGGTAGCTCTCATGGCACTTTCTTTGTTTGTGTTTGTTACTATCGCAGGTGGGTATCTGTGGTGGCGTTCATATATGGGGAATGACCCGACCGAGCCAGAAGTCCGGGTAGAGTCGCCTACTGTTGCGGGGGATCAGTCGAAAAAGGAACCGCCTTCCCAGACGAAGTATATGGCGGAACAGCCGAATATCCTCTCATTTGATACTGAAACCGTTACCGCAGAGGCGATCAAAGCGACCTTGCTCCAAGCCGCTCAAACTATCAAACAAGACAATCTCTCTGGGGCAATTGAATTCCTCATTCGTGACCAGAAACTGAATCCATTGGCATTCTCCCGATTTGCGTATCTGGCCAAAATCAGCCTCCCAACCGAACTCTTGGGTACGCTGGACGAACCCTTTTCGCTCTATATCTACCAGGATAATGGTCGGCCCCGCCTCGTTCTCCTGGCCTACGTGAAGGATGAACCGGCCTTTGCAGCGATTCTCCTGCGGAACGAAAAGCGACTGGCCCAGGCGATCGAACCCCTCTTCCTCGATGTGACAACGGCACCGAAGAACAATGTGGTGTTTCGAGAGAGCCGCCACCTCGGCCGACCTGTCCGCTATGCGAATATCGATGCGACGCTCGGACTCTCGGTCGATTATGCGGTCCGGGGCCGACAATGGATCGTCGGAACAAGCAAGGAATCACTCCGCGCCGTATTGGATAAAACCGGACTGTAGACGTTGCTCTCTCGACTTGTTTGGGTTGAAGCCCGGGGATGATTTGCCTCTGGATGAGAAAAAAGAGAGTTAGGGAAGGCTTCTTGTGTCACGGACTATTCCAATATGAGCAGTGCTCGAGCGTCAAAGTGCCCGTTGTCAGAGTTGATGATGCAAAGTCAAACACTTATTTTTTGAGTCGCTTCGGTCTAGTTCAAACAGAATCAAGTGTATAGAGCAAATATTTCCGCGCGAATACAGCATTCTTTGACTTCCAAATTGACTCGAGTAAATATTTCTGCTATACTTAGTTTGTCGCAGTAGAAAAGTTACTTGAAAATATGATCTGAACGAGGAAAGTCCTCTCTTCCGCAGAGATTGTTTCTGAGGCCGAGAAGTCTTTCACTGTTTAACCGTTCGGTGCATCGTCACCAACAGCTCCTAATCTGGTCTGGAGCGTGCCGCCAAAACAAAAACACAAATGTCGGGAAATATAATATATCCTCGGCTTTTGAAACAAAAACACAAAGCAAAAAAGCTTCAAAAATTGGTACCTTCAAAAATTGTTACGGCATAGCCAAAGAACGGTGAAAGATCAGGATAATACCAGAAAAAATCCTACATAGCGTGGGCATCAAACCACATGCACGTCAGTATAATCAAATGCTTCTCACCCGAGCGTTTCATTATCGGCCTACATGTTGGGCACACGCACGTCGGGCGCTTGCTACGGCCACATATTTATATATTCGGCGTCTACGGGCAGGCGCCCGGCACCAACAACACTGGTGTCGGGAGAGAAAGAATGGAGAAGTAATGGCTTGATGGGCCGTTTTTTGTTTGCAAAATTTGAAATTCACCACTTTCTTTTTATGGAATAGCTTCGAATAAGGTACATATGGAGAATCAGGATATCGGAAAGGCAGGAGAAGATGTGGCTGCAACCTATCTCGCGGCACATGGCTATCGGATCCGCGAGCGGAATTATGCCAACACTCGGGGATTGAGGCTCGGTGAAATCGATATCGTGGCGGAAAAAGAGGGCGAGATCATCTTTGTCGAGGTGAAAGCTGCCTTTAGCGTATCTCTCGCGTTGCGGCATCTTGTCGCTTGACGAATATCTCGACACGAGTCAGTTTGATGTCTGCGAGACGCGCCCCCAGCTGTCATTACAAGGTGGTGCGGCCTGAGTTCCTCGCGCGAATCGTCAAGAAGTTCGAACTGCCGACCACGAATCTCACAATCGGTGGCAAGAAAAGCTCTCTGAATCGGAGTTCTGTGAACGGGAATACATGAAGCGGACACGCTGCACAGGAGGTATCGGTAGCGATGGGAGTCCTCGCTATGAGTCGGCTCTCAAGAGCATGTAACTGACGCGCCATCCATCATCTACCGCGCACAGGCTACTCGGAGCCGTTGGTATCACCCAGCGGCTCCTTAACTACCAGGAAACCCCGGACTATTGTCTGGGGAGGAGGTCATTTTCTTTTCCAAACAAGCGCAAGAAGTTCTCGCATTTGTCTTAATGAAACCTCTGAATCAGGGAAAGTCTTCTCCTACTCAAAGGTTCGGAAGCTGTCCCGCCAAGCGAGCAGAGAAAATAGAGGCTTGTTTGAGCCTTCATTATTTTTGTATCAAAAAAGATTTACTCAATATATCAAATATGATATGATTAATTCATAAAAATGATATAAATATGAGTTTATGAAAACTACAGAACTCAATAAAAGACAGGATACCGTCTTGGCTTTTATCGAGGATAAAAAGACTGCCTCGATTGGACAGGTGGTTCAGTATGTTCAGGTAGTGTTAGGAGGGGTGACACGGATCACAATTTCCCGAGATTTGGAGAAAATGCTCGCACTGGGACTCATCGAGAGAAAGGGGGCCGGAAGGGGTGCCTATTATGTATTGTCTGCTCAGTATTCTGCTGTCAAAAAGGTTGATATTGAAGCGTATTATGCTACTGATATCGACCAGCGAAACATAATTGAGAAATTCAATTTCGAGGTTTTTGATCGGATGCAAAATATCTTTACCGAATCGGAACACCAGAGGCTTTCTCGGTTACAAGAAGTATATAGAAAAAAAATACAGGAGATTCCTACCGATGCATTAAAAAAGGAAATAGAACGCTTGAATATTGACTTTAGCTGGAAGTCCTCCAAGATCGAAGGAAATACCTATAGTCTCCTCGAAACAGAACAATTAATTAAGAACAAGCAACAGGCAATAGGGCATTCGCAGGAAGAAGCGACGATGATTTTGAATCACAAGAGGGCCTTGGAGTATATCCGTGAAAACAAGACAAGTTTCCTGTTGGTGTCAGTGCGGAAAATAGAGAACATCCATTCTCTCCTGATGGAGGAGTTAGGAGTGACTCAAGGGTTACGAAAAACACTCGTCAGAATTACAGGAACCAATTACGTCCCACTGGATAATGAGTTTCAAATAAGGGAGGCACTTGAAAAAGCGTGCGTGCTTGTGAACGAGAAAAAAGATGTGTTCGAAAAAGCAGTGATGCTGATGCTATTGATTGCCTATATTCAACCGTTTGTTGATGGGAATAAGCGTACGAGCAGACTCTCTGGTAATGCCGTACTGCAAGCATTCGATACGTGTCCACTATCATACAGGAGTATGGATGAAGTGGAGTATAAGAAAGCAACCCTGCTCTTTTACGAGCAGAATAATGTCTCCTATTTCAAGGAGCTTTTTCTGAAGCAGTTCGAATTTGCAGTAGAGAATTATTTTGGGTAATTTGAATATGCTGATGAGTATGAAGGATGGTGCTTACAATGATGTTTATAGGTTTTGCATCTCTCAACAAATCTTGGACAACAGGGAAAAATATTGAAAACCTAGAGAATTATTTTCACCAAAATGCCGTAGCTCTTATTGGTATAGAAAAGCAGAGAATTACAGGAAAAACAGCATGCGCCGATCATTGGAGAAATTGTTCCCAAAAAACCATTTATTCCTGGGAGGAGATAAATCCTCAAATTGAGTTTTATAACGATAATCGTATGGCTGTTGTGTCGTATGAGTTCAAAATATCGCTTGAGAGAGAAGGACGGACTGTAAATGCTACCAGTAGAGATGCTTTCGCTCTTATAAACGAACATGGCAAATGGCTCATAGTTTTAGCAACTGTTTAGTAAACAGGTTCTAATAGTGTTCAACAGGCCGAGCAGATAAAAACGAGGCTGTAACACGACTTATTTTTTGTTATCCAGGGTAGGGCGCGAGTCTTGCAGAGATCTCTTATATGCTGGAAACATTCTCTTTCGTGAACATTAGTGAACTGTCAGGGCAATGATCTCCAGTGGATTTGACTTCCTCGTGGAGATAGTTATACTAGGAATGTAAAGTCGGTTTTACATACGGTATGCATGGTACGGTTGCCAATACGATTGAAAAGATCAGGAAGACGCAGGGATCCACCCAAGAAGATCTCGCACGGGCAGTCGGTGTCACGCGTCAGACTATTATCGCTCTCGAAAAAGGGAATTACGTTCCGTCGGTGCGACTCGCACTCAAGATAGCCAGGCATTTTGGTACGTCAGTAGAGAAAATATTCACTCTTCAATCTTGAATATGATGCCAAAGATCTTTTCTGAGACAGTTATTGCAGCTCTGCTGGTTGTTTTTCTCGTGTGGTTTGTGAATCCATTTGGTTTCTGGATGACCGATGCTTTTCACATGACTCTTCTGGGGTTGATTGTGGCACTGTTCGCTGTTTTTGCGATGTTCCTTTGGAGAGAGACGGCGGTGGATGAACGCGAACAACTTCATCGCTTTATCGGGACACGTTTCGCGTATACTGCTGGCGGCGTACTCCTCTTGATCGGGATTGTCCTGCAGGCGGTGTCACACGAGATCGATCCATGGCTGCCATTGGTATTGACAGGGATGGTCCTCGCAAAAATACTCGGACGCGTGTTTGCGGAAAAGCGTTTCTAGGAAAAGAGAAGTGGGGGTCATACATAAAAACATGAAAGGGGGTGAACGATATGAATAGAAGTATAGTGGCTGTGGCCGTATTCGGTCTGGGCGTTGTGCTCGGTGGTTGGTGGTA
>WBZP01003836.1_pt1 | contig 16046 bp, 13 predicted proteins | sample 5204301 | NCBI WGS metagenome assembly WBZP01 (sample SAMN12412401, study PRJNA552823) | activated sludge metagenome | isolation source: activated sludge from nitrification reactor of wastewater treatment plant... | place: USA: Pennsylvania | collected 2017
GATTCCTAAAATTATTTTATGGTTGTTTCGACTAATAAACGACCCACCGTTATTGCAAGTTTGTAACTTGCAATTGATATTGGAATGACTGCCATATTCATCCAAACGACAAATTTATCATCGAATCCACTTTGCAATAAATCTGAAACTTGCAGAAATACCAATATCTGTTTTAAGTTGAAAACTTAAAACAGCTCGTTTGAAAAAGCTGATGCCTATTATATTCAACCGACCGTTGTTGCAAGTTTGCAACTTGCAATCGATATTGACATGACTGCCAAAACCATTCCAAAGACAAATCACCCCATTGGCATATGGACAAAACCCAACCAGGTGACATGATGATAAAATCACAAAACCTGTTAATGAAGGGAATCGAAATACATCCCTTTAAATCCTGGTGGTTCAAAGATGGCGACGCAAAATATTTCGACGCAAAATATTGCGTCGCTACAGGTTTTCGAAAAGGGGTTTCTCTTTTGTTTAGACCCATTCAATAAATTGGCACAATGATTAACCCCGTAGGGGTGCCATGATGATAGATAAACAATATCCCCGTAGCTGTAACCCCGTAGGGGTGACATGATAAAAGCCCATTTCATCTTCAAATCACCTACAAGAGGACGATTCCTTTTTGTAATCCAAATTGATGCCTAAAGCCAGACCATGACAATCCAACCGATGCCGGTCCAACCCTCTTTGAATTGGTAAATCGGTGGACCATCATATCAATTTTAAAACCTCATCATTTCCCATATGCCGTTTTACCGTTACATGGCCATAGCTACCCCATAAGCCCAAAATTTCTTCATCGCGGACAGCGTTTTACGGACAACGGACAGCGGACAACGGTTTACGGACAACGGACAGCGGACAGCGGTTTACGGACAGCGGTTACCCGATACCCCGATACCCCGATACCCCGATACTCCGATGCTCCGATACCCCGATACCCCAAATTTCCCTATCTTTACCAAAAATTAATCTATGTCCACAGCCCTCAAAGACATCAAACGCATCACTACCCACATTCTGCAACAAATGAAGCAGGAAGGGGAAAAGATATCGATGATCACGGCCTACGATTTCAGCATGGCCCGGATCTACGACGATGCCGGCATCGACATCATTCTGGTAGGGGATTCAGCATCCAATGTGATGGCAGGACACGAAACTACCTTGCCCATTACCCTCGACCAAATGATTTACCATGCCCAATCGGTGGTGCGGGGTGTGAACAGGGCCTTTGTGGTGGTGGACATCCCTTTTGGTTATTACCAAAGCAATCCTACCAAGGCATTGGAATCTTCGATCCGAATCATGAAAGAAAGCGGTGGCCATGCCGTAAAACTGGAGGGTGGGGCAGAAGTAAGAGAGTCGGTAGAAAAAATTATCAACTCCGGCATTCCGGTCATGGGTCACCTCGGACTGATGCCGCAGAGCATTTATAAATACGGCACCTATTCGGTGAGGGCCAGGGAAGAAGAAGAGGCCGATAAACTCATAGCCGATGCCCAGGTCTTGCAGGAAGCCGGTTGTTTTGCACTGGTGCTTGAAAAAATCCCGGCCACGCTTGCAGAACGCGTAAGCAATTCATTGCACATTCCCGTCATTGGCATTGGGGCGGGTGGCGCGTGCGACGGGCAGGTGCTGGTGTCCCACGATTTGCTGGGCATCACCAAAGATTTCCATCCCCGTTTCTTGCGAAGATACCTTAATCTTTATGATACCGTAAAAACAGCGGTGGGTCAGTACGTGGCCGATGTTAAATCGGGAGATTTCCCCAACGAAAACGAACAATACTAATCGGCAAAAGCATCAACCTTTTCGGCAAACTGTATGTCTTTTTCGGTGATGCCTCCTGATTCATGGGTTTGGAGACTCAGGCTCACTTTGTTATAAACGGCAAGCCAGTGTGCATGGTGGTTGAGCTGTTCCGATAATAGAGCTACCCGACTCATAAAAGCAAAGGCTTCCGAAAAATCGGCAAAACTAAAATGTTTGACCAGGTGGTTATTTTCCAGTTTCCAGCCCCGCAAGGTAGAGACTGCAATGCTCAGTTCCTGATGACTCAATACGGGTTTCATGGTTGACTTTTGTTTTGAAAACAAAAGTTTTGACCCGGGGTTCAAATTACCGTAAATGCATTAATGATGGATTGGTGAGAACAAGAGATAGAGGTATAGACATTGCTATGATTTGATTACCTGACATACTGACAAAGTAATGCTTCAGCACATTAGAGGAAATTCCTGTTTCATAATAATTACGTTGTTTTTATATCTTTGCATTCTGCATTCTGTTAAGTGTAATATTTCATGAATTTCAAGACATTATTGAGCCGCCGATGGCTCTTGATTTTGGCTCCCATAGGGGTTGTCTTTTTGGCATGCCTATTCTGGTTGCTCTATCTTCCCAATGTGGTGGTCGACAAGTACGAACTCAAAATTGCCAGAGGCACTTCATACCAGGCACTTTTTGACAAACTCAAACAAGATGGTGTGTTATCCCAAACGGGAAGTTTTGACTTCATGGCAGGCATCATGGGCTATAAGAAGGGAGAGGTTCCTTCGGGTCGGTTCCTGCTCAGGAAAGGTATGACCAACCGCACGCTGTTGAGTAAATTGAGATCCGGCAATCAGGATGCCATCCAACTCATCTTTAACAACGCCAGAGACATCCAACAACTGGCCGGCATGTTGTCGCACGATCTGGAAGCCGACAGCTTGTCCTTGTTAAACGCATTTCTGGCCGACAGCCTCCTGCAAAAAAATGGTCTCAAACCGGAGACCGCCATGACCCGCTTTATACCCAATACATACGAGGTATTCTGGAACATCACGCCGGAAAAGCTGGTGAAAAGAATGCAGCAGGAAACCGATAAATTCTGGAATGAAGAAAGGACGGCCAAAGCAGCCGCTATACCCCTGACCAAAGAAGAAGTGTATACCCTGGCTTCCATCGTAGAAAAAGAATCCAACAACAGGAAAGAAAGACCCACCGTTGCCGGTGTTTACCTCAACCGATTGAAAACCGGCGAAAAACTAAGGGCCGACCCAACCGTTGTCTTTGCCATAGGTGACTTCACATTGAGGCGCATTTTGTTTGAGCACGTTTACTTTGATTCACCCTACAATACTTACATGAACGAAGGACTGCCCCCGGGACCGATCTACATGCCATCAACGAATTCGATCGATGCCGTACTCAATGCCGAAAAACACGACTACCTGTTTTTCTGTGCCAAACCGGGTTACAACAGCGAGCATGCATTCGCCGTAACGGCAGAGCAACACCAACGCAATGCCGCAATTTACCACAACTGGTTGGAAAAGGAAGGCATCCGATAGTTTCAAGATTATGCATTGAAAGCATGGAAAAAACTGTGTAATATGGCTTTTCACCGTTGTTTCGATAGAATCCGCTCGCAACCCTCTTACAGCATGGTGTAAATTCAGAAAAGCTTGCTTATTTTGAGTCCCATTAAACAGCACCACCATGGTACGCAGCGCAACACTAAACGACTTACCGGCACTTGCCGAACTTTTTGATGCCTATCGGATTTTTTACGAAAAACAGACCGATATCGATGGGGTCTTCCATTTTTTGCAGGACCGAATGCAAAACAAGGAGTCCGTTATTTTTGTCAGTGAAGCGGAAGGACACCTGACCGGTTTTACCCAACTTTATCCTCTCTTTTCTTCCACCCGGATGAAACGTTTGTGGCTGCTCAACGATTTGTTTGTAAGCCCTGAATGGAGAGGACAGGGACACTCCATAGCACTGATCGATGCAGCCAAGGAGCTGGCCATTCAAACCAATGCTGTCGGTTTGATGCTGGAAACAGCTAAGTCCAATTTCATCGGCAACCAATTATACCCCAAAACAGGCTTTGTTTGCGATGAGGATCACAACTACTACAGCTGGGATGTAACCTAAAAGGAAAGTGACCCACAAGCCAAACCATGTTAAGAAAATTTGATTTAATTTATTGGTTTTCAGCAAATTTTTCAGAATAATAATTGGATAGAACACCAATTTATCACATCCAACCAAATATTATTTTGCAATCAAATTTGTTTTCAATTTTCTATGCCATAATGAAGCAATAGTGCAAAACCTGTATTAAATTTGTTACGAGATTCTCAACATGATTTTACGGGCAAAATACTTTGGTTTACTCCTTTTACTTTCGATTTTCTGGTCGTGTGAGGAGGAAATTTATTTTGCAGACCGCAATTTTCAGCCCAGGATAGTTTTGAGTTCAATTTTTACTAATGACTCTATTTGGGTTGTCAACCTTACGCACTCTCAATCCATTTTTGATGATTCTCAGGAAAAGCCGGTAATAGAAGATGCCAAGATCGTAATCACCAACCGTGTGGGTGCTCAGGAATGCCAGCTCTTTCATACAGGCAATGGCGTTTACAAAAGTTTTAAATGTACATCAGGCCAGGATCAATACTACAAAATCTCTGTTTATTCACCTACTTATGGTTCGGTTACTGCCGAAAGCACCATTCCGGCTTTCGCAGAACTTTCCAACATTGAGGTGGTAGAATCACAGGAATTTGAAGATGCCAGCGAGATATCTTTCAACATCAAAGACAATTCAACTGATAATAACTTTTACATTTGGTCTGTTGTAGAGGTAGATACTTCTGCCCATTCCGCCGAAAATCCCAACAACTTCAAAATCGATACCCGTCAATGGGTGAGCGATGTGAGCAAGGAAATCCGGGGCAATACCTCCAGCAAAGTCAATACTTCTTTGTCTGCCTCCGAATTTGAATTGGAAACGTTGGGTTCGGGTCCCAAGCTGATTACCTCGCGTTTCAATGGTAAAGACGGCGTTGGGGGCAATCAGGGAACCGTAAAAAACAAGGTGTGGATGATTCGCATGATGACAGTAAGTTCAGATCTTTACAATTATTACCAAAGTCTTCAAGACTACGTAAAAGCTTCACAAAATCAAAATTCACAGGTTGACCCCAGTAAGTTATTTACCAATGTGAAAGGCGGCTTAGGCATTTTCGCCGGTTATACGGTGAAGTATTATGAGATTCCAAAATAATTTAGGGTAGATTTTCTCATTCATTTACCATCTTCTTATCATTCAATCATCACTTTATTAAGTAATTAGCTTGATTCTGAAGTCTTGTGGTTGGGATAACTCAAATCCATCAGGCCTTGTTCGTGATTTTAGCAGGTCAAAAAAAACTGCGTAATTTATATGTCAATAGTATTGACCTGACTATTTTAGCCTTTGAAATGTACCGCATGGTTCGCAAATTTTTGTTTTTACTTCTTTTGACCGCTGTTTGGTCCTGCAACAATGATGATATACCCGTTGATTTGATCATCCACAATGCAGATATCTACACCGTAGACCCTGCCATGCCCAAAGCATCGGGATTGGCGGTGTCCAAAGGCAAGATCATCTTTGTGGGCAAATCCAATGAAGTATTAAGCATGAAAAATCCCGATACCAAAGTCATTGACGCCCGCGGTCATTTTGTGATGCCCGGCTTCATAGAAGGTCATGGTCACTTTTCAGGTCTGGGTTTTAGTCTGGTCAACCTCAATTTTCTGAACTCCCGGAGCTGGGAAGAAATCACCGCCATGGTTGCCGAAAGGGTGAAGACTACCTCACCGGAAGCCTGGATAGAGGGTAGGGGCTGGCACCAGGAAAAGTGGGACAGCCTTCCGGTGAAGAGCGTGCAAGGTTATCCGGTCCACAATACCTTGAGTGACATTTCTCCTGACAATGCCGTAATTCTGTTTCATGCCAGCGGTCACAGCCTCTTTGCCAATGAAAAAGCCATGGAACTTGCCGGCGTGGGAAAAGATACACCCGATCCCCCCGGCGGCAGAATCGTAAGAAATAAAAAAGGAGAAGCCATCGGTGTATTTGAAGAAAGAGCCATGGATATTGTGCGTGCGGCTTACGAAAAATACAGAGCCGGCTTGAGTGACCAGGCCAAAGAAAGAGAGTGGCAGACCGCCATTGCATTGGCAGAAGCTGAATGCATAGACAATGGCATTACCTCATTTCAGGACGCGGGTTCAACTTTTGAGGAATTGGATCGGTACAAAAAGCTGGCAGAAAAAGGAGAACTGGACATCCGGCTTTGGGCAATGGCCAGACACAGCTATGAAATGATGAAGGATAAAATCGCCCAATACAAATACGTTTCTCCTTTTTTTACCTGCAACGCCATCAAGTCGGAAGTCGATGGGGCCTTGGGCGCCTTTGGTGCCTGGCTGTTGAAACCTTATAGCGACAAACCCGGCTTTACAGGTCAGAATACGACCGATATTTACGAGGTGCGAAAAATAGCAGGCCTGGCCATCGACAATGATATGCAGCTCTGCGTTCATGCCATTGGTGACCGTGCCAATAAAGTAGTGCTCGACATCTATGAAGGAATGGCCGAAATGCATCCTGAAAAAAAGGATTTGCGCTGGCGGATAGAACATGCCCAACACCTGGCCGTCGAAGATATACCTCGTTTCGCCAAAGCCGGCATCATTGCCAGCATGCAAGGGGTTCATTGTACGAGTGATGCACCCTTTGTGGTAAAACGCCTGGGTGTAGAAAGAGCCAGGACGGGAGCTTACGCGTGGAGGAGTTTGCTTAAAAAAGGAGTACACATTGCCAATGGAACAGACACTCCGGTTGAGGATGTTGACCCCATCAGAAACTTTTATGCTACCGTGACCCGAAAAAGAGAAGACAGCAAGGTTCCTTTTTTTCCTGAACAGCGAATGACCCGGGTGGAAGCCATCAAATCGTACACTTTAGACAATGCCTACGCTGCCAAAGAAGAGGATGTAAAAGGCTCATTGAGTGTAGGTAAATACGCCGACATCGTTATCCTTTCCAACAATTTGTTGAAGTGCCGGGAAAGTGACATCCTCAAAACCAAGGTTCTGTTTACCATCGTAAATGGCAGAATTGTCAAGCACAAACCCGGATAAAATAGGCAGGTTTTAAAAAGATTTCCAAATGGGTGCCGGATAAAATTGGCCGTTAAGTATCTGCAAAAAGCGGAATAAACAGGATTATTTATTATAAAATGGAGAATTTGGCTAATGTAAATTATTGTTTTTCAAGATTTATAAAAAATAATTCCCATATTTAAATCTTTAAGACTACCTTTGTAATTATTTATTTTTTTTCTATTTTTTTTAACAATGAATTTATACGTAGGAAACCTGAACTTTGATGTGAAAGAAGAAGACATCAGATCCCTTTTTGAAGAAGTTGGCGATGTAGCAAGTGTTAAGCTAATGCTGGACCGGGAAACCGGCAGATCCAAAGGCTTTGCATTTGTAGAAATGGCTGACACTGAGGAATCCATTATTGCCATGAAAACCCTGAACGGCCGCGAGTTCCACGGAAGGAACATCGTAGTGAATGAAGGAGTGCGCTCTGACAAGCCACGTACAGGTGGTGGAGGCGGTGGCTTCAATCGCGGAGGCGGTGGAGGCGGCGGCTTCAACCGTGGCGGCGGCGGAGGCGGCGGCTTCAGACCCGGTGGTGGCGGCGGAGGCGGCTTCAACCGTGGCGGTGGCGGCGGTGGTGGCTACAGACCCGGCGGCGGAAGCGGCGGCGGCGGAGATCGCAGACCCAGAACCAACGATGGTGGAAGAAGACCATTTGATGGAAATCGCGACAACAGTAGACCTTTCAACAGGGACTACAACCGCGATAGCAACAGAGATTACAATCGTGATTCCAATCGCGATTATAACCGCGACTTCAACACAAGAGACAAAGACGAGGATTAATTTCGGAACCAGTCCGAAATTTTTTCATCTCATAAGACTGTAATTTTGCACGGCAGGCAATAGGTTCATACCTATTGCCAATGCCCTTTTATATCATACAACATGAATAGTTTTGAAACTTCAGGCTTAAAACCTGAAATCCTTGCTGCACTCAAGGATCTGGGCTTTGTTACCCCAACCCCCATCCAGCAGCAGACCCTCCAGCTTTTGATTCATTCCCGTAAGGATTTAATTGCCCTGGCACAGACCGGCACCGGTAAAACGGCTGCTTTTTCCTTGCCATTGCTCCAAAACCTTACCGGCCATGAGTCTGAAGTGAGAACCCTGATTCTGGCTCCCACAAGAGAGCTTTGTCTGCAAATAGCCAACGACATAAAATCTTATACCAAGTATCTTCCCGGTATCCGTTCGGTAGCCGTCTATGGAGGAGCCAACATCACCACACAGATTGCAGCACTCAAAGAGGGCGTTCAAATCGTAGTGGGCACGCCCGGAAGAACCCTGGATCTCCTTGAGCGCAAAAAACTCAAGGTGGATAAAATTCAGACCCTGGTCCTGGATGAAGCAGATGAGATGCTCTCCATGGGTTTCAAAGATGAACTCGATGCCATCCTGGCAGGTACACCGGAAGACAAGCAGGTTTTGCTGTTTTCGGCCACCATGCCCGATGAAATCAGACACATTGCCTCCAAGTACATGCACAGTCCACAGGAAGTGTCTGCCGGCAGAGCCAACAAGAGCAATGAGATGATTACGCACTACTACTATGTGGTGAGTGCCAGAGATCGCTACAATGCATTGAAACGCATCGCTGACGTCAATCCTGACATTTATGCCATCATCTTTTGTCGTACCAAAGCGGAAACACAGGAAATTGCCGACAAACTCGGACACGATGGCTACAATGCAGATGCCCTACACGGCGACTTGTCGCAAGCGCAACGCGATTATGTGATGAATCGATTCAGGAAGCGTCAATTGCAAATGTTGGTAGCAACCGATGTGGCAGCCAGAGGCCTTGACGTGACGGATCTTACCCATGTAATCAATTACAACCTGCCCGATGATCCTGAAGTTTATATACACAGATCGGGTCGTACCGGAAGAGCAGGGAAGACCGGAGAGTCTGTGAGCATCATCCATACCAAGGAAATGCATAAGATCAGACAGCTGGAGAAAAAGATCGGCAAACCGATTGACCTTGCCATGGTGCCTACCGGTAAAGAGATTTGTCAGGTTCAATTGCTCAACCTCATCGACAAGGTGAAGGAAGTGGAAATCAACGATGAAAAAATCAAACCATTCCTTCCGGCCATCATGGACAGCATCGCCAACATCGACCATATCCAGCTCATCAAAAAATTTGTGTTGGTGGAATTCAACCGATTTTTGGATTACTACAAAGATGCAGTTGATATCAACGTGGCGGATAAACAAAACAGGAAATCAAGAGAAGACGGTGGATCTGCTTATGTAAAGTTCTTTATGAACCACGGCAGCCAGAGCAAGATCACCCCGGGCATCCTCATCAACCTTATCAACGAACACCTTCCCAACGAAACCGTTGGCATTGGCAGGATCGATATTCGCAAAAATATGACCCTTTTCGATGTAGAAGCCGGTCACAAAGATACGGTGGTTCAAGCCTTTAAAAAGACAGCCTACAAAGGCTTAGTGGTAAGACCCGACCAGGGACAAGCCGAAGGCGGTGAAAAAAGTTTCAGGAAAGACGATGGCAGACAAGGAGGCGGCTATGGCGGTAAAAAACCGACCGATAAAAAGAAATTCGAAAGCCGACCTACAGAGCGAAAGAAATTCGACAGCAAACCATCTGCCAAAGGAAAACGCAAATCCTGGACCTAAACAGGATTGTATTATCTATCTTTGGGGTAAATAACATTTCCGGTGAGCAATTCATTTGGTCATTTGTTTCGCATTACTACTTATGGTGAGTCGCACGGCCCGGCCATAGGAGTGGTCATTGATGGCTGTCCGCCGGGGCTGGTGGTAGATCGTGATCTCATCCAAAAACAAATGGATCGCCGAAGACCCGGCCAAAGCGCTATCGTTTCCCAGCGAAAAGAAGCGGATGAGGTAGAAATTTTGTCCGGGGTTTTCGAAAACAAGACCACAGGCATGCCCATTCATCTGATGATTCGCAATGAAGATGCCCAATCGAAAGACTACAGTCATCTGCAGGATACCTTCAGACCTTCCCATGCTGACTTTACGTATGAAGCCAAATATGGTCACAGGGATTATCGAGGCGGAGGAAGATCATCTGCCAGGGAAACGGCAGCAAGAGTGGCTGCGGGTTGTTTTGCTACCATGCTGCTCAATCACTTCAACATAAGTATTACAGCGTTCGTAAGTCAGGTTGGAAATATAATCATGGATCCTTTGCGATCAGATTTGGATCATAACCGCATAGACGAATCTGCTGTAAGGTGTCCGGACCCCTTGATAGCCGCTGAGATGGAAGAACTGATCCGTCAGGTGAGAAAGGAGGGTGATACCATCGGGGGTAGGGTTAGTTGTATCATTACGGGAGTACCACCGGGACTGGGCGAACCGGTCTTTGACAAATTGCAGGCCGACCTCGCCAAAGCCATGATGAGCATTCAAGCTGTAAAAGGTTTTGAGTACGGTAGCGGCTTCCAATGTATGACCATGCGAGGGTCGCAGCACAACGATGCCTTTAACCAAAACGAAGGAAAAATATCTACGATTACCAATTACAGCGGTGGCATCCAGGGCGGCATTTCCAATGGCATGCCCATTTATTTTAATGTTGCCTTTAAGCCGGTGGCTACCATTGTGGCAGCGCAGGCAACGGTCAACAGTAAAGGAGAAGAAACCACTGTTGAAGGCAAAGGAAGGCACGATCCCTGTGTGGTACCCAGAGCGGTGCCCATCGTAGAAGCGATGGCAGCCTTGACGCTGGCAGATCATATGTTGAGGCATCGGGTTTATCAAAACCTTTCCTTGTAATTTTATAACAAAAGTAGCGGGAGTCTGACCAGGCTTAGACTCGATTTACAACGTTGAGCTGTACAATGACGGTGAGGGTAATGGCGCATTCCTTTATACACAAGGGACATTGTGGTGTATAGCAAACTTTACACACAGTGCAGGTGGCAAAAACCTTGGACTAATGGTTGGAAGAACATTTCAAAAAATAAGACATTTGGCCAGATAAAAGGCCGATTGACAGGATTGCGTATGAAGAAAGGTGACTGGTATTACTAGCCAAATTAACTTTTTTCTGGTAAGGTTTTTCCCAATAATAATCCAAATAAAGCATCGTTTTCGGCAGATAACAGTCCGGATTGGCTCAGATAACTTTTTCTTTATTTGCGGCAATATCGGTCGAATGGCTTAAAGTGCTTATTTTTGCACAAAACTAACCTTATGTCAAACACAGGATGGAATCACGATGAGTTCGTTTGTTTTCTTTTGATCTATACTTCCCATGTGGATATGGAGTTTAGCGATGAAGAAAAGGAGAGCCTTAAAAACCAATTTTCACCTGAAATTTTTGCAAAGCAGTTTGCTCATTTTGAAAGTTTAAATGATTACCAGGCCCTGGATACCATCCTCCAGTACAAGGAGCAATATTTTGCAACGCCAGAGAAAAAGCAACAATTACTGGACACCATTCGTTCTCAGTTTTTCGCTGATGGGGAGTTTTCGGATTTCGAAAAAGAAATTTACAACTTCCTGGAAAGAATGCTCTAAACGCACAAGATGGATTTTCAGGTTAAAGACAGGTTGTTTGCTGTAACGGGAGCAACCAGCGGATTTGGTGCAGCCATAGCCCATGCACTTTTGCAGGAGGGGGCATCATTGATCGTCAATGCCCGCCAACCGGAAGGCCTGGAAAAACTCCAACAACAATATGGATCTAGGGTGGAAATACTGCAAGGCGACATCACCACCGATGCTGTTATTGCCGATATGTTTCGCAAAATAGGAAGCAGACTGTTGGATGGCATGGTCATCAATGCCGGAGGACCTCCTGCCAAATCATTTGCAGAGACCCAAATGTCTGATTGGGATGCGGCCTACGCTTCAATCTTGCGGTGGAAAGTAAAAATAACCCATGAAATATTGGATAAGATGGGACCGCAACAATATGGCAGAATCGTTTTCATTGAAAGTGCGGCCGTGAAGCAACCCATAGAAAACCTGGTATTGAGCAACTCCATGCGATTGGCAGTTGTGGGCTTTGTAAAAACACTGAGTCAGGAAATTGCCCACATGGGCATTACCGCCAACGTACTGGCTCCCGGCTATCACGCAACACCTGCCATGGAAAGATTGTTTGAAAAGAAATCGATGTTGCTGGGTATCTCGCCCAATGAAGCACAAGCATTATTTGAAAAAGAAAGCCTTACGGGTAAGTTGGGAGATCCCGCGGATCTGGCTTCTCTGGCTTTATGGTTGCTTTCTCCTCACGCTGCTTTTATTACCGGGCAAACCATCTCTGTGGATGGAGGACTCATAAAAGGGACCATGGGATAATATGCGCAATTATCTTATAGCCTGCATTCTTTTGTTGCCTGTCTTGCTGAAGGCGCAGTATCCACCGGTTACAGCCCAAGCGAGCAGTCCTTTGCCAGATTCTATACCTTTACCACCATTTGAATACAAGTACATGTATTTGGCTCATCCGGGCGAAACCAGGATAATGGCAGATACTGCACTGGGCAATTTTTTTCAGGATGCAGATCCTGCGCGACGCAAAAAATTCAATGACTTAAATACCGGAAATGCGGGTTCTATGGGCATTTCACCCCTCTTTCAATTTCAGGCGGCAACGGGATTTACTACCGGCTATAAAGCTTATGACGGCTTTAACTTTACGGTGGATTCCATTCGTTTCTACGATTCAGAACGTCCGATGGCAGACTTATTTTTTTCACCCATCTTTGGTTCTCAACAAAACTTTGTCGTAGGTGCGGAGTATGGGCAAAAATTCAAGGATGGCCTGGCGGTTTCTCTCAATTATAAAAGAATATCACAGCTGGGTTATTACCAAAATCAGGGCACAAGAACAACCAATGTAGCCATAGCCGTGCGATGGACGACCAAGGCCGATAAACTCGATTTTTTCGGGGGCTTTATATCCAATACCAATAACGAAGTGCACAATGGTGGCGTAGATACCTTTTCGTTGAAAACAGCCTCCGGCCAATTCAGGATCAATGTACCTGTGTATTTGAGCGACAATAAAACGAGGTACGAACAACAAGTCTATTTTTTACATTCAGCTCTGGCGCTGGATGGTAAGCCGGCTGTATCATCCCGTTTTGCCATTGGCCATAAGTTGGAAATCAAAACGGGATACCAGGGCTTTTACGATACAGGTTTGACCTCACAGGCCGATACCTTGTTTTACAATCAATATCTCACCGATACCCGGGGCATCCGCAACAGGGTCAATCTCACACAATACAGCAATGCTTTTTTGCTCAGATCTCAATGGAAACGGGCATCCGGCACGCTCTCACTGGTTTATGACAATTTTCAACTCAATGATGGGGGCCATTCAAAAGTAATCAACGATATCACACTGCGATTTGATGGCAAAATAGCAGCCGGTTCTGCGCTGGATATATTTACCCGCGCCAAACTGGGCCTGGGAGCCAACGCCGGAAGTTTTTTGCTGGAAGCCAATACCGCCCTTCAATTGGGGAAGGTTGCCAAACTTTCGGGAGAGTGGTCTCTGTTTAATTCTCAACCTTACTGGAACCAGGAAGTGTTAACCCTCAATGAGCAATACGTGTACCAGTACGCTTACGATAATGTGTTGGGCACTTCTTTTACTGCCACCCTCGATTTGCCCTGGCTGGGACTGAGGGCAAGTCTGGGACAGCAAATCATTGATAACTACATATACAGGGGTACCACCGGACTTCCGCTACAATTTGGAGGCACGGTGCAGGTAACCCAGGCTACGGTGTCACAGCATTGGAAATGGAAAGCCATTCATTTGGAATCACACGCTTTCTGGCAGCAGCTGAACCAGGATTTTATCCCCTTGCCCGAATTTTATGTCAAATCCAATCTGTACCTGGAAAGGACTTTTTTTAAGAAGAACCTCTTGTTGCGTACAGGGTTGGAAGTGAAATACATACCCAATATCTTACTGCCGGAATACGACGTGGTGACCGGTAATTATTACCGCGGAGATCAGTCGTACGAAGACCCATACATGAGTGCCGATTTTTACATCCTGGGTAAAGTATCCAAGTTTAGAATCTTTTTTAAATTTGAAAACATTCAGGAATATATAAATGATCGCATCAACTACCTGGCGGCCTTGCATCCACAATTCGACAACAGGATGAGACTTGGCTTTCGATGGTTGCTGCTGGATTGATAAAAATTTTAAAAATGGAAAACACAGAACAGCTGACACAAACATGGAAAGATGCCCTTACCGGTAAAACCATAGAGGATATAAGGCTGGTAATGATTACCGAACATTATCTTGAATATGAAGATGATCGCATCTGGTTGTCGGACGGTGGCTTTGAAATCCAATGTACCGATGCTGTTTTTTCATTTTGTTTTCACGATGAATCCGGAAATTTTGCCTGTCATGCCGAAGCCCTTGAAACCTATCTGGAAGGCTTTGATCATTATGATGTGGACCTTAGCCCGAGTTCTTTCTATGACCGCATTAAAGGGGCTGTCATCACTGACTTGAAAGTAAGATGGTCGGGATATGAGATCCACGATTATGATGGCAGTGTTATGGAGAAGGTAGATATACCGGTAGAGTTTGTAGTAGCACTGGATAATGGTATGAACATACAATTAGCCACGATTGAATTTACCTTGAATCCCGAAACCATGAGTTTTTCGAAACTGGATTACAATATTGAAGGCAATATGCTGGTTTGCCTCGGTGAAGTTTTTGAAATACCCATATCTGAATAGAGCCGAGGGGTTATTGAAATTAAAATAGTTTCCCTTTGCTGGTTATTTATCCTTGTGCAGGCTTGCCCTTATGGTTAGTAAAGAAAACCAAAAAGCCAGATGGGAATCTTGTTTTTGCTGCCAAATATGGTGTCGTCTACGGCCAGGTAACTTTGGGTTTTGGCTTTGATCTGATCGTACTTTTTGGATGGGCCACCCACCTCAAAAACATACCGATCGTCTACCAGAAAGTCACCTATGGCAGAGAAGTTTACTTTGTGTGCAGCACTGAGCTGGTTGAAAAAGAACATTTCCCTGAGGGTACCTTTGTCTGCTTTTTCAGCATTGATGGCATACAACAGGTTGGTGTTTTGCAGGTAGACTTTTTCCGGCTTTGAAAGCAGACTGTAGCTTTTTCCGGCATCCAGTAGCAACAACAGCAAGCCGGCTTCGTGCAAGTAGTGGATGTAGCTGCTGAGTGTGTTTCGGTTGACCTCCAGGCTGGCCGCCAGCTTGCTGATATTGGGTTGGAAAGGCACCGAAGTAGCAAGGTGGTAGAGCAGCTTTTTCATCTTAAAAATGTTGACGGCATTGATTTCTACCATGTGGGGCAGATCTACATCCAGGATGGTGTTGATGATCTGTTCCAGTCGGAATAAATACTGATCGGCGTTGTCTTTGTAAAAGGGATAGTAGCCATACTTGAGGTACGCATCAAAGTAGTCAAATATTTTCACCCTGGAAGCAAGCTCTTTGGCCAGTTCTATGTGGTTTTCAAGGATAAAGGAAAGAGAATAAGACTGCAATGGCAAGCCTGTCTCCATCACCAGGTATTCTCTGAAAGAAAGGCCATGCAAATGATAAGTAGTGACGCGCCTGCTCAGATCTCCGTAGGATTTATAAATTTGGAGCATGGAAGAACCTGAAAACACTACTTTTAATTCAGGAAACAAGTCGTAAACCGATTTAAGCTCCCGGCTCCAATCGGCATATTTGTGGATCTCGTCCAGGAAAAGGTGGGTACCACCCCGGTTTACGTGGTATTCTGCAATGTCGAACACCGAATAAGGCTTAACAGCAATGCTGTCCATGGAAACATAAAGCGCATTGGAGTCGTCCCCAAAACGTTGGTTTATATGTTGGAGCATCATTGTGGTCTTGCCTACGCCCCTGGCACCTTTAATGGCAATCAACCTATCTTCCCATTGGATGGAAGGCAGGAGGTATCGCTGAAAAGCGGGCCTGCTCTGGGTGAGGTACCGTTCGTGAAATGCGTATATTTTTTCCAAAATAATTATTAAATTATACAAATGTAAACAAAAATG
>WBZP01003837.1_pt1 | contig 16045 bp, 12 predicted proteins | sample 5204301 | NCBI WGS metagenome assembly WBZP01 (sample SAMN12412401, study PRJNA552823) | activated sludge metagenome | isolation source: activated sludge from nitrification reactor of wastewater treatment plant... | place: USA: Pennsylvania | collected 2017
GAGCGTCGTGAGTTCGAAAATCTGCCCAGCCTGCGGGTCCGTCATGCCATCGCGTTGTCCGGTCACAAGATGTTTCGCTTCAACGGAACCCTGGTGCCCCATCTGGTGCTGCGGCCCGCAGTGCGAATATTTGCCGATTCCTGGGGGGTGACCAGCCTGAGTCCCGAGCTGGCACTGCACCTACCGATTGGCCCGGTGGAGCTGCGTGGCCTGCTCAGCGTCTTTCAGCAGTGGGAAGCGTCGTTTTATCGCGCCAACTGCGGAGAGCAGCCCAAGGTCTTCCCCGGCGCGCCCTGTTATGCCGAGCGTGGGGTCGAGTTTGGCTCCACCACCGATGGCAGTGGCAACCTGGTTCCGTTTATGGCGTATACCTCGGATCCCAAGCTGGGGACGTACTCGACGGTGACCACCGAGCTTCAGATCAAGTGGCGGATGACCGTGCTGTCACATCTCGGCCCGGTCGGCGAGCGCCTATCGCGGAGCGTTGTCGAGTTATCGGGTGGCATGTGGTTTGCGCAAAATGCCGTCGGTAACCAGTTCGGGATTCCGCTCGTCAGCAACGATGCAGTAGGCGTTGCGGGGTGTTCCGCGTTTTGTGGGGCTGGCTTTGCCCACCTGGGGCTGTACGTGCCGCTGTAACTGCGCCCGTTTACCGTTGGCGGCCATCGACCGAGCTACTTACGTCCACATGGCGATATCGCGAGGAGAGTTTTTGTGAAACAGCCGATTTCCCTCATCGTCAACGGCGAGCAGCATGACACGCTGTGTACGCCGAACCTGACGCTGCTTGAGGTCCTGCGCGAAAACTTGCAGCTTACCGGCACCAAGCACGGCTGTGAGCTGGGCGAGTGTGGGGCCTGCGCCGTTCTTCTCGATGGCGAGCCAGTGCTGTCATGTCTGGTACTGGCGATGGAGTGTGAGGGCCTTCCGATTACCACCGTCGAAGGACTCAAGCGCGGGGCCGAGCTGCATCCGCTCCAAGCGGCGTTTGCGGACCATGGGGCCGCCCAGTGTGGCTACTGCACGCCGGGCATCCTGGTCACTGCCAAGGCGCTGCTTGATAGGAACCCGGCTCCGACCCGCACCGAGGTCCGGGAGGCGCTGTCGGGCAACCTCTGTCGCTGCACCGGCTACTTGCAGATATTCGAGGCTGTCGAAGCGGCTGCGGGCACCCTGCGCGAGGAAAAGCGATGAGCACTCGGCCGCTTCAGATCATCGGCAAGGCTCGTCGCCGGGTAGATGGTCGCGCCAAGGTTACGGGTGAGACCCGCTTTGCTGACGACCTGATCCTGCCGCGCATGCTTCACTGTCGGCTGCTGCGCTCGCCCCTGCCGCATGCCCGCATTGTCTCGATTGATGCGAGCCGAGCCCAGTCCCTGCCGGGCGTTCATCTGGTTCTGACTGGGGCCGATATGCCCACGACGTTTGGAATCTTGCCGGTCAGCCAAGACGAGCACGCGTTGTGCTTAGACAAGGTTCGCTTCGTCGGTGATCCGGTTGCTGCGGTGGTGGCTAGCAGCGAGCTTGTGGCCGAGGAAGCGCTGGCGCTTATCGACGTGCAGTACGAGCCGCTCCAGACCATCGCCTCCCCCGAGGAAGCGCTTGCGACTCACGAGCCGCGCATTCACGACTACGGAGACAGCGGGAACGTTCACAAAGCGGTCGCACTGTCATTCGGAAGCGTCGAGCAAGGCTTTGCCGAAGCCGACCATGTCTTCGAGGACACGTTCAGCTACGCGGGCAACACCCACCTGCCGCTGGAAACCCATGCCGCTGTGGCCGCGCTCGATCCCGATGGCAAGCTGACGATCTGGTCGAGCACCCAGACTCCGCACTATGTCCACCGCTCGATTGCCAAGGTGCTGGGCCTGCCTCCCTCGCGAGTCCGGGTCATCGCAACTCCGCAGGGTGGCGGTTTTGGTGGCAAGACCGATCCCTTCAATCACGAGATCGTCGTCTGCAAGGCCGCGATGATGACGGGCCGTCCGGTCAAGATCTGCCTCTCTCGCGAGGAGGTCTTCTACTGCCATCGCGGGCGTCATCCGGTGCTGATGCGGCTGCGCTGTGGTGTCAAAAAGGATGGCACCCTGACGGCGCTGCACCTACAGACCCTGCTCGATGGTGGCGCGTACGGCTCTTATGGCGTGGCCAGCACCTTCTACACCGGCGCGCTTCAGACGGTGACGTATCACCTACCGAACTATCGCTTTGAAGGCTGTCGCGTCTTTACCAACAAGCCGCCTTGTGGCCCCAAGCGCGGTCACGGCACCGTGCAGCCGCGCTTCGGCCAAGAAATCCAGCTCGACAAGATTGCCGAGGCGCTCCAGCTTGACCCGGCGGAGCTGCGGCTGCGCATCGTCGAAAAGCCGAACTCGCTGACCGCCAACTTCCTGCGGGTTCGCACCATCGCCTTGGCTGACTGTATTCGCTCGGTGGTGCGTCGCTCGGGGTGGAACGACAAGCATCGCAAGCTGCCCTATGGCCGTGGCATTGGCATTGCCTGCTCATCGTATCTGTCGGGCGCGGGCATGCCGATTTACTACAACGACATGCCGCACTCGGGCGTGCAGCTCAAGCTCGACCGCTCGGGACTCGTTACCGCCTTTTGCGGGGCCGCAGAGGTCGGGCAGGGCTCTGACGATGTGCTGTGTGCCTGCGTGGCCGAGGTGCTCGGCGTGGAAGTCGCCGATGTCAAAGTCGTCACCGGTGACAGTGATCTTTCGCCCGTTGATCTCGGTTCCTACTCCAGCCGGGTGACGCTGATGATGGGCAACGCAGCCATTCAAGCTGCCGAGCGAGCCCGCGATATCCTGGCCGGACCCGTCGCCGACAAGCTGGGCGTACCCACCGAACAACTGGTCTTTTCGCACGGTCGGATCTTCGATGCCTCCGCCCCAGAAAAGGGGATGTCGTTCCGCGAGGCAGTGGTGCTTACCGAAGGGCTCCACGGCACCATCGGCACCACCGGATCGTATAAGCCGGAAAAGCCCGCCGCGCTGTTCAAGGGCGGTGGTGTGGGTCCGTCGCCTGCCTATTCCTATACCGCTGCCATTGTGGAAGTGGTCGTCGATCCGCAAACGGGCTGGCTCAACGTCGAAAAGGTCTGGATTGCCCACGACATTGGGCGGGCGCTAAACCCCACGCTCACCAGAGGCCAGGTCGAGGGCAGCGTCTACATGGGCCTGGGTGAAGCGCTGATGGAGGAGCAAGCCTTCCGTCGCTTACCGCCCAAGCTCTCGGGCGCCTTGGTCCTCCGGACGCCGTCGATCCTTGAGTACAAGAGTCTGACTTCACTGGAGATGCCGGAGATCGACACCGAGCTCATCGAAGATCCTGACCCCAACGGTCCCTTTGGTGGCAAAGAGGTCGGCCAGGGCCCACTGCTCCCGATCATGCCAGCCGTCGCCAACGCGATCTTCGATGCCGTTGGTGTGCGTATTGATGAGGTGCCGATCACGCCCGAGAAGATCCTCAAGGCGCTGGCTCTCCAAGCCGCAGGCAAGCCCGGTCGCGTCGGGCCCAAGGATTTTCCATCGGTGCCCTATCCCGAGCCGTTGCAAGTGCCAACGCCATGGCAAGGCGGTGATGGCCGCGCCACCAACGACACCGTGCGGTCCACAGACAAGCGCGCCGAACACGTCTAGGGGGACATCATGCTCAGGCTTCCCGAGTTTCACCTTCTGCAACCGCAGTCTTTGTCCGAAGCGCTGGCGCTGCTGGCCGCTGATCCGCAGAACACCTCGATCCTGGCTGGCGGGACCGACCTTCTGCCCAACATGAAGCGACGTCAGCAGACGCCGAAGCGCCTCATTAGCCTGCGTCACCTCGACGAGCTAAAGAAGATCACCGTGACCGAGGATGAGATCGTTCTCGGTGGCAGTGCTCGGCTGCGCGACATCGAAGAGCATCCGCAGCTTGCCCACGAAGCGCGCGCGCTGACCCAGGCGGTGTCTCAGATAGCGACCGTTCACATTCGCGGCTCCGCGACGATTGGCGGCAACCTCTGTCTCGACACTCGCTGCGACTACTACAACCAGAGCGAGCCGTGGCGTCAGGCGATTGGCTATTGCAAGAAGAAGGATGGCGACATCTGCTGGGTGGCCACGTCGAGTCCGCGCTGCTTGGCGGTGTCTTCGACCGATGCGGCTCCGGCGCTGATGGCACTCGGCGCTCGGGTCCAGCTTTGCTCCTCGAACGATGATCGCGAGCTTTTGCTCGTCGACCTCTACCACAACGACGGAATCAGCTACCTGACCAAGCGGCCCGACGAGCTGCTCACCAAGATCTGGATTCCGCGCAAGCCCGGTCTGCGCAGTACCTATTGGAAGTTGCGACGCCGTGGGGCGTTCGACTTTCCTCTGCTCGGGGTGGCGGTGGCGCTGCGGCTATCGGCCGATGGCAACGTCAGTGAAGCGAGCTTGGCGCTGGGGGCGGTGTCCTCACGGCCCCTGCTGCTCGACGATGCCGCCCGGCTGCTCATCGGCAATCCCCTCTCCGATGAGCTGATCAGTGCGGTCGCCGATGCCGCCTATCCGAGCGCCAAACCGATGGACCACGCGGATCTGTCGCTGTCCTATCGCAAAGGCATGGTGAGGAGCCTCGTCCGCTCAGCCCTGCGCGAGGTTCGGGGCGATGACGTGACCCAAGAACGGCAGCGGCTGATGCGAATGATGGGGTAGCTTGGGGAGACGCCCCAATCTGGGGCTTGGCCTGGGGGAGACTTGCGGTTAGACCAGCGCGGCTTGGACGACTTTTCCGGCGGTGATCTGGTCGTTCATGACATCGCTTGAGAGCCCGACTGCGGCTGCGATGGTTTTGCCGACTGCGCCCAGCGTGTCCTCGAAGCGGATGTCGGCCCCCATGCCCATGGCAGGCAATCCGGTCTTCGAGTCAATCGGGGTGGCAGCATAGTCACTACCGCTCTTCATCACGCCGCCAACGACGCTACCGCGCACCCTCTTGCCACTGATGACGGTGCAGTGGTGGTTGCCCAGGTGGTCGCGGCCCATGCGCATCGGACGATTCAGCGAGCGACCAAACACGTTCATCATCACGAACGTCACGCGATCGAACAGCTTGGCGGTGTCCAGCCGCTGCATCAGGGTCGCAATCGCCGCGCAGCTACTGACGTGTTGGGCGGACTCCCGCGCCAGGTTTGGGTCCGAGTGGTTGTCTCCGCCAAACGGCAGGAAGATGACCGACGCCGGGCTGACGTTCATCTGGATGAGTGCTACGGCGGCTGTGATTTGCCCGTCTAGGTCGTTCGCTTTGATGGTGGCCAAGTTGCCGAGCAGGCTGTCCGAGATGTTGCGTAGCTCGCTCTTCGACGTCGCCATGCGGTCCAGGAAGCTGCGCTGAACGGTGTTGCCGCTCTGTTTGAGCACTTGGCTTACCCGGTCGAGGTCGGCATCCCGCAAGGCTTGTAGGTTGGTCAGCGGACCCTTCGGGCTGATGAAGACGTCGCGCAGTCCCACCGGCGTGAGCGCGGGCAGGATGCGACCGCCAAAGGTGATGACCTCGCCACTGATCGACGCGGGCTCGACCTGAACCGTCGAGAGGCACGGTGCCAGGTTCTTGGCGATCAGCGAGATCAGCATCTCCTGTCGCTTGACCGCGCCCATGAGCTTGAGCACTTTGCCTTCATTGGCATGGCTGTTGGTCAGCGTCGTGTGGTGAAAGAAGCAGGTCCGGTCGAGTACCGACTGCGGCAGGGAGGCCCACGGCTTGGCCGCAGTATAGGTCTTCCCCGACAGCGTCATCGGAGTGGGGGCCATCTCGGGCAGCAGTGAGTGGGCGATGCCCGGGTCGTCGTAGGTACCGGGAACGTTGGCGTTGGCCGGGTCGCCCGAGCCCGAGGTCGCCCAGATCAGGTACTGCGCGTTGTCGCGGCTCGCACAAGCCTCAGCCAGCGAGGTGCGCGGGTTAAGCAACACCGAGGCTGGCAGCCCCGTGGCGAGGGCGCGTAGACCGATAGAGCCCGCTCCAAACAGCGCGCTCAGGATGGCTTCACGTCGTGTCACGTGCATGGCAGACCTCCTTACAGACCCATCGAGATGCTGGTCGGCGACATGCACGCCAGCGTGAAGGTGGACTTGAGCGCATCGGTGGCGGTGATGCCGGCGGTCTTACTCGCCTTGGCATAATGCTCGGTCAGGATCTGGAGCAGCGACGGATAGCGTTTGTCCGAAGGCACAATTCCCATCACCGTCTGCACCATGTCACTCACCGCCGCGTCCGGCATCTTGCTCTGGTAGCGGCTCGGCTTGCCGGTGACCGTGCTATCGACGACGTAGTCCGCGAAGGTGCGGCACAGTTGTTCGGTGGCGGCGCGATAGAAGAGGCTCGGGTCGGTGGCCAGGATCGGGGCCGTACCACCACGGGAGTAGCTGTCGCTCGGAACAAGCTGGGTCAGGCTCGGTGACCGCCCAAGTACACACAGGTTGGGCACGCCCAGGCGGGTCGCCATCGCCGTACAGAGTTGATCCCGACGTGCTACCGAGATGGTCACACCCTGGTCCGCAAAGGTCTGGGTGTTGCGTGTCCCCGTGGTGAGTGGCGAAGTCAGCACCTCGCGCACCAGCGTCTTCCAGTTGTGGCCGCTCGACTCAAATACCGCTGCCACTCGCTGGAACTCGGGGTCGCTTTCGTTACACGGTGCGGAGTTTGCCCAGTAACAGAGCTTCTGGGTCCAGGCGATGGCAAACCGTGGATGGCTGGCCATCGCTGCTGCCAGCTCTTTGGGCGACGACACGTTCTTGGTGATGCCATCGAAGGCAAACACACCCGGCATCGAGGTCTGCGCCGGGTCTTTCTGCTCGTGGTAGGTCAGCGTGTACGCCTGCCGGAACACCTGCCGCATCGGGTCCAGCGTCTTGTGACACCCGTAACAGGCCGGATCAGAGGAGTGCGCCTTATCGGTCGGTGGCAGCGCCAGCGGCTGGGTGTTGTTGCTGTCATCGAAGCTGCGACCCAGTGCCACGATCAGCGTCTGATTGATGGTGACCCGCGCCTGGTTGCTGGTGTTGGTCGCCCAGTTTCCAAAGAACGCAGGCGTGGTGAAGAAGCCGACGCGGGGGACTCGCAGCGCCAGCTCGGTGCCGGTCCGCATCGTCCTTAGGTCATAGAACAGCGTCGCGTTTTCGCCTTGCTTCGGCTGCCGAATCGTCACCATCCGCCAGGCGTCGTATTCGGCATCGGCAAACTGGGACGGCGTCGCAAACGACTGGAGACACACGCCGGTGCTCGCGTTGACCGCACCAAACAGGAACTGATACAGCCGAGGTGTGTCGCGGGTGTAGACCAGCGGGTCGGCACAGGCGGGGGGAATCACGGTCGGCAGATACCAGTTCATGAACAGCGGATCGAGCGGGTCGAGCGTCTTTTCGAGGGGAATCGGCCCACTCTTGTTCGACAGCGTGAACTTGAAGTTCGGATTGGCCGTCGTGATGTAATCGGTGCCCCGGTTGAGATCGCTGGTGTGGCGGTTGTCCATGAACGCGTACAGCGTCGCGAGTGGTGCCGTCATCATGAACCGGTCGGTCGTTACGACTTCGGTAAACGGCCGGCCTTCCACCATCGTCAGTTGCCACGCCGTCAGCGGGAAGCTGGCTTGGATGTTGCCGAGCATTCGGTCGCTGATCGGTGCGTCGGGGGCCATCTCGATCAGGCTGGCCCGGTTGAGCTGCCCTTGCTGGAAGGCGTTCGAGAAGAAGCGCAGCATCCGGGCCTGGAACTGCGGGGTCTTCATCCACTCGTCAACGAGGCCACCAAGCGCTGCTTCGTCGTTGCGAACCGACTGCACCTCGGCATCCGTGGGCGGCAGTCCGGTGAGGACGCTCTTGACCTTGCTGACGTAGTTTTCTGGTCCCACTGCTTCAAACGTCGGTGGCAGCTCAGTGCTTTCGACTGGCGGCAGTCCGACCGAGTCTTGTGAAACCGGAGCCTGTTCGCACGAAACGCCACCTAGCGTCATGCCGAGGGCCAGGGTGCCAAGAAGTGTACGTCGCCTACGCAGGGCTCTACGCATCAGCAAGCCTCCTTTACGAAGCAGCAGAAAGTCTCTAACTACTGGGAAAATAGTAGGTATTGTCCACCAATTGAGAACAATTTTTCACCATGGGACCAGCACAATCGAACCCGAACCAACCGATCCGCCGCAGTGGGCTGCTAGGGCTGGGGCTCAGCATGTTGCTGCTGGGCTTTTCCTCTAGCTGTGGAAGCGGACAGCCTATCGGTGAGCAGCTTGTACTCGGCGAGCTGGCGATCCGTCCCATCGAATGGAACGCAACGCCGCTCGGGCCAGGGCGGGTGGCCACGATTGCCGAAGGCGATGACGAGGTGGCGCTGTTTGGCGATACCGGGGTCGCGCTGTGGTCAAATGGTGAGTCGCAGGGCAAAGAGACTGCGGTCCGTTCGTGGCGTGCGGCGGCGGTGGTTCCAGCGCTTGGCTTTGCGGGGCGTTGGCTACTCGGTGTCGATGCGGACGGGCGTGTCCACCGGCTCCGCTTTGGTTCCACCCAGCCCCTGTCTTTAGAAGACGTCTCAGCGCGGTATCTGCTAGCCGGGAAGAACGTGTCTGAGGTGGCCCATCTGGGCGGCGCGTTGGTCGGCTTTGTCGTCGATGGCAAGCTGGCGGTTTCCGACGGCAAGGCGCTCAAGCAGTACGACCTGGCACTGCGTGGACTGGTCGGCAGCGGGGGGCAGGCCGCCGGTCTTGGTGAAGGCGAAGGGGGCGGCGTGCAATGGTTCGACGCGCAGACCGATTCGCTGCGTCACTTGGAGCTACCAGAGGCGATGGCGGTTGCCTTTGACCCTGCTGGCAAGCTGTGGGCGGCAACCAGCCACGGTCTGTTTCGAGAAAACGGGGGGCAGCTAGAGCAGGCCTATTCGTTTGACTCCTCCCAGCAAGTGCGTGCTCTGTCCTCGGCGTCCTCTGGATTATGGGTGTTGCTAAGCGACTCGCTGGCGCTGATCCGAGACGGGCAGCTTCTCACCGCTCCGCTGCCGGCGAGCCCGGTGGATGCCCCTGACTCAGCCGTACGCTTGCTTGGTTCACCCAGTGGTGACGCCTGGCTGCTCGACGACTCGCAAGTAACCCGCGTGGGTGAAGACAGTGGGGGCGGTCAGGATCTGGTGCTGTGGCGCAAGCAGATGCTGCCTGTGTTTCAGCGGCTCTGTCAGACCTGCCATCTACCGAGCGGCAGTGCCCACCTGGATTTGTCGACCCACAGCTCGTGGTCACGGTTCCGGCATGTTGTTGGGCAGCGAGTCGTCGAGGGGTTGCCGACCCCGATGCCTCCCGTGGGCACTGGCAAGCCAACCGCTGAAGAGCTAGCCGCAGTCTCCGCTTGGGTATCGCGCCGGTAGGTTGATTCTCAATTCTGCAAGTCCGCTGCTGGCGTAACGTGGCGGAATTGCCTAGATTACAGATGGGAATCAAATTACGAGCCTAACCGACTTGCTTAACGACCGGTTGGCTGACATAGATTCCCGTTGCGAGCTTTGCTTCTCTATACCGCTTAAGACTAACGAGGTTCCGTATGAGAGTCAGTATCGCCGTTCCCGCCTATAACGAGGAGCGCAACATCGGTGAGCTTCTCGACACGCTGCGGGCCCAGCGCGTCAAGCGTGCCAAGATCGTTGAGGTGGTCGTCGTCGCCTCGGGTTGCACCGACCGCACTGCTGAGATCGTTCGCGAGCGGATGAGCCGTCCTGGCGTTCCGGTTCGACTCATCGAGGAGCCGGAGCGACGCGGCAAGGTGGCGGCCATCAACTCCTACCTGCGAACCCTCAACCCTCATGTCGATGCGATCTGTGTGTGTAGCGCCGATCTCCTCGTCTCGCGTGAGGTCGTTGAGCGCCTCGTACAGTGCTTCCTGATCAACCCCGAGGTCGGCATGTGTGGCGGGCGTCCCGTCCCCACCAACGGCTATGGCACCTTCACTGGCGAGGCGACGCGCTTTCTGTGGCAGATGCACCATCGAGTCGCCCTGGAGGCCCCGAAGCTCGGGGAGCTGGTCATGATTCGTGCCGGTATCGTTCGTGACCTGCCCACCGAGAGTGCAGTGGATGAGGCGAGCATCGAGCAGCTCGTCTGTAATGCGGGCTATCGGCTCGCCTATGTACCCGAGGCGGTGGTTCACAACCACGGTCCCGAGACGGTGCGTGACTTCATTCGTCAGCGTCGGCGCATCGCTGCTGGCCATATCTGGTTGCGTTCGGTGTCAGGCTATTCCGTGTCGACGATGAACGTCTGGCGGATTGCCCGGCTCGCGCTGTCGGAAGTCGACGTGTCGAAGCCTCGAGAAGCGCTGTTTCGGCTGGGCACCATGGGCGTCGAGGTGCTCTCACGGGTGCTCGGCTTTGTCGACTTTCACACCAACAGCACCAAGCACGCCGTGTGGAAGGTCAGCGAGACCACCAAGCGCGTCATGACCGACCAAGTTCGCGATCTCTACGAAAACGAGAGCGATGACATGGTCACGCTCCCGAGTCCGGAGCGTGCGGTGGCTCGATCAGGACGAGCCACGGGGAGCTAGCAGCATCCTACTGCGCGGCATCGCTCGCGCCGTGTCGTGAGGGGGCTACTTCTTGGGTTGAGTCGATGGGGTGGTGGCTGGCTGTGGGCTGACCGCATCGAGTCGGCGTTTGATGCGAACGGCAATCTCACTGCCCCAGGTCTGTCCTGCGGTCATCGCTTCTTGGTTCACGGTCGGCATGACCTGGGTGACCTTCTTGCCAATCGGGGACTCGTAGAAGCGAAGCAACTCCTTGAGCTCGGCGGCGCTAAAGTGCTTATCGTAGATTGGTACGAGCCGCAGCAGCAGTTCCTCGGAGCTGATCTCTTTCTTCAGCTCTTGCCAGATTTCGTCTTTGACCTGCGGCATCGTCTGCCGGTAGGTGGTGATCATCTGTTGGACCGCTAGATCGCCCATCGACGCAGCATGGGTCAGTTGGAGCAGCCGCAGGATATCGGCTCGTTTGGCTCCATCGGCTGGTTTGGCTTCGGGCCGTCCAGACGCCGCAAGACCCTTGGTTTCAGACTTTCCGTCGCCTTCAGCGGTCGCAGCGGCTGACCACAGCAGCAGGGGGAGCGCCCAGGCAAGCCCGAGCGGGCGACACGGCACGGCTCGAAGCAGGCTCACCAAGGCAGTGTCGTGCCCTGATAATGCAGGAACAGTCCGCTCTGCTCGATGGTCAGCTTGTCGATGACCTGATTCATCCCAGCAACGCTCTCAGCGGGGGTGAGCATGCCAAAACCACGGGTGAGGTCGGTTTGGACCATGCCGGGATGCATCGCGATCACGATGATGCCTCGGCTCTTGAGGTCCACCGCCAGGCTCCGCGTCGCCATATTGAGCGCTGCCTTGCTCATCCGATAGCCGTAGTAGCCGCCGGAGGTGTTGTCGTCGAGCGAACCCATCCGAGAGGTGATATTGATGATCTTGGCACCATCGCGCAGGTTCGACAGAAGGGCCCGAGTGACCTGGAGCGCGCCGAGAGCATTCACCTTGAACTGCTCGATGATGCTGGCGAAGTCCATGTTTTCCAGCGACTCGACTTGCAGGATGCCCGCATTGTTGATGAGCAGGTCGATGTTCAGGTTGCCGAGTGCTCCCGCCATCGTTTCTACTGAGCGCTCATCGGTGACATCGAGCTGCATGACCCGCAGTCGCTCGCCGTGCTCGCTCATAAGGGTACCGAGCGCCGAAGCGCCGGTCGGGTTGCGGCATCCTGCGATGACCTGCACCCCACGTTCCAGCCATGCTCGTACAAAATCCAGCCCGATGCCTCGACTGGCCCCCGTCACCAGCACAGTGCCTATGGCTGGCTGACCTGATTCGCTGCTCATTTCTTGCATTTTGACCTTTGTAGGGCAAACAGCCGTGCGACTGCAAGCGACTACGGGCATGTCGAACGAATTGAGCCTGTTTGTACCTACTGGGAAGGGGGATGTGGACAAACTCAGTTTGTCCCAGGAGCCCTGGCACGGGTGAGATGGATAAATTGAGTTTGTCCCAGGAGCCCTGGCAAGGGTGGGGGTGGACAAATTGAGTTTGTCCAAGATGCCTAGGCAAGGGGGGGGTGAACAAATTGAGTTTGTCCAAGACGCCCTGGCAAGGGGGGGGTGAACAAATTGAATTTGTCCCAGGTGCCCTGGCAAGGGGGGGTGAACAAATTGAATTTGTCCAAAACGCCTAGGAAAGGGTGGGGTGGACAAATTGAGTTTGTCCAAGACGCCATAGACCCCTGTCCTACGCACTAAGCGGTTCGAGTGGTAGCCCCCACCAGGCGGAGCAGCAGGAGCCGGAGATCGTCGTCGGCAATCTCTTGACTGGCCGTGGCTACAGCCAATTGGGTCTCTAGGCTTACCTTCGGCGGCGGTTTGCTGCTGCGGGGTGCGGGTCGGTCCTGCCATTGCGCGGGATCGGGCAGATCCGCGAGCTTGCCAACACGGTGCTGGAGTCGGAGCACGGGCCGAACCGCCCGCCGCTGTCGATCTTCGAGTCGGCCGACGGCTTGGAGTAGTTCCCGGTTGATCTGTTCGAGCAGCAGGTCGCGGACAAACGACAGCTCGCTGGCCACGGACGAGGAGGTCACCACCACCGTCAGCGTGCCATCCACAAGCTTCTCGGCGCGTGCAAAGACCGACAGGCGAGGCACGCACGCGTGCAGGGTCAATGCAAACGTGCGGCAGACCCACTGCTCCCACAGCTTGGGCCACAGCCCCAGTCGATCGGCCCCTGCTGCGAGTAGGGAGAGGCCACGAACCGGCGTGGCGCGATGCTTGCGAGGTCGTTTGCGAAGCACCGTCTTGGAATCCGACGATGCCGACTTGCCGTTGGTCTGAGTCGGCGGCAGTGCAAAAGCCTTGGCTTGGCCTGGAACCGGGCCGCTAGAGCGAGTGGACACACCTACAAAGTGACACACTCAGACGAATTTGGGCACTTTTCCGCTTGCCCGCTATGTGTATGATGCCGCCCAAACGACTCATCTTGTGAGGAAATCCATGAAGAAAAGCTCTGCGATTACATACGCAATGGGGCTGGTGCTGCTGGTCGGCTGCTCTAGTGGCGGCGGCGGTGGCAACCAAAACATGAATGGCCCAGTCGACATGACCGTGGTCGATGATCCAGACGGCGGTGGTGACCCGACCAAAGACATGACCGGCATGCCACCAGAGGACATGGCCGGTATGACGACCGGGGACATGACGGTCACCGTGGGTCTGCCCTGCACGCCGGGCACCTACCGCTGCGGCGCGGGTCTGGCCGTTGAGATTTGTAACGCGACCGGTACGGCGTGGCTGTACTCGGCGACCTGTACCGTGGGCTGCACCGCTGGTCTGTGTACGGGGGCTTGCACTCCGAGTGCCAAGCGCTGCAACGGCAAGAACGTCGAGACCTGCAATGGTACCGGCAGTGCCTGGACCGTGAGCGAGACCTGCGGCACCTTCTGCGATGAAGCGCGCTGTGCTCTGCCGAGCCTGGACGTTGGTGCCAACAAGACGCTCGATGGTGATCAGCTCATCGACGGCGACATCATCATCCGCTCGGGCGCGACGCTGTCTTCCCCGACCGGCAACTTGACGCTCCGCACCAGGGGCTCGATCACCGTCGAGATGGGCGCTTCGATTGTGGTCAACCCGACCGGCAACTCCCCAGACGGTGCCGGTAGTGGATACTATTCCAGCGGCTCGTACTATGCGGCTGGTGGTGGTGGCTACGGCAGCTATGGCACATCGGGTCAATACGGCTACGGCTCTGGCGGTTCTACCTGGGGCAGTACGACGGATGTACTTGTGGCACCTGGTAGCCCAGGTGGTACCGGTGGTGGTTACAGCATGGTCGGTGGAAGGGGGGGCAAAGGCGGCGGAGTGCTTCGCCTCATCGCTGCCAAGACCATCACCATCGACGGCCAGGTGACTGCCAACGGCGAAGCGGGCGGCAGCTCCGGGAGCTATGGCGGCGGCGGCGGTGGCTCGGGTGGCGGCATTCTGATCGCAGCCCAGAAGAAAGTGACCGTCACCGGCTCGATCTCGGCTGCTGGCGGAGCGGGTGGAGCGGGTGGTTCCTACGCTGGCGGTGCAGGTGGTCAGGGTCGGATCAAGATCCTGAACAGTGGCGATAAGACGGTGACCGGCACCATCAACGGTGCCAAGACCGAGGGTCTGATCCCACCGCTCAGCATCTCGTCTTCATCGCATCCGGACCAGACGCTGTACTACAACGACGACTCCCCCGGCCTGTCGCTCGCGTGGGATCAAGCCTTCATGGGACGTCAAGGCTACTACTGGGGGGTCAATACCGCTCAGTCGCGTCCCCCAACCCCAGCCAACGGTGGCAAGGTTGCGGCCACCGAGATGACCACGGCAGCGGTGAGCGAGCTGACCGAAGGCACCAACTACTTTCACATCGTGCCGATCGATGCGATGTCAAACATTGGCACGATCGAGAACATCTTCAAGGTCAACATCAACACCGTCCCGCCGACGGTGTCCTCCACCAGCCATCCTTCGCAGGGGACTTGGTATCCGGGGGTCGATGTCTTCTTCGCGTGGACCTTCCCGCAAGACGACAAGAACTTTAAGGGGATCTACTACGTGCTCGACCGCTACGGGGAGACGCAGCCGGCTGCCTCGATGGCGACCATGGTTCCTTCGACCCAGAAGCAGCTCCTGCGGGCTGGTCTGGCCAACGGCATTTGGGTCATGCACGTGGTGCCGATCGATCAGCGCGGCTACCTGACCAAGACCGCGCAGCACTTCCGCGTTCACGTCGGATCTGATCCGGGCAAAGGTGCCCTGCTCGGCCAAGTCGTCGACGGGATGGGCAAGCCGGTGGTGGGTGCCAGACTGACGGTGAACCGTGGACTCTATAAGACCACCACCAATAGCTCGGGCGCTTACAACTTCCTGACCACCATTCCGGTCGGTATGTGGGAAGTTCGGGCGGTCAGCTCGGATGGTTCCCTCACCGAGACCAAGATGGACTCGGTCACCAAGGACGGCACCACGACCGTCAACTTCACCCTCAAGTAGTCTCCCGCCACGTGCCCGCAGCCGCTTGTGTTGCGGGCAACCTTCTTCCTTCCATCCACTAGTTGTCCCGGTGTGCCGGGTCGCCTAAGCTCTGCGGCATGCGACCTCGGCGCGTGCGACCCATTGCGTGCTTTGTGCTGGCGCTGGCCATGGCGGCGCTGTCCGGCTGCTGCACGTCGGTCCTGTGCGACCGCTGTCAGCCGTCAGGCCTGTACCTGAAGGTGAGCGATGCCTGGACCCAGATGGTGCTCACCGATGTGACCGTATCGGTGAAGGGTCAGCCCTGTGCGCTTTTGACGTCCAACGAGCAGCTCGTCTTTCTGTGCGCGCTAGCTGCTGGCGAACACACCATCGACCTGGAGGCGGCAAACTACAGCCCACAGCAAGTGACGGTGACGCTCAAAGAAGAGAGCGCGGAGAGCTGTTGTCCTTGTGGTCCGATTGGTTATGGCACGGCAGAGTTAACGCCGCTGGAGTCGATGTAGAGCAGGCAGGGTCGCGGGGGCTGCGCTCGGAGCGCGAGATCCTAGAGCGAGAAGGTCGAGCGGCGCACGAACTGTCCGTGACCGGGTCGGCTGACGTACTGGCCTTGATCGATGACCATTTCCCCACGGGAGAAGACGTAGCGGGGCGAGCCGGGCACCGTCTTTTCGGGATACGCGGCGTAGTCGACACGCATGTGCAGGTTTTCGTGGGATAGCTTGAGCGCACGCTTGGGATCCCACACCACCACGTCGGCATCGGAGCCTACCGAGATCGAGCCCTTGCGTGGATACAGGCCGAATATCTTGGCCGGGGCCGTGCTGGCGATCTCGACGAAGCGGTTGAGGGACAGCTTGCCCTCGGCGACAGCCTCGAACAATAGGTGCAGGCGGGTCTCGATGCCGGGCATCCCGTTTGGAACCTTGGCGAAGCTGTCGCGACCCAGTTCCTTCTGGTCTTTCATGCAAAACGGGCAGTGGTCGGTCGATACCACTTGCAGGTCATGATTGCGCAGGCCTCGCC
>WBZP01003838.1_pt1 | contig 16044 bp, 11 predicted proteins | sample 5204301 | NCBI WGS metagenome assembly WBZP01 (sample SAMN12412401, study PRJNA552823) | activated sludge metagenome | isolation source: activated sludge from nitrification reactor of wastewater treatment plant... | place: USA: Pennsylvania | collected 2017
TTCGCATCCTCGGTTTTCAGATCGGCGACAGTTTAGAGTACAATATTTGCCACTGTCGAACCGAAACGGTGGTTCCGCACTCTGAGGGAGTGCCACCGAACGCGAACCATCACTACACGATGGCTAGACCTGGCCGCCCTACTCCTGTCGCTTGAATCCCAATCCGCTCCCCAACCTGTATTTTTTGGCGCAAACGGATCGTTTCCAACTCGTACAACACCCAAAGGTGCTGTGCGTGCGCCCTGCGTACCGCAGCGGGCCGTGTAGGTCAAGTGATGCGGTTCGACCTGTCGCAAGCGCTGGTAACTTGCGCATGCGAACGCGCAGCCAAGCGAGCAGCCGCAACGGTTGATCGCTTGTGACTGCGCTGGCCATGGGGCGATCGCGATCGTTCTTGCGAGCGATCCCCAGCCTGCGCTGGCCGATCGTGATGGCTTCGCAGTCTATTTAGCGCCGGTCGGTCGTCCGGCCTGATCTCGGCGGCTTCTACCCGATCGCGATCCAAGCCCTCAGCTGTACGGCTGCGCTTTGGACGCTCACGATCGCCTGCCTGTCGATTGTTCCGCTTGGTAACAGATTAGCCGTCAGAACTGGACGCCGATCGGCCAGGCAGATCGGTGGTTCGATCAGCAGTTCGGCGCTTCGTCGGTCTTGCCTTGCAGCACTGGCCCAGATTGGCCGTCGCAAGTGGAGAGCCCGATCGCTGAAAAAGCGACTGCATCACATCTACTCCGCTACCCATCGCGAGTTGGAAGCAAAGAGCCTGGCGCAAGAACTCGCCGACGCTGCGGGCACGCTCCAGTCCAGCACCCGTCAGACGGCTGCGCGTCCATCTGCGCCCGACGTTCCGCGCTTTCTCGGTAGTCGCGAGTCTGCTATGAAGACCCATCCACCGTCGCTCACGGATGGGCCGGACCGGCGCGACCAATACACGAGGAATCAATATGGCTGGCAAGCAGAAGGAAGGTTCGGTGTTCGATATCAGCGCGCTGTTTGAAGAGGAGTTGAAGGCGCGGAACGAGGATCTAAGGCGGCAGGCGGCACTGTCGATGCTGCCGAAGCTGCGACCGTCGGCGCGCGTGACGATGGCGGAGTTTCTCGATTCGCTTCAGCAGCATCGCGAGGTGTGGTCGGCGGTGCTGGAGATGCCCGCCGTCGAATTTGGCGCGCTGATGGCGAGTGGCTCGCGGACGGAATCGACGAATGCCAGGCCGGAGCCGACGAAGCGCACGCGGATTTCCGATGCGCAGAAGAACTCTCTCAAGGGGGCGATCGTCAGCGTGCTCGGGAATCACAAGGACGGGCTGAGCCGGACGGACATCGCGGGGCAGATGGGCGACGACATACTGGCGACGATTGGAGTGAAGCGCGACGAGCTGGCCGACAAGCTCCGTCAGCCGCTCGGTGAGCTTTTGGCTGACAACAAGATTCACTCCGTTGGTGAGAAGCGGCTGATGCGGTATCACGCCGGGCCGACGAAGTAGGGCGCGAAGAAGCGACGATTCCTACTTCGGTCCGTGCAGAGAGTCTGCAACCCTCCGCGCCTTCCCAACCTCGATCGAATCCGCCTTTGCGTAGTGCTTTGCAGTGATCGCAAAACTGGAATGTCCTAGCGATCGCGCGACATCATTTGACGTAGCCCCCGCTTCCAGCGCCAGCGACGAGTGCAGACCGCGAAGGGAGTGCGGACAGACTCTCCCAATCTGCGCTTCATCGCAGTAGGAATGCAGCCGTTTGTACATCCAGTTTGGCGATGGCTGTTTCTCTCTGTCTCGTGCGAAAATCCGCTCTGTAAGGGGTCTCTGTTCACAGTGCGTCGCAAGGAGTTCCGCAACAGGAGCGAACAGCTCCAGCCGACGCTTCGCATTCCTGTTCTTCGTTCCGTTCACAAAGACGTTGATTCCGTCCACCGCTCCCACCGTTAGCCCGAGCACTTCCGACGGGCGCAGACCCAGATAGAGCTGCACCAGAATCGCCAGCGCTCCTTCCTCTCCCTGATTCGCTTTATCGAACAGGAGTCGTTCCAGCGTCTTCGCCTCGCGCGGCCCGAGCTGCTGCTTCCCTGCGTTCGCCTTCCCGATCGGCTTCACCTTCGCAAACGCATCGCTTTCAATGTGCCCACCGTCGAGCAGCCAGCGCCAAAGCTCCTTGGCCAATTTCAGGTATCCGTGGTGCGTCGCCGCTTTGATCGGCCCGAACTTCCCTTCCGACTTCGTCACCGCGAGGTACAGCGCAGACGCCCGCGCCGCATCGATCTCATCGACGGGCACATCAGGAATCCACACTTTGATGCGATTCTCGACGTTGCGCGCGACCCTCTCCGCGTTGCGCCACACCACTCGCTTGTGCTCGATCCACTGATCCAGCGCCTCGTACACCGTCGGCACCGGCTTCGTCTCTGTTCGCTGTCGAAGCTGCTCCGCCAGACTCTCTGCCGCGCGCTTCGTCTCCGCACAGACACTCCGCCGCCCGCCCGTGCTCGGATCGTAGACAATGACCCGCCACTTCGTCCGGCCCTCCGACGGAGGATACGGTCCGTACACGTACACGATCTTGTGCTGGCATTCCGCTACGATGCCTTCGATTCGCTTGGTAAGCTGCCTGTTTCTGTATTCTGTCCGTCGAGCGTTCACCTGATTCCTTCCTCTCCGGTCTTCCTCCTTTTCCACCGACCCCGACGAAGGGGAAATTGCGCAGGGCTCGTCTCGACGGTGAGTTGGTTCACCGCGACCAAACGCTGAACATTTTTCCGTCGAGAAACTGAAACCGAGCGCGACCGGGGAAAAGGTTGGAAAAACCGGAGCGGACAGTCCGCCAAGTACTTTTCCTTGTCAAGAGTCATTTCTCGAATGAAACGAACTCACCGTCGCTGTCATGACATATTTTGAAGTGGATTCGGCACGTTTTTTCGACGGTAATTGAGGGATTTCCTTCTATTCTCTTCTGATTTTTCGTCGGAAAACTAGATAAAACATAAAAGCAATAAAAAACGACTTGCATTGGCTTGCCTGGTAATTATCTTACATATACTTACATGACTAAGGGAGCATCCAATGGACGCAGAAGCCCTGGCACTCCGGCATCTCTTCGCGGCGATCGGGCGAGCGAGTATGGGCATGAGAAGTGCGCACTGTGCGCCGATCCGTCGATTGGAGTGCGGGGCCACAACACGATCAAGCCCGGCTCGCGCACCTGATTCAACCGGGTATGACCGCGAGCTTCTGCGTTGGGAAGCAGGGGCTTCGTCTGAGCGGACGATCGAGCGGCTGGGCAAGCGGCAGACGCCAGTGGTCAGGATGCCCGTCAGTGAACCGAGAGAGGGAAGGAGCGATCGATGCGGAAGCCAGTGATCGGGTGTTGGGAATGCGCGCACGGTCCTGTTCAGACCGGGCCAATCGACAAGGAGGTTCAGAGCCTTCGCCGACGGGCCAATGCGCAGCTCAAGCAGCCGCCAAGTTGGCTTCGGGGCAGCTTCGTGCGCTCGGGCGCGTCTGCGCAGAGGTTCTGCCGCCGTGGGAAGCCGACGAGCCACTGCGCGTGGTCAAGACAATCGGAGAAATCCGTTGAGCAGCTTGGGTGGAAAAGGAGCGATCGATGAGCATTGCGCTAGAAACGATGGTCGATCCGAGGCAGCTGGAGGAATGTGCCGCAGCCTCGGTGAGAAGCGGCTGGACAGATGGCTTTGCGTGGCGCTGGGGAAGTGCGGACGGGCTGCTCGATCTGGCCGCGCGCTCGGGATTTTCTTCGTCGGTACTTCGGCACTTGTTCGTTCGCCTGGATGGTGCAACGGAACCTTGTTCCTTGCTGCAATTTCTCGACGAGAACCAAGACTCGCCAGACGTGATCACGAAGCTCTTTCGAGCGGGCTTGCGCAGTCCGCTGGTTGTGCCGGTTTGTGCGGGGTTGTCTCGAACAATCGAGCTGCTGGACTATGTGCTTCATCCAAGCAGCGATCCGCTGTGCTATTGTGGTAACTCTGCGAAACAAAAAGGCTTTTCCCGCTGCACCAAGCAGGGATATCCACGAGCCGATCGCGGTACATGCCTATACTGCATAGGCTGCCTTCGGTTCTTCGATCCTCGCGATGGGCAAGTGCTCGGTTCCGTCGAGCGCTGCATCATCGGCACCGATGGCATCGCCTGCCGCTGTCACCGACTGATTCGCAAAGAGCCGCAGCCTTGGGTGCGCGATCGCTCGGTACTCGACTGCCCGCACTGCGGACGCCAGATCCACCTGAGCACCGGCCTCGTCGTTGGCCGCAAAAAGCAGTCGCACTTGTAGATCGCTTCGCCACCGACGATCACTCGCCTCGACTCCTCGCACTTCTACCCTACGGCTCCGCATCACGGGCAGAGCGGTTCGCAGTTCGCTCTACTTCAGCACCTCGCGACTGAGAGGAACACGTTGGCTCATCCCGTCGGATGTTTGCACATGATCGTGGCATCATCTTTTTGCACGACATGCAGGCACCAAATTTATGCATCACATTTATACGTCAAATTTATGCATCACATTTATACGTCAAATTTATGCATCACATTTATACGTCAAATTTATATGCATTTCATGACACTGTGCCCAACATGACCACATTCAGGTAAGCGCTGGAAATCTCTTGTGATTCAATCAAGGTGTATTTCTTGCATGAGCGATGCATTGAGAGCCTATCATTGCACCTGTTTTTGATGTCATTTTTTGATGCCATCTTTTGATGCCATTTTTTGATGCCATTTTTTGATGCAAAAAACTGATGCACACATTTGATGCAAAATTGAAGCAAGAAATATGACGGCATGATCTTTCAGCACTTGATATCGATGGAATGAGTTGTCAATGCAACAACATAGCAATTCATTTTAATGAATTGGTATTGTGCATATCACTTCGCAATGAATACCATGCATGAGTCATTTCTCGTCGGTGATTGAATTTTCTTGGCAATCGCTAACGAATCGGTCAAGCTGAATTAGCGATGCGACATTGTGCAAACAAGCAATGCGGAGCGCCATTGCCGGTACGTGCTCACTGGAGCGCTAGATACTGTTCCAAAGAGTGCCGACGTATTGGTGAGCACTCTGTTTGCAATTCGATACCGACAGACGATCCGTGTGCTGTAATTACAGAGCTTGGCATGCGCAGAGGAGCAGGCTTCTTTAGGTTGGCAACACGCACACCGAATACATTGGTCTGGTGGCATTACCCCAAAAATGCCTCGCCATTACCATGCTCTGTTCTTCCTGCGCTTCCAGACGCCGGAGACTATCGAGTGATTCTATATGACCATTTACTCAATCAACTTCCATCTGAAGAGTTTCAGATCAGAATCAAGAGAATCAGCGCGCGCTGCAAAATTACTGACGGATCGCGTAATGTGAAGGTGTACGAATGAGAAACTCCAATGCTGAAGCACTTTGCGCAGCCCTAAAACCAGAGGAAAAATATGTCAAAATTACGATTTCATCAGCAAATGGTCCATATCAAATTCCCAACACTGGGTGTTTGCCCCCGTCACATACACCAGAAAATTTGGTCGGACTCGCATTTTTTGATACATATAACGCCGCTAAGCATGAAGTAAGGCGGAAGTGCTCGATTTTCTTTCCGGGGCCAAACGGTAGTAAATCGGATGCCAATGTTCCTTCAGCGCAACCGTCAACGGAAGCGTCAGATCCGCTGAAAGACCAGATAGCCAAAATCGTTGGACGGCTGACCGAAACACAGCCAGGCCAGGCCACTCATGCTCCGACACCACCGGAACCGCCCTCGCTACCACCAACGATCCAGCGCACGTTGCCAGCAGCTCCGACCGTGCCGAATCTGGACCGCGACCCAAACCTGCCACACGAAATCAGCGTGGCGCAGGCCACACAGCTGCGGTCATATGTCATACAGACAGAAGAGGCTACTTCGAGCGCTGTCGAGCTTGAGAAGATGGCGCTCATTAAGGAATCGCAGTACACCCGCGAGATTGGCGAGTGGCAACAGCTCGGCACTGCCTTCCGAAAGGAACTATACGCAGCCCAAGCGGGTTTCGCAGAAAAAGCAATCCGCCACTTTGATGCCATTGACTATGCGGCGAGTCGCCTCCTACGCATGAGCGATGAGGTGGCCCGCCGGGTCAAAGATCCTCTATTCCAGCCCGCACCGCCGCCACCACCACCGCCGCCACCACCGCCGGATTATGCCGGAATTGTGATTGCGGCCATCAACGCTGCCGCAACCATTGGCAGTGCTATCACTGGACGAGAGAAGCCGAGCCAGGCCAAGAAAGATACAGTCCTCAGTCTTTTGGCGAGTGGGGCCACATCAGGGCCGCTTGGTTTTGCACAGACCGCAATCAGCATGGAAAAAGACAATGCTGCTGATGGTAACAATTCGTCATTACCTGACAGCTTTCAAATTACCAAGAGCGAGCTATTGGAACTCGCTGAGACAAACATCCTTGGACTGACCGGCGGAGATAGTGCGAGATTGGCGGATTTGGTGCGCGAAGACAAACTTCACACCATGATACCGAAGCTTGCAGCACCGATCGATGGCGTGTACACAATTCAGCGGAAGCGACTAAAGAAGCTGGCCAAGGCCGGAACCCTGACCCTGCTTGGATCGAGCGAACGGCTTCTTGAAATGCTGGAGTCAGGCAAGCTTTCAGACCTTACTGAGCTTGTGAGGAACCGCCGATGAGTATGCACACAAAGAATCTTTGGCGCGCACTTGGTGTTAAGCCTGGCAGCACAACGTCTGAGCTTCGATCAGCATATCGCAATACCATGAGGCGGGTGCATACCGACCGAGGTGGTAGCCAAGAAGAAGCTACGTTCGTCAACCTTGCATGGGAGGTGCTTGAAGACGAAGACCGCAGGAAAGAGTACACCCAGGCAAGGCAGGCGTGGGCCGATGAGCTTGGAGCCGTGTTGTGTACAGGCTGCGGAGAGGCCAATCGAGTAACGCGGCGTCCGTCTCGTCTCGATCGGCTGGTCTGCGGTCACTGTAAGAATCCAATCGAAATAAGCGACTTCACTGTGTCGGTTTTGCAAGGAAAAGCGCTTAGGATTGCTACAGATGAATTTATCAATGAGTTTGGAACACTTATCATTGATCGCGTGCGCCGCGAAGTGCGCAGGAGGCTTGGATGACCAGCAAACTGCGCGTATTGCCCTCACGAGAGGGCAAAGAGCCATCAGGGAACCATTATGCCAATCTCCTTGCGTACCTGGCAGAAGTCTACCCAGGCGCAAAAATGGACCACGAGGAGGCGCTAAAGCTCAAGCCTGTGTGGGATGCGCTGTGGCGAGCAGGCCGGACGCCAGAGCAGACAGCACAATCGACTTGCACTTGCGATGGAAAGAAGATCTTTGCATCGCCTGCTATCGAAGTGCGGTATTCGCGCGGATTGGCCCGTGCTCCGCTGCACGCTGAACGCGGTCGGCTCTTCCCGCTGAGTGACGCACGAGAATCGGCCTACATCGAAGGCTCGAAGCGCTCTGCGACCAAGGCTGCCGAGCGAGCGAAGAAGATCAACGAGAAGATCAGGGCCTTTGCGCAGCGTGTGGCAGCGAATCCGCCCAGGAACGATGCGCAGGCCGAGGGCCGGAAGTCCCAGCTCGCCAAGCTGGAGGCCGAGCTGCGAGAAGCGATCGACATCGCCCGGAGCCACTTGCTCGAGGTGGATGCGAACCGCGCAACGGAGGACGCAGCGGCTTCCTACGGTGTGTGGCGCAAGCACTTGCCCAAGCTGAGCGTGCCCGAGCGTGCAGAGTCGCCGGATCTCTCGGTCAAGCCCAAAGAGCGCAAGACCAAGAAGAAGGCCCGAGCAGCGGTTGAGACGCCAAGACCTGCGACTGAAACAGCGAAACCGAAGAAGGCGAAAGCCAAGAAGACGACAGCCAAAGCGGAGAACAAATCAATGGCCACATCGACAGAGAAACAAAAGCAACTCACGGAAGCCGAGCAAGAGCGGGCCGTTACCGCAGCGCTCGGGGAAACGCTGGCAGCCGTGCTGGCGAAGCTGACGAAGCCGACCGGCAAGTAACCCCCAAGGACAGGCCACGAACATGGAACTCATGGAAGTCGCAACGGAGGTGACACGACAGGTGGAGGCTGCGCTCGTGGCATCGCCTCCGGCTGGTGTGGAGAGCGACTTCCTGCGACGCTATTTCGAGCGCAACCGAGCTTCCGTGCATGCGACCATCTTGCAGGCACTCCGTCAGCACTATCAGTCGCCTGCCTCGATCGAGAGCCTAGACACTGAGAATCGAAACAAGTGGGCGGGGCATACCGCCGCTACGGTACGAGCGTGGGCACAGAAGGCAGACCTCGCTGAGCAAAAGTGGCTGCTGTCGCGTGTCCTGGCGCATCGTCCTGACCTGACCGCCACCGTGCGCGAGCTGGCGCAAGAGCTTGACCTGGACGCGACGGCAATCGAGGCAGAGAGTAAGTCGGTCTATCGCCTGGTGCCGGGCCTCGCTGGGGAGCGGCTGGTCGTGTATGAGTCAGATGCCGTTTCGCTCGACGAGCTTCCGAGCATCATCGAGCGCGATGACTTCGCAAGCTTTGCGCGCGCTGCGTATTGGTCAGACGACACGAACGAGCGCTTGCTCGTCGAGCTGGCGGGAACGTGGTTTGCGCGCCAAGTCAGCATCGGAGGCACGGTTGACCTTGCTCCACACGGCGAGCGGCTTGAGGAATTGGTCCAGCAGACCCAGCTCGAAGGGATTGTGGGCGACGAAGAGGCCGAGCGCCGTCTGCAACTACGGCTCCAGCTTCTCTCGGAAGCGAAAGTCGCGGTGCCGATCGGTCGCAAGCTGCACCTGCCTCAGCCCGACCCGAACCTGGCGCTAGGCCCACAAGCGCTGGCCATGCTGCTGGCGGAGCCGTCTCCCGTCCGAGTCAGCGAGCGGACCCAGGCGAACTTTGAGGCCATCGCCACCGTGCTGACGCAGCCGCGTCCAGGTGATGCACAGTCGATCCTGCGCTACACCGGCTGGGGCGGGCTGTCGCTGGAAGCCGCGAGGACGTATCTGCCACCAGGGCTTGTGCCTGATGACAAGGCGCTGCTGCACGAATACTACACGCCGAGCAATGTAGCCGTGGCGCTGGCGCAGCTGCTCAGACCTCGCATACCGTATCTGCCCCGTCACCAGTCGGGCGAGATCTTGGCGTTGGAGCCATCCGCAGGCATCGGGCGACTGGTAAACGCTTTTTCGACGCCGGGGTTTGAGTCGCTGAGCTGGACGGCGCTGGAATACAGCCAGCTCTCGGCAGCGCTACTGCGTCGAGCGCGACCCGATATCACGGTGCAGCACACCTCGTTTGAGCAGTGGATTGTGTCCACCGCTGGACGGCTCGACGGAAAGCTCGGACTCGTGCTCTGCAATCCGCCGTTTGGGCAGCGAGGTGCCGAGGCGGCGATCGATCCCGACCTGAGCTACCGCGAAAAGCGCGCGTACTGGTACTTTGTGCGACGGACACTGCGCCTACTCACCGAGGGGGGACTCGCGGTGTTCATCATTCCCTACGGCTTCATGTCGTCGAAGGCTGCGCCATTTGCCAAGCTCCGCGAGCAAGTGCTCCGCGAGCATCATTTGGTGGCGGCGTTCCGGCTTCCATCGAGCATCTATCCGGGGGCCGGAATTGTCACCGACGCAGTCATCCTTGAGTCACGCGGCGGCAGGCTGTCGAGCGCTCTCGAAGAAGATCGCTTCATCGTCGATGGTCGCTACTTTCTGGAGCACCCAGCCCACGTACTGGGCCGCGAGAAGGGCGAGGACGAAGACGACGAGGCGTATCGCTACGAAGTCGTCGGCGAGTTCGTGTCGCTGCCTCCGAATCCGATCCTCCGCGAGCGCTGCAAGACCTGCCAGGTCGAGCGTCTGGTCCGAGAGGTGCCTCAGTCTGTGCAGCGTGAGCGGCAACGGCTCGCGGAGCTGCCCGAATCGGTCGCCAGCGCGAGTGCGCTGGGTCGGCGCGTTGCGAAGTACCTCGATCTGGTCGCAGAGCGCACGCTGACCTCGCTGGCGCAAGCGCGTGCCCGCCATCGCGAGCTGCTGGATGACGTGCTTGCGTTTGCTCTGTCGAACCGACTGAGCGAAGTCGAGAACTACGGCCAAGTCGAAGGCATCGCCGCCCTGCTCTCAGTCTGGCAGCGCGACGGCTCAATCGCTCCTGTGCTTGCGCAGGCACAGCAGGTTGCGGCTCGGTACACCGGCTCCGACACGATTGCGGATACGGCCAGTTGGCTGTTCCGAGAGCGCGGACCGTTTACAGACGTGGCGCTGCGTGAATTTCGTGCTGGGCTGGGGTTCACAAATCCCGACGACGACACCCTGATTGCCGAGCTTGTCCGCGCTACCTTTGCAAAAGACTGGACCGAGCCGCCGGTCTGGATGCCTGACAGTGATTACTACTCGGGCATGGTCGGTGAGCGGTATGTCCGAGCGGTCGTCCGCAAGACCGATCCCATCGCGGCTGCGCAAGTGGCAAGGCTGCGAACGCTGATCCGTTTTCCAACGATCGCAGAGATCGATCCAACGCCTCGCTTGACGTGGATTCCCTTGCGACTGCTTCGCGCGTGGATGTCGGAGGTACTTGGGAAGTCCGTGGGCGAGCTGGAGCGCGATGGCAACCTGCTGACCTTTGCTGGCACTCCCTACGCCTATCTGGAGCGAAAAATCGGAACCAAGACCGAGGAGTCGATTCTGTTTGGCTGGATCAACCTCGATCTGGAGCTGTTCAAACCGTCGTATGAGAAACGGGTTGATGAGAATGGAGAGGAAGAGTCGTCGGAGGAGGCGCTGGAGCGTACTCGACTCGCGTACACCGCCGCCAAGACCATGCACTTTCGGACGTGGCTGCAAGGCGACCAAGCGCGGATCGATCTGATCGAATCGGCCTATGTGACAGGGAGCTTTGTGGTGCCGCAGTTTGACTCTGCGCCACTGCAAATCGCTCGCTGGGGCACGCAGATCGTGCTCAAACCACATCAGTGCGCAGTTGTGCGGCGTCTTACGCACTACAACGGCGGACTCAACGCTTTTGACACAGGAGTCGGTAAGACGTTTTCGGGCATTGCTACGTTGGCGCTGCAACGAGAGAGAGGCGTATGCCGTCGCCCGCTTATCGTCGTACCGAATACGCTGGTCTGGAAGTGGTATCGCGACACGCTGCGCTGCCTGCCGGACTATCGCGTAGTGGTCGTCGGCTCCAACCGTCGTCTGAACAAATCTGGTATCTGGGTGTCTGCGCCAGACACGCAAGAAGAGCGCGAGGCCAAATGGCGACGATTCCAAGCGGGCCAGTACGATGTCGCGATCGTGCCCTATTCATTTTTCACGTCGATCGGGTTGCGGGCAGAAGCGTGGAAACGATTTGCGATGAGCACGCCACTGCTTGCACGGAAACTGGAACTTGATACGCGAGACTTTGCGGACACCATCCAGCGAGCCCTTGATCGCAACAAAGCTGGCAAAGAGCTTGAACCACCCAGGGTGTCCGACAAAAAAGCCATAGCCTTTGTAGGTCAGGAGCGATGGGATCAAGTCAGCAACGAAGAGCGAGAGCAGATTCGTGAAGAGGTCGCGGAGAAACTGCTGAAAGAAACAATTGAGCGTGAAAAGCGGCTGATCGCGCTCACCGATAAGCTCGCCAGCATGAGTGAGCGGAAGCAAGCATTGCATCGCGAAGCGCTGGAGCTATTTGCCGCTGACAAGGCAGCAGACACCGCTACAAATGGCATAACATTTGAGGAGATCGGCATCGATCTATTGCTGGTTGATGAGGCGCAAAATTTTAAGAATATTTGGGCCGTCGGTTCACTGGAAGGTGGAAATCCTAAATATCTTGGCGCGATACAGAGTGGTAGCGAGCGTGGATATCAGCTTGCAGCCTACCGTCACAACTTATCAGATCGAATTAAATCGCCAGGTGGTACCTATTTACTGAGCGCAACACCAGCAAAAAATTCGCCCATTGAGTATTTTACACTGATCAATTTGGTCAATGAGAAAGCATGGCTGCATGTTGGCATCCCGACCGTCGAGAGCTTTATTGAACGCTATTTATATATTGAAAGACGAGAGATTGTACAGCCAGACATGGAAGTGAAGGTTCAATCAGTAGTGTCAGGATTTCGGAACCTTGTCGAGCTTCGCGATGTGATTTTTCGCTATGCCGAATTTAAGACTGCACAAGATGTAGGACTCAAGCTACCAGAAAGCAAGAGCGAGACAATACTGGTAGATATGTCAGAATCACAGCAAAGAGTGTATTATCGACTGGCTGATAAATACACTGCGACGCTCAAGAAGCTTGGGCATGCCACGGGGGGACCACAGGCCAATCGTCTGAAAAATCAAGCGCTCTCCCTATTAACTCGAATGCAACTATGCACCGTGCATCCATTGCTCGTGGATGGCCCGGTTACAGAGGAACACACAGCATTTCTCAAGCTGCCCTTTAGTCACCCAGATCTCCCACGGGAAGAAAAGGATCGGCGACTTGCTTTGATTGCACTTGTCTACGAAGGCTGGAAAGAGACGGCGGGCATGGACATTGACTCGCTTTTTGCAAAGGCGCAGCAAAATACAGAAGCGGTTAGCGTTTGGGCAGATGCGACGGAGCATCTATTCAACGCAGCCAAACGGCGATGGGCCAAAACAAAGAAGCTCAAGACGCAGTTTAGCTACGCTTCGGCGGGCAAGGTTGCAGACATGCACGCGCCCAAGCTGGACCGCTGTGTGCAGATGATTGCTGTAAACCCAGGCTGTGGACAAATCGTGTTTTGCGACAACGTGGCTGTGCATCGGTGGCTGGTGGAGTTGCTGGTAGAGGCCGGGGTTCCGAGAGAGCGAATCGCAGTGATCAATGGGGAGGTTGTTCCCGACGCACAGAGACGACTGGCGATCTCGGATCAGTTCAATGGAGTCCCGGCGGTCGTGGCCCCAGATGGAACGATCGAAGTCGAAGAGATTGAGCCGCAGTTTGATGTCGTGATTGCCAATCAAGCTGCATACGAAGGGATAGATCTTCATCGTCGGACGTGTACTGTCTATCATTTGGATCTACCATGGGAGCCAAATACGCTGCGCCAGCGCAACGGTCGAGCTGTACGCCAAGGTAATCTACAAAGTAATGTCGATATAAAAGTCTTAATGGCGCGACGTTCCCTTGACGTAGTTCGTTACGAGTATATACTTGGAAAGCTACGCTGGATGTCCGATCTCATTGATTCAGCAGACAACTCGCTATCCAATCCTGCTGCGGACAATGAGGTCGATTCCGAATCGATGGTATTGTTTCTCACTCGGGATGAGGAGAGCGCGAAAGCGGCGATTGAATCGATCAGGGCATCACAGGAAGCCAAACGACGCAAAGTGATTGCAAACCGAGCATGGCGTGATTTTGAAGCCTTGTTGTCTCGCACGAAGTCACTGCGGAACACGTCTCTTGATGCCGAGCGTCGGCTGATTATCGAGGAAGAGTCACGTAAGCTACGGCGAGGTATCGAGCAAATACCAAGTGATATATGGCCTTATACCTGGATACTTGCGCATCTCGATCGTGATGTTCTCATTGACCACGACATCGATCAGAATACGGTCCCAGTGATCCAAGATTGGACCCTTGCTCAGATGGTTGAAATTGGACGAGTGCAAAGCAGCGTCTATGGCTGGCGTCGATTTGGTGAGGTAACTTGGCAATCGCGTGATCTGTTTGATGATTCTGATTTTAGGAACGGGAACTATCTCAGCAGCATAGGGCCTGCACTTCAGCAAGGTTATTCACCAATCGAACAGCAGTCCAATCCGGCGTACCCAGACGAAGATCTCAAGGGTCAACTGCTTGCGCTGTTTGAGCAAGTTCGTGCCAGCGGGACGTTTGAACTATTGGGGCTCAAGGTTTGTAGCGCAAGCTGGCGAAAGCGTCTGAACGAATGGCGCACTGAGATTGTAGATATGGTAAAGCGTACTGCGTTCGATTTTCTTGTTCCGATTCGGACTGGTGATGGCTTCGACCTTGTGGAAGCGAATGACAAGCGCATCACCGTCGAAACCTTGGCAGATTTTGATCAACGAACGTATGCCGATTTTTTCCGCTACGTGTCAACCAATCGGACGGATTTCTCCTATACGGCTGCCGCGCTAACCACGGAACAATGGTGGGGCATCAGGCTGCCGAGGGGCTTTCTTCGCCCGAACACCGTACGCTACAGCAAGCCTGGCACGGGCAAGAGGGTAACGGTCAGGCCCATGGAGGCAAGCGCTGATTTGGCCGTGGTAAACGATGTAGAGGAAACAAGACCCTACCTTTTGATCCATTTGCCGAGTGAGACGATCCTGCGCGGCTTTGCGACAGAGGCAGTTGCCCGTAAAGCGTACGATCTTGTGATGAATTTACAGGATTGGAGTGGCCAACTCGCGGCATATGAACTTCGCGAATCCACCGCATTCGTATTAGACACGCTTGCTCAACGCACGGAAGTTCCGAGCGACGACGAGCTGAATCGTTGGGGGATACAATGAAACGGAAGACCGATCTAAGCGACAACGTACTCGCGAATTTGCAAGAGAGTGCCAACAGCCTTGCACTCATCAAGTCAAGCCTTGGAACGCCATCGCGTAGTGCCAAAATGACGGCGCGCGCACGGGCAGCACTTAGCGCACCTTCCACCAACACAAGCAAGGGAGCGCGCGTCGCAATCGATCTAGGCGGCGGCGCAGTGGCGCAGGTTAGCACAGAGCTAATCAATTGGGCGATAAGGTCGCTGGGCGATTGGGCGGGCAAGGACTCGTGGGTCAAAAAGAACGTGGACATCCTGCAAGGCGCGCCGCATGTAATGATCGGCCTCGCGGTGTATCTGACGGAGCTGCTGACGCGACCGAAAGGGAAGCTGCCAAGTCTCAGTCGCGAAATGGCATCGGAAGCCGCGAATGTGTTTTCCCATCTTGGCTTTGCGAACCTGTTCCGAGCGATGCGCATTCGCTGGGCGGACGGCAAGGTAGACGCGACGACGCTGGCGAAGGTCACGGCAGAGCGGGATGCGGCGCTGGCGAAGCTGGCGGCGGGCGGCAAGTAGCACGGCAAGGGGCGTGGCATTCCGCGCCCCGAGGGGGACTGCGATGGAACGGCTGGAGCGTTTGGCTCGCACGCTGCTGCGTGCGGCGGAAGGCTTGGTTGCGCTGCCCACGGATACGATGTGGTGTCTGGCGGTGCTTGTGGCGGCGTGGTGGCTGCGCGACCGCGATATCGGTGCCACGTATCGTCTGTCAAAAGCGGGTCTGTCCGCCGAGCCGCTGTTTGCGCGATTTGATCAGACCGCCGGGCTTGCTGATGTGGCGGCAAGCGCGATGCTGGAGATGGGCCAAGCGCCCGATTTGACGCGGCAGCGCCTTGTCGAGCTGTCTGCCAAAGGCTCTTCGCTGCTCGCTGCGTCGCAGTTTTCCGGCTGGGAGCAGCTGCAAGCCATCGTGCTGGAGGCGTACCCCGCTCCCGAAGCGACGGACGAGCTGCTCGCGGCCCTGCTTCGTCGTCGCTACACCAGTGCGGAGGCGGCAAGAATCCTTGCTGGAAAAAGCTAGTGGCGACGATCGAGGAAGCCAAGACCGCGATCATTGCGACGGCCCAGCGCATGGCCCGGTCGATTGCTTACTCGCGCGACCACATGACCGGCGCTGCGCTGGAAACCGCTGCGTCGATTTTCACGACGAGCAATCTGTGGACGCTGTGCATTCTGTTTGCCGGTTGGGTGATTGGTACCGTGGTTTCTGGCCCCATTGGGATTGCTGCAAATGCTCTGCTAGTCGCATGGGGTTTGTATTCAAGCTACGAGATTTTGACGGAGCTATTTAAGAACGGAAAAGAATGGGCCGTTCTTTGTTATGAGGCAAAAACAGATGCTAACTTACGAGTCGCCGGAGCGATATTTGCGAAACTGTTCGTAAGCGGATTGGCTGATATTCTACAAGTGGTCATTCTGCATCGCACGTTCCGAACGCTGCGTTCCAAGATCACCAACAAGATCCCACCGCCCGCTGAAGTCGAAGGATT
>WBZP01003839.1_pt1 | contig 16041 bp, 8 predicted proteins | sample 5204301 | NCBI WGS metagenome assembly WBZP01 (sample SAMN12412401, study PRJNA552823) | activated sludge metagenome | isolation source: activated sludge from nitrification reactor of wastewater treatment plant... | place: USA: Pennsylvania | collected 2017
AGGCGGTGTCCAAGGCCGGGACCACCGTGTTCGAGCAGCACCTGCCGACACCGGCCGCACGGCATCAGCGCATTGCCGAGGCGGTCCACCACGGCGATGGCCACCAGCCGCCCGCCACCACCGGAAACCAGCGCGCACGCCACCGCGCATTCGGCACAGAGGCCCAGGCCATATGAGACATTCTCCACATTGCAGCCCACCACGACGGTGCCGTCGCCGGTCAGCGCCGCCGCCCCCACCGGGAACTTCGAGTACGGCGCATAGGCGCGGGCGCTTACTTCGATTGCCTTGTCCCGCAACAGTTTCCAGTCGATGCGCGCGGTCACGTCAACGATTCCGCGCTGGCTCTGAATGCATTCACAAACCACCTGTCCGGGGGCCTGGCGGGTACTTGGACAACTCTCCGCCAGCCTAACGCCCGCCCACCGGCGGTTCGTTGTGGACTACGGATGGGATTAGAGTCCACCGAATAGTCACTCACCGCCACGCCGGTAGCCCGGTTCGACCGCCCGGCGTGCACCGATGGCGTTGGAGGCGCTGATGACAACGGCGGCAGCGGCCGAGCCGGTCAAGCGGAAAAGACCGCGCCGGCGCACCCTCTACAAGGGTGACCCCGGCATGTGGTCGTGGGTGTTGCACCGCATCACCGGCGCGACCATCTTCTTCTTCCTCTTCGTGCACGTGCTCGACACCGCGCTGGTGCGGGTCAGCCCGCAGGCCTACAACTCCGTGATCGAGACCTACAAGACGCCGATCGTCGGGCTCATGGAGGTGGGCCTGGTGGCCGCCGTGCTGTTCCACGCCCTCAACGGCATCCGGGTGATCCTGGTCGACTTCTGGTCCGAGGGCCCGCGGCATCAGCGCAAGATGCTCGTCGGGATCGGCGTGATCTGGCTGCTGGTGATGGTGCCGGCGTTGGTCGTCATCGGGATCCACATGTCGGGGCGATTCGGATGACCGCCCCGTGGACCCCGCATCACCGCGACGGCCGCGCGGCCCCGGTGCTGGAGAAGGAGCACGACCGCCCCGCCGCGCTGGACCATCCACGCGCACCGCGCAAACCCCGCGGCATCCCGTACTTCGAGAAGTACGCCTGGCTGTTCATGCGGTTTTCCGGTGTCGCCCTGGTTTTCCTGGTGCTGGGCCACCTGTTCGTCATGCTGATGTGGCAGGACGGGGTGTACCGCATCGACTTCAACTACGTCGCGCAGCGGTGGGCGTCGCCGTTCTGGCAGATCTGGGACATGGCGCTGCTGTGGCTGGCGATGCTCCACGGCGCCAACGGCATGCGCACCATCATCGGCGACTACGCCCGCAAGAACGTCACCAAGTTCTGGCTGAACGCCGTGCTGCTGCTGGCGACCGGGTTCACGCTGGTGCTGGGTAGCTACGTGCTGGTCACGTTCGACGCGAACATCTCGTGAGGAACCCATGATTGAAGAGCATCGCTACGACGTCGTCATCGTCGGCGCGGGCGGCGCCGGCATGCGCGCCGCGGTAGAAGCGGGTCCGCGGGTTCGTACCGCCGTGCTGACCAAGCTGTATCCGACCCGGTCGCACACCGGCGCGGCGCAGGGCGGCATGTGCGCCGCGCTGGCCAACGTCGAAGAGGACAACTGGGAGTGGCACACCTTCGACACCGTCAAGGGTGGCGACTACCTGGCCGACCAGGACGCCGTCGAGATCATGGCCAAGGAGGCCATCGACGCGGTGCTCGACCTGGAGAAGATGGGCATGCCGTTCAACCGGACGCCCGAGGGCCGCATCGACCAGCGCCGTTTCGGCGGCCACACCCGCGACCACGGCAAGGCCCCGGTGCGCCGGGCCTGTTATGCCGCCGACCGCACCGGCCACATGATCCTGCAGACGCTGTACCAGAACTGCGTCAAGCACGACGTCGAGTTCTTCAACGAGTACTACGCCCTGGACATCGCGCTGACCGAGACGCCGAGCGGTCCGGTGGCCACCGGCGTGATCGCCTATGAACTGGCAACCGGTGATATCCACATCTTCCACGCCAAGGCGATCGTGTTCGCCACCGGCGGGTCCGGCCGGATGTACAAGACCACCTCCAATGCGCACACCCTGACCGGCGACGGCCTGGGCATCGTGTTCCGCAAGGGACTTCCGTTGGAGGACATGGAGTTTCACCAGTTCCATCCGACCGGATTGGCCGGTCTCGGCATCCTGATCTCGGAGGCCGTGCGCGGCGAGGGGGGCCGGCTGCTCAACGGCGAGGGCGAGCGCTTCATGGAGCGCTACGCGCCGACGATCGTCGACCTGGCCCCGCGCGACATCGTCGCGCGCTCAATGGTTCTCGAGGTTCTCCAGGGCCGCGGCGCCGGGCCGCGCAAGGACTACGTCTACATCGACGTGCGGCATCTGGGCGAGGACGTGCTGGAGGCCAAGCTGCCCGACATCACCGAATTCGCCCGCACCTACCTGGGTGTCGATCCGGTGACCGAACTGGTGCCGGTGTACCCGACGTGCCACTACGTGATGGGCGGTATCCCGACGACGGTCAACGGTCAGGTGCTGCGCGACAACACCAACACCGTGCCGGGGCTGTACGCCGCCGGTGAGTGCGCGTGCGTGTCGGTGCACGGCGCCAACCGGCTGGGCACCAATTCGCTGTTGGATATCAACGTGTTCGGGCGCCGCGCCGGTATCGCCGCCGCCGAGTACGCGGCGCACCACGACTTCGTGGACCTGCCGCCGGAGCCGGCGAAGATGGTGGTCAACTGGGTCGGGGACATCCTCTCCGAGGACGGCGACGAGCGCGTCGCCGACATCAGGGGGGCGCTGCAACAGTCGATGGACAACAATGCCGCGGTGTTCCGCACCGAGGACACGCTCAAGCAGGCACTGACCGACATCCATGCCCTCAAGGAGCGGTATTCGCGGATCACGGTGCACGACAAGGGAACCCGATACAACAGTGATCTTCTGGAGGCCATCGAGCTGGGCTTCCTGCTGGAGCTGGCCGAGGTGACCGTCGTCGGCGCGCTGAACCGCAAGGAGTCCCGCGGCGGGCACGCCCGCGAGGACTACCCCAACCGCGACGACACCAACTACATGCGCCACACGATGGCCTACAAGGAGAGCTCACAGCTGCTCTCCGATATCCGGCTGGACTACAAGCCCGTCGTCCAGACCCGGTACGAGCCGATGGAACGGAAGTACTGATGAGCGCCGTCCCGGACCTGCCGCCCGTGCCCGACGGCGCGGTGATGGTGACGCTCAAGATCGCCCGGTTCAACCCCGAGGACCCCGACGCGGCCGGCTGGCAGAGCTTCCGGGTGCCGTGCCTGCCCAGCGACCGGCTGCTGAACCTGCTGCTCTACGTCAAGGGCTATCTGGACGGGACGCTGACATTCCGGCGGTCCTGCGCGCACGGCGTGTGCGGGTCGGATGCGATGCGCGTCAACGGCGTGAACCGGCTGGCCTGCAAGGTGCTGATGCGTGACCTGCTGCCGAAGAAGGCCTCGAAGCAGCTGACGGTGACGATCGAGCCGATCCGCGGTTTACCCGTGGAGAAGGACCTCGTCGTCGACATGGAGCCGTTCTTCGACGCCTACCGGGCCGTCAAGCCGTTCCTCGTCACCAGCGGCAATCCGCCGACGCGCGAACGCATTCAGAGCCAGACCGACCGCGCCCGCTACGACGACACCACCAAATGCATCCTGTGCGCGTGCTGCACCACGTCGTGCCCGGTGTACTGGAGCGAGGGGTCCTACTTCGGCCCGGCGGCGATCGTGAACGCGCACCGGTTCATCTTCGACTCCCGCGACGAGGCCGCCGCCGAACGCCTGGACATCCTCAACGAGGTGGACGGGGTGTGGCGCTGCCGCACGACGTTCAACTGCACCGAGGCCTGCCCCCGCGGCATCGAGGTCACCAAGGCGATCCAGGAAGTCAAACGCGCGCTGATGTTCGCGCGCTGACCCCTCTCCCCGCGAGCCTCCCCTTTCCCCGCGAGCGTGCACCCATATGCATTTGCAGGCCTTCGGATTACATATGGGTGCACGTTCGCCGCGCCGGTCAGATGCGAGGGTGCAGCCATATGCGTTCGCGGGCCGCGGTATTGCATATGGCTGCACGCTCGCCGGTTGTGCACAGGGCAAGCCACAGCTGAATACCGTCCGCCCCGCACGCCACGCATGCTGCCGGCGTGACACACGAACTCGACGCGCTCTTCGCCCGGCAGGACGGCGTGGCTTCGTCCCCGCAGATTCTCCGGGTGATCGACGTGGCAGCGATGCAGCGATATCTACGCAACGGCCGGCTGGTGAAGCTCTGGCCCAACGTCTACAGCCAGGGCCCCACCGATACGCTCACGCGACTGCGCGGCCTCGACCTGCGTTGCGGTGAGCCCGTCGCCGTGTGCACAGGTACCGCGGCCGCGATGTACGGCTTCGACACGGAAAGCGTTGACGCCCTGCACGTGCTGAATCCTGTTGGACACCAGTTGCGTAGCGGCGCCTGCCTGGTGGTGCACCGCCGCGAGGGGTCTCCGCTGAACACTTACCGCGGCCGGCCGGTCACCACACCCGCCTGGACGGCTGTCGAGGTGGCGCGCGCATTGTCCCGCCCGCGCGCACTGGCAACCCTCGACGCCGCGCTGCGCAGCGATACCTGCAAACCCGTCGACCTCGCGGCGGCCGAGGTAGGGCAGGCCGGTCGACGCGGCGTCGTCACCGTGCGAGATCTCATTCCACTCGCCCGGCCAGGCGCCGAGTCGGCGATGGAGAGCGAGGCCCGTCTCGTGATGCTCGACGGCGGTCTACCCGAGCCGGTCCTGCAGTACGAGGTGATCGACCGCGACGGTCGGTTGTGGCGGCTCGACTTCGCCTGGCCGGATCAACGCCTTGGCGTCGAGTACGACGGATTCGAATTCCACAGCACGCCGGAACGGCTGCGCCGGGACCGCCAGAAGCGGGCCGCACTCGAAGAACTCGGCTGGCACGTCATGTCGATCGTCAGCGACGACGTGCGGAGACGGCCCGGGGAGATGGTACGCCGAATCGACGCCCGACTGTGCGCACGGATCGCCGCCTGACGCGCGAACGTGCAGCCATATGCATTTGCAAGCCTTCGGATTACATATGGGTGCACGCGCGAAAGGAAGAGCGGGTCTCGACACGGTCACGGTCCGGTTCCACCAGCACATCAGTGTGATATCGACACCCAATTTCACCGCGGCACAAGGTGAAATGGTCCCGGTGTCCCCATTGACCGTTCCCATCGGCGGCCACTGTGCACCCGAATTCGCCGCCGTCCGAACGGAGTTCGAGCGCAACTTCACCAGCCGGGGTGATATCGGCGCCGCCGTCGCCGCCTGGGTCGACGGCCAGCTGGTGGTCAACCTGTGGGGTGGCTGGCGCGACGGCGCACGGCAGAAGCGTTGGCGCGAAGACACGTTGGCCAGTGTGTTCTCCGGCTCCAAGGGCCTGGCCAGCACCTGCATGCACCTGCTGGCCGAACGCGGCGCCGTCGACCTGAACCGGCCGGTGGCGGCGTACTGGCCCGAGTTCGCCCAGGCGGGCAAGGCCGACATCACCCTGGCAACCGTGCTGGCCCACCGGTCGGGGGTGATCGGTCCGCGTCAGCGGATGGCTCCCGACGAGACGCTCGACTGGGACCTGGTCTGCACCCGGCTGGCCGCGGCCGAACCCTGGTGGGAGCCCGGCACCGCGCAGGGTTACCACATGGTGACGCTCGGCTTCATCCTCGGCGAGGTCATCAGGCGCGTGACCGGGCTGACGTTGGGTCAGACCCTGCGCGCCGAGATCGCCGAACCCCTGTGGGCCGACGTCCACATCGGCCTGCCCGAAGCCGACCACGCCCGGTGTGCGGAGATGATCGACAAGCCGCACATCCGCGACGTCCTGGCGGCCGGCGGCGCGCCGGAGTACCCCACCTCACTTGCCGAACACCCGATGGCGGGGCTGGCGGTGACGATGGGCTTCATCCCCGACGACGAGGTCGGCTCGCACGACATCGGGCGCTGGCGTTCGGCGGAATTCCCGGGCACCAACGCCCACGTGTCGGCGCTGGGCATGGCCACCTTCTACAACGCGATGGCGCAGGAGAAACTGCTCAGCCGTGAACTGATGGACCTGTGCCGACGGTCGCAGGGCGGCTTCGATCCCGATGTCGTGCTGGGTCCCCGGGTGGCCGATCACGGCTGGGGGCTGGGCTACATGCTGAACCAGTGCCGCGTCGCGGGTCCCAATCCGCGGATCTTCGGGCACGGCGGGTCCGGCGGCTCCTACGCGTTCGTCGATCTCGAGCACCGCATCGGCTATGCCTACGTGATGAACCGTTTCGACGCGACGAAATGCAACGCCGACCCGCGCAGCGTCGCGCTCTCGAACGAGATCTACGCGGCGCTCGGCGTACCCGTATGTCCTTGACCATCCTCGAATCCGCGCCGGCGCTCGAACACCGGCGCGGCGCCACCGTCCAGCTGACGGTGCTGGCCGCCGCGGCCTATGTCTACGCCGTCGCCGAGATGGCGCCGATCGGGGCGATGCCGGCGATCGCGGCCGATCTGCACGTCGCCGAGGCCCACGTCGGAATGCTCACCGCCGCTTACGCATTCGTCAGCGTGATCGCGACGGTGCCGCTGGTCCGGGCCACCGCGCACTGGCCACGACGACGGGTCTTCCTGTTGACGCTGACGTGTCTGGCTGTCTCGCAAGCACTTTCGGCACTCTCGCCGGGCCTGGTGCTGCTGGCGGCCAGCCGGGTGCTGAGTGCGGCCACCCACGGCCTGATGTGGTCGGTCGTCGTGCCGATCGGCGCGCGCCTGCTGCCGCCCAACCACACCGGGCGGGCGGCCACCGCCGTCTACATCGGGACCTCGGCCGCGCTGGTCGTCGGCAACCCGATGACCACCTGGCTGAGCCAGGCCTGGGGCTGGCGGCCCACGGTGGGCGCCGTGGCCGTCGCCGCCGCGGCCGTCGCACTGCTGGCCCGGCTGGTGCTGCCCGCGATGGCGGCCGACCCCCGCGACGCGCCGCCGAACCAGCGCGGGCCCCACCGCAACGGCCGGCTGATCACGCTGTGCGTGCTGACCACGATCGGCGTCAGCGCACATTTCGCCTCCTACACGTTCATCGTTCCGATCGTCCGGGACGTCGTCGGTATCGGCGGCACCAACGAGAGCTGGCTGCTCGGCGCCTACGGAATCGCGGGCCTGGTGACGATGGTCGTGCTGGCCCGCTCCGTGGATCGGCGGCTGTTCGTCACCGTCGTGGGCAGTCTCGGCGTGCTGTGCCTGGCGTTCTGGGCGTTGAGCACCCTTGCCGTCGCGGGCCCGGCTCTCGGCATCGGCGTGGCCGCCGTCGTCGGCTGGGGCGCATCGGCGGCCGCGCTGCCGCCGATGCTGCAGTCCGCGGCGATCCACACCTGCCCCGAACAACCCGAGCACGCGTCGGCGCTCTATGTCACCGCATTCCAGATCGGCATCCTGCTGGGATCGGTCTGCGGCGGCCTGGTCTTCGGGCACCTCGGCATCGCGGCCGCCGTCCTCACGTCCGCGGCGCTGTTCGCCGTCACGCTCATCGGCGTCCTGTTGCGGCGCGACACCTTCGCCTGACGCACGAGCGCCACTTCCATTCCTCTCCGGAACGGGTTTGCTCCTTGTCCACCTATGCGCGACAACCAGCGACTGAGTGAGACACATCCGGGCTTGGCCGCGCCCAGTCGAGAAGTAGCACGCGAAATGGCCCGCGGCGTTCCATAAGTCACCGCCGCCCCGATGGCCATTCCCACCGAGTCGCTCGTTGTCGCGCATAGGTGGACAAGAACGGAACCTACTCCGGACAGATACGGAAGTGACGACTGTTATAAGAGGCAGTGGTGTCGAGGACAGTAGTGTCGAGGACGTCGGTGCGCGGATCGGCCCCGCCGAATCGGCTCCATCGAAAAAAGCGCAACCACCGCAAAAATGACCGCCAATCGGACGCTGGAAACGCGGTAAAACTACGGAATCGATTGTTTTCAACGGCTACATAGTCGAATTTCGTTGTTTGTGAGCGCGACCGCCAACGAAAACGTATTCTGCTTGCGCTGACGCAACAGGCCTCGAGGAGCGCGACATGAGCAAGGGCGAAGTCACCATCGTTCCCGAGGGGAACGCCGTGGAAAGCAAGGGCCTCAAGGGCGGCGCCCTCGGCCTGGTGTCGAGCATCGTCGTCGGCATGGCCTCCACGGCGCCGGCCTACAGCCTGGCGGCCACCCTGGGCTTCATCGTCGCCAGCGGCGGGGCGCTGCTGTCCGGCGTCAAGGCGCCCGCCATCGTGCTCATCTCGTTCATCCCGATGTACCTGATCGCGGTCGCCTACCAGGAACTCAACAACGCCGAACCCGACTGCGGCACCACGTTCACCTGGGCATCGAGGGCGTTCGGCCCCATCGTCGGCTGGCTGGGCGGTTGGGGCATCATCGCCGCCGACGTGATCGTGATGGCGAACTTGGCCCAGATCGCGGGTTCCTACTCGTTCACCTTCGTCGGCGACCTGGGCTGGAAATCCGCGGCGGCGCTGGCCTCCAGCACGTTGTGGTCGACCGTCGCCGGAATCATCTGGATCGCGGTGATGACCTACATCTGTTATCGCGGCATCGAGGTTTCGGCCCGGTTGCAGTACGGGTTGCTCGGCATCGAGGTCGTCGTGCTCATCGTGTTGTCGATCGTCGCGCTGTTCAAGGTGTACACCCACAACGCCGAGGAGTACTCGCTCATCCCGTCGCTGTCGTGGTTCTGGCCCGGCGGCCTGGACTTCGGCACCGTCATCGCCCCGGCCGTGCTGATCACCATCTTCATCTACTGGGGCTGGGACACGGCCGTGGCGTGCAACGAGGAGTCCGACGATCCCGGCCGCACCCCGGGCCGGGCGGCGGTGATCTCGACCTTCCTGCTGCTGGCCACCTACGCACTGGTCAGCGTCGCGGCGGTGGCGTTCGCCGGCGTCGGCACCGACGGCATCGGGTTGGGCAACCCGGACAACGCAGAGGATGTGTTCGGCGCGATCGGACCCGATCTGTTCGGGGACAGTTTCCTGGGCCACATCGGCCTGCTGCTGCTGTCGGCGTCGATCCTGACCTCGGCCTCGGCGTCCACCCAGACGACGATCCTGCCGACCGCCCGCACCACGCTGTCGATGGGTGTCTACAAGGCGCTGCCGGATTCGTTCGCCAAGATCCACCGGACCTACCTGACGCCGACGGTTTCGACGATCGCGATGGGTGTCGTCTCGGCCGCCTTCTACGTCCTGTTCACGGTCATCAGCCCCAACCTGCTGACCGCACTGATCGGCTCGGTGGGCCTGATGATCGCCTTCTACTACGGCCTGACCGGGTTCGCCTGCGTGTGGTTCTACCGAAAGACGTTGACCCGCAACGCCCGTGACCTGATGATGCGCGGCGTCATCCCACTGCTGGGCGGCATCATCCTGTTGGTCATCTTCGTCTACGGGCTGCTGCAGTACGCCAAGGCGGACTGGCTGACCGACGACGACGGCAACAACGTGACCATCTTCGGCGTCGGCGCGGTCGCGGTCGTCGGCATCGGCGCCCTGGTGCTCGGCCTGGTCCTGATGGTGGTCTGGCGGCTGATGGCGCCGCCGTTCTTCCAGGGCATGACGCTGCCCAAACGCAGTCACGACCTGATCCTCGAAACTGCCGAGGACGAGGCCGCGGCGGTGGCCCGCTTCGGCCTGCCCGACTCCGGCAACATGCCGACGGTGATCGCACCGGACCTGACCAACCTGCCGCCCGGTGAGACCGCGATCAACCCGGAGACCGGTGAGGAATTCACCAAGGGTCAGTAGGGCTTCCAGCCGCCAAGCAACCGCTTCCCGCCCATTTCCGCAAATCCCGCTGATCGCTACATGCCGCGTGGCGAACGCGCCCGGAGATCCTGGCGCTCCAGTTCACACACGCGCTGACAGGATTCACTGCGCGGTAGCCAGAATCCCGGTGATCGTCTCCGGGCAAATGGCGGCTGCCAGTGATCCAAAAGCCGTCGCCTGTCGTGTTATCAGCTGTGAGGTTCCTGTGAGTCGACTTCCGAACGGTGGCCACGAGCCTCAGCAACGCGAGCGGCGTTGAATACCTTTTGCTATTGCCTGCATACAGCCGTGGTTCTAGGCTTCTGACATTCACCCCCACAAGGGTGGATTCAGGCTAAGGGGGGGCCGTGATGGCTGATCGCACCGCAAATACCGGGGCTACCGGCGACGCCGCTAGCGAGAACACGACCTACGGACGTTACATCGGGCGGGTCGGCACGCTGGCCGTGGCGCTTGGTATCGGCTTCGCCGGAGTAACCGGCTTCGGCATGAGCCAAGCACAGGCAGACGACGACACCGGCGTCAGTTCGGCCAATGACGGTCCGGCCGAACACCCGGCGGACCAGCCCGACGCCGATACGCCGGCATCCGAACCGACGCATCAAGAAACCACGGCACCCGACCCCCCACAAGATGACGCCGACGAACTCGGTACGCAGACCTCGAAAGCCCCCGAGCTCACCGGCAACGACGCGCCGTCGGCAGACCCGGTGCGCACCGCGTCTCCCGAAGTCGATGACGGCGACGAGGTGGTGGTGGATTCGGCACCCGACCCGACGGCCGCGGAGCCGACTCGACGAAGCCCGGCCCCGCGCCTCTCCCAAACCCGGACACCGCGGTCGACACCGCCGACCTATACGGGCACCCGCCAGGTCGGCGAACCCGTTACCGCCCCCTCAGACTCCATCGCTGTCCGGCCCGGCAGCGCTGGGCCGCGGGCTGAATTGCCAACGCGGCCAGTGGAAATCGCCAGATCAGAGAGCACCGTCGGCAACCGGCTCACACCACCGGACACCGTTGCCGCGGATTCCGAACCCACGACTGCTGATCCCGCGTCGCCCGACGACTTCAGCACCGTCATCAGCAAGGCCATCCGCAATGCGTTGTCGCCGTCGTCGACATCCGGGCCGGGCGCTCCGGCCGATTCGGCACTGATGCTGGCACTGCTGGCCTGGGCTCGCCGCGAGACGAATCCGAAGGTTGCCGCGACGGCTCAGATCGTCGCGACGGCGCAGGCATTGAATGCATCGGACGACGACGTCACCACTGACACCGTCGCGGCTCCCGAGGAAGGTGCGACGTCCGACACCGAGGGCCAAACGGCGCTCCTCGCATCGCCGATGGCGTTGCGCAGCATCAGCGTGACCGCTGATGTGACGTCGAATGGCGCCCCCACCGCGGTCAATGACGCCAAGGTGCTGGTCGAAGACACCCCGCGCACGTTCAGCCCGCCCGAACTGCTCAACAACGACACCGACCCCGAGAACGACACCCTCAGCGTGCATTCGGTCGACAACGCCTCCGGCGGCACGGTGGCGCTGAACGCCGACGGCACAGTAACTTTCAGCCCGGCACCCGACTACAACGGACCGGCCTCGTTCACCTACAAGGTGAAGGACTCTAACGGCGCCGTGAGCGCCAACTCAGCCACGGTCTCCATCACCCTGCTGCCCACCAACGACCCGCCAACGGCCGTCAACGACACGCTCGCCCCCATCGGCGTCGAGCCGCACACCATCACCGCCGCCGAACTGGTCGGCAACGACATCGACCCGGACAAGATCAACGGCGACACGTTGAGAGTTCGCTCGGTCGGCAACGCCGTCGGCGGGACCGTCGTGCTCAACGCCGACGGAACGGTCACCTTCACCCGCACCTCCGGGTCCGTCGGAGAGGCGTCCTTCACCTACAAGGTGAAGGATTCCAAGAGCGCGGAGAGTGCGAATTCCGCCACCGTCACCATCGCGCCGGAGAACCGTCCACCAACTGCGGTCGACGACTCCAAGACCGTCGCCGAGGACACGCCACGCACCTTCGCGGTTTCCGACCTTGTCGGCAACGACTCCGACCCCGATATCAGCTACGGCGACACGCTGCACCCGTATGCCGTCGACGGCTACAACGGCGGTTACGCCGTGCTCAACGCCGACGGCTCCATCACGTTTACACCGGACACCGACTACAACGGACCGGCGGATTTCACCTACTACGTCGCCGACAGCTACGGCGCGATCAGTGCCAACACCGCGACCGTCCACATCACGGTGACGCCGGTGAACGACGCCCCCTTCGCCGAGGACGACGCCGTCACCGTCACCGAGGACGAGCCGAGCACCTTCACCGCGAACGATCTGGTCGCCAACGACACCGACCCCGATCTGCCGTATGGCGAGACCCTGCAGGTGCATTCGGTCGGCAACGCCGTCGGCGGTGACGTCCTGCTGAACGCCGATGGCACAATCACGTTCACACCCGACGCCGACTACAACGGTGCGGCGTCCTTCACCTATGTTGTCCGGGACGCGGCCGGTGCCGTCAGCCCCAATGCCGCGACAGTCAACGTGTCGATCTCACCTGTCGACGATGCTCCGGTCGCCACCGACGACACCGCCTCCACCGACGAGGACACCCCAGTCGTCATCGACGTCCTGGCCAACGACACCGACCCCGACGGAGACCCGGCCAACGGTGCGGCCGCGGTCACCACCCCCGCCCACGGCACGTTGACCGCCAACGGCGATGGCACCTTCACCTACACGCCGGACGAAAACTTCAACGGCACAGACACATTCACCTACATCGCCACCAACACCGCAACCAGCAACGTCGCCACCGTCACCATCACCGTCAACCCCGTCAACGACGCACCGACCGCTGTCGACGACACCGCCACCACCGACGAGGACACCCCTGTCGTCATCGACGTCCTGGCCAACGACACCGATCCCGATAACGACACGGTCCACGTCGATTCGGTCGACAACTCCATCGGCGGCGCCGCCGTCGTCAACTCCGACGGCACCATCACCTTCACGCCGGACGCCGGCTACGGGGGCCCCGCGTCCTTCACCTACACCGTGGTCGATACCGCGGGCCTGCTCAGCACCAACACCGCCACCGTCACCGTATCGATCACTCCGGTCAACGACGCTCCCACCGCCGTCGACGACAGCGCGAGCCTCACCGAGGACCAGCCCTACACCTTCACCGCCGCCCAACTTCTGGGCAACGACACCGATCCCGAGAATGACACTCTCAGTGTGCATTCCGTGGGTGGCGCCGCCGGCGGCACGGTGGCGCTCAACGCCGACGGCACCGTGACGTTCACCCCCGATCCCAATGCCTGGGGCGAAGCATCCTTCACCTACGACGTGGTCGACGCCGAGGGCGCGGTCAGCACGAACACCGCCTATGTGGCGATCAACATCGCACCCGTCAATGACCTGCCGGTGGCGGTCGATGACACCACGACCACCATCGCCGAGGACGACGCCTACACGTTCCCGAACGAAGAACTGCTCGGCAACGACACCGACGTCGACCAGGACGAACTGCACGTACATTCCGTGGGCGACGCCACCGGCGGGACGGTGGTGCTCAACGGTGACGGCACCGTCACCTTCACCCCGACCGCCAACTACAACGGAACTGCGTCGTTCGCCTACGACGTCGAGGACGCCACAGGTGCGGTCAGCGCGAACCACGCCACCGTCACCTTCATCGTCACACCGGTGGACGACGCACCCGTTGCCGCCGACGACGCCGTGTCGACCAACGTGAACACCGCGGTGGTCATCGACGTGCTGGCCAACGACACCGACGTGGATGGCGATGCGTTCACCGCGGCCGTCATCGACACTCCGTCCCATGGCTCGTTGGTGGCCAACTCCGACGGCACGCTTACCTACACTCCCGACCAAAACTTCACGGGCACGGACAGTTTCACCTACGCCGCGACTAATGACACGGTCAGCAACACCGCGACTGTGACCATTCTGGTCAATGCCGTCGACGCCCCGTTGGCGGCGGCGGATCCTGCCATCACCATCACCGGTGTCGACACCTACACCGGTGTTGTCACCGGCATTCTGAACACCATCAACCCGGGCCAACACACTCTCAGCTATGTCCTCCACCAAGCGGCCGACCCGTCACTCGGCCAGGTAACCGTCTCGGGTGCCGGCGGATTCACCTTCACCCCAACGGCATTGGCCCGACTGGCGGCCTATGCCGGCACCGGCGCAACGACCGCGGGTTTCAGTATCGACGTCAGCAACGGCACGAACACGATCAATGTGCCGGTCACCGTCACCATCGACCCTGCCGTAGCCGCGGTAACCGCCATCTCCACCACCGCGCCGGGCCAGACCGGAATAGCGGTGAATCCCGATGGAACTCGCATCTTCGTCGGCGCCGGCAACGCGACCATCGCCTTCGTGGATGCGTCCACGTTGACGATCGTCGACGCAATTCCAGCGCTACCCGGCGTCAACACCGTCGATGTCGGACCAAATCCGATACCTTCGGCAGCTGCAGGGCAGTATCTGTACACCGTCAACGCCGGAAGCTTCAACGGACACGGCACCGTATCGGTGGTCGACTCCACAACCGGGTACGAAGTGTCCACACTCATCCTCGGAACCGGAAGTCCCGGTCCCTCAGCGCTCGCCGGTACGCGCCTGTATGTCGGCGACGCAGACGGCAAGATCTGGGTGATCGACACGCAGTCGAACGTGATCGTCGATGCCGACGCCGTACTCACCGGTGTCAACCCCATCAGTACCGGCTACTTTCCGAGCGCTCTGGCGGCAACCGCGAACCGGCTGTATGCAACGAACGCATCGACAGACACCGTGACCGTATTCGACACAACGACTTTCGCCGTGGTCGACGACATCCCCGCAGGGACGGATCCTCACGTACTGGTAGTCAAGGACAACCTGCTCTATGTCGACCACAGCGTCTCAGCCAACGGGGACAAGGTGGTGTCGGTCCTCGACGCGACGACGGGCGCGCGCGTCGCCCCCGACATTCCAATCGGCCTTGGTTCACTTGCGATGGTTCGGCAGGGAAACTACATCTTCGCGTCCAACGCCAACAACGTCGTCCAGGTGATAGACACGCTCACCAATACCGTGGTGGAGACGATTCAGGCCGGTTTCGTCTCAGCGATGGCCGCGAGCCCCGACGGCGCGCGGGTCTACGCTTACGTCGCTGATACCGTGACCACACCCGCCTACATCAAAGTCATCACTCTCGCAACGCCGACACCCCCCAACCCCACACCGTCGGCCGTCGACGACACCGTGTCCACCGCTGAGGACATCTCGGTGGTCATCAGCCCCCTCGCCAACGACACCGCCCCATCCGGGAGTACCGTCAGCGTGGTCAACACCGCCGCCCACGGTGCGCTGACCGCCAACGGCGACGGCACCTTGACCTACATCCCTTCCGAAAACTTCAATGGCACAGACACATTCAGCTACACGGTGGTCAGTGGCCCCGACACCTCCAACATCGCCACTGTCACCATCACGGTCACCCCGGTCAACGATGCGCCGGTTGCGGTCGACGACCACTTCACCATCCCCGCGGGGCAGGGCATCACCTTCCACCCGGGTGATAACGACACCGACGCCGACGGCGACACCCTGCACCTGAATTCGGTGGGAAATGCCGTCGGCGGCACTGTCGTCCGAAATGCCGACGACACCGCCAGCTTCACCCCCACTCCCGGGTTCGTCGGGAACGCCAGCTACACCTACACCATGCTGGACACGGCCGGCGCCGTCAGCAATATCGCCACCGTCACCATCACCTACACCCCGGTCAATCAAGCTCCCACGGCGGTCAACGACACCAAGACCATCGTCGAGGACACCCCGCGCATCTTCACCGCGGTGGAATTGGTCAACAACGACACCGATCCCGAACACAACCCGCTCAGTGTGCATTCGGTGGGCAACGCGGTCGGCGGTACCGTCGCGCTCAACGGTGACGGCACCGTGACCTTCACGCCGGCAACCGATTTCAACGGTGCGGCGTCGTTCACCTACAAGGTCAAGGACGCCCTGGGTGCGGTCAGCACCAACTCGGCGACCGTGACGGTCAACGTGCTGGGCGTCAACGACGCCCCGATCGCGGTCAACGACGCAAAGACGGTGTCCACCAACACCTCCTACAC
>WBZP01002923.1_pt2 | contig 16036 bp, 10 predicted proteins | sample 5204301 | NCBI WGS metagenome assembly WBZP01 (sample SAMN12412401, study PRJNA552823) | activated sludge metagenome | isolation source: activated sludge from nitrification reactor of wastewater treatment plant... | place: USA: Pennsylvania | collected 2017
CAGAAAATCCTTACACAGAGGAAGCCAAATCTCTTTTTACTCACTTGCTGATGAGCATAGATCCGCGTAAACAATCCGAATATTTTATTAAAAACTATCATTATGGAACAAATCACGAGATTGCCTACCGGCATTATGCAATCGAACACCCTCATATATTCAGGCGGTTCTTTGAAGAAGTGAATCCAGAATCCGATGTTATTCTTGTTCATTGTCATGCTGGAAAGGACAGAACGGGTGTATTAGTAGCTTTAGTTGCTTTGTTGCTGGAAGAGACTATGGATAATGTCCTGAAGGATTATCTGAAAAGTGAACAAGATACAGACCCCAAAAAACTCAATGCTTTTCTGGAAGTAATAAAACAAGCCGGAGGGGTAGCGGCTTTTTTGCAGAATTGTGGCGTTAGCGAAACGCATCTCAATCAATTTAAAACACATTTTTTAGCATGAATAACCGACCTACTTTAGCAATATACGGAATTAAAGATTGTAATACTTTTGGCTCACCAAGTTATACACACGACCATAATCTGTGTTTAATGTAGGATGGAAAAATTCTTCAATATCTTCATTTGGAGAGAACTAGCCGAATAAAATTTGACAACAATCTGGACCATTGGCTGGAGCGGCTTATAGATGAGCAGGCATTGGATTTGCCGGAGTCCTTTGACTTTGTAAGTGTTAATTCCTTCGTTGGTAATGCTTTTATCTCTAAAAACGGAAGAATACGATTTGAGTCTGCACCCCAAAAAAAACTATCATGCAATCTGACAGAGGGTTTTTCCTGGTTTGAATCCCGAAACTGGATTGGAAAGTCTGTTACTGCTTTTAATTGTTCTCAGGAATTGGCTCATATTGGAAGTTGTTTGCCTTTTTTTGGAGAGTTTAATGAGAATAGTTTACTAGTACATTTTGACGGGGGAGCAAGTTGTGGCAATTTTTCTGCGTTTCATTATAAAGACGGAACGATTCATCTAATAGAAAATCATTGGGAGTTAGTTTATTTATCTAAATTTTTTAATAATAACTCTTTTATATTTCGTGTTTTAAATGCTCAACCAGGGGAGCACTGCAGCGTGCCGGGTAAACTTATGGGATATGCCTGTTGGGGAAATTATTCAGAGGATATCGAAATTTGGCTCAGAAACAATGACTATTTCAATGAATACTGGCACAAAGAAAACGAAATTCTGGATTCTGCTTGGACAGAGCTTGGTATAAAAATATCGGGTTTTGACAACAAAGAGTCATTTTGGCAGTCTGTTGCCGCTACACTTCAGCATATTTTTGAGAGGGAATTTATCCAAAAAGTACGGGCATTGCAATCCCAAACAGGCGCAAAGTATCTGTACTATTCAGGCGGTTGTGCATTGAATATTGTGGCAAATACCAAACTAATTAAGGAAAATATTTTCAACGACGTGTTTATTCCGCCCTGCTGTAACGATAGTGGATTGAGTATAGGCGGAGCGGCTTTGCTGGAACGAATAAAAGGAAATCGTATTTCGATTCATTCTCCCTACCTCAATAATATAGGGCTGAAAAATCAAACACTACCCATCGTTACCATTGAATTGATTCGGGAGGCTGCCGGAATTTTAATGAATAACGGTATAATTGGGGTTTGTAATGGTGAAGCAGAGGTGGGGCCTAGAGCATTGGGAAACAGAAGCCTGATTGCGCTGCCTAATAATCGGTCTTTAGCAGAGTATTTGAGCCGTTGTGTAAAAGCAAGGGAGTGGTATCGTCCAATAGCTCCTATTATGTTGAGTGAAATTGCTCAAATGGTAACTCAGGAAGGGATTCATCCTTTGGCAAAATATATGCTGATGGATTTTACCATAAAGTCCCAATATGAAAACGACCTAGCAGGAGTAATTCATGCAAATGGTACGGCACGAATTCAGGTATTGACAGAGGAAAACGAAAATGTTTTTATGTTTCGCCTTTTGACTTTTTTGTATAAAGAATATGGTATTCTTGGGCTTATCAATACCTCTTTCAATCTACAGGAGCCAATTGTCCATACTCCCGAAGACGCATTATCTTCTGCTGAAAAAATGAAATTAAACGCATTAATTCTCAATCATATTTTAATAAAACGGACATGAAATACAACGAAATTAAACTTTCCGCTGACTTTACCCATTTCATATACGATGGTAAAATCCTTTTTGCAAAAACCTTTCTGAATGTATTAAAATTTCATTCGGAGGGATTCGCTGCTGTTTATGATGGTACAGGCTGGTATCATATTGATTTAGAAGGAAATGAATTGACCTCTAAAAGATATACCCGCTCATTTGGATTTTATTTTGGAAGGGCTGCAGTGGTGGAAAATAATCAGTGGTTTCACCTTAACGTAAAAGGTGAGCAGGTCTATTCTAATCGGTTTGCTTGGTGCGGGAATTATCAGGAAGGCGTTTGTGCTGTGCGGGACTTTGAGGATAACTATTTTCATATTGACAGAAATGGTAACCCGATTTATGAAGAAAAGTACGCTTATGTTGGAGACTTTAAGGATGATTTTGCTTGTGCTCGGCTTCAAAATGGATTGTTTAAACACATTGATATTAGAGGTAAGTTTATTAATTGTATGGAATTCAGAGATTTAGGTGTATTCCATAAAGGCATTGCAACTGCAAAAGATGAAAAAGGATGGTTTCACTGTGATAAGTCCGGAAATGCCTTATATTCCCGAAGGTTTGGAAAGGTTGAAGTGTTTTACAATGGATTTGCCTTGGTTGAAGAGCTAGAGGGAAAAAAGTGTGTAATTAACGAGTCTGGAGAAACGATACTTGTTTTGTAATCAAAAACTTCTTTTTCTTTCCTCTTTTCCCCTCCCATTCCCCCAAATCCCCTCACTCCACCAATGCCTTTTTAATCTCCTGCAACTTCAGCAATGCCTCTACCGGAGTCATTCGGTCTATATCCACTCCCGATAGTACCTGACGGATTTTGAGGGTATCTGCGTCTTTCAGTTCAAACATATTGAGTTGAATGGTTTGTTTGCCGGAAAATTTAATGGATTTTGCCGTTTTTTTATCTTCCATTTTGTACTGTTCAAAATGCTCCATTAGTTGTTTTGCCCTTTGTGTCAGTACGAGGGGCATTCCCGCCATTTCTGCCACATGTATCCCGAAACTATGTTCACTCCCACCTGCTTTCAGCTTTCGTAGAAAAATAATCTTCCCATTATGTTCTTTTACCGAAACGTGAAAATTCTTTACCCTTTCTAGTCTTCCTTCCAGCTCGTTAAGTTCGTGATAATGCGTAGCAAACAGCGTTTTTGCCCTACAATCCGGCGTTTCGTGCAGATATTCCACCAATGCCCACGCAATCGAAACCCCATCGTAAGTGCTCGTCCCTCTCCCGATTTCATCCAACAGAATCAACGATTTTGGCGTGGCGTTATTCACAATCTGTGCAGTTTCGTTCATTTCTACCATGAACGTAGATTCTCCTCCCGAAAGGTTGTCCGAAGCACCCACACGGGTGAAAACCTTATCTACAATTCCAATACTCGCTTTTGAAGCAGGAACAAATGAGCCCATCTGCGCCATAAGTACAATCAAGGCAGTTTGTCTCAGCAAAGCAGATTTTCCAGCCATATTGGGTCCGGTAATGATAATTACCTGATGATTTTCATTATCTAAATGTACATCATTCGGGATATAAGGGCTGTCGGAAGGTAACCTCGTTTCGATTACGGGATGTCTCCCTTCTACAATGTCAATCGCTCCCGTATCATTGATTTCCGGTTTGGAATACTGATTTTTTCGGGCTACTATTGCAAAGCTCATCAGCACATCCGTTTCTCCGATAATTCGGGCATTTTGCTGAATTGTACTGACATATAATTGAAGCTTTTGTAAAAATTCAGCGTACAAATCTGTTTCAATCCGGAAGATTTTTTCTTCTGCATTCAGGATTTTTTCTTCATATATTTTTAATTCTTCGGTGATATACCGCTCGGCATTCGTAAGAGTCTGTTTACGAATCCACTCAGGAGGCACCCGATTTTTATGTACATTCGTTACTTCCAAATAATATCCAAACACTTTATTATAATGTACCTTCAAGGAAGGAATCCCCGTCCTGACCATTTCCCTTTGTTGAAGTTGAAGGAGGTACTCCTTACCGGAATTCTGAAGCCCCCGAAGCTCATCTAATTCCCCCGAAACCCCCTCACGGATAATGCCTCCATCCTGAATTGAACCGCTCGTTTCTTCTGCAAGATAATGCGTAAGCACCGACAATATCCCGGATACATCCGCAAAACTACCTGCTTTCTGAGTAAGAACGGCTGACCCGAATTCCAAAAATACTTTCTGTATCGGCTCAATCAAAGCAAGAGAATTCCGTAAAAGCATCGCTTCACGGGGAATTAATCGCTGAGTAGCCGTCTTAGAGGCAAGGCGTTCCAAATCCCCTAGCCTTTTTAGGCATTCACATAATTTACTAAATGCGTCAGGATGCGTCAAAAAACGCTCCACTACTTCCAACCGCTCCTGAATCTGCGTTACGTTTTTCAAGGGGAAACACATCGCCTGTCGGAGTGCCCTTGCGCCCATTGGCGTTTGAGTAAAATCTATGATATCCACTAACGCAACGCCATCGGGATGTAAAGAATGAATCAGTTCCAGATTCCTTACCGTAAACGGGTCAAGCCAAACGTATTCCGAATCGTTAAAACGATAAATTCTGGAGATATGACCGAGGTTTTTTTGTTGATTTTCATCCAAATAATGTACAATCGCTCCGGCTGCGATGATTCCGTCGTGTTCTTCTTCCACCCCAAACCCCTTGAGAGAGTGGGTTTTGAAGAGAGAAAGAAGTTTTTCTTTAGCATAATCTGTCTGATAGAGCCAATCTTCTTGTCGGGTTACAAAATATTTGTCACCAAAATGTTCATGAAAGGTCTTGAGGTCTTTTTTGGGTACAAGAATTTCCGAAGGAAAAAAATTATGAAGAATTTTTTCAACGTATTTTACATTTCCTGAAAGACAAAAAAAATCTCCTGTGGAAATTTCAATAAAGGATATTCCAATCTCTTTACCCTGCGGACTAAAATACAGAGAAGCCAAATAATTACTTTTATTCACCTCCAGAATCTTATCATTAAAAGTAATGCCGGGAGTAACCAATTCAGTTACCCCTCTTTTGACAATTCCTTTCGCCATTTTGGGGTCTTCAAGCTGATCGCAAACGGCCACCCTTTTGCCCGCCCTTACGAGTTTGGGTAGATAAGAATCAAGAGAATGATGCGGAAAACCCGCTAATTCAATTTCAGACGCAGAGCCATTTCCTCTTTTGGTCAGTACAATTCCCAGAATTTTGGACACAATCACAGCATCTTCTCCAAAGGTTTCATAAAAATCCCCCACTCGGAATAAGAGAATCGCTCCCGGATATTTCGCCTTTATTGCAGTGTATTGCTTCATCAACGGGGTATCGGAATGTCCAGCCATAAGATTTCTGTTTTTTGTTTTTTATCGCTCTGTTTTTTTTAAATAAAGTGCACGAAATTAAGAAAAAATTATGAATTTTATTGAAAAGGATTTATATTTGCACATCATTTGTTCTTCCAAAACTCCTTGCAGAGTAAAAGCAGGCTTCCTAAGGTGGGAAGCCTTAGCTTTTTTAGGAGGCGGTCAATTGCATAAATAAAAGAAAAACCCTAAATTTGCCGCTCAATTGAAATTTTATATAAAAATTATGGCATTAAACTGTAATCCTGTTCAGGGAATGCGTGATTTACTTCCGGACGAAGTAGAGTTGAGAAGATACGTTACAGATACAATTCTGGATGTTTATAAAAAATACGGATTTACGCAGATAGAGACACCCTGCACCGAGCACATGAATTTCCTAACCGGTGGAGACGGTGGAGAAAACGAAAAAATGTTGTTCAAAATTCTGAAAAGAGGGGAGAAGTTAATCATAAACGAGCAAACCCAAGAAAAAGACCTTTGCGATATCGGGCTGCGTTTTGACCTTACAGTTCCCCTTTCCCGGTACTACGCCATAAACCGCGAAAAACTGCCCCGTCAGTTCAAAGCAATTCAGACAGGCAGCGTATGGAGAGCCGAAAGACCCCAGAAAGGAAGATACCGTCAGTTTACTCAGTGTGACATAGACATCATCGGCGTAAAAGGAGTCATTGCCGAAACCGAGCTGATTATGGCCACCTCCGAAGCCCTGCTTAACCTGAGCTTCACCCGCTTCGTTGTCAAAATTAACGACCGCAGAATCCTCGAATCCCTCGCCGAATACTGCGGATTCCCTACAGAAGCTTACGGAAACGTATTCATCATCCTCGACAAACTCGACAAAATCGGCGTAGAAGGCGTAAGAAAAGAACTCGAAAAAGCCGGCTATGCCCCCGAATCCATAGAAACCTTCCTGAAAATTACCGCACAATCCGCAATCCTGACCACAGACGAGTTGCCCGAAGTGCTGCCCAACCTTTCCGAAAACGTCCTTCAGGATTTACAGAATGTAACCCGGATAATCACTCTTTTCTCCGAAGGTCGCTTCAACATACAATTTGATATTTCCCTCGTAAGAGGCATGGGTTACTACACAGGGCAGATATTTGAAGTAGCCGTCAGTGACTTTGGCTCATCCATAGCCGGAGGCGGCAGATACGACAAAATGATTGGGAAAATGCTCGGCGGAAAAGAAGAAATTCCGGCCTGCGGATTCTCCATCGGATTTGAAAGAGTAATCATGCTCCTGACCGAAATGAAATTTCAGCTACCCCAAAAAGCCGAAAAAATAGTCATCCTTTATCCGGAAGAAACCGATATTCTTCCATTAATGGAAACAGCCACCTGGCTCCGTACAGAAGGCAAAATAGTATTGCTGGAAGCAGAGAAAAAAAACAGGAGAAAACAACTCGAAGATTGTCGCAATCAGGGGTACAGTAATTTTGCCATCTATACCGAAAACCAACCCCTTGAATTGCGGGAAAATCAATGAAAATAAAAAAGTACGGCTGCATCCCGCAACCGTACTTACAAACACAATCAAATACCCTTTTTATACCACCATTTTCTTTGCAAGATAAAAATCCACCTTTTCGCAGGTAGTATCAGCAATCCTGTCATTCATTTCCTGAAGCGTTTTAGGAGGAGGAACGATTACCTTATCTCCCCTTTTCCAATTCAATGGAATCGCTACCTTATGCGCATCAGAAAATTGCAATGCATCAAGAACCCTCAGGATTTCATCCATATTCCGGCCTACATTGAGTGGATAATACATGATTAACCGAATTTTCTTGGTTGGGTCAATAAAAAATACCGCTCTCACTGCAGCCGTTTCGCTTTCATTTGGCTGAAGCATTCCGTAAAGTTTGGCCACTTTCATATCCAAATCCGCAATAATCGGAAAAGACAAATAGACCCCCGTTTTTTCTCTTACATTATTTACCCAGGCAAGATGAGAATGAATACTATCAATACTCAGTCCGATTAACTCCGTATTTAGTGCGTCAAACTCTCCTTTTCTTTGGGCAAACCCACTTAATTCCGTTGTACATACAGGCGTAAAATCAGCAGGATGAGAAAACATAACCACCCACTTTCCCGGTGCAAAATCCGAAAACTTAATCTTGCCGGTAGTAGTAACCGCTTCAAAATCAGGGGCCTGATCCCCAATTCTAGGCATTGCGCTAAACTCATTTGGTTCCATAAAAAATTTTTTTATTGAGAAAATGTAAAAAAAATACTATTAAAGCATAGTTGTGGGACATACATACTCCGTTATCGGGAGTTTGTCGGAGTCTTTGAGCGTTTTAAACCCTCCATCCACATCAATCAGATTATCATATCCCCTTGATTTCAGGATAGAACAAAATATCATCGAACGATATCCTCCCGCACAATGAACATAATAAACCTTATCCTTTTGAATTTTGGACATACTTTCATTGATATAATCCAATGGCGCATTGATTGCATTTACAATATGCTCACTGTTATACTCACTCGTTTTTCTGACATCGAGAATTAAGACGGACGGATTTTTTTCATAAATATCAATCATTTCCTCTGCCGAAACGGATTGAATAGCTTCCTGTTCCTTCCCTGCATTTACCCAAGCTTCAAAGCCACCCTCAAGATATCCGATTGTATTATCGTACCCCACTCGTGCCATTCTTACCACAACCTCTTCCTCTCTTCCCTTTTCCGTTATAAGCAAAACCGTTTGCTGAATATCCGGAATCAGTGTCCCAACCCACGGCGCAAAACTACCATTAATCCCGATATTGATGGAGTTAGGAATGAATCCTTTCGCAAAAACCTGAGGGTCTCTTGTATCCAGAATCAATGCATTGGTTTCATTGGCAATCACTTCAAAATCATTGACATTCAAAGGCTTTGTTCCTTTTTTTAGTACACTCTCAATATTTTCATACCCTCTAATGTTCATCAAGACATTTGCAGGAAAATAACCCGGAGGAGGCGTGAGGCCGGTCAGTACCTCCTCAATAAAAGATTCTTTCGTTAAATCCGGGCGCAAAGCATAATTTAAATTTTTCTGAGCCCCTATTGTACTTACAGTTTCTTTACTCATATTTTTACCACAAGCACTTCCCGCTCCGTGTCCGGGATACACAACAATATCATCTGCCAAAGGCATAATTTTATTCTGAAGAGAATCGTACAAGTGAGCAGCAAGTTTTTCCTGAGTGAGTTCTGCAATTACTTTTTGTGCAAGATCGGGTCTGCCTACATCTCCTATAAAAAGCGTATCTCCCGTAAAAATAGCACTTTCCTTCCCATTTTCATCTATCAGCAAAAAACAAGAACTTTCCATCGTATGCCCAGGAGTATGAAGCACCCGTATTTTTACCTGCCCCAAAGACAACTCCTCGTTGTCTTTTGCAACATAAGCGTCAAACCCGGGTTTTGCCGTAGGCCCATATACAATAGTCGCACCGGTAGCCTTTGCCAAATCAATATGCCCTGATACAAAATCTGCATGGAAATGCGTTTCCAAAACGTATTTAATTTTTACCCCGTCTTTTTCTACTCGGTCAATATAAGGGGTAATTTCCCTAAGCGGGTCAATAATTGCAGCTTCTCCGCCAGATACAATATAATATGCTCCCTGAGCAAGACATCCGGTATAAATTTGTTCTACTTTCATATTGGTTAAAAGATTTAGAATGAATTTCGATACAAAGTTCCGGATATTAAATCAGATTATCTGTGATAAAGATTACAGAGATAGCTTATTTTTGAAATATTTTTTGAAAAAACCGGCATAAAGCCTTTCCTTCTATTCTCTATACACTAACCCTTTTATCGCCTCCTGAATTGCAAACAATACCTCGTAATTATCCGGCTTTCCAACAGGGGTTCCATTTTTGGGTAAAACCTGAAGCCCTCCGAAAGGAGTCGTTTGGTAATTAACCGGTAAAACAATTACTGGAATCAGCGTACATTCATTGTTTTGATGTTTTTGAAGGGCTAAATCCAAAGGCGTACCAAAAATAAAATCAGAATTCATAAAAAAGGGAGAAACTAATAATAAGATGATATCCGCATTTTCCATGAGTAACTCAAGTTGATCATTTACTGCTGAATCAAAAGTAAGCGTATCTGCCGAATGCCACCCGATTAGCCCCTTTCTCTCCATAGGCCTCATTTGCATATAAAGACTATCGTAAAATGCCTTATCTTCAGGCGCATGCAGGACAAATAGGTTTTTCTTTCTGGACGGTGGATTGTAGCCGTTAAGTATTTCCTTGAAAGTGGCCTTCAGGATAGGGGCTTCGGAGTCTTCCGGCGGAAAAATAGTATAAGTTGGGGCATCCAAATCTACCGGAACTTCTGAGTCTTCAAAAATGACCGCACGGTTTAAATCCTTCCAAGTTTGAGCACCGGATTTGATGAGTCCTAACGCACCCGAAAAAGCTTCCCCTAAGGTTTTTCCACTAAGCCATATTGTATAAAAATGCATTGCAAAAGATTCTGCAATCGAATCGTTGACCGGTTTAGTTGTAGCAATTACTGCTTTTACCCCGTTTCTGAGAAATGCATCTATTTGACCTTGACTAGAGCACCCGTTCAGAAAAACCACCCTAACACATTTCTGATTGCCGATAAATTGCGCCAATCCCTCTGCATAGGCATTTTTATTCAAGTTTTGCTCCGAATCTTCCCATAATTCTATCGCTTTAGCATTGGCGTGACCGCTGTAATGAAGAATCGCTATATTGCCGGGATTCTCCAGCATGTTTTTAGAAATACCCGATAAAGTAGCCGATTGATTCAGCACCGTCAGGGTTTTTTGTTTTTTCAATAAAGTATCCAAAGCAGAAATTTCCCGGTCAGCTCCTTCTAACGGGCGGGATTTAGAGTTTGCACATGCTAGTAGTATTTTCATAAATACGAATGATGATTTTTATTCTTTAGATAACTGGCTTTTTTGTGAAGCAAAGGTAATAGATTTATTGAAAATACTCATAAAATATATATAACGAGATAGATTTTACGAATCATGAATTTGTAAATATTTCATTTACAGAATTTTAGTTTGTTCCTACTCTGAAGTTTATCCCGTTTTAAAGTATAAAAAAACGACTGCCATAAAAATGACAGCCGTTTTTTAGGGTATGTTTAAATTTAATTTTTGAAATAAAAGGAGGGATTTTTGAGAGGATTTAAGGCGAAAAAATCGAAATTTAGCGCGCTAAATGAGATTTTTTTAACGAAGAATCCACCCAAAATCGCCCTTTTAGACAAACAGAAAATGTTTAAACATACTCTTTTTAGGAATTTCACACAAAAGTGCTTACTCCACTACAATTTTTTGATGCGTAGCACCTTTGGAAGTACGGATACTCAGGATATATACTCCTTTTGTAACGCCCGATAATTCCATGCTTTGATTTACGCTTAAGGTATTGTATTGCGTTACATCCTGAATCAGTTTTCCGGTAAGGTCACGGATTTCAAGCGTTACGTTGTCTTTATTGTTCAACTCAACAGAAACCGTGAAGATACCATTATTTGGATTAGGATAAGCTTTCATTTCAGAGATACCCAATACCGTAGGGTCAATACTAACGCCGTTTTGTACTGTAACGGAAGCCGTTTGAGTACAACCTTTAGAGTCTTTTACGGTTACAGAATAAGTACCCGGAGCTAAACCCGTAGCGGTAGCAGTAAATTGCTGAGGTACAGTACTCCAAGTATAAGTATAACCCGGAGTTCCACCACTTGGAGTTGCAGTTGCAGTACCATTTGTTCCGGATGAAGGAGTTGAAGTAGTATTCACTGCAATCGCTGTAGGTACAACAACTGTAACCTGAGCGGTTGAAATACACCCTTTAGAGTCAGTGATGACTACTGTATAGGTATTGCCTGCAAGATTCATAATTGTAGCTCCACTCATACCGTTTGACCAACTGTAGCTATAAGGAACTGTTCCGCCTGAGCCTGAAGCCGTAGCTGAACCCGTCTGACCCGCACAGTTTGCATTGGTACCGGTAGCGGTTACGCTGAGTGCAGCAGGAGCAGTAATCGTAACAGAAGCAGTACTTACACATTGTGACGCATCAGTTACAAAAACAGTATAACTACCTGGGGCAAGATTACTTGCATTTTGTCCGGTTTGTCCGTTTGACCAAGAATAAGTCAATGCTCCTGTTCCGCCTGATGCAGTGGCAGTGGCAGTCCCTAAATCCGCAGCACAATTAGGGTTTGTTCCTAAAGCGGTTACTGTAGGCCCTCCTGATGAGCTGATATTTACAGTATTCTGACCTACACAGCCGGCAGGTGCGGTAACAGTAACAGTATATGTTCCTGGACCAACATTCATCAGGGTTGAACCTGACTGTCCATTTGACCATGAATAAGTAACAGTACCTGCATAGTTGGTTACTGTAGCCGTAGCACTACCATTGGTTTGTCCACAGTTTGCATTGGTAGGAGTGATATTCAGCACCAAAGGAGCCGCAGAAACGGTTACATTGGCAGTTGTAGAACAACCATTTGCACCATTTACGGTTACACTATAGGCGCCTGCTGCAAGGTTTGAAAGGGTTTGCCCTGTCTGATTATTATTCCATGTATAGGTGAAAGGACCTGTTCCTGCCGTAACGTTTACAGTAGCACTACCTGTTGAAGCACCGCAGTTGGTAGTAGTGGCAGTTGCCGCAGCGGTAATTGGAGTAGTACAAGCACTACCAAAATTGGCACGAAGTACAAATGCACGCTGAAAGTTAGCTCCGAATCCTCCGATATCTACCCAACCCACTGGAGGAGGCATTGTGCTCCACTGCACAAGTTGTTTCCCAGGTACATAAATCCATGGAGTTGTAGCGATACCGCAGGTACTATCTCCTAGTTCATTTACACAAAGGAAAAACTCCCCTGCTGGAAGGTTTAAGTTTCCGGAAGTAAGAGGAAGCGTAAGTACAACCCCACTATCCTGATCTACTTGCGTAAAAGTATAAGTAGTCGTACTACCCAATGAAGCATTAGGGAGTCCACCAGACATATTATAAACACTCATAGATACCTGCTGACCTACCCAAGGAGCAGAGAAAAATGCGGTGATAGTAGTCAGTTGCGCTGCATTTGTAAGGGGAAATACCTGACCTAAACGTTTGCTCGTATTAGCGGCAGCCCCGATACCCACCGAGCCTACAGTTACTCCAAAAGAAGCATAATCTCTTGCCATTACGGTATCCGTTACAAGAAATAGTGCACCGGTAGTATCATTAGCAGAATTGCTATCTCCTGTTGCATCTGTAATCAACTGAGCGGTATAGAGATCCTGAGTGCTTGCGGTAAATGGCCCAAATGAAGAAACACTCGACTGTCCAGCGGTGAGCGTTACTGCTGTGCCATTATAAGTATTTAATACAGTATTCGCTCCGTCCAATACTCTAACTGAGCGGGTAGCACCGGTTGCGGTTGCTGTACCTACATTTTTTACTTTTCCGCTGAAGTTCACTGGACCATTCTGAGAAATAGGCCAGATTGTAAGACCATTTGTAGGGTCAATACTATCAGCTCTCATATCTACTACTGGAGCATTACTGAAATTTAACTCGTAAGATACAAAAATTACATTTTGGTCACAAGCGATTAGTGAACGCTGAGCATAGCCCGGTAACTGCGCTATTGTAATCCCTCCCGAAGAACCACCTGCATTTGCATAGTCCGCATCTACGTCATGTTGAATATTCGTAAGCGTTCCGGTAGGAAGCTGAACTTGTACGATAACCGCAAGAGAAGCACCTCCTTGTGGGTCGCCTTGGTTATTTACCCAAATGTAAGGACCTCCCGGACTTGTTCCATCATACACCGCTCCGTACATCCCGGCGAGCGTGTGAGTAGCTGCAGGAATCGTTGCCGCAGCATTGACTGTTGCTGCACCAGATGCGGGGTTATTAATTTTAGTGATACTTGTGCTGAAGTTTCCTACCCAGAATCCTCCGCCTCCACTAGGGTCATAAGTTATCCAACGAACGGTAGTTTGACCTCCCGTTAATGCAGGAACAGTAAATGAACCGGTAACCAACTGTGTAGCAATACTTACTTTTGTAATAGTATTGGTATTATTGGCCATATAAACCGTAGTTCCATCGGTAGTCATTGCACGTACACTACCAATACCGGGAATCGTGAAGGCACCAAGATAGGTTCCTGCTACGTCATACGTAAATACGGAGTCAACCGCAAGTTGCCATTTGGTAACCCAAAATTCTGTTCCCGTCCAGACAATTCCCACTCCGTTAGCTAAAGGGCCGAAATCAAATTGAATGTCCCACATTGCGTTGGGATTCATCCCACCGCCGTTTCCAGTGCTGAAATTAGATACTTTTTGTGTTCCGGCATTTTTTCCCTGAATACCGGGAGCAAGGTCCATAAGTGGCTGATTCAAAGCCTGAGATTTTTTTAAAATCTTGCTGCTAGGCTGAACCAATGTCGCATTTCTTTGCGAATTCTGAGCCCACGTAAATTGCGTCAGGCTAAATCCCAACATAAATAACGTAAGTAAGAAAATTCTAAATGTTTTGGTTTTTGTCATGTTTAACTGAAAAATTAAAAAATTAGATAAATAAAAATTTGAAGATATAATTTCAGGCGCAAATTACGCATTTTCCTCCAAAGTGGTAAATTTTAACCTGAATATTTTAACGAGAATTTTCTTGTTGAAGTTGTTTTGTCCTAAAAAAATATCAAACTATATTCCCTATGCGTAATTTTCTTTTGCATTTAGAATAAAAATACCCTAATTTTGTGGCCTAATTGATAGTAAAAATGGACTTACTTACGAATCCTCAGGAAAAAATCAGAGCGCTTACCGATAATATTAATAGGCATAACTATAATTATTACGTTCTGGCAAATCCCACTATATCGGATTATGATTTTGATATGCTTTTGAAAGAACTGGAAATGCTGGAAAGTAAGTATCCGCAATTTCGTTTACCTGATTCCCCTACATTAAGGGTCGGAGGCCAAATTACCAAAGAGTTTCCCGCTTTCGTTCATATTAAACCGATGCTCAGCCTTGGTAATTCTTACTCTGAAGAGGATTTGAAAGATTTTGATACCCAATGTGTCAAATTAGCAGAAGGAAGACCTTTTACCTATCATCTGGAACATAAATTTGATGGGGTTTCTATGAGCCTTCATTATGAAAAAGGCCTTCTCATTCGTGCGGTAACCCGTGGAGATGGAGTTCAGGGGGATGAGGTTACAGCGAATGTAAAAACAATTAGAACCGTTCCACTCAGGCTCAAAGGACAATCAATTCCTGATTTTGTAGAAATCAGAGGGGAAGTAATGATGCTCAGAACGGAGTTCGATAAATGGAATGAAGAAAGAGTGTTGAGCGGTGAAGATAGGCTTATGAATCCTCGAAATGCTACGGCAGGCTCTCTTAAACTTCAAAATTCTGAAGAAGTAGCCAAAAGACCGCTTACGTTTTTTGCTTATCAAGTTGCTACGGATGAGGTAAATGCCCTGACCGATTTTGAAAATGTGGAGAAATTTAAAGAGTGGGGATTCAAAACAAGCGGACATCAGGCTCTTTGTGAAAATATGGTGGAAGTGCTTGCCTTTATCCATCAGTGGGAACAAAAAAGATACTCATTGGAGTACGATATTGACGGTATCGTGATTAAAGTGAACGAAATCGCAATGCGAGACTTTATGGGATACACCGCAAAAGCGCCACGATGGGCAATTGCTTTTAAATATCCTGCTGAAAAAGCAACGACTGAAATAGATTATATCAATTTCCAGGTGGGAAGAACAGGGAAAGTAACTCCCGTTGCGAATTTGAAACCGGTTTTATTAGCAGGAACTGTAGTAAAAAGGGCTTCAGTTCATAACGCTGACGAAATCGTAAGGCTCGATTTGCACGTTGGGGATACTGTATATATCGAAAAAGGAGGGGAGATTATTCCTAAAATTACGGGCGTGGTTTTGGAAAAAAGATTGCCTGATGCATTACCAGTTGCTTTTATTACAAATTGCCCTGATTGTGGTGCTGAGCTTATTCGTCCCGATAAAGAAGTGAATTTCTTCTGCCCAAATGAGCAGGCATGTCCACCTCAGATTAAAGGAAAAATCGAACACTTCGCCCATCGTAAAGCGATGAATATTGACGGATTGGGAACTGAGATTATAAGTCAACTCGTTGATAAAAAACTTATCCGGAATTATGGAGATTTATATTCATTACAATATGAGTCTTTGGTGAAATTAGACAAATTTGGAGACCTCTCCGCCCGAAATTTATTAAAAGCATTGGAGGATAGTCAAAATATTCCCTTTGATAGAGTACTTTTTGCTTTGGGGGTTCGTCACGTAGGAGCGGTTGCGGCTAAAAAAATCGCAAAACATTTTGGAAGCCTTGAGGCAATAATGCAGGCCGATGTAGAAACCCTCACAAATGTGAAGGATGTCGGGGATACTATGGCAAATACAATCGTGGCTTTCTTTAAGGACGAAGAAAATATACAAATTCTCGAAAAACTTCAGGCTGCTAATCTCAGA
>WBZP01003841.1_pt1 | contig 16036 bp, 12 predicted proteins | sample 5204301 | NCBI WGS metagenome assembly WBZP01 (sample SAMN12412401, study PRJNA552823) | activated sludge metagenome | isolation source: activated sludge from nitrification reactor of wastewater treatment plant... | place: USA: Pennsylvania | collected 2017
CCGCACCAAGCCTCATGCTTGGTTTGAAGCCTATGCACCGAGTGATAATCCCGAAATAGTCGTCGTTGCACTGGTGGAGTACTCCGGCGAGGGGGCTGAATATGCCCTGCCGGTCGTTCGCGATACCCTCAAGTGGTACTTTACAGAAGGAAAGAAGTAGGCTTTTGTTCACGTCAGTCGGCAACTGCTTGACCTGCCAATTATCGGCGTGCGATAATACGTCGCGACAAGGATTACAACCTGAAGGCAGACTCTACGTAAGAGAGGCTCATGGCAGCCTTTTTTACGTAGGGAAGAGCCTCTCGGCGAAAGGAGCTAATTGTGAATAAGAAATCATTTTACGTTACGAGCGATGGGCTGGAGAAGCTCAGAGAAGAACTTGATGATTTGGTCAATGTGCAACGCAAGAAGATTGCCGCTGCGCTGAAAGAAGCTAAAGAATTTGGCGATCTATCGGAAAACGCCAGTTGGGACGACGCCAAAGAGCGCCAAGCATTTATCGAAGGGCGTATCGCTGAGATCGAAAATATCCTCAAGAATGCTGTCGCGATCGAAAAAGGCAAAGGCGATATCGTAGCAGTTGGCTCAACCGTCCACGTTGAGCTAGAAGAGGGTGAGCAGCAGTTTAGTATCGTCGGTTCAACTGAAGCCGATCCTGAACTCGGCAAGATCTCAAATGAGAGTCCGATCGGAAAGGCACTGTTAGGCAAGAAACCGGGTGATGAAGTTGAAGTCCAGGTACCGGCCGGCACAATCACCTATAAGATTACAAAGATCGCCTAATTCCTCGTACGCGCACAGCTTCCGTCATTTGTTCACGAACCCGCTGCGCTATCGGCGGGTTTTCTGATAGAGTACATATAATAACGAGCCGTTAAGTTGTTTACCAATGAATCCTGAATCCACCCCATCTAAATACTGGCTAGCCCAACTTCTTGACCTGATTACTGAACGCAAGTCAGCCGGTCGAGTTGTTGTGGCCTCAGGCATTACCCCGTCTGGGCCGTATCATGTCGGGCATTCGCGCGAGATTTTGACGGCCGAGGCAATCCGCCGTGGTCTTGAGACGCGTGGGCGTGAGGCGCTTCATATTCATAATGTCGATGATTTTGACGCCCTAAGAAAGCGCTACGATTATCTACCGGAGAGCTTTGAGACTGAGGTTGGCAAGCCGGTTTATCTCGTGCCTTCACCGACTGATGATGGTTTGAGCTATGCGGATCACTTTTTTAACAGTTATGCGGCAGCTGCTGAGAAGTTAGCGATTCCCATGGAGATTTGGCGCTCGCACGAGGAATATCAGCGCGGGGTATTTGCCGACGCAATTGTGACCGCTTTAGAGCGTCGGGATGATATCGCCCGGCTGCTACAATTGATCTCCAGCCGTGAAGTGCCTGCGGACTGGCAGCCGGTGCAGGTTCTCGATGTGACGACCAGTAGCTTGCGAACCGCCGAGTTTTTACGTTTCGATGCAAGTAGTCGGTCGGTTGAATATCGGGCCGGAGATGGTTCGGTGCATCAGGCCGATATCACAGCTGGACAGGTTAAGCTCGATTGGCGAGTTGATTGGCCAGCACGTTGGGCCATTCTCGGGGTAGATGTCGAAGGTTTCGGCAAAGAGCATGCCACGAAGGGTGGTAGCTATGATACGGGAGCGGCGATAGTGCGAGAAATATTCCAGGCTGAGCCACCGATTCCTGTACCCTTTAATCCCATCCATCTGCACGGTGAGACGAAAAAGATGAGCTCTTCTTTAGGTAACCTGATCACGATTGAAGATGCCCTCGAGGTTATTCCTCCCGACATTCTGCGCTATTTTGTGTTTAAGAGTTTGCCGAATAAAGTCCTGAGTTTCGACCCGGGCTTGGGTATGGCGCAGCTGATTGATGAGTATGCGGCTACTGAGACGGCGGCTCAGGCTGGAGAGCCGGCCGAGTTTGCGGAAGCATGGGCAGTATCGGTCCTGGATGCCGCACACGCGACGGTTTCGACGGTACCTTTCACCCATCTAGCGACGGTATATCAGACGGCTCGAGGTGATGTCGGGCGGGTACTCAGCTTGCTGCGGGGAACTCATCCGGGGGCGGTTGATACACAAGCTAGCGTGATTGAACGCGAGCTTGTGTATCTCGAGCGCTGGCTGCAGCAATTTGCTCCCGACTCAATCAAATTTGAAATTCAAGATGCACTGCCTGCTTGCGAGCTTGATAGTGACGAGCAACGTTACGGCGACGAGCTGGCCAATCGGCTCGAGCAGACAGCTTGGGAGGGTGAAGCGCTACAGGTGGTTATTTTTGCGACTGCTCAGGCGCAAGGATTAGCACCGCGGACTGCCTTCAAGACGCTCTATCGACTGTTTCTTGATCGTGAGGCTGGTCCTAAGCTGGGGCCATTTCTGGCTAGTCTTGAGCCAGAATTTGTGATTCGGCGTATCCGTCGACTTGGCTAGAGCTGGTATACTAGAAGTATGATAAATTTACAGTTTCTACGCGAGAATCCTGATGTGGTTCGTGAATCAATCTTGCGTCGTGGAATGAAGGTCGATCTTGATCGATGGTTAGTTCTGGATGCGCGCCGGGCTGAACTGATTCCTGAAGTCGAGGCGGCACGGTCAAAGTTTAAGCTCAAGGGTAAGCCGAACCCCGAAGAGTTAGAAGCACTACAGATAGCCAAGACTCAGTTGGCAGAGCATGAAGAAGAGCTGAGTTATGTTGAGGCCGAGTGGCAGCGCTTACTCGAGGATTTACCGAATATCATTGCCGACGGCACGCCGGACGGAGGCGAGGAAGCGAATCGCGAAGAGCGCAAAGGTGGTGTCCAGCCGAGCTTTGACTTTCAACCAAAGGATCATCTTGAGCTCAATGACCAGTTGAGATTTGTAGATTTTGAGTCAGGCGCAAAAGTAGCCGGTAGCCGCTTCTACTATTTGCGCGGCCCAGGAGTGAGGCTTTGGGACGCCATACTGACCTTAGCTAAGCAGGTACTCACTGAGCATGGTTTTGAACTCCTGTATGTCCCGCATATGGTGAATAGCCGGGTAGCTGCCGGGACCGGATTTTTGCCGCGTGGGGAAGAGCGCCAAATCTACAAAACTGAAGATGTCGATTTGAATCTTATTGCCACGGCCGAGCTACCATTGACCGGCCTCTATATGGACTCGGAAGTAGACGTCACTGAGCCGACTAAGTTGGCGGCAGTGAGCCCGTGCTACCGGATGGAAGCCGGCACGTATGGTAAGTTTTCAAAGGGTCTCTATCGAGTGCATCAGTTTGAAAAGCTCGAGATGTATGTCTATGCGCAGCCGGGGCAGGGCGAGTCGATTCTGGAGCAGATTTTGGCGGTTGAGGAGGAGCTCTGTGAGCGACTGGAGATCCCTTATCGTGTCGTTCGTATCGCTGCCGGTGATCTGTCGGCACCAGCTTATAAAAAATACGACGTCGAGTATTGGAGTCCGGTGGATCAGAGCTATAAAGAGCTGACGAGCTGTAGTGATTGCACTGATTATCAGGCGCGACGCCTGAATGTTCGCGCTCGGGCCGAGGATGGCACTTTGACCTATCCTCATACGCTGAATGGCACTGCCGTCACCTCGAGTCGTACGCTCATCGCGATTCTTGAGAATCATCAGACGGCTGAGGGTCGCGTGAAGTTACCAGCCGCATTAGCCGAAATTTATGGAGGAGAATTTTTATGATTAAACACACTATTACCGCTCGCAAATTAGAAGTTGATCAGGAGCTCAAAGAATACATCGAGCGCAAACTCGGTCGACTTGATAAATATTTCCCACGTACCCATCAGCCGGAGTCGATGCGGGTTGAGCTCCATCGCGACGAAGCGGCCGAGCCGGATAAGCGCTATCACGTTACGGCGCAAATTTCCGTTAGCGGACCAGATTTGCAGGCTGAAACGGCTACCATTAATCCGCATAGTGCAGTCGACATCATCGAAGCCAAGCTCAAGGACAAGATTCGCAAATATAAGGCGAAGCATTCACCGCGCCGTTTCACGCTCAAGCGTGAAACTCCCCAACCGCAAGAAGATTGACGCATTCTGTAGCTTGGAGTATATTCTGGGTATTCTGAACAAACCTGTTCGATGCACCCAGAATCTTCTACCCCCAGGAGAAAATCATGGCACTTGTACGAGCTACTTGTGATAGTTGTGGTGATGTCGAGCTCAAGTCTCGCGACATCTGGGCGAATCGCATTACCGATGGAGCAGTCACGATCCTGCGTCAGTATGGCTTCCAATGCCCGGCTTGCCGCCAGTTCACTTTGCGGCCAGCTGATGAGCATGTCATCAGTGTTCTCCGTGCGACCGGCGTGGTGATGCACGAGATTGATGCGCGGTCAGTTTGGCCGACCGGTGTCGACCTGGCAGCTAGCCCGTTCAATCATGATGATTTGCTCGAATTCCATCGCCGACTGTGGGGGAGTTTTGAGAATTATCCCCCCCATAACTCTCCGGTCATGGATGAGGCCGCCGCCGATTTGGATTCGATAGCACTCAAGCGTGGCTTGGCTCGGATTCGGAGAGCCTTTGTTAGCTAGGTCAGTCGATCGCTGATGCCCCGCCCTTATATAGGGGGCGGGATTTTTTTGTATCTGGTATAATAATCAGGTTACATGGCAAATCTTTTTCAGAAAATTTTTGGTGATCCCAATGAGCGCGAGGTAAAAAAAGCTCGCGTGCGGGTTGAGCGTATCAACGCTCTAGAAGCCGAGATCAAAGCGTTATCTGATAAGGACCTCAAGGCTGAGACCGCAACACTCAAGGCCGAACTTTCAGCCGGTAAGAAGCTTGATGACGTACTTGAGCGCGCTTTTGCAGTTGTCCGCGAAACTAGTCGACGCGTCCTGAAAATGCGTCATTTTGACGTTCAGCTGATCGGTGGGATCGTGTTGCATGAAGGTAAGATCGCCGAAATGAAAACCGGTGAAGGTAAGACACTAGTTGCCACTGCCCCGGTTTACCTCAATGCCCTAACAGGCAATGGGGTGCACGTGATTAGCGTAAATGATTACCTGGTGCGTCGTGATGCCGGCTGGATGGCACAAATATATCATTTTCTTGGTTTGACAACTGGTATTATTACTCATGAATCGGCGTTTATTTTTGATCCTAAGTATGTCAACGAGGAGCATACTGATGTCCGGCTGCGTCACCTGAAGCCAGTGACGCGTCGCGAGGCGTACCAAGCTGACATCACCTACGGGACAAATAATGAGTTTGGCTTTGATTACCTGCGCGACAACATGGTGCAGGACATTGATCAAATGGTCCAACGCGAGTTATCGTTTGCGATAGTCGACGAAGTTGACTCAATTCTGATTGACGAAGCCCGTACGCCGCTGATTATTTCGCAGCCCCATGCTAAGTCGACCGACCGCTACTATACGTTTGCCAAGATTGCGAAGAGCCTGGTGGCGGGCGAGGATTACGAGCTGGACGAGAAGCAAAAAGCCGTTAGTATCTCGGAAGAAGGCATTACAAAGATTGAGAAAGCCCTCGGTGTAGATAACGTCTATGAAGCGGGTCGTATCGAGGATGTACATCATATTGAATCGGCTTTGAAGGCTGAGGCGGTTTTTCTCAAAGATCGTGATTATGTTGTGACGCCCGACGGCGAGATCGTTATTGTTGATGAGTTTACCGGTCGTCTCCTACCGGGTCGTCGCTATAGCGAGGGTTTGCACCAGGCAATTGAGGCAAAGGAAGGCGTACAAATTCAGCAAGAGAGTCAGACGCTGGCAACGATCTCGTTTCAAAATCTCTTCCGACTTTACACTAAGCTAGCCGGTATGACGGGTACCGCCGCCACTGAAGCTGAGGAATTTGGCAAAATTTATAAACTCGAAGTAACTACCATCCCGACTCATCAGCCGATGATTCGGCAGGATTTGCCAGATCGCGTGTATAAGACACTGAAAGGTAAGTTTACGGCCGTGGTGGAAGATGTGCGCGAGCGCCATGAGAAGGGCCAGCCAGTGCTGTTGGGAACCGTTTCAATCGAGAAAAATGAGTTGCTCTCTCGTATGCTTACCCAAGCCGGAGTCAAACACACCGTCTTAAATGCCAAGAATAATGAAGCTGAGGCCGACATTGTTGCGGCGGCGGGTCAAAAAGGTGCCGTCACCTTAGCGACTAACATCGCCGGTCGTGGTACGGACATTGTGCTGGGTGAAGGTGTGACCGAAGTTGGTGGCCTGCATGTGATTGGTACAGAACGTCATGAGAGCCGTCGAATCGACAATCAGCTGCGAGGTCGGGCAGGACGACAGGGCGATCCAGGATCGAGCCAATTCTACGTATCGATGGAAGACGATCTGATGCGTATCTTTGGGAGTGAGCGGTTGAGCTCGATGATGGACAGCTTAGGTTTGCCGGAAGACACGCCGATTGAGAATAGTATGGTGAGTCGGTCGCTCGAATCAGCTCAGAAGAAGGTCGAAGGGCACAACTTCGATACCCGTAAACACTTGGTCGATTATGACGACGTCATGAACCAGCACCGCGAGATTATTTACGCCCGTCGTCGAGCGATTCTCAAACAAGATTCGTTGAAGGATGATCTTATGCCACTGTTTGAAGCCGAATTCCGGGGTGCTATCACCGCTGCCACTGACGTCCAGACCGAACACTTAGATCTGGATAAACTGGCAGATCAGATTCGAACCGTCATCCCGCTCGATAAAGATTGGGTGAAGCAGCAAGACCGACGCGATGCTGATCATCTGGTGGACGGGTTTATGAAACAGGCCAAGGAGATGTACCGCCAGCGTACGATGGAGTTTGGCGATGATGGCATGATGGTGATCGAGCGCCTGGTGAGCCTCAAGACGATTGATTCGGCTTGGCTTGAGCACCTTGAGGCGATGGATCACCTCCGTGACGGCATTGGTCTGCGGGGCTATGGTCAGCGCGATCCATTGGTTGAATATAAGCAGGAAGCATTCCGAATGTTTGGTATGCTTCAGGCACGGATTGATAGTGAAATCGTTCATACTCTCTTTAAGGTGAAACTCGAGCTGAATGCTCCGAGTGAGGCGCCGATTGAGACCGAAATAACGCGCGGTGCTGATCGAGCGATTGCCTCCGGACCGAGTGAGTCAGGGGCAATTGAGACTGAGAAAGCGGTTGCTAAGGCTAAGCGTCAAGCCGAACGTTCTGGCCATGAGGCGGGTCCGATTCATCGGGTTGGTAGTCAGTCAGTCAAGAAAAAGACGAAGAAAAAGAAAAAGCGCCGCTAAAGCTGATGTCGTAACGGTATGAATATCCTCCAACTGGAGGATATTTTTGTGTGCTATCTGGTATCATAAGGGGAATGAATAGTGAAGCGCCACGCATTGATCAGGATTTTCCAGCAGCCGCCGGCGAGGCCGCTCGACAACTCAGAAAAACATTAGCCGAGATTGCACTGGTCAAGATGCAGCTTGAGTCTGCCCTTAAGAAAGAACGCAATCCAGCTCGACGAGAGCAAGTGGCGGCCAGCACCGAAGCCAAGCTGACCGAGCTGAACCAGGCGAGGCAAGACGCTTTGGTAGCCATGCGTGAAGGGCTGGAGCAAGTACCCGAGCATGCGTCGCCGGAAGTGCCTCGTGATCAGGTGGACATAGAGCTCCCCACGGCTGAGGATCCCTACAGGCTGGCTGGTCAGCCGCTACCGCGCATCGTGCAGACTCTCCAAGCCATGAAGGGTTGGGCGGGAGTTGAAAATCGCATCAATCGTCACTATGGCTCGTCCGGCACCGGTATAACCGCTGAGGATTACGTTCAAGAGCTGGCTCGCCAGATACAATCGGGTATGCGGCCGCTCGACGGCCGGGTATGGCAAGATGTATACGATCGATATGATAGCCAGGGGCAGGTAATTGCAGAGCCACAGCCGGACTTGCCGTCAGTAAGCGTAAGCGGTTATGATAAGCACGATACACAACCTAGGAGTGACGGAATGCCCAACCCAGAACACAACCCATCAGAGCCGCCGGCTCAAAATCATCAGGAGGCGGTGGCTGATGATCTTGAGGAAATCTTAGCTCAGCAGGGTGGCTACCAGCCGCGGTATGAGGCTCATGTGCCGCGCAGTCCACTCGAGCAAGCCCATCAGCCGGAAGCTTCGACCAGTCAATCACATGGTTATAACGCACGAGCTACGGAATTTGCTCGTCAACGACCCGAATCGCAACAAGCTGTGCCCCGAGCTACGGCAGAGCCAGAAGCTCAACCTGCCGCTGAGCGCGTCACGGCGGCTGAAACTGAGGCTTTCGAGCGTTCGAGTACAGCCGAGTTTGGCGGTCAGTCGTTTGAACGGGGTGATCGGATAGTTTATGAATCTGATTCAGGGCGGATAGCCGAGTACTATGTCTTATGTAACTCGTTTGGTGATCCTCCGGGCCTCGTTGTTCAATCGACCACTAATGAGTCGATGGTGTTTGCTATCGGTGGTGATACTGAAGCCGGACGGGTCCGTCGAGTCCTCGGTGCCCCTGGCGAAGACGAGCCAGGTCCACCGAGTGGCGGTGGTGCTGGTCCGGGTGAAGGTGAACCAGGCGAAGGCCCCGGTGAACGTCGACGGCCGGGTGGAGAGCAATTTGTCCCAGAAAATCTACTCGAGAGAATTCCGCGCATACCAAATCGCGAGGAGATGCTCGCCGCGGGTGATGTGATGCGCGGGATGCTGGACCAACGGATTCAGGACGTTGCCCAGGCCAAAGAGCAGCGCGAGAAGTTATTTGGTAAGTTTGGCGATAAGGCGGCCTTGGCTGAAGCGGCCGAGGATTTAGGCGCAGCTTATAATCAATATCTTGAGAATTGGGCGTCACAACTAGCAACCTATCGCAATATCGGCAATGAAATTTCGACGACGAAATCAGGTTTTCAAAACGAGCTTCAGTCGCGGCGCGAATCTCTCGAACGCCTTCAGGCCGATCAAGATCTCGATCCCGCAATCAAGGAAGATCGTATTCGCGTTAAGCAAGCTGCGATTCGCGATACGGAAGCTGCTATCGACGAGTGTGACACTCGTCTAGCTCAGTTTGAGGAGTCGAAGGAGCTGATTGAGCGGGTCACGCGTGAAGTTGAGATTCAGATCACCCTCGAACTCGCTCAAGCCCGTACGAAGATAGAAACTGCCCAGGCCGAGCTCAAGGAAGGCAATAAGGTTCAGCGTGCGATCAAATGGGCGAAGGACGCTTGGCGTAAACATCCAAAGACTCGTCTAGCAATAACCGTAGGTCTTGGTGTCGCGTCGTTAGCTACTGGTTTCGCTGGTTTCGCCGTGGCGGCGGCTGGGATGCGCGCGGTTGGCGCTGGAGTTGGTACCGAGCTAGGTGTGAATACTCGAAGGCAGTGGTGGGCCAATCGCAGTGAGTCCAAGGGTGCCGAAAAAGCTTGGGGCCAGACTGATGAAGCTACTCGCACGGAAGCGGAAGCGGTTGGTGGCTGGGTCGGTGAAACTACCCCTGATCTGAGTCAGCAGGCCAAAACTGACCTTGAACTTTTCCAGCAGCGCCATGGTCGCGAAATCTACAGCGAAGATATGATTTTGAAGGTCTTGCGGGGCGACCCAGACGCCTCGGCTGAGGTTGCAACGATGTTGGTGAGTGATCAGATCGGTGAAAAGGGGCGTGTCCAGAAGGATGCCTCATCAAATCGACGGGCCAAAGTCGCGGCGGTAGCCGCCGCGACAACCGTTGGGCTGTTTGGGCTCTATCGCTCAGTAGGTTCGTCGGGACGCGCTACGGACAGCATGGAGAGTAATGTTCGGCCCAAACCACCAACGGCTGATTATGATCCGAATGCCGACCGCTGGTATGGAATGGCCAAAGTGAATCCAAATACGATGAACGCTGACTGGGAGGCTATGCACGCGGGAGCCACTCCGGCAGCTGAAGCCGCCGCCCACGTCGGTGAAGGCGCTCTCGACACCGCCTACAATTCGGCTTCGGAAGGCATGAATCTTGCCCAATTACGTCAACTCAATCAGATCATTGGTACTGGAGCGCGAACTATTGGCAATGATCGCGTGGCCGAGCTGATGCCAGGAATCGCCCGCCAGGTCGTCAACGGACGCTCAACGGATCAGATCTTAAGTCTATATGGCATACCGCCAACGGCAGCCTAATAATAAGGAGTAATTATGGATACCACTCAACCTCAAACCCAAGCTGATATTTTCACACGTCTAGGCATGGCTTCGGCCAGCGATGAACAGAAGCAAAAGCTGGCTGAACAACTCGCCGAGCTCACGATGGTGCGCGTTATGGAGAAAGTCACGAGTACCATCCCCGAAGAGACGATGGACGAAATTGAGGCCCTGATTGATAAGGGAGCCGATGATCAGGTAGAGGATCGACTGCGTCAGGCGATTCCTGGCTATGATGAACTAGTCCAAACGACCGCCAGTGAAGTGGCCGATCAGATCGTAGCTGACCAGCAAGCGGTGCTGGCTAAAGTGCGCTCTCAGACGACCTCGGCCTAGTCAGTAACCAGTAAGTTAGATTGACTTTACCCTGAAAAAATGGTAAAGTTTTTCTGTTTTTCCTGCACCTTCCAACCTTAGGAGGCCCATATGGGCAGTACTCATTCAGCCAAGAAAGGCATCACTGATCCCGCCGATCTCACAGCCGCGCTGGCGGCCGCGCAGGTGAGCAGCAATGGCGCCAGCCCACCGGTCACCGCCAACCAGACTGCCTCAAGCTTGTCTGGAGGAGACGAGCCGGCCGTCATGGCTACCGAAGCAGTCGCTCCCCGGAAGCGGGTTGGCGATGTCATTGATGCCTTGCATGTTGCCGGCATTCTGCCGCCGGATGATGACGGCATTGGTTTTATCCAGTCGATCTACCGCACGTTGAATCTGATCAAGTTGGACCAACCACTGCCCAAGATCAACCGCGGTACCTTGGTTCGGCCAGCCATCATCACTCACGTCGATCTGCTACTGGCACAGGGCCACGCTTCGGCCACAACGCCAGTCGCGACGGCTGCATCTTCAGCTCAGACTCCGCGGATCAAGCAGCACGCTCAGTTTGCGGAGTTGACACCAGAGCTGCAGCAGCTGGTGCTGCTGGCTGATGAGGCGCGTGGCCGCCATCAGATGGTGGTCGCCCTGCAAGGTAAGCCTGGAGATGACAATGATGAGCTCTATCATCAGGAGTCTGCCGACGCGTTTCAGGCGGTTTCTGATCAGATGCGAGCAATTGCGAGCATGATCCCCGGTATCACGCCGCGCTACTTGGCTAGCTGGTTGCGACGAGTCGGTGTGTATTTCGAAGCAGTTATCAAGTCTGACGAGGACTTGGTGACAGCCGTGAGCACGCTGCGCTGGCCGAAGGCACGACCTGAAGCAACAGCGGTACCGGTATCGACGCCCCCATCTGCGTCAGCTCCGGCTGAGGTGGAACCTGCAGTTGCTGAACCAAGCGACCGAGCCTTCGTGGTGACGTCGACTGGTGGGGTCACCGAGCCTGCGCGTCATCGAGTGACGAGCGGGGCGAGGCGAGTAGCAGCCAGTCAGCCGACAGTCGAGACGCAAGCGGTGAGCCAGGAATCAGCTGATTCCGAGCAAGAGTTGGTTGAGCCGACTGCCAGTGAATTCACCGACCAGCAGCTCATTGAGCTGGTGGGCGGCGATGAGGTCGATCAACTCTTCGACGCGATCTACCAACGCTATGGCTGGGACTCTCCTGACATGGACGCAGTCGAGGCCGAAGTACGGTCTCTGTTGATTGCTCGAGCCCGCGAACTGAGTGTGTCGCCGGCGTAAGCGATCGGGGTGGTTTGGATCTATTTCCAAGCCACCCTTATTCATTGGTGCGCATGTATGGCATAAGTTTATTGACAAGCTATAAAAGTATTGCAAAATATACATTTTTATGCTATAGTGCGCGCAGTACCTTCATTCCTCAACAGAAAGGGGATCGGCATGGCCGACCTCACGCAACGCAACAACGCCGCTCGCCACCGTGAGCACGATCGCAAGCATCGGCTGCTCAACGAGCAGTACGAGCTGGTCACTGGTCAGGTCACCGACCTCCAGGGACGGATCACACGGCTCGAGCAGGCTGGCGCCTCCGATGAGACGCTGGCCGGCATGCGTCAGGAGCTCGAGCGCTTGCTCGGGATCCAGACCAGCTTCGGCAATCAGCTGACCGAGTTCTCGACCCAGTTGGCTTCGGTCGACGGTCGCGTCTCGTCACTCGAGCGCTGGAAGCCGCATGTCAACGAGCGGCTCGAAGCCGTCGAGGTGAGCAGCAATGCCCACGCCACGGCGATCGCTCGGCTGAGTGACGCCAATGGCTGGGTGCCCATCGCTGCCGCCGCGGTGGCTGGTCTCATCACCTACGTGGTGATCGAGGTCTTCCACGACACCGCCACCCACATCCAGTGGGCTTGGGTGTTGGTCATGGCCGCGGTGGCTGGCATCGTTGCCAGCTTCTTGGCCGGTTCGGCGACCAGCCGGGCCTCGGCCTCCAGCCAGGCTTCGGCCACCGTCGGCACTGCGCCGGCTCCGGCCGACCAGGCTCCGGCTGAGCCGCCCACGGCGACCGTTCCGGTTGCCGATGCTCAGCCGCCTGCGCCACCCATGCCGGCACCAGTTCCTGCTCGCAGGAACGTCAGTGCCAGTGCGGCCGCTCAGGTCAACGGCTGATCATCCCTCGTGTTTGGGGGTCTTCGGACCCCCAAACACATCATTCTAGCTTTTGGTATTATTCTGATGACGATTCTTCGCCGTCAGAACCCGTACCTGAACACCGCCGCAATCCCGCGGCCCGTCCATGAAAGGGGGCCGCCATGCGCGCGCCCAACTCTCCGCAGCAGAAGTTCTTCTTCTCGCTGCTCGGGGCGGCAGCTCTGCTGCTGATCACCCCAACCCTCTACCATCGTCTGGTGGATGACGACCCGGCTTCGGCCAGTCCCACCACCACGACGACTGCCGCCCCGGCTCCGGCCGGAACCTGCGGCAGCTCTCCCTGGTTCTACGCCCGGGACACGGAAGGTAACCAGTTCGGTCCCGCCGCTCCGGAAGAGGTGAATGCCGCCCAGGCGGAGTTCACCAAGCGCCGTTGCGTCGATCCGGCCTTGCTGGTCGCCGACTCGGAGTATCTCTTCAACGAGTTCTCCGATCCGACTGCCCGCGTCGCCAAGACGCAGGACTTCATCGCCAATCCCGACCACTGGGCCCTCAGTGAGCTGCGCTTCCAGCAGAAGCTCGGGACGGCCACGAAGGTCGAGGTGGCGACGATGTCTGGCGGGTACCAGACCATGGACATGGTGGATCGGGATCGTTCGATCCCGGAGATCTACCAGATCCCGGTCGAAGCCGCACCCTTCCGGGTGCTGCGGTACACCTTCCCCGATGGATCGGTGAAGAACTTCAAGCTCAATTGTGGCTTCCAGCCCGTTGAGCAGTCCTTCCCGCCCAGCGTGCCCGGCAAGGGAGCTCCTCCGGCGCCCAACCAGCCGGCTGGACCGGTCACACCGTCCCGGCCCGGTGGCCACAGGCCGCCGACGCCGCCGGTGGGACCCACGGTTCCGCCCACTCCTGGCAAGTGCGCCAATCAGCAGGGTCAGTACTGTGGTACTCCCGACTCCGGACCGGAATTCGATCCGGTTCAGTCGAACCCGCAGTCGCCCACGCCGGGCTATGTCCCGGGGAATGCCGAGACGGTGATCAATCAGCAGCAGAACGATGCTGCGATCACTGCTGGAGGTGGCGATCCCTATCGCCCAACCCAGTACGGCACCCCCGGTACCGGCACTGGCTCCGGAGTGACGACCCCCTCGGGTCAGACCTCCGGTCCGACCGGCAACACCACTGGTGGGACGGTCGGGGCTTCCAACCCCGACAACAACACCAATACGGCTGGCCAGACCAGCTCGGGTACGGTGGCACCGCCTCCGTAACCCATGCCTGATCGCTCTCGCGGTGTTCAGGTCAACAGCCCTCGGGGCGCTTCGGCGCTCCGAGGGCAACCTCATTTACTGACCAAAATAAAACCATAAGCAATACCATTGACAAACCACAACAAATCTGATACAATACAGCAGTCATTCACACCAGGTGTGGAGTCGCTACTTAACAGCTCAAATAGTCTTCCCAACAGAAGCAAGCAATTCTTGACGAAAGCTTAAAACTATCCAATAACCATAAGTATTATTCCTCACCAAGTGAGAGAAGGAGCAAGCTATGAAGTTTGTCGCCAAACTCCGCACACTTGCCGCTGCTGCAGCCCTGGTACTCGTACCAGCCGCCGCCGCCGCTACTGGCCAAGTTGCGATCGAAGCCCGCACCGCAGTTGCTAACCAAACTGCCGGCGATACGGTCTATCAAAAAGCCGTAAATGCCAAAACCGACGAAGTCGTAAAAGTCCAAGTCTGGTATCACAACAAAGAAGAGGCTAACTCGAATAAAGTAGCCAATAACCTCAAAGTCAAAATTGACCTGCCAACTACTACTGGCAAAAGCCAGGTAGTGAAGGGTACGGTCAGCGCCGATAACAGTAATACTGTTGTCGACACCGCTAACGTCAACCTTGCCCTCGACCAGAGCCGACTCGAGTATATCCCAGGCTCAGCTCAGTGGCGCCACAACACTGGTACCAATGAAGCTCCAAACTGGGTAACCGAGAAGATCAGCGACCAAGTCGTTGGTACGGGTATTACTCTTGGTAACGAGAAGCCTTGCTTTAACTTTGAAGCTAACGTAACCGTTCTAGCCCGTGTCAAAACTCCTGCAGTTTCGATCACGAAGCAGGTTCGGGTGCTTGGCGAAAAAGACTGGAAGACTGAAAACACCGCCAAAGCCGGTGACACGCTCGAGTACTTGATCTCGTTCAAAAACGAAGGTAACACTACGCTGAACAACGTTATCATTGCTGATAACATGCCAGCTAACGTCACCTACGTACCAGGTACTACCATGATAAAAAATGGTGCGAACCCAAATGGTACTAAGATTAACTCGGACAATATCACCAAAGGTGGCGTGAATGTAGGTAACTACACACCAGGTGCCAACGGTTACGTATGGTTCCAGGCTAAGATTGACTCAAATCTCAAGCCAGGTAACTACACTTTCAAAAACGTTGGTATCGTGAAGCCTGAAGGTATGGGCGAGTACTTTAACGCCGCTCAGACTAAGGTTAGCGTGGCCGGTCCTACAACCGTCCCACCAACCACCCCTGTGACTCCAACTACCCCAACCACTCCAACCGCTCCAACTACCCCTGCCCTTCCGCAGACTGGTGTTGAAGCTGGTGCAGCTGGCCTCATGGGTACAGGTGCCCTGACCTACGCTGGTTACTTCTACCGGAAGAGCCGCAAGGGTCTGACCGAAGCTCTCAAAAACGTTGTTAAGTAACGTTTGAGCGATCACCACAAACTCCCCAAGGGATTTCCCAAGGGGAGTTTTGGTATCTGGAAAGAGATCTTGCAGGTATAATGAGAAACGTATGAAGCCGACGATTGATACATTATCGCGTTTACTCGCCGAAGTCCGCGAGGCCAAAGCCCAGCTCCAGCTCGATGACGAGCGGGGGCGGCTTCAAGTGCTCGAAGACCAGATTGCAGCTCCAGATTTCTGGAATGATGCGGAAACCGCGCAGAAAATCAGCCAGGACGCCGCTCAGCTCCGCAATTATCTAGCTGATTGGGATAAGCTTGAGGACGAGCTGACAACAAATCTAGAGCTAGCGGAGATGTCGGACGAGTCGCAGGCTGATGAATTTACTGAACTCACGACCGATCTGTATTCCCGAGTGGCCGCCGCTATGATCACCGTGAAGCTCTCGGGTGCACATGATAAGCTGCCGGCGATTATGCAGCTGTCAGCGGGAGTTGGCGGTACGGATGCCCAGGATTGGGCCGAGATGCTGCTGGCGATGTACACTCGGGCGGCCGAGAAGCTTAGCCTCAAAGCCGAACTCGTTGATATCTCGCGCGGTGAAGAAGCCGGTATAAAGTCGGCCACCCTTGAGTTCACTGGGCCTTTTGCTTTTGGCAAGCTCAAGAGTGAAAAGGGTGTGCATCGGTT
>WBZP01001940.1_pt1 | contig 16034 bp, 16 predicted proteins | sample 5204301 | NCBI WGS metagenome assembly WBZP01 (sample SAMN12412401, study PRJNA552823) | activated sludge metagenome | isolation source: activated sludge from nitrification reactor of wastewater treatment plant... | place: USA: Pennsylvania | collected 2017
GTTATCCCGCGCCCGAAACCGCCGCGTCGACCCCGGAGTAGCTGAAGCAGTCCTTGTCATCGCATTCCTCGCCGCCCCAGGCATCATCTCGGGCGGCCTTTTCTTTTATTGAAAATTTGCTAGAGTGGGGGACACGCTTTGGTGTTGTATTCCTCTACTTCCTATCGGTTACCAGCTACAAGCTATTGGCTACAACCTCACACCTGGATTTTTATGCGCTGTCCGTTTTGCAATCATCCCGAATCCAAAGTGACCGACTCGCGCGAGACGCTCGAGGGCCGGGTCATCCGTCGGCGTCGCGAGTGCCTGTCGTGCCAGGCACGGTTTTCAACCTATGAACAAGCCGAGCTCTTCCGGGTTTCGGTATTGAAGAAAGACGGGACACATCAGCCCTATGAGCGAAAGAAGATCGAAGCAGGACTCAAGAAAGCTTTTGAGAAACGACCGTTTGCCGAGGACCGACTAGAGAAATTGCTCGGTGCGATCGAGTATACCATCGCGGAGAAAGCGAAGAAGAATCAGATCGCGAGTCGTGATATCGGCACGATCGTGCTCGACAAGTTGAAGGATGTCGACGAGGTGGCATACATCCGCTTTGCCAGTGTGTATCAGTCGTTTGGGAGTGCACGAGGATTCCGGCGGGTTCTGGAAAAATTCGAACAATAATTCAAGGACGATTTTGAACGGTCGAGCCGAAGTGGGGCGCGTCGATACGGATATGTCGCGATGGTTGATGAGTGGAGTATTTGGACTCATGGTTGGCATGGCACTGTCGGCTTGGACTGGAACACAGGCTACGGTGTTTGGTTTACTCGTAGCAGTTACTCTGATCATCGTCGGTAGTCTCTTTCCACATCGGCAGAATATCATGCTGGGAGGGGTGGGTATCATGGCATTGTGGCTGGGGATAGTATGGTACGCTCACGCGTTTGAGCGCTGGCATACATTGCCAGAGACCGTGGAATATACGGGTCTGGTGGAGATCATCGAACGCGGCGAAGTGAAAGTGTTTTATCGTCCGCTGACGCTTCGACCGATCAGCGAGACATGGTCGGGTGGAGATATTCTCTATCGGGCACCGATCGATATGGCCAGCCAGCCAGGCGAACACCTAGATTTCCAGTGTGCTTTGTCGCGGCCCAAGAATTTCGAACCCGGATTTGATTACCGGCTCCTTCTCGCGACCCGCGGCACGGGCTATGTCTGCGAACGAGGAGGGGAGGCCACGGCACTTCTGGATGCAGGTTCGCGTTTTCGGACGGCACTCTCTCGAGCTCAGTCCGAATTTCGGACGCGGATTACAGCACTTATTCCCGAACCAGAAGCCGGGCTCCTTATGGGGCTCCTCATCGGTGGGGATGATACTCTCGCCCCCGAGACCAAGGCGGCATTTGGGCGTGCCGGACTATCACATATCGTCGCAGTGTCTGGGTACAACATGAGTGTCGTTGCTCAAGGGTTGGTTATCCTCGCGCTCGTCTTTGGACTTTGGCGACGCTTTGCTGTCGGGTTGGCGGTCATCGGGTTAGCCGGATTCCTTCTCTTCATCGATGGCTCAGCGGCGTCTTTACGAGCTGCCATTATGGCTTGGCTTGCGTTTGGTGCTTACTTTGTCGGTCGGCCGGCAGCGTCGTGGAATGGATTACTCATTGCTGGCGCATCGATGCTCATCTTCAACCCACTTCTGATCCGCTTTGATGTCGGCTTCCAGTTGTCCTTTCTGGCAACCCTGGCACTCCTCGTTTTTACCCGCTCATTTGAGACGTTTGGGTGTTTCCGTCATTGGTACGGCAAAATCGCGGCTATGTTTCTCACGACCGTTATCATTGAACTCTTCACTTTGCCTGTGATCGGCTCGACATTCGGCGTGGTCTCACTTATCGCACCAATTGCGAATGTCATTGTCCTCCCTCTCGTGCCGTTCGCTATGTTTGTTGGTATTGGGATGATCATGGTGTCGGTTTTCTGGCCGGGTCTCGGCTTTCTCCTCGTCCCGCTCGTGTGGTTGCCGCTTACGGCGATCGTTCGGACGGCTGAGGGACTGGCGAACATCCCGTGGTCGAGCCTGGATCTGTCGCGTGTAGGACTCGACATCGGAGCCACCTTTGCGCTACTCTGGTATGCCGGTTTAGGGATCGGGGTGTATCAACTCGAGAAGCGACGAAAACGTTATGTATTGGGGATGGATCACTAAATCAGTTCTTGCCGGATTTCTCGCGGTGCTCGTTTGTATATTCGGGCTGTGGCTGTACGGCATCCATACGACTGTGAATGAGACACGCATCGTCTTTCTCGCGGTGGGACAAGGCGATGCGATCCTCATCAGCCAAGGGATGAATCAGATCGTCATTGATGGTGGTCGTGACGGACGACTTCTCCTCTCACGGCTCGGTCGCTATGTGCCGTTTTATGACCGAACCATTGAGGTGCTTATCCCAACACATCCGGATGCAGATCATATCGGCGGTCTTTCAGCTTTGCTCGAACGGTATCAGGTCAAGACTACGCTTGATACTGGTGCTCGGACAGATACGAAATCAGCCTTTCTCTTCTATCGCGACTTGGAACGTGAGGGGACATCATTCATTCCAGCGGTGCGCGGGACATCAATCACTCTCCCGCGTGGTGGGAAGTTCATGGTCCTCTATCCGAACACGCCGTTGCCCGAGGATGTGCCTGAAACGAATGAGGGGAGCATTGTCGCACGCTTCGAGTATGGCGAGTCGAGTTTTCTCTTCACAGGCGACCTTCCAGACGAGGAGCGGTTTATCCCGGATCTCGGCCAGGCCGATGTACTCAAAGTCGCGCATCATGGCTCTCAGTATTCGACGAGTGATACCTTTCTCTCACTCATCCAGCCAGAGGAAGCTGTTGTCTCCGTCGGTAAGAATACCTATGGACATCCTTCTCCGGCGGTCTTGGAACGACTCTCGGCGCGAGGTGTCGCTCTCTCGCGCACCGATTTGGAAGGTGACATCGTGTATCGTTGTCGAGAACGTGACTGCCGGCGGGTAGAGTAAATTCACGCGAGAGAGCAGTTGGCTTGCATGGTGAGAGTAGTATGTAAACCGGACTGGCTTGCGGAAAACAGCCTTTCGTGTTAGAGTCCCTGCGTAATCGTTTTCCTCTAAGAATAGAGAAGGTCTATGGTTGATGCACATCCGAAGAAAGAACGCACCCTCGTTATCCTGAAACCAGACGCGATTCAACGTTCTCTGATTGGAGAGGTTATTCGCCGGATCGAACGGACCGGTTTGAAGCTCGTTGCAGTGAAGTTCATGGTCGCCAAGGAGGAGCAGTGCTGGGAGCACTACCAGAAGAACGACGAATGGTACTTGAAGAAAGGGCAGCGCGTGATCGAAGATCGCAAAGCACATGGCCTACCAATTGAGAAGGAGGCAATGGAATACGGCAAAGACATCATCCGCACCATCGTCGAATATATGACATCGGGTCCGGTGCTCGGTCTCGTAGTAGAGGGTCTGGGTGCGGTCACGATCACGACCAAGCTCGTAGGAAGCACCGAGCCGAGTACCTCGGACGTCGGGACAATTCGAGGGGATTTCACGATTGATACCTATAGCCTGTCTGCGATCGACAATCGTGCGGTCCGGAATCTCATTCATTGTTCCGACAGTCCCAGGGAAGCAGAACGCGAGATTGCTATCTGGTTCAAGCCTGAGGAACTGGTCAAGTATCGTCTCGTCCAAGAGCAAATCCTCTATGATGTGAACCTCGACGGTATTTTGGAGTAAGTTTGCAGAATGGCAAAAGGGAAGCTCCCCGACAGGGAGCTTTTTCATCTCCTTGCAAAAATATTCAAAGGGTATAGGATAGCATATATTTCTCGGGTGGGTATCGAGGAATAGGGGGCGGACGTACTCACGAGAGATGCGCCTGCCAGAGTACTTTTTGCGAAGGCAATGACCTTCACTCTTGGAGGAATGTGTGATGACGGACCAGAAAGGAGGCGAGCTGGTCAGCTTGGCCCCCCAACAACAAGGCAGTAGTAGCAATATCGACCGACCGACGGAAGAGGGCATCCAGGCACACCTGGCCCTCATCCAGGAGCGTCTCGGGATCGGTGATGTCAACGTCACGAACCCTAATCTGTTGACTCGACCATCTTCGCACCTAGCGACACAGGATGCTTCGTTCGGTCCGAGCAAGCAGGAGTAGAGTCGCGAACCAGCGACGACTTGCTACGATGTAGCGAAGGAAGGGTCTTCACAAGGGACCCTTTTCATTTTGTTGTGGGTTTGGTATCCTCAGTCTGTTTCAAGCAATTGTTCTCGAGGTCAGTATCTCGGGCTGTAGCCTGCCTCCGAACCTGTGACTTCGGCGGGTCAATACATCGGAGCGTAGTATAGTGGTAGTACGCAAGGCTGGGGGTCTTGTAGTCCGGGTTCGATTCCCGGCGCTCCGACTGAAAGCAGGTGAGGTTTGAGATGCGAGGATTGGGGATTGGACGGTGTGTATGAGGTGATAGACATCTCGGGGTTATGTGTCAGTCCCGGGAAATGGAATGTGCGTGATTGATTGTGGTACAATAAAGCCATAAGATTTATGTTCTTGCCGTTATGGAACGTCCATACCTATCGGTTCTGATTCCTGCATATAAAGAAGGGGAGCGTATCGGCCATAATCTGTTGGAGATTGACCGCTATCTGAAAGGGAAATCGTTTACGTATGAGATCCTTGTCGTTGTCGACGGTTCGCCTGATGATACGGCCGAGATTGCTGGGAATTATGCGCTTACGATACCGCACCTCCGTGTCATCAATAATCTCGAGAATCACGGCAAGGGTTACGTCGTGCGCCAGGCATTGCTTGAAGGTGCAGGAGAATACCGAGCTTTTCTCGATGCAGACGGATCGACTTCTATCACACATCTTGATGCTTGTCTGCCGTTCTTCCAAGAGGGGTATGATGTTGTCATCGGATCGCGCAAGATCGAAGGATCCTTTATTCAAGTCCATCAGCCGCGTCACCGCGAAATCATGGGCGAAGGAGGGAATTGGCTTATCCGAATAGTCCTCGGTCTTTGGCGGTATCCGGACACACAGTGCGGCTTCAAGGTGCTCTCGGCGGAGGCGGCGGAGGCGGTCGCAAGTCGGATGGTCGTAGACCGCTTTGGTTTCGATTTCGAATTGATTGTTCTTGCCGAGAAACTGGGATTCAAAGTCAAGCAGGTCCCGGTTCGTTGGATGAATGAAGAGGGATCGACAGTCAGTTTGACGGGTCCGAATGGTTTCATTCAGGTTTTGATCGATCTCTTCAAGACGAAGTGGCGGCTTTTGACAGGCCGGTACCGGATTGGAGAGTTCAAACGTTCAGCTTGAATTCTGAGGAGAGAAGAACAAGCACAAACAACAGCATGGCTGCCGAAACAGATACACAAAAACCAAAGAAGGAACGCTCCGCTTCAGAACTTCGTCAAGATATCGTGACGGGGGATTGGGTGATCATCGCGACTGGACGAGGGAAACGACCGGATGATTTCGTAGTGTCTGAGCGCGCGGTCGGTGCGGCGAGTCCAGATATCTTTGAGGATCCGAAGGCGAGCGGCCAAGAGGAGGACACTCTTGTCTATATGCGACCAGACGGAGACTGGAGTTTGCGCGTATTTCCCAACAAATATCCTGCTGTTTCTCGATCAAATGGTCGCCCCAAGTCATTGGCGGACGGTCCATACTTCGGTATGTCGGCCGTTGGGTACCATGAAGTGATCGTTACGCGTGATGCCAAGCGTTCCATTGCGTTGCTCGAGACCTGGCAGGTGGCAGAATTACTCGATGCGTATCAGGACCGCTATCTCTCACTCATGAACAAGGCGAGTGTCAATTACATTCAGATCTTTCATAATCACGGTCAGGCAGCGGGTGCATCTGTCGCACATCCACATTCGCAGCTCATGGCTGTCCCAGTCGTGGCACCATATGTCGAATCAATTCTCTCCGGTGCCGAGCGTTTCTACAAGAGTCATCGCCAGCGTGTCTATGGGGTAATGGTTGACTATGAGCAGGAGAAGAAGAAGCGGCTTGTCTTCGAGAATGATGATTTTGTCGTTTTTGCTCCATATGCCTCACGGGTTGCCTTTGAATTATGGGTTGTGGGGAAGCGACCAAACCCGTACTTCGAACGGATTACTGACGAAGAAAAGTTTTCTTGTGGTGAAGCTCTTCAAAAAGCCCTCCAGTCGATGTATCACGGGCTCGGCGATCCGGCGTACAACTTTTATCTCTACACCGCACCGTGCGACGGCAAAGATTACCCACATTTCCAATGGCATATCGAGATCGCACCGCACACCGCGACGTGGGCGGGCTTTGAACTCTCAACAGGGATAGAGATCTCGACGATCGAACCAGAAAAAGCAGCTGCTTTCCTCCGGCAGCAACTGGAGCGTACCTAGCATATGCCGCCCTTTTATGTGATTGGAAACCTGAAGATGCATCTCCTCAATCGTGATGAGGTGAATGAGTATCTGTCACAGCTTCGGCGGGAGTCAGCGAGCAAGGCTTTCATGCATGCCCGAGGAGTGATCGCTCCGCCTGCTATTCATCTTCATGCGTTCAATCATCTCCCGCCCGGGTTCACGCTTGGTGCTCAGAATATGGCATGGGAAACGAAAGGTGCCTTCACTGGTGAAATTTCTCCGGTGATGTTGCGCGATGCCGGTGTCGGATATGTTATTCTCGGCCACAGCGAGCGTCGTGCTTCGGCAGGTGAGACAGATGCACTCGTCGCTTGTAAGGCCCGACTCGCTCTGAAGGAGGGTATCATCCCAATCGTTTGTCTCGGCGAGACAAGGGAGGAACGTCAGCGAGATCAGACCCTGGCTGTTATCGAGCAGACGGTGCGGACAGTATTCGACGGCCTGTCACCACTGCTCGCCGAACGCGTGATCATCGCGTATGAGCCGCGCTGGGCGATCGGTACCGGAGAGACACCGACGACAACGGATATCCTCCAGGTGAAAGTATACCTCCGCAAGCTCCTCTCCGCGTTCTACGATCCCAGTCTCGCAGAACGTATTGCCGTCATCTATGGAGGATCAGTCAAGGCAACCGCTCTTGCATCGGTCTCGTGGGAAGCTGAGATGTCCGGTGTTCTCGTTGGCGGAGAAAGTTTGTATCCACGTGAATTGGTGAAAATGATGCTTGCCGCGGAGCAGCATTTCAGTGAAAACTAAAGATCTCTTTATGCTCATATCAGCCAAGAAAATCTTGAAAGAAGCGCAATCGCAAGGGTATGCGGTTGGTGCGTTCAATACGGTCAATCTCGAGACAACCTGGGCGATCCTAGAGGCGGCTGCTGAGCGACGTTCACCAGTCATCATTCAGATGACAGAGAAGACGTTCCAATATGGTGGCGGCCATGTCATGTATCACTTGGTAAAAAATATTGCTGACTTTTATTTTCCGGATGTCCCGTTTGCGATTCATCTCGATCATGGTCGGAATATGGCCGTTGTTCGGGAGGCACTCGCAATCGGCTTCAAGTCCGTGATGATGGATGCGTCAACGTTGCCATTTGAAGAGAATATGGAGTCGACTGCAACGATCGTTCGTGAAGCACATGCGAAGGGAGCGGCCGTCCAGGGTGAGCTCGGCAATGTTCCGTACAAAGGCGAGGTAGCGGATATAGAGCATATGGATTGGGATAAATACATGACAAATCCGGCCCAGGCAGATGCCTATGTCCGGGCGACAGGCATCGATACGCTCGCCGTTGGCATCGGTAATGCCCATGGTTCATTTCCAGAGCGGCCAGAACCGGACTTCGATCGTCTTGCCGAGATCCACGAACGGATTCGACTCCCACTTGTTCTTCACGGTGCGTCGGATTGGGAAGGGGAGAAAGTCGCACGTGTCATCAGTCTCGGTGTAGCCTGCTTCAATGTCGAGACCGCAACCAAGACAGCCTTTATCAAAACCTTGCGCGAAACCTTGCCGACGAATGAAGCGGTGGATATTCGGAAGATTCTCATGCCGGCCCGGGAAGCATTTCGTGAGGCAGTGAAGAAGAAGATGGATCTCTTTGGTTCAACTGGTAAAGCCTAGATCTCCAATTATCATTCGTTCTGATCCTTCGAATGAGATGTACGGATGATAGGTGGTGAGAGTGGGATGTATTGAGGCGAGTAAGCGAGAGCGAGCCGGTTCTGTTACTGGGGGATATATGTGTCAGTTGAAGGGTGAGGTGGGATATATAGAGTGACTAAATAGTTTAATCTTACTCTTATGGAAAAGAAGCGGATTGCGATCAATGGTTTCGGGCGGATTGGGCGGGCGGCCTTCAAGATCGCGCTGGAGAAGCCTGAATTGGAGGTTGTGGCGATCAATGATTTGACCGACTCCGGTATCCTCGCTCATCTCCTCGCTCACGATACGGCCTATGGTCAGTATGCGAAGAGTGTGGTCGCTGGCGACAAGAAGCTCATCGTCGATGGTCAGGAGTACCCGGTGTATGCTGAACCGGATCCGCTGAAATTACCCTGGAAGGATTTGACGGTGGACGTCGTCCTCGAATGTACGGGTCGATTCACAGACAAAGATGCATCGGCCCAACACATCACGGCGGGGGCGAAACGGGTGGTGCTTTCAGCCCCGTCGAAGGGCGATGATGGATCAGTACCGACATTCCTCTTGGGCGTGAATGCGGATCAGTATGCCGGTGAGACGGTCATCTCCAATGCATCATGTACGACGAATTCACTCGCCCCGATCGCCAAAGTGATTCATGAACGTTTCGGTATCGAGAAGGCACTCATGAGCACGATCCATTCCTATACTGCGGATCAGACTCTGCAAGATGGTCCACACAAGGACTTTCGCCGTGCCCGAGCAGCAGCCCACAATATCGTCCCGACGACGACGGGTGCGGCGATCGCCGTTACGCAAGTCATCCCAGAGCTCAAAGATCGTTTTGATGGTCTCTCATTTCGGGTCCCGACGATCGTGGTTTCACTCACCGACTTTACATTTCTCTTGAAACAGAAGACCACGATCGAGGAGATCAATACCGTTTTAACCGAAGCGAGTCGAAATCCGCGCTTTGCACATGTACTCGATGTCACGACCGAACCACTCGTTTCATCTGACTTTATTGGTAATCCGCATTCTGCGATCGTGGATTTGTCACTCACCACCGTGGTCGATGGCGATCTCGTGAAAGTCGTCGCGTGGTATGATAACGAGTGGGGCTACTCGAACCGTCTCGTGGAGATAGCGTGTCTAGCGAAGTAAAAATAAAATCAGCAGGACGATATGTATGACGTCCTCATCAAGAACGGGACTCTGATTGATGGCTCTGGGGAGCCGATGTTTCGAGGTGACTTGGCTATTCAGGAAGACCGGATCGTCGCGATCGGCAATGTGAACGGCGCAGCAGAACGCGTCATCGATGCGACGGGCAAGTATGTCACTCCGGGTTTCATTGATGTCAATAACCATTCGGACACCTATTGGCAACTTCTTGCGTTTCCAGAGTTGGGAAGCCTCTTGTATCAAGGGGTAACTACGATCGTCGGAGGCAATTCCGGATCATCGCTCGCTCCACTGACACGTGCCGATATCATCCGTTCAATCCAGAAGTGGACAGATGTCAGTCGGGTCAATTTCAATTGGCTCACGCTTGAAGAGTTCTTGGCGGCTGTAGAGAAGCGTCGGCCAGCAGTGAACTTCGCGACCCTCGTCGGCCACGGGACATTGCGACGCGGAGTGATGAAGGATGAAACCCGTCCCATTCACGACACCGAGGTAGAGGTCATGGAGCGACTCTTGAAGCAGGCACTGCGCGAGGGTGCGATCGGCTTTTCGACGGGGCTCCTCTATACTCATGCGCGCGGGGCACATATGAATGAGATCCTCCGTCTCGTTGAACTGCTCCGCGGAGACAAAGGGGTTTATGCAACCTATGTTCGGGACGAAGGGAAGGGCCTCGTTGCAGCGGTCGAAGAAGCGGTGACGGTCGCTCGGAAGTCGAAAGTGCCCCTTCATATCTCCCATCTCAAGGCAGTGGGCCGAGAGAATTGGCCACTCATGGATGAAGCGTTTAGTCTTATCGAGACGGCGGCTCTTGATCAGCTCGATATCAGTTTCGATGTCTACCCCTACACAGCCACCGGATCGGTGCTCTATACATTCCTCCCGACCTGGATCACGGAAAACGGCGCGCAGTTGATGCTGGCTCGTCTTCGCGATGGAACCGTCCGGGATGCGGTGGTGACTGAGATGAAACAGAGCGGGATTGATTATTCATCGATGATCCTCGCTGTGACGAATATCGGCAAGATGCTGACTCATCGTAAAGTGTCCGATATCGCGAACCTACACGGTAAGCCACCGGAGGAGGTCATCATCGACGTACTCCTCGCGAGTGAGGGTCGGGCGATCGTCTCGCTGGAAACGCTCTCTGAGAAAAATGTCCAGAAAGCGATCCGTCATCCGTTTTCTATCATCAGCTCAAATGGCTCAGGGTATAATCTGGAGCATGCTGAAACAGGTGAGCATGTCCATCCACGGAACTTTGGGACATTCCCTCGGGTCTTTGCTGAGTACGTCCGGCGACAGCAATCGCTCTCGTGGGAGGAGGCGGTTCACAAGATGACGGGTAAACCGGCCAAGAAATTCAAATTGACTGGCCGTGGGCTCCTCACTGTGGGTGCGATGGCCGATATCGTCGTCTTTGATCCACAGACTATCGCTGATCAGGCAACGATGGAAGATCCCTACCGGTATGCGACAGGTGTCGAGGTACTGCTCGTGAATGGGATTTTGACAATCGAGAACGGAGTGTATAATGGCAAACGGCCGGGTCATGTTTATCGGAAACCGCATTCTTGGCTGCCTTGGTAGTCGATGTTGATATTGTTCACGGCCGGACTTTTCCACTCATGTTGAGAGCGTGCACAGAGTGAATCCGCCGGCACTATCCTTGTATGTTGAAATACGACTGGTTTAGAGGGAAACGCATCACGGTTTTTGGTATTGGCCTCAATCGGGGTGCTTTGGGGACGATCAAATTCCTCATTGAGGCTGGGGTCCGCGAGGTTATCGCGACTGATATCAAAACGAAAGCAGATCTTGAGCCGACACTCCAAGCACTCGCGAAGTACAAGAATATCACCTATGTCCTGGGGCAGCATCGGCCCGAGGATTTCACGCACGCTGACATGGTGGTGAAGAACCCAGTGATTCCTTGGACGAATGAGTACATCAAACTCGCATTGACTCATCATGTGCCAGTCGAGATGGACGCGAGTCTCTTTGTCCAACTGACCAAGCGGCCGATGATTGGCGTCACTGGGACCAAAGGAAAGACGACGACGACATCACTCATCGCGCATATCTTGGAACAGTCGGGAAAGGATATCGTCCGAGCCGGTATCAGCCAGATTGGTTTTCTCGATGCTTTGGCACGTGTGACGAGTCAGTCGACGATTGTTGCAGAACTTTCTTCTTGGCGACTCTCCTCGTTTACGGCCCATGCCTTTTCGCCCTCGGTGGCCGTTGTGACCAATATCTACCCTGATCACTTAAACTATTACAAAAAAATGGCGGCCTATGTGGCTGACAAAGAAATCATCTTCCGTCACCAGAAACCGACTGACACACTCATCTTGAATTATGACAATGAGGGGACTCGAGGCTTTGCGGCTTCTGCCAAGGGTCAGGTGGTATGGTTTTCCGAACATGAGTTGACCGAAGGCCAAGGAGTCTTTTTGCGATCAGGTATGGTGTATGAGCGGACGGCTGTCGGTGAACAGATACTCTTTCCTTGGCCTGAGATGACGCTCCTTGGCGGGCATAACCGGAGCAATATCCTCGCAGCGATCGCTACCGCCCGGACACAACGTATCGTCCCGTCGGTTATCAGTGCCACACTGGTGACGTTCAAGGGTGTGCCGCACCGATTGGAGTTAGTCGCAGAGCACTCGGGGGTGCGTTTTTATAATGACTCGGCGGCGACTATGCCTGAGGCGGCCATCGCGGGCATCCGGGCGATTGACGCACCTGTAGTGCTCATTGCGGGCGGAGCTGACAAGGCCTGTGAATATGCCGAACTCGCCCGTGTGTTTGCGACCGAACCGAAGGCGGTCGTATTGCTGCAGGGGACAGCAACCGAGAAGCTTCTGCCACTTATGGAAAAAGCAGCCCAGACCGCTGGAAGGCCAGGAACCTCGTTCCCGGTCGTTACGAGTATGGAGGACGCTGTACGTATCGCCATGGATAAAGCTGAATCGGGAGATGTGGTGCTTCTTTCACCCGGTGTCGCGAGCTTCGGTCTCTTCCAGAATGAGTTTGATCGCGGGGATCAGTTTCGTGCCGAGGTGAAGCGGCTCCTCGCCACAGGATAGTTGACAGCGGCACGAGCGAAGGGTACGATACCCCTAGAGGGTATACAGACGAACAGACTATATGACTGCAAACGTGGTGGCAAAGAGGAAGCGTGGGAGCATGCAACCATCATCCGAGTCGGTTTTCGCACGCATCGCTCGGATCGAGGGGCAGCTGCGTGGTATCCGTCGTATGATCGAGGAGAAGAACGAATGTCTCGACATCATCGCTCAAATATCAGCGATCCGTGAAGCAGTCGCGATGCTCGGAGTTGAGCTGCTGAAAGATGATTTCGTGTGCAAGTGGGAGGGGAAAAAGAAAATCGACGAAGCCTATCTCAAGAATCTGTTCAAGATGCAGTAGTAAACTTCATGGGAAATGCAAATATCAAAATGAAAAATGATCGTGTGGCGAAACTGAAGTGCCCTAGAGCAGATCAGAAATTTTCCAGTTTGATTTTTCAACTTTAAATTTTTTGTATGTACGACTGTATTATCGTAGGTGGTGGGCCGGGTGGTGTCGCGGCGGGCGTATACGCGGCGCGCAAACAAATGAAGACGCTCTTTATCACGGAGAATTTTCTGAGCCAGTCGACAGTCTCGGCTTCGATCGAAAATTGGATCGGGACGGTGACGATACCCGGCTGGGAATTCGGTCAGGCACTCGAGAAGCACTTGCGTGCCCAGGAAGGACTCGAGATCAAAACCGGTGAACGGGCCACGGGTGTGGCTACGCTTTCCGACGGCGGTTACCGGATCACCACCAGTCAGGGTGACTATGAAACCAAGACCCTCATCATCGCAACAGGGGGGCGGCATCGGCATCTGGATGTTCCGGGTGAAGAGCAATTTATCGGCAAAGGAGTAGTCTTCTGCTCCACCTGTGATGCACCGTTCTTTCGTGCCAAGAAAGTCGCTGTCGTCGGGAGCGGCAATTCTGCCCTGGAAGCTGTCGAGGATCTCTTGCCCTATGCGAATGAGATCGTATTGGTGGCTCGAGGTAGCGAGCTGAAAGGCGACAAGGTAACACAAGAGAAAATTCTCGCCTCATCAAAAGTGAAAGTGATATTCAACGGTGAGACGACTGAAATACTCGGTGATACGCATGTCGAAGGGCTACGGTATCTCGACAAAGTATCGGGTGAGCCACATGACGTGCCGCTCGATGGCGTCTTCGTCGAGATCGGCATGGTTCCAAATACGGAGTTTGCCAAGGACATACTCGACCTGAATGAGCGCGGCGAAATCATCCTCGACACACGTACGGCATCGACCTCGAAACCCGGGATCTTTGCGACGGGCGACGCGACCGATGCTCCCTACAAGCAGAACAATATCTCAGCCGGCCTCGGCGTGACGGCAGCACTGGCGGCCTATGATTTCATCCGCAAAGGTGGTTAATCGCCACCATTCCTTCTTTCGACCCATCACTTAATCCGCGATCGCGTGTTATGTGATATGATTTGAGGCAACGGAAAAACGGAGCGTAAACGTAGGCTTTACAGGAGAGAAAAAATCTGCTATACTGAAGGGGTAAAAGAAGTAAGGAACGGGTGAAAGCCCGTTTTTTTATTCTTTTACACTGTTCTCGTGCCACAATACAATACAAAAACTAAAAGAAAAGCGTCAAAGCGCTTTCAATCCATTTGGAACAGGTGTCCCTGTCCCACGCGGCAGCCCTCCTATCGGCCTGCCGCCAACACCAATGATTCCGCTCTCGGCCTCGGCCGCTGGGCGGATTATCATTTCATCGCCCGTAGCGAGGCGTTTCGCGGCTTGAAGGGAGCTCACTTTCGAGCTATACTCGGGGCTATGGACATCTTTCGTATTCAGGGGAAAAAGCCATTGGCGGGGCGCATCCCGGTCTATGGCTTGAAGAACGCCGCGACCCCCATCATCGCCGCGACCTTGCTTTCGCATGAGCGTTCGGTACTCGAGAACATGCCGCGGATTGAAGATGTTTTTCGAATGCTGGAAATCGTCGAGAGTCTCGGAGCGACGGTCGAGTGGCAGAGGGAACGGACAGTGGTCATCACTCCGGGGGCGATTGATCCGATGCGGGCTGATCAGGACAAGGTCAAGCGGTTGCGTTCATCGATACTCCTCCTCGGTTCACTCTCGGCTCGTTTCGACCACTTCGAACTGCGTCAGCCAGGCGGGTGTGTCATCGGAGCGCGGCCGGTGGATACTCATGTTGATGCATTGGCCAAGCTCGGCGTTGCTATCACTCTGACCGAGAAGGGATATCAGATCGATGCGAGCACACGTCATCCGGGTACAGTCGTTTTGAAGGAGATGTCGGTTACCGCGACCGAAAACGTGATGATGCTCGCAGCCCTCATCCCGGGTCAAACGGTTATCAAGATTGCAGCGTGCGAGCCACACGTCGTCGACCTCGGGCACTTCTTGGAGAAGATGGGGGCTCGGATTACTGGTCTCGGGACACATACGATCACCATCATGGGGAAATCCGAACTCAGTGGTGCGACCCATGCGATCATGCCGGACCACAATGAGGCGGCGACTTTCCTCACACTCGGTGTGGCGACGAGGAGTGAGATTACTGTCGAACATGCTCGTGAGGGTGATCTCGACCTCGTCCTCGAGAAGTTGAAAGAGTTCGGTGCGCATTTTTCCATCTCATCGGATGCTATCACGGTACATCCGACTTCGATGCTCCGGGCCGTTGCAAAGATCGATCCGCGGCCGTATCCGGGTATCCCGACCGATATCCAGGCACCGCTGGCCGTCTTGGCGACCCAAGCTCAGGGCGAGACACTTATTTTTGATACGATGTTTGAAGGTCGATTCAACTATGTCGCCGAGCTTGAGAAAATGGGGGCCAAGCTGACGGTGCTCAATCCGCACCAGGTCCTCATTCACGGGCCTACTGCCCTCAAGGGGACGGTGATCAAGAGTTATGACCTGCGGGCCGGAGCCTCGCTCATCATCGCAGCACTCGTAGCGTCAGGCGAGACCATCATCGAGGATATCTATCAGGTCGATCGTGGCTATGAGGCAATCGAGGAACGGCTTTCAGCGATCGGTGCGAGTATCATCCGTGAGACGAGATAAGCACGATACCCTATGCAGTGGCTGATTCGAAAAATCGGTATCGATTTGGGGACGGCAAGTACACTCGTGTTTGTGCCAGGTGAAGGCGTCATCATCAATGAGCCTTCTGTTGTGGCAATCTCACTGTTTGAAAACAAGGTCTTGGCGGTTGGCAATGAGGCAAAGGAAATGCTCGGTCGGACGCCGGACACGATCGTCGCGAGTCAGCCGCTTCGTGATGGAGCAATCGCTGATTATCGAGTGACTGAAGCGATGCTCAAGTACTTTATCAACCGGGTGATGGGGCGAGTTCGTTTCATCCGTCCCGAAGTTGTGCTTTCCGTCCCGGCAGGCATCACTTCGACCGAACGGCGTGCCGTCGTCGATGCCGCGATGAAAGCCGGAGCCAAAGCAGCCTATGTCGTGAAAGAGCCAGTCCTCGCTGCGATCGGGGCGGGAATTCCGATTCACACTGCGCAGGGGAATATGATCATCAATATCGGTGGTGGGACATCCGAGATCGCGATTATCTCGCTTGGCGGCATCGTCGCTTCGCACAGTGCTCGGGTGGGCGGCAACAAGATCGATCAGGCGATCAGCGATTATATCAAACGTAAGTACAGTTTGGCCATCGGCG
>WBZP01003843.1_pt1 | contig 16033 bp, 9 predicted proteins | sample 5204301 | NCBI WGS metagenome assembly WBZP01 (sample SAMN12412401, study PRJNA552823) | activated sludge metagenome | isolation source: activated sludge from nitrification reactor of wastewater treatment plant... | place: USA: Pennsylvania | collected 2017
CACCACGCCACCTCTGACAGCCCCACTCCTGTGCTGCGGTGCGTGCATTCTGGGAGAAGGTCACCTTGACCCGGACCGCACGCCGAAGTAGGTTCGGCGTTAGAAGCGACCGAGACGATCCTTTATGTAACCGAACGCGGATCGCAGTAGTATCCCCCCCACAGCTTGCTGTTCCTGAGAATACGCACATGCCAAAAGTGATTTTGGTCACGGGTTCAGAGGGACTGATCGGAACCGCGCTCCGTCGCTGGCTCCATGTGGATGGGATCCGCACGCGCCGTTTCGATCTTCAGAACCAGGGCCGTGATGTGCTCGACCGGGAGGCCATCGTCCAGGCTGCGCAGGGGTGCAGTGGCATCGTGCACCTGGCGGCAGTTTCACGCGTCATTTGGGGCGAGCGCGATCCTGAGCGATGTTGGCAGACCAATGTTGAGGGCTCTCGTAATGTCTTGTTCGCGGCGCAACGATCGTCGCTGCGTCCGTGGGTGATCTTTGCCAGCAGTCGCGAAGTCTATGGCACGGTGGATCGTCTGCCGGCGAAGGAAGACGCGCCGCTTCTCCCATGCAATGTGTACGGACGATCCAAGCTTGCGGCGGAACACTTGTGTTTAGAGGCCCGTGCCCACGGCGTTCGCACCGCGATCCTGCGATTGAGCAACGTGTACGGCAGCACGCTGGATCATGCCGACAGAGTGGTTCCCTGTTTTGCGCGCCAGGCCGCTCTAGGTGAAGAGCTACGCATTGAAGGCAGCGAAAACGTCTTCGACTTCACTCACGTCGATGACACGACAGCGGGCATGGTCGCGCTGATTCATCTGCTGCTCAGTGGTTTCCCACCGCCGCCGCCTATTCACCTGTTGACGGGGCGGCCGACTTCCCTTCGGCAACTTGCAGAGCGCGCATGCTGGGAAGGCGGAGGACGCAGTACCTTCATCGAAGCCCCTTCGCGCGCATTCGATGTGGCGCGCTTCTACGGCGATCCGCAGCGTGCGTGCGAAATTCTGGGATGGCGTCCGCGCATCCAGATCGATGACGGGGTTGCACGGTTGGTCCGTGAATTCAGGGCGCTGTTGGGGCGGGCCGCTGAAGCCGATGCAGCCGTTCGACATGAAGGAGCCCCGTAGCATGAAGGTCTTGCAGGTCATTCATGGCTATCCGATGCGGTACAACGCGGGCTCCGAGGTGTACACACAGACCTTGTGTCATGGCTTGGCTGCGCAGCACGACGTTCACGTCTTCTCGCGGACCGAGGATTCCTTTGCTCCCGAATTTTCCGTGCGCGAAGAGCTGGATTCTCTCGAACCTCGGGTCCGTCTGCACCTGGTCAACGTCGCCCGAAGTCGTGACCGCTATCGCCACGCCGAAGTGGACCAGCGATTCGCTGCGTTGTGTGATCGCCTGCGACCCGATGTCATCCATATCGGCCACCTGAATCATCTTTCGACTTCCCTGGTGCTGGAAGCCGCGCGTCGCGAGATTCCGATCGTCTACACGCTGCATGACTACTGGGTCATGTGTCCCCGCGGTCAGTTCATGCAGATGCATCCAGCCGATCCAGACAACCTATGGGCGGCCTGCGATGGTCAGGAGGACCGCAAGTGCGCAGAGCGCTGCTATGCACGCTACTTTTCCGGCAGCCCGGCCGATTCGGAGCAGGACGTCGCCTACTGGACAGACTGGGTGGCGCGGCGGATGCGTCACATCCGAGAAGTGGCGGAGCGCGTCGACCGCTTCATTGCGCCAGCCCGCTATCTGTATGCGCGATACCAGCGCGAGTTTGGTTTGCCTGCACGAAAGCTCGAGTACCTGGACTACGGCTTCGATCTCAATCGCTTTCGTGAGCGGCAGCGCGCCGCCGGAGAGCCATTTACGTTTGGGTACATCGGAACGCATATCCCGGCGAAAGGGATCCACTTGCTATTGGATGCATTTGGTCGGCTGGGTTCCGATGCGGCCAAACTGCGCATTTGGGGGCGTCCGCGCGGGCAAGACACAGAGGCACTGAAGGCGCTTGCCGCGGCACTGCCCGCAGGCCGAGGAGGGCAGGTCGAGTGGCTGGCCGAGTATCGCAACCAAGACATCATGAGCGATGTGTTTGACCGCGTGGACGCGATCATCGTGCCATCCGTTTGGGTCGAGAACTCGCCGCTGGTCATCCATGAGGCGCAGCAGGCGCGTCTGCCTGTCATCACGGCAGACGTTGGTGGTATGGCTGAGTACGTTCAACACGAAGCCAACGGACTATTGTTTTCGCACCGCGATGCGAGTTCGCTCAGTGTCCAGATGCAGCGCTTGCTGAACGAGCCTGAATTGGCACAGCGCTTGGGCGCGCGTGGCTATCTACAATCAGAAACTGGAGACATCCCGGACATCGACGTCCACGTTCGCGCCATCGAGCGGATCTATCGAGAAGTCATCTCACAGCGAACGTCGACGCGCATCAAGCCGCTACCTGGGCCGTGGCGTGTGACGCTCGACACCAACCCCGATACTTGCAATCTGCACTGCATTATGTGCGAAGAGCACTCTCCGCACAGCTTGGCTCAGGCACAGCGCAGAGCCAGCGGAAAGCCTCGGCGCGAGATGCCCCTGGCGCTGCTGCGCCGACTGCTGGACGAGATTGGCGAGCTGGGCACGCGAGAGATCATTCCGTCTACGATGGGCGAGCCGCTGCTGTACGAATACATCGACGAGATCATCGACTATTGCGCCGCGCAAGGCATCAAATTGAACCTGACCACGAATGGCACGTTTCCCGGTCGTGGCGTGCGTGCTTGGGCGGAGCGTATCGTCCCTGTGACCTCGGATGTGAAGATCTCGTGGAACGGCGCCACGGCCAAGACGCAGGAGTTGGTCATGCTTGGCACGCGCTGGGACAAGTGTGTCGCCAACTTGCATGAGTTCATCGCCGTGCGAGATGCCCACGCCGCGACTGGAGGCAACCGCTGTCGGGTCACGCTGCAGTTGACGTTTCTGAAAACCAACGTGGATGAGCTACCTGATCTGGTGCGCTTGGCGACAGCGCTGGGGGTCGATCGCATCAAGGGACATCACTTGTGGGCACACTTCGCAGAGATCGAAGAGCTGTCTTTGCGTCGCAATCCGGAATCCATAGAACGCTGGAATGCTGCTGTTCAGGGCATGCGCGCTGCAGCCCAGGAGCGCTTGCTGCCCAATGGAGTGCCCATTTTGCTGGAAAACATCTTCCAACTAGATTTAAGCGGGACGCAAGACTTGGCACCGGGCGGGCCCTGCCCCTTTCTAGGACAAGAGGCGTGGATCAGCGCTGAAGGCAACTTTGCGCCGTGCTGCGCGCCCGATGCTCAGCGCAGAACATTGGGTGACTTTGGCAACTTGAACGCGGTCCGCTTGCAAGACATCTGGAATGGTTCTGCATATCGAGAATTGACCCAGACGTATCGCACCCGCTCACTCTGTATCAGTTGCAACATGCGCCGGCCGCTGGAGGTCGCATGACCCACGAGTTGTGGCGCACGGCGCGGGTTGCACCAGACAAGACCCATCACCTTGTCGTGGGTGTACCCATGTACGTGCTCCGCTTTGACGAGGTCCTGAAGTTCCATCCTCCGGGGCTTGCACCGGTACGTTTGGCGGGGCTGGCATGGCACATCGATGAGCGGGGCGAGGCGGTCTATGCAAGGCGGTTTGTTCGCACGTTCGGCTTCTATGAAGGGCTGGCCGCCGTGCAGGGAGCAGATGGCTGGCATCACATTCATCCCGATGGTCGCGACCTGACGGGGGAGCGCTATGCGTGGTGCGGCAACTTTCAGGAAGGACGCTGCACGGTTCGCGGCAGCGACGGTTGGTATCAGCACATCGATGCCGGTGGATATCCCGTCTACCAGCGGCACTACCGATATGCGGGTGACTTTCGGGATGGCATCGCAGTTGTCCAGCGTGAGGATGGGCGTTCATCACATATCGATGAGGCCGGTCGCCTGATCCACGGAGTGCACTATCTGGATCTGGATATTTTTCACAAGGGCTTTGCCCGTGCGCGCGACGACCGCGGATGGATGCATGTGGATCAGACAGGCCGGCCGATCTATACACGCCGCTTTGCCAGCGTCGAGCCCTTCTACAACGGCCAAGCCCGGGTGGAGACCGAAGACGGCGGTTTGATCATCATCGATGAGCGCGGCGATCCGGTTCTGGAATTGCGGTCCGTCGGCAAGGATGTAACATCCAGCACGCGACCCTCCCCCCCGAGCGTGGACGGAAGGCGGCAGGCTCCGCTGCGGATCCTGCTGATTGGCTTGCCCGGTGCGGGTAAATCAACACTCGCCGCCGCGCTCTGCGAGCGATTCGGACTCCCGCTGTTCGCCATTGATGAATTCCGGCAAGCGCACGCAGATGGAACGGTCGCAGGGGACTGTTTGGCCAGGGCTCATTTTCTTCGTTCCTGCGGGACACAGGCACGAGCGCTCTTTGAATTCTCTGCCGTGGGCGTCCATCGCTTCGACGTCGCCACAGCTTTGCGCGAATGTCCGGGGCCACTTTTGACGGTGTGGGTCGATGCAGAGGACGCCGTGCGTGAACAGCGACTGGCGGCACGCGGCGGGCGGTTGCCCTGGCCGCGCTATCGCTTGGATGCAACGCGGCAGCAGCTCGAAGCCAAGGGACACACCGTGCTGCGTGAAGACTTTGAACAGGGGTTCTGGAGCCGCGAGCCGGGTTGGCATGCATACCGCTTGGACGCGGGGACTGCCTTCGATTCTGCTCGCGCCAAGCTGATGCGACTTGTCGACAATTTCGTGTTGCAGAGCGCGACTTCGTCATGAGTGAATTTCCATGCCAGCGTCGAGAGAGCGTGCTGTTTGTGACGCTAGATTCGCTGCGCTTCGATACCGCCGTGCGCGGTCCCCTGCTGTCCGGACTGGGGCGACCCACCCGTGCCATGGCACCCAGCTACTTCACCTTCGCATCGCACGCGGCCATGTGGGTGGGGGCGACGCCGGGCGTTCCGGGGCTTGGGAAGCCGTTCTTGGATCCGAAATGGGGGCGCCTGTTTCGCATGGTGAACGCGCGGATTCCGGCCCGCCCCGATGATGGGTTCGCACTGCCCGGCCGCAACATCATCGACGGATTTGCCCGCATGGGATATCGCACACTTGGCACTGGAGCCGTCGACTGGTTTGATCCGCAGACGCCAACGGGAGCCTGGCTGACGCAGGACTTCCAGCAGTTCTTCTTTCCGGGATGCACCAGTGGACTGGAGCCGCAGTTGGCGTGGCTGGCGGACCAGCTTGGACAAAGCGCGGGCATGCCAAACTTCTGTTTTTTGAACGCGGGCGAGACGCATGTGCCCTACTTCCACGCTGGCGCAGCCTGGAGCGATCGTGACAATCCCTGCGTACCCTACGCCTCGACAAACGATCGCCCCACGTGCGAGCTGCGCCAGCTTGCATGCTTTGAGTACATCGCGCACAGGATCGCCCCGCTGCTGGATGCGTTTGCAGACGCGACGGTCCTGGTGACTGCCGATCATGGCGACTGCTGGGGCGAGGACGGTCTTTGGGAACATGGCACATGGCACCGGAAGACGATGGAAGTGCCACTGTGGCTTCGTGTCCGAGGAGAAGTCGTCTCTTTGACAGCGGAAGGATCGGGATGAGCGGACTTGCCCCAGGATCAGTGCTGCAACTCGGTCGAGCCTGGCTTGACCGATTCTTGCCGCCGCGCACGCAGGGGCGCGTCTTCCTAGTCGGCGGAGCTTACAAGTGCTTGCTGCACGGCCGGCCTCCGCGCGATCTGGATCTCTTTTGCGCTGATGCCCACACGCGACACGAAGTGCTGGCTGCGCTGCGGATGCACGGTGCGCGCTCTGTCGCGGACAATCCACCGTATCAAGAGACCCTGTGTTTGGATGGGCTTCAGATTGAAGTTGCGTACGACACCACGCATTCGACGCTGGAAGCGAGGATCGGTTGCACCGATATCGCGCTCTCGGCCGTCGGCTGCGAGCGCGGTCCAGACGGCGACCGCGCGTTGGTGCATCCACTGGCGCACGAGAGCACGGTCCACCGGGAGATCCTTCTCCTCACCCCACTTGTGAATTGGAAGTATGCGCTCTACACCTTGGAGCGCATGCATCGCTATGCGCAGGAACTTGGCTTTGTCGTTCCAGCAGAGCATGAGGACTATGTGTGGCGTTTGTTTCTGGCCCAGCATGCACACGAACGAGTGTCCATGATCCGACGCTACGAGCGTGTTTCAGAGCATTGCGGGCCGATTCGGGACCGAGCGATGTCGCTGTGCGCAGAGGTCTCTGCGTGATCACGGTTGGCCTGTACGGGATCGCAGATACCACGCATGGGCCTCAGCCTACCTATGTCCACGATCATGGGTTGGCCATCCTGCGCGATGGACAGGTCCTGACGGTCATTGAGCTGGAACGCGCAACGGGTCGCAAGCACGACAATCGCCTGCCGCAGTACATCGGCGCCTTCCTGACACGGCATGTGCCACCGGCGGAGTCGGTTCGCTTCGTTTCCGTCAACACGTTCTTGGGAAACACCTTTGTCTCGCACGATGGCAACCTGCGCATCGAGCCGCAGGCAGCCGTGGCCATCGAAGATGTGCTGTGTCGTGCGCGGGTACAGTGGTTCCCCGATGGGCAGCAGCGCCGAATCGCTGACGGCTTCGTGATGTGTCACGAGTTTGCGCACATCGCATCGCTGTTGCCGTTTGTGGGCCGATTCGAAGAGGGAGCGCTTCTTGTGCATATCGACGGCGGCGCATCTGATTCTGCCTGTTCAGCGTGGACCGTGGAAGGCAAGCGTCCCCGGTTGATCTCGCGATCTTGGGATCGCTTGAAGCGAGTCGTGAACAACTTCAACGACAGCCCGCTGGTGCGCGCCATTCTAAGTCTGGACGCTGCGGATCATCTGGCCATGCCGGGCAAACTCATGGGCTACGCTGGACATGGCGTGCCGACGGCACGCACGATGGCTTGGCTGGAAAAACATGATTATTTTCTGAACCATTGTGACAAGACGCTGGAGGCGCGGGCGCTGCTTCGTGACGAGGTGCAGCGCCACTTCGGAGTGCCACTGGATCGCTTCGATGCACATCGCGATGAGCTCAAAGAGATTTGCGCCTGCCTCCAAGCCTCGTTTGAGAGAGACGTGCTGGCGACCTTGGCCGACTGGCAACGCACGACGGGGGCTCGCGTGCTTTATCTAGCCGGAGGTGCGGCACTGAATATTCCTACGAATGTGCGTATAGAACAGATTTTTGGCCGCGTGTACATTCCGCCCTGCACAAGCGACTCGGGACTGGCGCTGGGGGCTGCTGCCTGGGTCGAGTACATGGAGCGCGAACAGCTTCGCTTGCACGGCCCGTTTCTGAATGCCTTTGATGTTCCGACAGCAGCCCCGTCGCTGCATGCGTTGGACGACATCGTAGGTTTGCTGGTTTCTGGCGCGGTGGTCGGCATTTGCAATGGCGCAGCAGAGGTTGGTCCGCGGGCGCTGGGCCACCGAAGTTTGGTCGCCCGCGCGGACAGCAAGCCATTGGCCCATCGCATCAGCCAACAGATCAAGGGACGAGAGTGGTACCGACCCGTTGCGCCGGTGCTGTGCGCAGAAGCCGCGTCCGAAGTGCTGGGCGAAGCCGTGACGGCAAGCCCGCTCGCCCGATACATGCTGGGTGCGTGGCCTGTGCGAGCCGGCCATCAGGCGCAGCTTGACGGGGTCTTACACCACGACGGGACGGTCCGAGCGCAGATCGTCGCACGAGATGACGTCGACAACACCTTCCTGTATGAGCTGCTCCTACGCCTGTGGCGATCACAGGGGATTCCGGCGCTCATCAATACTTCCTTCAATGTGCGGGGTCAGCCGATCCTGCATCGTCACGAAGATGCGCTGCAGGCTGCGCGAACGATGGGGCTCGACGCGGTGGTGATCAATGGATCCTTACATCGACTCTAGTGCGCTGGATGCCACCCATCCGTTGACCCCGGGTAAGTTGGAGAACCTGGCGCGCGCCAATGCGGCACACGCGTCACGTACAGAGACCCTGCATGCATGGCCGGCGAAGATCACGCTACAGACCACGGATGCCTGCAATCTGGACTGTCCACACTGTCAGATTCCGCGCGGCAAGAAGACACCCCGCATGGGACGTTCGGTGCTGGATGCCGTGGTTCGCGAGCTGTTCCCAACCCTGATCGAGCTACACCCGACGAACCTCGGTGAACCGTTCGCCTGGTCACTGTTCCAGGAGTTGTGCGTGCAGATGGAGCGACACGGTGTGTTGCTCGACCTGACCACGAACGGAACACTCCTCGATGATGCGCGGCTTGATTGGATTGCACCGATAGCCCGTGACGTGAAGGTGTCCTTTGATGGTGCGCAGAAGGAAACCTTTGAACGGCTGCGTCGAGGCGCGCAGTTCGAGTCGGTCTGCGCGAATGTCCGCGCGCTCGTCAAGTGTCTGGCTGCGGTGCCCACGCGTCGACCGCTGGTCGCACTACAGATGACGCTCATGCGATCGAATGTGTGTGAGCTACCCGCGCTGGTAGAGCTTGCCGCCGGGCTGGGGGTTCTGCGCGTGCGCGCCTATCATCTGTTTTCATTCACGGCAGACATGGACACGGAATCCATCGTGGCAGAGTCCGCGCTGTGGCAGCCCTTTGTGGACGCCGCCAGGGAAGTCGGGCAGCGTCTGGGTGTTCAGCTGCAGATCGCAGAGCCCGCAGCGGATGGAGGCAATGATGCGGCGCTGCTGCGCATCGCTTGCCACTTGCCATGGCATGAGGCCTGGATTGATCACGACGGAGCCGTCCTGCCCTGTCATTCACATGGGGGCGACCAGGCCGGCAACATCTTGCAGACAGCTTTCTCTGACATTTGGAATGGCCCGCTGTACCGGCGTATTCGCAGGGGCTTCGCAGAAGGCTGTCCCACGTGGCACTGCGATGGCTGCGGCATGTGCTACCGCCGTACGAACGGCTCCACGAAGGTGCCATATGACGCTGAGAATTTTCGCAGCGCAACGGCCACCCCGCGCAACGACTTGACGCAGATACGATGGAGCGGACGCATGCGCCCGTTCGATCTCACGGGCCGTCGCTGATGGTCTGCGGAGCTGTCGTTTGCTGGGCCAACCATGCCTCAGCACCAACTGGCTGGAGATAGGAGCGGGTCGTGGAAAAGAAACGCCTCAGCCAGCCATCTGGGTTCGGCGCCAAGTAGACCTCAAAGACACGGGGCACGATCGCAAGCTGCTGGACGTGCTTCACGGGCAAACTGCGTCGAAGTGTCCCCCACCATTTCTTGCGGGCGTACGTGAGTCTGTAGCAGTCAAGCCTTAGGGCATCGATTGTGGACCGTACATCGTCTGTAGAAATCCCAGCCGCCTCGCAACCCGCTTTGTCTGGATGAATGGTGCCGTCAGGGAAAACGGAGACAATCTTGTGCTGAAGTTGCAGGCGTCGTGGGTCGAGCACAGCATTGCCCGGCTCCCGATCTCCTTTGGCGTCGCCGCAGCTCTGGCTTGCCGCGCGATCTGGTAGGCAATAGTCGTCGCAGACATCGCTCGTCCCCGATGAGGGGGACTGCGTTGTGCGTGCGGTACCCCCCATGCAGCAGGCGAGATGGTTCTGGTAATCCAGATGGCGTTCAGGAGACGGCGTATTTTGGTTTCCTTTGCTCTTCGGCAGATAGTGTTCCACCTGCACCGGTGACGTATCGTGGATGTTGATCTCGCAGTATGCGCAAAGCCCCTGCTGGGCTCTGATCAGCGCTCGGCGTAGTTCCTGGTAGGCTTCGGGGTCCTCATCCCGAAACGTGCTCCAGTTTGGAGTTCGTCCTTCTTGTTGCAGCTGTACTCGGTAGGCTTTCAAGCCATCCGGCTCGGCCGCCAGCTTTTCGACCCGTTTCATTTGGGCTTCGCTGTGCTCGTCTGGGCAGGTTCGTCGGAGAAAAGCCGCTGGCGGTCAATTTCAGCGTCTGCATCCATCAAGCCTGGGTCGTCGGGCCGAATTCCATCGAGCTGCATACGGAGCTCCCGAGCTTTGGCATCGCCGAAGCGGCCATCGTAAACGAGCAGCTCGTACTCCCTTAGCAACTTCACGAATTCGTGAGCCGCGGCGCGCGCAGGTACTTCCATCCCCACTTCCAATACCTGTTCGCTCGACGCCCCAGCCAACGGAACCGCGGGGCGACGAATCGCGATCGAGTCACCCTCCCGATACATTTCCCAAGTCCAAGACTCGATGGGACACGAGGATAACACTTGGTCCGAGTGCGTCGTGATGACAAACTGCGTGTTCGGGAATGCCGACAAGAGTCCGGGCACCACCGTCTGCTGCCAAGCCGGGTGCAGGTGAAGATCCACTTCGTCGATCAACACGATGGCCGGCGCGGTGACTCCCCACAAGAAGCCGGGCTGCGGCTCCGGTGGCGGTGGGTTCGCTTGCACCATGCGGCGAGCTAGGTCCAGCACCAGGGCCAAATGGGTCCGGTAGCCATCGGATAGCTGGCCAAGATCCAGCATCTCGACCTTTTTGTCGGGGCGCTCGAAGTCGACGAGCAGTCGCTCTGGTGTGTTTGAGATCCGCGGATTGCGACAGCCCGGCACTGCTTGCTCAAGCACTCCCCGAACTGCATCCAGCGCAGCCGATCGATGGTTCGGATTCTTACGCTCCTCGCGCTCTTTCCGCTCACGCGCCTCCTGCGTGTAGAACCAATTCACCGCGCTCTGGAAGCGGCTTTGCGCATCCAGAGCGTCGTTCATCGCATCCGTCCGTTGGATTTCGAGTTGTACTGTTGCACCGTGCTGCGTCTGCTTATCCACGGCTCGCTCGACCCCGTAGTAGGCAAACACTGGGAGAGTGTCCCAGGCTCCCTTGCCATTGCGGATCGCGTTCAGCGTTGGCAGAAGGCGCTGCATCAGTGCAGCGGTATCCGTCGCCGTATTCGTTTCCGTATCGCCAGCCTGTTGGTCCCTCCGCCACAAGGTCTGCGCCCATTGGAATTCTTCGGTCATTAGAGTCGCGCGACAGTGGGTGGCGATATGCGGCGCCTCCTCGCCTGCGGGCCAAGTCTGCCGTAGCAAGGAAGAGCCGAATGCGCGCGGCCGCTCCTGTTCACAAAAAAGCTGTCCGACCGCCGTCAGTCCGAATGCCAGCGCGTCGAGAACCGTCGATTTGCCGGTCGCGTTCCGCCCGTACAAGACAGTCAGCCGCTTGTGCAACGGTAGCTTCAGGCTCGCAATTCCGCGGACATTTTCGATCTCGGCTCCGTGGACGGGCAGAACCCCGAGCTTCAGGAATCCATGGCGTAGCTGCAAGGCGCGAAAGCGCTCGGCTACAGCGAAGCCCTGCGGGGCCAGCGCACCATAGGCATCGGCGAGCAGTCCCTTTGCTCGCTCTCGATCGTTCAGGTGCTCACGCTGCAATAGCGCTTGTGCCAAGGCATACCGCGTGCGCGCGAGCGGCGGCGCGATCTGTAGCCGTTCGAGCAGCGGCAAGGACTTCGATTCCAACAGCTCGACGGCTGCATCTAGCTGCCCTTGCGCTTTCAGTACGCGGGCTAGCTGCCGGAGTGCCACGGCGTAGTGGCGCTGGTAGCCATGCCGTTCGAACAGAGGAACCACATCCCGCTTGAGGATGCGCTCTGCTTCGTCGAGCTGTCCTTGGCGCTCGCGAATACCGGCGATCTTGCCCATCGCGAGTGCCAGCTGCTTCGCGTAGCCCTGTTTCTTGTAGAAGGGAAGCTCCTCTTCTTCGCGGATCTGTAACGCACGCGCCAGCTCGCCTTTGTCCTGGTAGATATCGGCGATCTCACCCATTGCAACCGCGTGGCTCCGCCATTCGCCGAGCTGCTCATAGATCGGTAGCTCTTTCTGCTGTCGGATGCGCAGCGCTTCATCTAGCTGTCCGCGGTCACGGCACAGCTTAGCTTCTTGTCCCCACAGAAATGCGATCGTCCGGGGATTACCAAGTTGTTCAGAGAACTCGCTGGATTGTCCGTGAAGGATCGATGCTGCCTTGGTTAACTGCCCTTGCTTGCGATAGATGTCGATGATTCTCGAAAGCGTATTACTAACCATTTGATGATCGGCGATTTTTTCATAAAATGGCAACAGGTCTTCTGTGTAGATCCGTAACGCTTCGTCGAGCTGCCCACGGTCTTGGTGGATTGTGGCTATCTTGCCGCGGGTTTGTGCGGCAAGGCGAAAATCTCCCATCCGCTCATATGTCGGTAGCTCTTCATTCTGATAAATGCGCAGAGCTTCGTCGAGCTGCCCACGACGCTGTCGAATCAGTGCAATGGCGCCTAGGGTAATTGCTCGGCCTAACCTGTCGCCCAATTCCTCATGAAGGGGCAACTCCACTTCAGCGCGCAGACGCAAGGCTTCGTCGAGTTGTCCGCGATGTTCATGAATCTCGGCAATACCGGCAATTGTAAGTGCGTAAGAGTGCTTATCCCCTAAAGTGCGGAAAATTGGAATAAGTTGTTCTCGGCGGATCTGCAACGCTTCATCCAAGTGCCCTTGTTCTGTCAAGATGCCGGCGACACGAGCCTGGGCTATGGCAGATAGTCGTACATTGCGATTCTTTTCATAGACAGGTAGTACATCCGCACGGAGGATTCCGAGTGCCTCCTGTAGGCGCCCACTCTGGATTCTGCAAACAGCAATCTGGTCTTTCCCCATGGCAAAAAGCAGCCCATCGCCACTTTGCTGGGCAAATGCGCAGAGCTCTTCGGCAATCTGTTCAGCCTGCTGGGTCTGTCCCGCTTGTTCCAGTGCGACACACAATAGGATCAGCAGCTGTTCACGGTCGTCGTTGGAGAGCCCTTTCTCCCTGAGGCCCTGTTCGCAGAGCCTTGCCCAGGCGCGAAACGGCCCGGCCAGCTGCGCATAGTGGGTACCAGAGCGGACGACCTGAGACGCCTGTGCCGCAGGCAGCCCGGCCAGCCAGGCAGTCAGCATGTCCCGTTCGGCGTGGATGGCTTCCCAGCGTCTTCCTTGGCCTGTGGCATTGCTGGGGGACTCTGGCAGGCGCTCTAGGAACCATGCGTCCAATCGCTGCTTCGATGGCTCCCGCGCGGCTTCGCTGCGTAAAAACCGCGCCACCGCGGGATGCAAGCCATAGCGCTTGCCATCCTCGCGTTGTTCCACCAACGCCAGTTGGCACGCCACAGACATCAGCTGCTCGAATTCCTGCGGTGGCAGGCCGGCAATGGATGATGCCAGGTCTGGTCCAACGAAGGCCGACGGCAGCCAGGCAAAGGCAGAAAGCCCTGCCAGCAGGCGCTCTGAGTTCTGGCCAAGCGCTACACGAAGCTGATCTACCGCGACCTGGATGCTGCGCTGAATCGTCACCAATTCAGTGGAATACTCGCGCAGTTGGTCGGCTAGTTTCTCGGGCGCACCTTCCAGCTCCTTGCTCTTGAGTAGATGAAGGAGGCTGGCGACGGACCCACCATGTCGTAGGTACCCGAGTGCAAGTTGGATGGCCACGGGCATGAAGCCAAGCGCACGCAGAAGTTCAATGCTCTCCTTCCGTTCCAGGCGCTGATCGAGCGCCGGCAGCTGCTCTGATAGGAGTTGCAGTGCCTCTGTTTCTGATAGAGAACCCACAGAAATTTGGAGCCACCCCTGGCTGGCGCCCAGACCAGAGTGCCGCGAAGTGATCAGGATCGAGCAGTCTGGAAACGCCTCCACAAACTCCCCAACTGTGCGTGCGGCCTGCTCAGAGTCGACGTCATCAAGCAGAAGCAGAGAGCGTGGCTGACGCAGGCGGATGAGCAGCGCTTCCTGTAGCACGAGCCCCGAAGACTGCAAGCCAATTTGATCCGCGAGTTGCAGTCCTAGATCGCGTGCATCTGGAATCCCTCCGCTGATGGCCAGGACGTTCAGGTGGATGAGGCCGCCGGGGAATTCGTCTCTGTGATGGTGAAAGAACTGTCGTGCGAGAGCGCTCTTTCCGACTCCGGCGGAACCGACCAAGACGACGGGACGCAGGGTTTCTCTATCTGGACTGGGCAATAGCTCCTTCGCCAAGCGTCGAAGTTCCATCTGGCGGCCGACGAACGCGGGTGCTGAGGTGGGTGGTGATGCTAGAGGCTGCGGCACACTCAGCTGCGTCGTGAAACGCCCGCCAGTTGCTTCGGGATAAGCACCGGCATCGTCTCGCCACTGACCGTTGCGTTCTGAGAAGCTGCGGACGCGCAGCTCATAGCGCTTAGGGCGGCCGGCATCATCACAGACAATCCGCACCACGACGCACATCTGTGGTGGAGAGTCGACGTTGGTACCTGCATACAAGCAACCGGCCACGACTTGGTGCAGCGATCGCTCGGGATCGGCCCAGAGTGCAGCCTCTGCTTCGTGCAGGTGTCCGCGCAAAAGGACATCGACACGGCCGGTCATCAGCCGTCGACATGGCAAGCTATCGGCAAGAACGGACAGCGGATGATGGATCAGTGCTAAGCGCAGGCCCGGAAGCGCTCGCCCCTGGCTATCGCTCGTGAGCCGCAGCACTTGGTCAGCTGTCAATAGCAGGCGTCCCTCATCACTGTCATCTCCGCAGAGCCATGCCGAATCAAGACCTATGAGCTGCACATCGAACGGCTGGCCGGGGATGCGCAGCGTGTGCCGAAAGCCCAGTCGACCATGCGGTGAGCCCTGCGGCAGCAGGTGATTGAGGTTGGCGGCGCTGAGCCAGTTGCGAAATGCAGCTTGGCGCTGGAGGATTTTTTCGCGTGCGTCATCCGTGAAGCCAAACGGGGCCTCGTTTCCCGCTAGCCAGCGCGAGATCTCCAGCGGGTCGAAGCGATGGATATTGCGCCGCAGCGTCTGCCACGCACTGGGTTCGATAGCCCGGTCGATGTCGTGGTTGCCAGGAACGACTGCCAGCCGCGCGGAAGGGAGGTCGAGATGCCGCAAAGTAAAGTCGAGGAACTCGCCGGCCCCTTTGTAATCATCAGGCTGTCCCGAATGGGCTAGGTCACCAGTAAAACAGACCAAGTCGATCGCGCCGTCCCGTCTCAGATCATCCAGATTCCGACGCCAGTTCTCTTCCCCAATGACTCGGCAGCGTCGCCATGACTCGGTCTCTCGCGAGCCGCGAGCATGCAGATCAGAGATGTGAAGAACCGTGACAGTGTGTTCCATAGGGCGTTTTTTCGACCGAGCATAACGGAGGCGCCGTCCGATAGGGGGTGTCTTTCGTCTTGGGTCGGCGAATGGAGCACTTTTCCGGGCCTGCGTCGATTCTCCAAGCATTCACCGCCCAGGGCGGCAAGCTGGGCTCAGCGCCCGAATCCCCGTGCTTCGTCTCAGTGTGGCTGACGCGAAGAAGCCGCCGCACTGGGGAAACATAAGCATAGCCCGAGTAAACCTTCAGATCGGCAATGTCTTCCGTCAGCGCGGCGATGGCGGCAAGTGTTCGAATGTATGAAGAGGATCTCCGCTCGAACATGCGTCGGTCCCAAGCAGCAAAGGCAAGTAAACTTCCCAAGCAGAGCGCTCTGTCATGCAACTTGCGCCAACGCTTCTACCACCGTGCCCCTGATGGCTCGACTTGTAGTCTGCTATCCGCGCAGCTACACTCGGGTTCTCCGTGCGCCCACTCGCGAGCCAGTGACAGCTGATGTCCGCCTCCGCCACACCTGAACGAGATCGGCTAGGCGTTGTGACAAGGACGTACGCTTCCGTCTCAGGCGACCGCAGCCGTCGCGCAGCGCGCTGGGCCTGATAACGGCCCATCAGGATGATGAAGAGGCCGACCTCGCTGCCACCACAACGACGCGAGCCGGACGGAGGATCTTGTTTTCGAGGACGAATCCGACTTGAAGTACTTCGAAAATGCTGCCCGGAGGGAGCGTGGCATCTTCGACGGTCGCGCCGGCTTCGTGCTGGTGCGGGTCGAACGGTTTACCCACGGGGTAGCTCGTCGACAGCCCGCGTCGTTCTAATACCCCGACGAAGCACGCGAACATCCAATCGGTGACATCGCGCAGAGAGTCGAGCCACGCTGAACGCGGAGTCCACC
>WBZP01003844.1_pt1 | contig 16033 bp, 16 predicted proteins | sample 5204301 | NCBI WGS metagenome assembly WBZP01 (sample SAMN12412401, study PRJNA552823) | activated sludge metagenome | isolation source: activated sludge from nitrification reactor of wastewater treatment plant... | place: USA: Pennsylvania | collected 2017
ATGAAAGCTCCATTCCTCCGATTACGCTGTCGCTAATCGGAGCTACGCGGGCTACGCTTTCCTCCCGCGTCAAGGGGTGCCGCTCAGCTTCCGACCCGTTAGGCAACGACACGCACAAAGCGCAAGAGGTACAAACATCATGCACAGCCGAATGAATATGATCTATTGGAAATCTGAAAATTTCTGGTTAGGAAAGCTTCTTGAGCATCCGGAGATTATGACTCAAGGAGAAAGCCTGGAAGAATTGGAGGAAAATATAAAAGACGCGTACTTATTGATGGCAATGGAAGATGTGCCAGAAAAATATGAAATCAAAGAAATAGTAATATGAAGAGGAAGGAGTTTATTGGATTGCTCGAAAGTCAGGGTTGCTATCTCCTTCGGCATGGCTCACGGCATGACATTTACTTCAATCCGAATACGGGGAAAAAGCAACCCGTACCAAGGCATTCAGAGATTGACGACCAACTTATAAAGCACATCACGAAATATTTGGGCTTATAGGACCGTAGGTGCGATTAGCGTAGCGTAATCGCACGCATGAAAGCTACATTCCTCCGATTACGCTGTCGCTAATCGGAGCTACGCGGGCTACGCTTTCCTCCCGCGTCAAGGGGTGCCGCTCAGCTCCCGACCCGTTAGGGCAGCCAACCATCTGGAGAATCTCAGATGCCAGAAATAGCAAGATTCTATGGAATCATTATAAAATTATTCTTTGGTGATCATCCGCCTCCGCATTTTCATGCTGTTTATGGTGAGTATGTTGGGTTATTCAATATCGAAACACTCGAAATGATCGAAGGTGATTTGCCTGATAGAGCAAAGAAACTTGTCATAGAGTGGGCTGAAATTCACAAAGATGAATTGAGCGAAATGTGGAATAAACAAGAATTTCACAAGCTACCACCGCTGGATTGACCATGAAAATACCAAGAATCAATACGGCAACAACACTCGATGATCATACATTGATCGTAGTATTTGATAACGACGAGAAAAGAAAGTACGACATTTCACATCTTTTATCGAAAAGCATGTTCGAGCCATTGAAGAATCCAGTATTTTTTAAAACATTCAATATCGAAAAGGGTGGATATGCCATTACGTGGAACGAAGATATTGATATAAGCGAATATGAGCTGTGGAATCATGGTCAAGAAATGCCCTAGCAAACGGCTAAACTCGGACCACCCAAAGCGGCGCGGCTGTAGCGCAACGAAAGCCGGGTAGGTCGGGCACCTGTGCCCGACGTCTATTATGGAATGTCGGGCAACACTGTGTTTTTGTCCGACCTACTCAACTTCCACGACTATCCGGCTCCGGGCATCGACTGAAAATCGCCAATTATCGTTCTTATTTAGCGGCGTAGGTTGGGTTGCCGTCCGTTTGGCAACCCAACATTCAACTGGATGCAACCAAAGATACGCAAGATTACCTAATACCAACTCCTATTAGGTTATCCACAATCGACGCGAGCGCCTGAGACGGTAGAATCATAGAAGGCAGGCAGAAAGCAATGGGTAGGCTGGCGATGAGCGAAGCGAATCCCAGCCGCTTGTTCGCATAAGAAGCTGGGTTTCGGCGCTTCGCACCTCAACACCAGCCTACGCGAATTCAAGGGGCCAGGCTCAAATTAATGCTAAACCCCACCTCATGCCACGCCTACGAATATTTCCATGCCGGTTTATTCGGTGCCGGTTGGTATTGGTTGGCGGGCCGTGGGGATTATGGAAGATCCTGACACGATTGTGTGATTCTGGATCGGGCCACACAGCGAATATGATCAGTTACCAAGAAATCCATGAAGGTTTTCGACACAAACAAAATTACAAACAGAGGATGAATATTCGCGCCCGACCCCTTTTCTTCGGGTTTCAAGGGTGAAACATCGCACGAACTACCAATAGCGTCCGGAGACCCCGAGCAGGGCCGTGACCAGACCCAGTAGGAGATTGATGCCGATGACGACGCGGATGATTCGCATCAGCCGCCCCGCCTCGGCGAAGTCCCCCTGGTCCAGAGCCTTGCCCATGTGGCGATAGGGAAAGCTGTAGACGAAGAGAAACAGCATCACCATCAGCAGACCGCTGCCCTGCATCAGATGCACGGGAAGACCGGCGTGGGTCTGATAGACCACGAAGAAGATCCAATAGCCGCTGGCCAGGATGGCGGTCAGGGAGAACCAGACCCAACGGAAGAAGCGTCGCAGCACCTGATGCATCAGGGGTAGGCGTTGGGCCGGGGTCCAGGTCCCTTCCAGGCTGGGGCGTAACACCATGTGGGCGAAAAATATGCCTCCCACCCAGATGATGGTGCCCAAAAGATGCAGACTGACGGCTATTCCCATGAAATCGAACTCCCCATGGCTGAATCGATATGGCATTGCAGCCAGAATTCCAGCAACGCCAAGTGCCAGAGTTTGTTACCACGGATGCGGGTAAGGTGCATCTCGGGGGCCAGAAGCAGGCGGTCGATGTGGTGGCGGGAGAAAAGCCCCCGCTCGCGGCAGGCGCGGGATTCCAGGATCTCGCGCATGAAGGTAAGAAACTGGCCGCGCACATATTTTAACGCCGGCACCGGGAAGTAACCCTTGGGGCGATCGATGACCGCCTCCGGCAACAGACCCCGGGCGATGACCTTGAGCGGATGCTTGCCGCCCTGTCGCAGCTTGAGCTCGGGCGGACAGCGGGCCGCCAGTTCCACCAGGTTGCGGTCGAGAAAGGGCACCCGCGCCTCCAATCCCCAGGCCATGGTCATGTTGTCGACCCGTTTGACCGGATCGTCCACGATCAGGGTGGTGACATCCAGGCGCAGCACGGCATCCATGAAGGTCGCGGCGCCGGGTTCCGCCAGTCGCTCGGCGATCAGGGCCGAGCTGTGGTCCTCGCCGCGGAACCGCTCGCCGACCAGGTCCAGGTACTCGCCGTGGTCACGGTCGAAATAATGGCGGGCAAAGCGCTCCAGCGGCGTGCCCGAGGTCTCGGCCTGCATGCGGGGATACCAGAAATAACCGCCGAAGACCTCATCCGCCCCCTGCCCGGATTGCACCACCTTGATCTGTTTCGAGACCTGTTCCGCCAGCAGGTAAAAGGCCACCGCGTCCTGGCCGAACATGGGCTCGGCCATGGCGTCCACCGCCTCGGGTAGCCGTCGCAGCACCTCGGCATTGGGGATGTGGATTTTCTGGTGGCGGGTGGCATATCGCGCCACCACCTGATCCGAGTATTCGAACTCGCTACCGGGTTCTTCCGGGGCATCCTCGAAACCCACGGAAAAGGTGCGCAGGTCCTCGACCCCGGCCTCGGCCAGGAGGGCGACCAGCAAGCTGGAATCCAGCCCGCCGGACAGCAACACCCCCACCGGCACATCCGCCACCTCATTGTGGCCTTGTACGGCCTGACGCAGGCTCTGGTGGATAGCCTCCACCCAGTCCTCCGCGGTCATCGGGGAGTCTGGTCGAGTAGCCGACAAGTGCCAATATCGGCGCTGTTCGATCCGACCATCGGCATCGAGACGCATCCAGGTGGCGGGCGGCAACTTGCGTAGCCCGCGCAGGATGGTCAGGGGAGCGGGCACCACGCCATGCAGGCTGAATTGATGATGCAGCGCCACCGGATCGATGGCGGTATCCACCCCACCGGCGGCGAGCAGGGCCTGGGTGTTGGAGGCAAAGCGGAATCTATCGGCCTCCTCGGTGTAATACAGTGGCTTGATGCCAAGCGGGTCGCGGGCGAGGAAGAGTTGTTGCCGATTGGTATCCCAGAGGGCGAAGGCGAACATGCCCTGGAACCGCTCGGCGCAGGCCTCGCCCCAGGCGGCCCAGGCCTTGAGGATGATCTCGGTATCGCCCGTGGAAAAGAATCGATAGCCCAGTCCCTGCAACTCCCGGCGCAGCTCGCGATAGTTGTAGATGGTGCCATTGAACACCAGGGCCAGCCCCAATGCCTGATCCAGCATCGGCTGGTTGGCGTGGGTCGAAAGGTCGATGACCGCCAGACGCCGATGGCCGAAGGCCAGCGGACCATCGCTGTAACTGCCGCCCCGGTCCGGCCCGCGCCGCCGCAACCGCGACATCATCCTTTGCACCGCCCCCAGATCCGGCGGGGAAGCGTCGAATCTCAACTCACCACAGATACCGCACATAGTTCAGGCTCCGGACTTGCCATTCTCGCCCTCGGGCCGGCTCGGGAGGCCCCAGCCGCCACCGCCCGGGGTTTCTAAGGTTAAGCGGTCACCGGCCTCGGCCACAAAACTCAGCTTCGCCTCCAGTGGGGCGCCGTTGAGCCGATTACGCCCCGGCTTTCCCGCCTCGCCCCCCGCCAGACCCCAGGGGGCGTGCCGGCGTCGCTCGGTGAGCAGGGAGACCTGGGTCGGGGCGAGAAACTCGAACTCCCGCACCAGGCCGTCCCCACCGGGGCGGGCACCCGTCCCGCCCGAGCCGCGACGCAGGCTATATCGAGTGACTCGTAGCGGATAGCGGCTCTCGATCACCTCGATGGGGGTGTTGCGGGTGTTGGTCATGTGGGTCTGCACCCCGGACAGCCCACCTCCCCGGGGACCGGCGCCCATGCCGCCGCCGATGGTCTCGTAATAGTCCCAGCCGCTCCCGGCGACATGGTAGCCCATGGCGACATTGTTCATGCTGCCCTGGCTGGCGGCGGGGATAAGATCGGGAAGGGCCTGGGCCAGGGCGCCCATGACGACGTCGACCACCCGGCTACTGGTTTCCACATTGCCGGCCGCCACCGCCGCCGGAGGCCGGGCGTTGAGCAGGGAACCCAAAGGAGCGCGGATCTCAATGGGGCGAAACAGCCCGGCGCAGGCCGGCGCCTGCTCGGGCATGAGGCAGCGGAAGACATAGAGCACCGCCGCCGCGGCCACCGAGAGGGGACAGTTGATATTGCCCGCCACCTGTGGCGCCGTGCCGGTGAAATCCACCAGCACCCGCATGGGGTCCAGGTGGAGGCGGACGCGGATCTCGATATCCCGCTGTCCCTGGCCGTCATCGTCCATACAGTCGGAGAAGGCGAAGTCGCCCCTGGGAAGCCGCTTCAGGGTGTCCCGGGCGAGGCGTTCGGCGTAGTCGTTGATGGCGTCCAAGCCGTTGCGAAAGGCCGCCAGGCCCATCTGGCCGACCAAGTGGCCGAGGCGTTGCAATCCGGTGCGATTGGCGCTGATCTGGGCCGCGAGATCCCCGGCGGAGACATCCGGATTGCGAGTACGCCCGATGATGGCGTTCCACAGCGCTTGATCGAGGGAATCCGCCCGGATCAGGTGTTGTGGGGCCAGGAGCAGCCCTTCTTCGTCGAGACTGGCGGATACCGGCATGGAACCCGGAGATTCGGCGCCGATATCCGCGTGATGGGCGCGATTGGCGACAAAACCGACCAACTCACCGAGCGCGAAACAGGGCGCGATCAGGGTGACGTCCGGCAGATGGGTGCCGCCCAGGTAGGGATCGTTGAGGATGAGCCCATCGCCGGGCGACCAGTTCACCGCGCCGACGATGTCCCGCATGGCGAAGGCCATGCTCCCCAGATGGACCGGGATATGGGCGGCCTGGGCGCAGAGTTCGCCCTGGGGGTCGAAGAGGGCGCAGGAATAGTCCAGCCGATCGCGGATGTTGGGGGAAAAGGCGGCCCGACGCAGCACCGCCCCCATCTCTTCGCAGATGGCCTCCATCCGACTGGAAAACAGGCTGAGATCGATAGGGTTCATGGTCTGGTATTCCACCCGAAAGAGTGTGTGATGGCGGGCGGCCTCGGCTCGACATGGATAGGCCCTCATTCCGGCTGAGTTGTTGCGCTCATCGGCAACCCAATTGTCACAAACCAGGCCCCGGGTAAAAAGAAAATTTGATTGGCGAGTCCGCAAGCGAATATCACTTCTTTGCGGAGCCCATCCAAACCTCGCCTCGGGGCCGAGGTCTGTTCCTGCGATTATTGTTCTCTCCAATAGAATAATGCAGGCCTTATTTCTTCATCTGTTGCTGATAAGAGAACGAAAATCGGGCCTTTCCGCCCGATGCCCGGGAGGCGAGGACTTTCCAAACAGTTTCCAAGACTGAAGGTTCGAGAACTGCGGGCAAGCCACGGCTGCCGTTCTTCCATTTGATCAACGATCCCGGCAGGTTACTATGGGATCGAGTTGCCTTTGCCGTTCATCCCAACCGGGCACAGTGAAGGGAGAAACCCCAACCATGCCAAGCTTGCTTCGCCTTTCCGCGGGCATCGACGCCCTCAATCGCTGGATCGGTCGCTCCATGATCTGGTTGATCCTGCTGTGCGTCCTGGTCAGCGCCACCGCCGCCACCCTCAGGTATGCCTTCGACTGGGGTTGGAACGCACTCTTGGAAAGCCAGTGGTTTATGTTCGGGTTGGTGTTTCTGTTTTGCTCCCCCTGGACCCTGCAGGAACATGGGCATGTGCGCATCGACATCCTCTCGTCGCGGCTGCCGCCCAGGGTGCGACTGGGGATAGATATCCTCGGCGGGCTGCTGTTTCTGCTGCCGGTCTGTCTGCTGATCAGCTATGACGCCTGGGGCTATTTCCTTCTCGCCTATCAGCAGAACGAGGCTTCCCCCAATCCTGGTGGGCTGATCTGGTGGCCGATGAAGCTGGTGATCCCCGTCGCCTTTCTGCTGTTGGCGCTCCAGGGGATCTCCGAGATCATCAAGAGCCTCGCCTCCCTGACCGGTCATCGGCCCATGCCGCACTTCCATGGAGGCCATTGAGATGACGGCCTTCCTGATCGAGAACATCGCTCCAATCATGTTTTTCGGGCTGATCATCTTTCTGCTGATCGGCTACCCGGTGTCCTTCTCCCTGGCCGCGGTGGGAATATTTTTCGGCTGGTTGGGGATCGAACTCGGGCTGCTCACCCCGGCGCTGCTCCAGGCCCTGCCGGATCGGGTGTTCGGCATCATGAAGAACGAGATCCTGCTGGCGGTGCCTTTCTTTACCTTCATGGGCCTGATTTTGGAACGTAGCGGCATGGCGGAGGAACTGCTCGATACCATCGGCCAACTCTTCGGCGCCCTGCGCGGCGGGCTGGCCTATGCGGTGATCTTCGTCGGCGCCCTGCTCGCCGCCACCACCGGCGTGGTCGCCGCCTCGGTGATCGCCATGGGGCTGATCTCCCTGCCCATCATGCTGAGGTACGGCTATGACCGCTCCCTGGCCGCCGGGGTGATCGCCGCCAGCGGCACCCTGGCCCAGATCATCCCCCCCTCGCTGGTGCTCATCGTCATGGCGGATGTGCTTGGCCGCTCGGTAGGGGATATGTACAAGGGGGCCTTCCTGCCGGGTCTGGTGTTGGCTAGTCTCTATGTGCTCTACGTGCTGCTCAAGACCCTGGTGCATCCCCACAGCGCCCCCGCGCTCCCCGCCGCCGCCCGCACCCTGCACGGCATCAAGTTGTTGATGCGGGTGTTGGTCGCCATGCTGCCGCCGCTGGTGCTCATCTTTCTGGTACTGGGCACCATCTTCATCGGCTGGGCGACGCCGACCGAGGGCGGCGCCATGGGGGCGGTCGGCGCCTTGATCCTGGCCCTGGCGAAACGCCGGTTGAACCTGGAGCTGCTGATCCAGGCCATGACCACCACCGCCAAGATCACCAGCTTCGTGGTCTTCATCCTTATCGGCTCCAGTGTCTTCAGCCTGACCTTCCGCGGCGTCAACGGCGATCTCTGGGTGGAACACCTGCTGGGCAACCTGCCCGGCGGCGCCCTGGGTTTTCTGATCGTGGTCAACACCCTGGTATTTTTGCTGGCCTTCTTCCTCGATTTCTTCGAGATCTCCTTCATCATCCTGCCCCTGCTGGCGCCAGTGGCGGAGAAACTGGGGATTGATCTGGTGTGGTTCGGCGTGCTGCTGGGGGTGAACATGCAGACCTCCTTCATGCACCCGCCCTTCGGCTTCGCGCTTTTCTATCTGCGCTCGGTGGCGCCGCTGGAGGTGCGCACCTCGGAGATTTACTGGGGCGCGGTGCCCTTCGTGGTCATCCAGGCGATCATGGTTATCCTCATCATCAGCTTCCCCCAACTGGTGAATTGGGGTCTGGATCAAGCCGTCGTCAACCAACCGACCATGGAGATCCATCTTCCCGCCCAGGGGGGCTCCAGCCTCCTGGATAGTCAGGATTTCGGTGATCTGTTCCAGTCGCCGGACAAAGCCAAACCATGACCGGGAGCGAAACCGGGATGTCCTGTCGACCCGGTTGCGGGGCCTGTTGCATCGCCCCTTCCATTTCCTCTCCCATCCCCAGCCTGCCTGAAGGCAAACCCGCCGGGGTGCGCTGCCCGCAACTGACCCCGGACGGGCTCTGTCGACTCTATGGTCATGCGGAACGGCCCGGGGTCTGCGCGCGCTTCCGCCCCAGCCTGGAGGTCTGTGGCGCTTCCCGAGAGGAGGCCCTGGCCCTGTTGAGCGCCCTGGAAGCCGTCACCGCCGGCGGGACATGAATCGGCTCGGCCCGCGGAAAGCCCGAACTCAGAGGGTCCGCTGCCGAAACAGCGGTGCCAGTAGGCGTAGGTTGGGTGCCAACCCATCATGAATTGTAAATTTCGACCCGCCCTCTCTAATGCGCGACGGGGTTTGTAACCCCGTCGCTAACGTTTGGTGCGAAGCCGTATCATTGGAACAAGCAAAATGTTACGGATGGAGCACAATGCCCCGTCCGGCACAGGGAGCGGCTCCCGGGCATGGGCCTGTGTAGCTGTTTTTTTGTTCTCAATTCGAGAACAATGCCGCTTCAAGAAAGATATTGTTCTCTCTAGAAGAACGAAAAATGGTCATTTTCAGCCGAGGCCCGGAAGGCTGAGCCGTAGACTGAAGATGGATTAACACTCATCCTACCCGCCTATGACCCGCTCGATCGACTCATCGAGGTCGTCCCCCCGGCTTCACTCCCCGAACTCCCGCTGGAAGGCTACCAGTACGATGAGGTCGGCAACCGCACCCAGAGCGCCCACCAGCCAGGGGTTTGGGGCTATGACCCGGACCACCGCCTCACCCAATACGGCGAGGGCGCCACCCTCTCACCGCCCTCGATTCCAGCCCCAACGGACAGCGGACCGAACTCATCACCCCCAACCACCGCACCCGTTATCACTACGACGCCGCCGACCGCCTGACCACCATCGAGCGCGACGCTCAGGAACAGGCCCGCTACCAGTACGACCCCTTCGGGCGACGGATCGCCAAAACCATCAACGGCTTCACCACCTGGTATCTCTATACCGACGAAGGCCTGATCGCCGAACTGGACGCCACCGGAAGCCTCACCCGCGCCTACGGCTGGGAACCCGACAGCGCTTATGGCACCAAGCCCCTGTGGCAGGCGGATATCCAAGGCAACGCATGGCACTTCCACTTCCTGCATCCGGATCATCTCGGCACTCCCCAACTCGCCACCGACGCCCAGGGGAACATCACCTGGCAGGCTACCTCGGAGGCCTTCGGGCGGACCTTTCCCGCCCCCAGTAACTCGATCACCATGAATCTGAGATTCCCGGGGCAGTATTTCGATCAGGAGTCGGGGCTGCATTACAACTGGTTCAGGGATTATGATCCGGAGGTGGGGAGGTATGTGGGGAGGGATCCGGTGGGGTTGGCGGGGGGACTGAATGAGTATGTTTATGTGATGAATAGCCCTATCATCTGGAGTGATGTTACAGGTCTTGGGCGAGGCCCTATTAGGGAATGTGGTGGCGGATGCTCTTACCAAGTCGATAATGATCCCCACAAGGGCAGGCATATAACTTGGTGGTGCAATGATGGACGGCACGGATGCATGAGACCTGATGGATCAATATGTGATGAACTTAAATCGGATCCACCACCACAAAGAATCAAGGATTGCGCGACCAAAAATAAAGATGCCTATGTGAAATTTGAGGCACTGCCTCCTTTGCCTACTTGCGATGAAAATTGCAAAAGAGTACCAACGCTTGGTATAGACTGGACCACCGGATTATTTACGATTATTTTTATATGCTTAATAGAGGCACTTGCTCCTATATGAGGATTTATTTATGAAAAAAAAGCGGGCCGTAATAATAAATGGTGGAAGCGATCTGAGAATTTGGGGTAATAATGCTTTCTTTTCGTGGCTTGGAGAAAGATTGAATAAATTGAGTTTGTGCAACGAATCGGGGGCAGAACTCGCAATTGATGTACATAAAGGCCGATGGGCTGACATAGATATAGTTTATCTAATAATGGATGATTATTGGAAATGCGAAGGTGATTTTGTTGCTCGCTCAGGCGGCCATGAATTTGGAATTGAATTTATGGTATTAAATGATAAAGAGATAAAAGAATACAAGAGTATGAAGAAAAAAGGAGACGTTATTGCAGGATCAATATTTAACCCTTAGGGCCGTAGGGCGCAATAGCTAGAGAGTCAGGGATATCGGAGCTTGAAGCGTGGGCAGAAAATAGCTGTATAGGTTGTCCGTAATGAATTGGCGAATTATAGTTTCGGTCACCGCTATTGTCTTGCTAAATAGCATTAACTTTGGGTGTAAGGGTCGACTCATATCTGACGTTTCGCCACTGATAATTGCCGTGATCGAAGGCGACATGGAGGGGTTGAAAGGTGCTATAGAAACTGGGGTGAATGTTAATAGTATGGACGGGTTTGGAAATACAGCGCTCATGTACGCGCTCGGTGCTAACGAGCTTGATTCTGCACGTTACAGCTCAAGGGTTAATAGGAAATTACAATCCAATAACAACCAGGAGCTTATAGAATTTCTGCTGAAAGCCGGGGCAAACGTAAATATTGAAAATAATAACGGAGGCACGGCTTTAATATTGGCGATATATCACGGGAATAGAGCGGCAACCAATTTACTAATTCGATCTGGTGCTAACGTGAATCACAAAAACATGTATGGAAATACTCCTCTGGTATATTCGGTCATCCACTGCGACAAAGAAACAGCAGAGGACTTGGTGGTGGCTGGTGCGGATACTGAAATAATGAAGAGTGAATACGGTGGAAAAACGGTTTCAGAAATAGCTTTAGATTACTCTTGTGCTTCATGGTAATTTAGGGCCGTAGATGCGATTAGCCAAGTAGGGTCCGCTGTGCGGACCAACTGCTGCCGGTTCAATCATCGGGGGCTTTGGCGGCGGCGTTGGTGGCGCAGCCGTCGGAAGTCCACTTGGTCCCGCTGGTACTATCGGTTTTGGTATAGCAGGCGCAGAGGCGGGCTCAACGACCCTTGGCCCTCTTCTAGCTATAGCAAACCCACCTCATTTGTTGAATGCTATAATGCGTGATATTGGTGCGATTATTTTTTGGAGGTGATTCCGTGTTGACGCTTGAAGAGATGATCGATGCCAAAGCCGGTCGAGAAATCAAACGGGCGGTGGCGGTGAAGATGGCACTCCAGGGATTTCAGGGCCGTAGGTGCGATTAGCGTAGCGTAATCGCACAAATGTTTAATCGTCTCCACCAACGACAATGTTGAGTAAAAGGGACCAGGCTCAAATTATCAGACAACCACCGGCTGGTGGGTCGCACCGGCAACAACTCCCAGACCTACGCTTACATCCCTGGGGTCACTTCGCCTCGATCGACGGGGCTTCCGGGCCTCGGCCTCAATGGCTGTGTTTCCGTTCTCTGATACAGAACCTATCAGCCCAATAAAGAGGTATTGTTCTCCTGTAGAGAACGCTTACACGCCATCCCCCGCTTTTGCCCCTGGCCTTTCTTGGACTGACCCGGCGGCTACGGCGATCGCCATGGGGTGCGGGATCACTTCGATCGACTCGTGCTGAGCTTCGACTACCTGGATGGCCGTCTGGTGGCGGCCTTCTTCGACACCGCCTCGATGTCGTCGCCAATGAGGCCGATGGGGCACTCGGAGGTTGAATCCGTCGGGTTCACCGAGGTAAGGTGAATGAATTATTCGCCGCTACCATAGTGTTCTTCCGGCGGGAGCGGCCGCGGCGAAAGACGGGCCATGAGTGGAGGTGAAACCGAAATACCCTGTCGACCCGCCGGCGGGACATGAACCAGGATCTGCTCGATTTCGTCCGCGAAGGGCTCGGCTGTCGTTGCCCCCAGGAGATCCTGGAGTCTATCCGCCTTCAACCCATACCGCTGGAGTCGATGGGGATCTCCCTGGGATTGGATGTGGGAGGCCGACTCCTGGTCTTGATCCTGGATCATCCAAAGCCGGACGCTTTGACTGGCGATCGCTTGTCCAGTCTTCTCGATCGTGGCAGACGGCTGCGGGACGAGCGCGGTTTTCACCGACTGCGCCTGGTGCTGGCCGTGCCCGAGACGGAAGCGGGCTATTGGAGCGGGCTCTGCGCCGATCTCCCGCTGCCGGATGAGCGCAGTCATTGGCATGTCTTGCCCGCCTCCCGACTGCCGCTAGTTGTGCGATCAACCCCTGAATCTGGGTGGGCATCCCGTCTCCAGTCGTTCGACTGAGCCTTTTCTTGCGCGAAAAGGGAAAAAAGCTCTTCCGTTTCGAGCGGAGGCAGGCTAGTTTTCACCTGCACGGAATAAGAATCCGTCTCACTTGAACAAGAATCCACCCAAAGGAGCGACAGAATGAGTTACAAGGCGATCTACGAGCGTTCGTTGAACGACCCCGAGGGGTTCTGGGGCACAGCGGCTCAAGCCATCTATTGGGATAAAACCTGGGACAAGGTACTCGATGACTCCCGCGTCCCTTTTTATCGCTGGTTCTCCGGCGGCCTGCTGAATACCTGCTACAACGCCGTGGACCGTCATGTCGAGGCGGGACGGGGCCAGCAAGCGGCGATCATCTACGACAGCCCGGTCACCGGCACCAAGCGGGTCATCAGCTATGCCGAACTCCAGGATCAGGTGGCCCGTTTCGGCGGTGTTCTTGCCGGTCTTGGGATACGCAAGGGCGATCGGGTCATCATCTACATGCCCATGGTGCCCGAAGCCATTATCGCCATGCTCGGCTGCGCCCGCATCGGCGCCGTGCACTCGGTGGTCTTCGGCGGCTTTTCCGCCCATGAGCTGGCCACCCGCATCGACGACGCCAAACCCAAGGCGATCGTGGCCGGGTCCTGCGGCATCGAGCCGGGGCGCGTCGTGCAATACAAGCCGATGCTGGATCAGGCGATCGAACTCTCCACCCACAAGCCCGACCACTGCGTTTTGTTGCAACGGCCCCAGGCCCCGGCGACCCTGATCGAGGGGCGGGATGTCGCCTGGGCCGAGGCCATGGCCGCCGCCAGCCCTCATCCCTGCGTGCCGGTGGCCGCCACCGATCCCCTCTACATCCTCTATACCTCGGGCACCACGGGCCAGCCCAAGGGTATCGTGCGCGACAACGGCGGCCATGCCGTCGCCATCAAGTGGAGCATGGACCACATCTACGGCGTCCAGCCGGGTGAGGTCTTCTGGGCCGCCTCGGACGTCGGCTGGGTGGTCGGCCATTCCTACATCGTTTATGGACCGCTGTTGCACGGCTGCACCACCCTGGTCTATGAAGGCAAGCCGGTCGGCACCCCGGACCCGGGCGCCTTCTGGCGGGTGATCTCGGAATATGGGGTGAGCGTGATGTTCACCGCTCCCACCGCCTTCCGCGCCATCAAGCGTGAGGACCCCAACGCCGAGTACCTGAAAAAGTACGATCTCTCCCATTTCCGCGCCCTCTTCCTGGCGGGCGAGCGCTGCGATCCCGACACCCTCAACTGGGCGATACAGATCCTCAAGGTCCCGGTCATCGACCACTGGTGGCAGACCGAGACCGGCTGGGCCATCGCCGCCAACTGTCTGGGGGTCGAGCACCTTCCGGTGAAGCCGGGCTCACCCACCGTGGCGGTGCCGGGTTACAACGTCCAGGTGCTGGACGAGGCCGGTGATGAGGTGAAAGCCGGGGATATCGGCCGCCTGATGATCAAACTCCCGCTGCCTCCGGGAAGTCTGCCCACCCTGTGGAACAACGACGAGCGATTCTTGAGTTCCTACCTCAACGCCCAACCCGGCTACTATCTGAGCGGCGATGCCGGCTACAAGGACGCCGACGGCTATCTGTTCATCATGAGCCGCATCGACGACATCATTAACGTCGCCGGTCACCGGCTCTCCACCGGGGCCATGGAGGAGGTGCTGGCGTCCCATCCCAATGTGGCTGAGTGCGCGGTGGTCGGTGTCTACGATCAGCTCAAGGGCGAGTTGCCCCTGGGGCTGGTGGTGCTCAAGGCCGGCGTCGACCGTGAACCGGAGGTGCTGAAGAAGGAACTGGTTAATCTGGTGCGGGATCGCATCGGTCCGGTGGCGGCCTTTAAGACCGTCGCCATCGTTGGCCGCTTGCCCAAGACCCGCTCCGGTAAGATCCTGCGCGGCACCATGAAGAAGATCGCCGACAGTGTGGAATACAAGGTCCCGGCGACCATCGACGATCCCGCCATCCTCGACGAGATCCGCGTCGCCCTGCAGGGGATCGGTTACGCCCGCTGAGGGAATCCCCGGCGAATCCGACCTGACCGCCAAGGGTGCCGGGGTTCCCCGGCACCCTGATTCATTCCTCGCTTCCGTCCAGACAATCCATGCAGACTGAATCCCTTCCGGGGCGCGGCTGTTTGGCTTGGTTTTTGTTCTCCTATAGAGAACAATTAGCTAGGTATTGTTCTCAAAATTGGAACAAAACAGGCTGTTTCCAGTCGATGCCCGGAACGACCCAGCCCTTATGTCCATATGTCAGGGTGGATCCCGATGGGACGGCCTTGTCCCATCGGGCGCTGGCGGCACCGGGTCGAATCCGCCCGGATGCCAGCCCGGTAGGGTCCGCTGTGCGGACGCGCAAGGAACCGGTTCGTACAGCGGACCCTAACGGGCTGGTTCGGCAATCATTGCTTGACTCCGAATGCCTTGAAGAACGTATAACAGAAGGTGCCTCCGCCCTGCGCAGTCCTGTAGAGATCTGATATGCCTTGATCGAACGAATCACCTGCGAGTAATCCGGCTTCGATGGCTTTGGTCCGGATCCCTTCGATCATGGCCGTGAAAGTCTTCTTGGTGAAACCGTCTACGAGAGCCGGTTTGCTTGAATCAACGTAGACCATACGAGGTGATACGTGAACCTCATGATATCCGGCCTGGCACAGGAAGGGATACAAAGCTCTTCCTACATTCGCGTTGCCACCAGCTCGGCGTTGGAGTTCCACCTGACATTGGATCGCCTGATGCGCGGCCAAGCTGTCTGGATGGAAATAGGCTGATCCATGATCCCCTTCGATGACCGTGATGGTCCCTCCGGGCACGATCATGTCCTTGAGGATCTTCAACGCCTCGATAGGTTCTGGCAAATGCTCCAAGACAAAGCAAACGAAGACGTGGTCAAATGATTCTGAACGATAAGGTAACTTGAAAATGTCAGCCTGCTCCACGCTGACGTTCCTGAGCCCCGCAGACAAAACTCGTTGTCTTGCCTCTGCGACGGAGGCGGCTGAAACGTCGACGGATATGATGTCGGCCTCCGGACTGTTGTGCGCCAATGTTAGGGTCTGAGCCCCCACACCACAGCCCGCTTCCAGGACACGACTGCCTGCTGGATACGAGGTATCTGAATGCAGCAATTCGACCAGGGTTGATGCTTGATCCTGTAGCCTTATAGCTTCCCGTGAATCGTAGCCGTGGACGTAAGTCTTTTTCATGTCTCTCAGTTAATGCCGAACGACAAGCCTCAGCGGACTCGAACGCCTTTAGCGCAGGGTCCGCTGCAGGCGTATGTTAGGCCAATAATAATTCGACCCTGGCCGTACGCAGTAACAGTAACAAATCTAGCGGGTTGAAGTCCCGCCCGGGGAGTTGTCCGTACGCCCCGGTAGCATGAGGAAGCGGCGTTGCGGTAACGCAGGGTCGTAAGTTTCCAAACAGTTGAGTAGGTCGGGCAAAAACACAGTGTTGCCCGACGTTTTATAGCAGATGTCGGGCACAGGTGCCCGACCTAGTGTGCCCGGCATGGGCCAAGACTTGTAGCCTGAAAGGAGGCTACCGGAGAGAGTGACGACAACCGTAGAGAAGCGCA
>WBZP01003546.1_pt1 | contig 16031 bp, 18 predicted proteins | sample 5204301 | NCBI WGS metagenome assembly WBZP01 (sample SAMN12412401, study PRJNA552823) | activated sludge metagenome | isolation source: activated sludge from nitrification reactor of wastewater treatment plant... | place: USA: Pennsylvania | collected 2017
CGCTGCCTCTCAACGCGCGTCGAGCGTGGTGGCGTGCGCGGCGAGCAGCGCCGCATAGCGGCCGGCCGCCATCAGCAGCAGGTCGCAGAACTCGCGCGCCGCGCCGGCGCCGCCGCGCGCCAGCGTCACGTACCGCACACGCGCGCGCACCTCGGCGTGCGCGTTCGGCGGCGCCGCCGAGAACGCGGCGCGCGCGAGCAGCGGCAGGTCGGGCCAGTCGTCGCCGATCGCCGCCACGTCCGCCCACTCGAGGCCGAGTGCGGCGAGCAGCGCCTCGGCGGCAACGAGCTTGTCCGCCGCGCCATAGACCGCGCGCGCGATTCCGAGGTCGGCGATGCGCCGCCGCAGCGCGGCCGAGTCGCGGCCGGTGATCACCAGCGGCTCGATCCCGCCCTGCTTCAGCAGCTTCAGGCCATGACCGTCGAGCACCGAGAAGGCCTTCAGCTGCTCGCCCTGCTCGCCGATCCAGAGCGTGCCGTCGGTGAGCACGCCGTCGACGTCGAAGATCGCCGCCTTCACGCCGAAGCCGCGACCCTGCGCGCCGAGCAGCAGCCCGGGCGCGAAGGCGAGCACCGGTGCGTCCATGTTCAGATCACCTTCGCGCGCATCAGGTCGTTGCTGTTGAGCGCCCCCACCAGCGTGCCCGCGGCATCGACGACCAGCACGCTCGTGATTCGATGCTGCTCCATGAGCGCCGCCGCGTCGACCGCGAGCGCGTCCTCGCGCACGAGCCGCGGCGCGCGGTGCATCACCTCGCGGGCGCGCAGCGCGCGCAGGTCCTGGCCGGGGGTGCCGCGTTCGATGAGCCGGCGCAGGTCGCCGTCGGTGAAGATGCCCTGGGGCCGTCCGTCCTCGCCGACCACCGCGCTGAAGCCGAGGCCCTTGCTGGTCATCTCGCGCAGCAGCGCGTCGAAGGCGGCTCCGGGCGCGACGCGCGGCACTGCCCCGCCGCTGCGCATCAGGTCACGCACGTGCATCAGCAGCTTGCGCCCGAGCGCGCCACCCGGATGCGAGCGCGCGAAGTCCTCCTCCCTGAAGCCGCGCGCGTCGAGCAGCGCCACCGCCAGCGCGTCGCCGAGCGCGAGCTGCGCCGTCGTGCTGGCGGTGGGCGCGAGGTTGAGTGGGCAGGCCTCCTCCTCGACCGCGCTCGACAGCACGATGTCGGCGTGGCGGCCGAGCGTCGAGTCGGCGCGCCCGGTCATCGCCACCAGCGTGACGCCGATGCGCCGCAGCGCGGGCAGGATCGCGGCGATCTCGTCGCTCTCGCCGCTGTTGGAAAGCACGAGCGCGACGTCGCCCGGCTGCACCATGCCGAGATCGCCATGGCTCGCCTCTGCCGGGTGCACGAAGTGCGCCGGCGTGCCGGTGGAGGCGAGCGTGGCGGCGATCTTGCGGCCGATGTGGCCGCTCTTGCCCATCCCCATCACGACCACCCGGCCGCGGCACTCGAGCATCGCCCGCACGGCGGCAGCGAAGCCCTGGCCCGCCGCGGTGGCGGGACCGCCGGCCGGGCCCGCGCCCGGCCGGTGCCGGGCCGCCAGCGCGAGCAGCGCCCGCGCCTCGACCTCGACGGTACGCGCTGCGAGTTCGAGCGCCCGCGCCGGGTCGAAGGGGGTGGCGGTGGTCATGGCGGGGTGAAGGGGCACGGGCGCCGCAGCCAGGCAGGCCGGCGGCCCACGCAAGGGTCTCTGCGGACCCAGGCCGGGCCCCGTTGGCCCTATAGGATCGAGGCATTCTAGGCACGCCCTCGCGTGTGCGCCTGGAAGCTACACCTTGGCGTCCACCCTCGAACTCGTGCTTCTCTACCTCGTTGCCGCCGTGGCGGGGGTGGTGGCGTTCCGCACCCTGAAGCTGCCGCCGATGCTCGGCTACCTGGTGGTGGGCGTGCTGATCGGCCCGAACGCCCTCGCGCTGGCGCGCGACTCGGCGGCGGTGGCGGTGCTCGCGGAGTTCGGCGTCGTATTCCTGATGTTCGTGATCGGGCTCGAGTTCAACCTGCCCAAGCTGCGCAGCATGCGCACGCTCGTCTTCGGGCTCGGGATGTCGCAGGTCACGCTGACGATGATCGGCACGCTGATCGGGCACTTCCTGCTCGTCTGGACCGCCAGCAGCGTGTTCGGCGTGCCTTGGCAGATGGGCTGGCAGGGTGCTGTCGTCCTCGGTGGCGCGATGGCGATGAGCTCGACGGCGATCGTCGCCAAGCTGCTGGCCGAGCGGCTCGAGCTCGAGAGCGAGCATGGCCGGCGCGTGATGGCGGTGCTGCTGTTCCAGGATCTGGCGGTGGTGCCGCTGCTGGTGTTGATCCCGGCGCTGAACGCGCCGGCCGAGCAGCTCGCGCGTGACCTGGGCCTGGCCCTGCTGAAGGCGGCAGCGCTGCTCACGCTGCTGCTTGTCGGCGGCCAGAGAGTGATGCGCTGGTGGCTCACGCTGGTGGCGCGGCGCAAGAGCGAGGAGCTGTTCATCCTCAACCTGCTGCTCGTGACGCTCGGGCTGGCCTGGCTCACCGAGCTGGCGGGGCTGTCGCTCGCGCTCGGCGCCTTCGTCGCCGGAATGCTGGTTGCCGAGACCGAGTACAAGCATCAGGTCGAGACCGACATCCGCCCCTTCCACGACGTGTTGCTGGGTCTGTTCTTCATCACGATCGGGATGAAGCTCGACTGGCGGCCGGTGATCGAACAGTGGGTGCTCGTGCTGCTGCTGACCACCCTGCCGATCCTGGCGAAGGCGGGGCTGGTGGCGGCGCTCGCCTGGGTCTTCCGCGCCAGCGCGGGAGTGGCGGTGCGCACGGGGCTCTACCTGGCACAGGCGGGCGAGTTCGGCTTCGTGCTGTTGACGCTCGGCGCGCAGGGCGGCGCGGTGGCGCCGCAGTGGACCAGCCCGATCCTCGCCAGCATGGTGCTGTCGATGCTGGCCACGCCCTTCCTCATTCTCCACAGCAACGCGATCGTCAACCGCCTCGTCTCGAGCGACTGGATGATGCAGTCGGTGGCGCTCACGAGCATTGCGCGCCGAACCATCGCCACCGAGCGCCACGTGATCATCTGCGGCTACGGCCGCAGCGGGCAGAACCTGGCGCGGTTGCTGGCGCAGGAGCGCATCCCCTACATGGCGCTCGACCTCGACCCCGACCGCGTGCGCCAGGCCGCCGCCGCGGGCCAGAGCGTGGTGTTCGGCGACGCCGCACGGCTGCAGAGCCTGATGGCGGCCGGCCTGGCGCGTGCCGCCGCGGTGGTGGTGAGCTACCACGACACGCCCTCGGCGCTGAAGATCCTCTCGCTCGTGCACGGCCACGCGCCGCAGGTGCCGGTGATCGTGCGCACGGTCGACGACACCGACCTCGACCGCCTCAAGGCTGCCGGCGCGACCGAGGTCGTGCCGGAGGCGATCGAGGGCAGCCTGATGCTCGCGGGCCATGCGCTCGCGCTGGTGGGCGTGCCGATGCGACGGGTCGTGCGCATCACGCGCGACGCGCGCGACGCGCGCTACGGACTGCTGCGCGGCTACTTCCACGGCGTCGACGACGACACCGTGGAGGAGTTGCAGCAGGCGCGGCTGCACAGCGTGACGCTGCCCGAGGGCACGCGCTGGGCCGGGCGCACGCTCGACGAGCTCGCGCTTCACGCGGTGGGCGTGAGCGTGGTCTCGGTGCGCCGCGCCGGCGCAGGCGTGGTGACCGCCGCCGGCGACACCGTGCTCGGCGGCGGCGACACCCTGGTGCTCAGCGGGCTGCCGGAGCCGCTGGCGTTGGCCGAGGGGAGGCTGCTGGGAGCGAAATGAAGGCGTCGCCGCATGCCGCGGGCAGTGCCTGCAGGCACCGGCAGTTGTCGGCCGACGGTGACATTCGCTCCTGCGCTGCGGCACGAGGCGCTCCGGCCAGAGCAGACACCGGTGCCGACCGACTGCACCCTCCGGGCCGACGCCAGGCCGGATGACATCGCCATCGTCGTGGAAATACCCATGACTTCGGACAACGAACTGCTGCGTCGGAATCATCCCCGGCTTGCACCGCACCGCACCGCACCGCACCGCACCGCACCGCACCGCACCACACCACACCACACCACCGGCACACCGGCCACATTGGCCCTGGGCCTCGCGATGCCTCCTGCCACCGACCACGAGCCCCTGATGCCGCGACGCCGCCACTTCCGCCGCCTTGCCAGGGGCCGCCCCGCGTTCGCCCGCACGAAGACAGTGGGAGATGGCCATGCCTTCGAGCCCGTCACGGCTTGAGGCCGTCGCGGCCGACGCTGCTGCCGGCGCCGGTTGGGGCCGGCGGCGCCTGCTGCGGGGCGCGTCAGGGGCTGCGACGCTGGCGGCTCTCGGCGCGCTGGGCGTGCTCCGCCCGTCCGCGGCCCGTGCCGCCGAGGCCGACGGGCCGGTCGCGGTGTGGCTGCGCACCGGCGGCGTGGTGATTGCCTTCCGCCACGCGCTGGCGCCGGGCACCTTCGATCCGCCAGGCTTTCGCCTTGGCGAATGCTCGACGCAGCGCAACCTCGACGACGAAGGCCGCGCCCAGGCGCGCCGCATCGGCGCCTGGTTCCGCGCCCGGGGCCTGGTGCCGGCGCGCGTTCGTTCGAGCCCCTGGTGCCGCTGCGTGGATACCGCCACGCTCGCGTTCGGCGACGCCGAGCGCTGGGGCGCGCTCGGCTCGCCGCACGGCGCGCCCGCAGGGCAGCGCGCCCGCCAGTTGGCCGAACTGCGGAGCGCGCTCGCCGCCGTGCCGGCTGGCCGGTTCGAGGCCTGGGTGACGCACCAGTTCGTGCTGCAGGATCTCGCGGTCACGAGCACCGCGCCGGCCGAGGCGCTGGTGCTGCGCGTCACGGCGCAGGGCGCCGTCGAGCTGCTCGCGCGCGGCACGCTGTTCTGAACCGCCCCGCCGAGCCGCACGCCCGGACCGGCGGACCGCACCTATGATCGCCGCATGAACGGCGACATCCCCCGGCAGCTGCTCCAGGACCCGGGCGCCTACATCCGGGCGCATATCCGCACCGTGCCCGACTGGCCGGAGAAGGGCGTGATGTTCCGCGACATCACCCCGTTGCTGGCCAACCCGCGCGTCTTCCGCGTGCTGATCGACCAGTTCGTGCACCGCTACTTCAGCCCGCGGCCCGATGCCATCGCCGGGCTCGACGCGCGCGGCTTCATCATCGGCAGCGTGGTCGCCTACGAACTCGGCATCGGCTTCGTGCCGATCCGAAAGAAAGGCAAGCTGCCGTTCACCACGGTGGAAGAGACCTACGAGCTCGAATACGGCAGCGCCACCGTCGAGATGCACACCGACGCCGTGCGCCCCGGCGACCGTGTCGTTCTGATCGACGACCTGATCGCCACCGGCGGCACGATGATGGCCGGCAAGAAGCTGCTCGAGCGCCTGGGCGCCACGGTGATCGAAGGCGCCGCGATCGTCGACCTGCCGGAGCTCGGCGGCTCGTCCAGGCTTCGCGGGAGCGGGCTGGCGCTCTTCACGCTGGTGGGGTTCGAGGGGCACTGAGGTGGAACCGGTGCGTCGGCGGCAACCGGACTCCGCGAACCGTCGGCCACGTAGCGGGGTCAGGTCGGGTGGTTCTTTTTTGGGCTTCAGCCTGGCTGGCTGCGGTTTCGCGTGTTGAACCCGCCTCCCGCCGCGCCTTCGCCTCGAGCTGGCTCACCCGGCCCAGCGCAAGGCCAGCTGCGCCGCGATGGCCGTCAGCGTCATGCCACCGCGCTGGTGGGCCGGGATCCAGCACGACGTGATAGTGGTTGCCCATCAGTACGCCTGCACCGCCGCGTCGAAGCGCTCGCATGCCCCCCGGCAGCGTCAGGAACCGGGCGCGGTCGCTGCCGTCCAGGAAGATGGCCTCGCGCGGGTCGCCACGGCTGGTGACGTGGTACGGCGCGTCCGGGAACTCGATGCGCAGCGGCCGGGCCATGGCGGTGGGGCGGTCGCGGCGGCGTTCTGACGGGGGAAGATCTATGGATCAAAGACCCTGATCTCGGTTCACCGGGTTAGGACGGCCAGAAGATGGGTTGCAGCTGCGAATAGCGCTGCTGCAGCGCCGCCCAGGCCTCGCGCCCTTCTTCGCAGCGCGGCGCCGGATGGATTCGGCATAGCCGGCCCAGCGTGCGCGAGGCCACCTCGGGCTGGCCGTTGAGACCGGCGGCGAGCGCGTAGCGGAACATCACCGGCGGATAAGCAAAGCGCTCGGACACCACCCGCATCCGCTCGACCTCGTCCGGGGCCATGCCCGGCCGCGCATCCGTGCGCGCGAATTCGAGGAACGCCTGAAGTTGGTCGAGCACCATCAGGTCGGGAGCCGGTGTCTCGATTCGGCTGACGCCGATGCGCGCCGTCTCGAGCCGGAGCATCCGGTGGTTGACCTCGGCCTTCAGGTAGTCGACTGCGATCAGGGCCAGCAGCGCCATCATGCCGGCGCCGAAGCCGACGATCGTCCATCTAGGCAGGCGCAACCGCGCGTCGCATGCCGTACGCGCGTGGGCGGCACCGAGCGCGAGGCCCGCCGGCAGCAGGAAGTAAGCGTACTCGTGCGGAAACTCGAACATCGCATGGGCGAGCAGGCCGAGTACTCCGACCAGCAGCCACAGCGTACGTGCATCACGCGTCTCGCGAAGCGTGCGCCAGATCGCGAACGCGCCGAGCCCGGCGATCGCCAGGCCGATCGGGATGCCGGCCCATAGCACGAGGTCCAGGATCAGGTTGTGACTATGCTCGAAGTGGCGGCCGACTGCGGGGTGGTCGAGGGCAACCGCCTGCTGCGCCACGACGACCTGCTGCCAGCCGTAGCCGGCCCAGGGCTGACGTACCGCCGCGTCCAGCAGCGCGGGCCAGAGCAGTTCGCGGCCGCCGGCACTTGCCACGCTCGTCACGTCGGCACGTACCCCGCTGAGCAGCGCCGCCTCGTTGAGGCGCGGCCAGGCCCACGTGCCGGCCACGAACAGGGCCACGAGCCCTGCAGCGGCCGCCACGCCGATCCGGCCTGGCGCGCGGCGACGCATCAGCAAGACCATGAGCGACAGCATGCCCAGCTGCACCCATGCCGTGCGCGATCCGCTCATCACCATCGTCCACAGCAGGAGGGCCGCTGCGCACCAGAACCCCGTGCCGCCGATGCGCCCGGCCTCGCGCAGCAGCGCCGCCGCGCACAGGCCGAGGAACGCGACCGAGCACAGGTGATTGGGCTGCGCCACGTTGGCGAATGGGCGCGCCCCGGGTGGCAGGTCGGCGGCCAGCAGGCCGAGCGGGAGCGCCCCGGTCCACTGCACGAGCGCGATGGCCGCCGAGCCGGCTGCCGCGGCCAGGGTGCCGGCGGCGAGTGCGATCGGCAGCGTGTCGTCGGCGCGCCCGGCAGCGGGCGCGCCGAGCGCGGCACCGAGCGCGATCGCGAGAAAGAAGCTCGCCAGGTACACCGCCGCCATCAGCGCGTCGCCGTCGTAGAGCATGAGCCCGTTGGCCCACTGGAGGACGATCGACCCGAGCGCCAGCGCGAGCGCCGTGACCCAGAGCACAGGCAGCGACGACCCGCGCCGGCACGTGATCGCCGCTGCGTACAGCAGGAACAATGCCAAGGCCTCCTGCCATGCCGAGAGCCAGGGGACGTAGTGGTTCGGCAGCAGCCATGCGACTGGAACCACAGCCGCGAGCAGCGCAGCCAAGAGGACCGAAGGTAGCGGCACGAAAACGAAGAAGGCAGCCGAAGCTGCCTTGTGCAACGGTGGAACTGACCTGGACTACTTGCAGCTTCCCGGCCGGAACTTGGCGGGCAAGGTACCTCCGCAAGTCCAAGTGGTCACGACTGAACCCACGATCGTAGGCGTCAGGGTCAGAGTCGTCGTGTCGATCGCCGGGTCGCCGAAGCCCTGTGCCGTGACCGTGATCATGCCGCCACCATCCGTGGCGACCGACGCAACGTACTTCGACGGGGACGACGCGGACTCGCAGCCCCAAGCCCCGGCGGCAGGCAACGATCCTGTCGCGGTCTGAACGGCTTCGGTGACAGCGGTGCGACAGGTCGAGGCGGCCAGGATCAGCTCCGAGACCTTGGCCTTCTTCGTGTAGTCCTGATACGCCGGCAGCGCGACCGCCGCCAGGATGCCGATGATCGCCACGACGATCATCAGTTCGATCAGTGTGAAACCTTGCTGGATGCGACGCTTCATTCCGAGAGCTCCTTTGGGGTGAGAGAGGAAGTTGACGTCGATCATTTCGCATGGCCCGTGCCAGCCCCGGAATCGCCCGAAACGGCCCTCCGGATGCGACTTTCGGCACGCGAGGTGACGTGATTCGTCAGGTGGCGCCAGGTCGGTCGGCCGCCCGCGGCCGCCAGTGCCGGAAAACGTCACCTCGCTTTGTCGGCTGACCGGGCTGGGCGCTCAGTCGTTCGTACGGTTGGCGGCAGGCGCAGCGAGGAGGCGCACATGAAGTCGCTACGCCCCCGCATGCTCGGTCCGACCCGAGCGCGAAGGGCGCGAAGCCGCCACGGTGCAAGCATCACGGCAAGATCGACGGGCCGGTTCGACCATAGCGCGCCCGCACCACTGCGCAAGGCGTTGGCGGCGCCAGGGGGCGAGACGTGACGGCCTGTGGCCGCGGTCGGTTCCGGCGTCTGCCCGATGGCGGGTGAGCTCTGGCTCGTCTCGTGCCGTTCGAAGGTCATCCCCAGTCACGCCGGAGGGTGGCGACTTCAACGTCGCGGCCGCCTCTGGACATGCTGATGCGCGTTGGATGCGCTTTGATGCATGCGTACCACCTCCGGCTCGACGAGCACCTGCTCCAGCAAGCCAAGCAGCACGCCGTGGCGACCGGGAAGACGCTGACGGCGGTGCTGGAGCAGGCCCTGCGCGAGTCGCCCGCGCGGCGCCCTGCTGGCGCCCAGGCCGATCCCGTGCGGCTGAAGACGTCTCGCGGCGCTGGAGTGCGCCCCGGGGTGGACCTGGACGCCAGCGCAGCGCTGCTGGACGTCATGGCTGACGAGGATGTGGCGAAACCCGGCCCGGGTCGTTTGCTGCCAGCCGCCCGACTCGGCAAGCCTCAGGACGGCGGCGTGCCATCGACATGATGCTGCCCGACGTCAACGTGCTGGTGTACGCGCACCGCGAGGACTCGCCGCACCACGCCGGCTGCGTGGCATGGCTCGAGGCGTTGGTCAATGGCGATGAGTCCTGCGGGCTGTCCGAACTGGTATTGGTTGGCTTCCTGCGGGTCGTCACGCACGCCAGGGTACTTGCCGAGCCGAGCCCGCTGGCCGACGCGCTGGAATTCGCCGAACAACTGCGTGCGCGCCCCAACTGCCTGCCGGTCGCGCCGGGCCGCAGGCACTGGGGCATCTTCTGCGGCCTTTGTGACGAGGCCGGCGCGAAAGGTAATGTCGTGCCCGATGCCTACCAGGCCGCGGTGGCGATCGAGTCCGGCTGCGAATGGATCACCACCGACCGCGACTTCAGCCGCTTCAACGGGCTGCGATGGCGACACCCGCTGCGATAGGCAGAACGCGAGCTGCCACGGGGCCCGCGCTGTGCTCGACCACGCGGCACGAAGCGCCTTCAGCCTCTCAGTCAGTCGGGCAGGCGCATCACCTGCCCGGTAAGCAGTGCCCGGATGCGGTGGCGGCTGCCCAGTGCGCCGATCTCGGTCATCACGGCGTCCACTTCGCCCGGCTTGATGTGGGTGATATAGACATCTGCCGGCATTTGCAGGCGTGCCAGCTCCTGCTGCAGCTGCGAAGGGCACAGGTGCTGGCTGATGGTGGCCAGGGCGCGTTCGTCGTCGCGGAAGGCGGTCTCGATCACGAGGGTGGCAACCGGCAGCGTCGTCAGACGCTGCCAGAGCGCGTCGTTCGGCCCGGTATCGCCGGTGTAGACCCAGGCGCCCCGGCCGTTGTCGGCGCCGTGCACCGCGAAGCCGACCGCCGGCACGGTGTGCGCGGCCGGCAGCACCTCGATGCGGTGGCGCCCGAGCGCGAGCACCTGGCCGACAACGATCTCGGCGAACTCGAGAACCGGCTGCTCGGGCGTGGGCAGCCGGGTGAAGTCAGGCCAGATGACGCCGTTGAAGACATGCCGCCGGAGTGCCGCGATCGTCGGGGCGAGCGCATGCACGCGCACCGGCGGCCGGCCCGCGGCGCCTCGGCGCCGCGCCACGCTGTCGGCCAGCAGGCCGATCGCGAGCACATGGTCGAGGTGCGAGTGGCTGACGAGGATGTGGTCGATGCGCGCCATCTCGTCGAGCGTGAGGTCGCCGACGCCCGTGCCGGCATCGACCAGCAGGTCGTCGTCGAGGAGGAACGAGGTGGTCCGGCTGCCGGCTGCGATCGAGCCGGAACAGCCGAGGACGCGGATCTGCATGGTTCGATGACGGTACGCGCGCGAAAGCGCGATGCTGCTCCGGGTGCCGGCGCGAGGCAAGGCAGGTCTGCGCGGCGTGGCCGCGGTTCTCGCCTTGCACCGGCGGCGGCGAGAAATAGTGCCGATGTGGCCAGGGCGCCCCACGCGCAGACGGGCTGTCTGCCTGGTGCGAGCCCGGGCTCGGCGCCGCGCCTACCGGTAGATGAACTGCATCTGCGTTCCGGCGAGCTCGATCACGTCGCCGTTGCGCAGCGGCACCGAATCGCCGACCAGTGGCACGCCGTTGACACTTGGCCGGATCGCGCCCTCGACATGGGCGAAGGCGTAGCCGGTCGGACGGCGGGTGATCGAGGCCACCTGCACACCAGGCTTGCCGACCGTGGTGACGACCTTGGTGAGCGTCACCTCGCGCCCCGCAGCGGCGCCGTTGAGCACCTTGATGAGCGCGGTGGGTGCCGCCGGCGCGGCCGCCGCGCCGCCCAGGCCACCGAAGCCGGAGGACGTGGAGCGCATCGCCGGATGGCCCGAGCCCAACGGGCTGGCCGAGGCGTAGGGCGGCGGGGCGCTGCCGCCGGGCCGCATGATCATCGTCTTCTCGTACTCGCCCGAGTCGTCGACGAGGTACTTGATCTTGTACTTGCCCACCTCGACGGTGTCGTTGTGGGCGAGCAACTGCTTCTTGATCGCCTTGCCGTTGATGTAGGTGCCGTTGGTGCTGTTCAGGTCTTCGATGAAGACGTCGCTGCCCACCATCTGCAGCACGGCGTGCTCGCCGCTCACGGCGAGGTTGTCGATCACGATGTCGTTGTAGGGACGGCGGCCGAGCGTGGTCTTGTCCTTCGTGATCTGGACTTCCTTGATGACGACGCCATCGAGCGAAACAACCAGCTTGCCCATAAGCCCCTCGCCGCTCCCTTGAACCTGCCCTCGAATGCCTGCGCGATCGCCGATGCCATCGCCGGCGCTGTCGCTGGTGTCGTTGCCCTCGGCGGGGCCTGCAGGGCCAGCAACCGCGCCACCGGACCCGCCTCGGCGCCCGCGCTCGCGCCCTGCCGCCCACGCACTCCGCACCGCATCGGGCTTCAGCGCCGGAACGGCCACCAGGATCGTGAAGGTGCGCCCCCGTTCCCCGACACCCGCGCCAGGATCACGGAGATATTATCCTTCCCGCCCGCATCGTTGGCTGCATCGATGAGTGACTGCCCGCATTCGGCCAGTGGCGCGTGGGTCTGCAGCAACTGCGCGATCGCCGCGTCGTCGATCATGTCCGACAGCCCGTCGCTGCACATCAGGTAGAGGTCGCCCGGGGCGACCTCGTGCTGGTGGGTCTCGAGCAGCACGGTGTCTTCGACCCCGACCGCGCGCGTCACGAGGTTCTTGTTGGCCGAGAACGCCGCCTGTTCGGGCGTGATGAGGCCGGCGTCGATCTGCTCCTGCAGCAGCGAGTGGTCGCGTGTCATCTGCTGCAGCCGCCCGCCGCGCAGCCGGTAGCAGCGCGAGTCGCCGACATGGCCGAGCAGCAGCCGGGTGTCACGGAACACGGCCACGACGAGCGTGGTGCCCATGCCTGCGTACTGCACGTTCGAGTTCGCGGCGTTGAAGATCGCGCGGTTCGCGTTGTCGACGCAGATCTCCATCGCGCGCCGGACATCGGCGTCGCTCGCCTGGTCGCTCGCCTCGCGCAGCCACCGGCCGAGTTCGGTATCGATGAACGAGGTGGCCATGTGGCTCGCCACCTCGCCGGCGTTGTAGCCTCCCATGCCGTCGGCGAGCACGGCCAGCGCCACGCCGGGTTCGGTGGCCACCGAATCCTCGTTGTTGCTGCGCGCCCGGCCTGGGTCGATGGCAGCGTGAAGCTCGATGTGGATGGACACGGAGGCCGTCGGTCGCCGGAGACTGGGCAGAAGTGTCGCGGGATTGTGCCTCCGTTGCAGGCGCGATTCCCGAGGGCAAACGCGCGTCGTGGCGCGCACGGCGTGACATCGGTCCTGCGCGCACGCGCCCCATGCGCGGCGCCGAGGCGCCGGACACGGGCTCTCATCCGGCCAACCCGCCCGCCGGTACAGCCAGTCCTTGGCGGATCGCGAGCAGAGCGCCGGCGACGGCCTCGGCGTCGCCCAGGCGCTGTGCCTGCTCGCGGTCGAGCAGGCGGGCGATCAGCGCGGCCAGCGGGCGCCCCAGTGTCGCCGGCAGGTCGGGCCTGAGCGCACGCAGGTCCGGCGCAGGTTCGGCTACCACCCTCCGCAGCAGCTCGCCCAGGTTCGGCGCGCTGTGCGGCAGGCGCCCGGTCAACAGCTCGAAGAGCGTCACGCCGAGTGCGTACAGGTCCGAACGCGCATTCGGCGCGAGCCCGGCGAGCTGCTCGGGCGACATGTAGGCGGGGGTGCCCGCAATCACCCCGGTGCGGGTGGACTCCGCGGTCGTCGGGCGCGCGAGTCCGAGGTCGGCCAGCTTGACGACGTCCCGCGGCAGGTGCACCAGCACGTTTGCCGGCTTCAGGTCGCGGTGCACGTAGCCCTGGCGGTGGGCGTGCGCCAGCGCGCGTGCGATGCGCTCGCCTACGTGCAGCACCAGCGCTTCGGGCAACAGGCGCGCGTGCTGCGTGTAGCGGCCCAGGTCGTGGCCGGGCACCGGCTCCATCGCAAGCCAGCCGAGCGAGCCTTCGATGCCTGCGGCATGCAGCGCCACGATGTCCGGGTGCGAGAGCCGCTGCGCACGAGCTGCCTGGCGCAGGAAGGCCGCACGCATCGCGTCGTCGTTCGCGGGCAGCGACGTGAGCTTGAGCGCGACCGGCGGTCCGCCCGAGTGGGGCGCGGCGAGGAAGACGGTGCTGGTGGCGCCGCGCCCGAGCAGCCGCAACAGGTGCCAGCCGGCGAAAGTCTGCCCGGCACCTGGTGCGGCGCCCTGCATCCCGGCCGTCCTTTCAGCCGTTGCCGGCGGGTCGCCGACGCCGCATCAGCCCTCCGAGCGCCAGCACCAGCAAAGCACCGGCCATGCCGGCGCCGTAGCGCACGGCGTCGGCCACCTCTGGCGGCAGGCCCGCCTTCGCCGTCGACGTGGTCGGCATGCTGCCGGCGACGGCCGGGTCGGTGACGACCATGGTGCCTGCGATCCAGCCTAGCAGCATGCCACCGACGGCTATGATCATCGGGAAGCGGTCCATGAGCCGGATCACGAGCTGGCTGCCCCAGACGATGATCGGAATCGACACCAGCAGGCCGAAGATGACGAGCGGCATCTTGTGGTCGCCGCCGGCACTCTCTGCGGCGCCTGCGATCGCGATCACGTTGTCGAGGCTCATCACGAGGTCGGCTACGACCACGGTCTTCACTGCCGCCCACAACCTGTCGCTCGCCCGGATGTCGCCGTGCCCCTCATGGCCGTCGGGCTGCAGCAGCTTGACGCCGATCCACAGCAGCAGCGCGGCGCCGACGATCTTGAGGAAGGGAAGCGCCAGCAGCTTGAGCGCGAAGAAGATCAGCACGACGCGCAGGCCGATCGCGCCGGCGGTGCCCCACAGGATGCCCTGAGTGCGCTGTTCGGCCGGCAACCTGCGGCAGGCGAGCGCGATCACCACCGCGTTGTCGCCACCGAGCAGGATGTCGATCATGATGATCTGGCCGACCCCCAGCCAGAAGGTGGCGCTCATGAACTGATCCATCGCGGGCGCGGGCCTTGGGCGCCGCAGCATGCGCGTTGGCGCGGCCCTCGGACTGGGTCGATCGGGTTCAGGCGCGCGGTGCGGCGCTGCGGATCAGAGCAGTGCCTTCAGCAACCGCCCCATTTCGGAGGGGTTGCGCGTCACCTTGAAGCCGCACTCTTCCATGATGGCGAGCTTGGCGTCGGCGGTGTCGGCGCCGCCGCTGATCAGCGCGCCAGCGTGTCCCATGCGCTTGCCCGGCGGCGCGGTGACGCCGGCGATGAAGCCGACAATGGGCTTTCTCATGTTCGCCCTGCACCAGCGCGCGGCGTCGGCCTCGTCGGGGCCGCCGATCTCGCCGATCATGATCACGGCGTCGGTGTCCGGGTCGTCGTTGAAGGCCTTCATGATGTCGATGTGCTTGAGGCCGTTGATCGGGTCGCCCCCGATGCCCACCGCACTGCTCTGACCGATGCCGAGCTCGGTGAGCTGCGCCACCGCCTCGTAGGTGAGGGTGCCCGAGCGGCTGACCACGCCGACACGGCCCTTCTTGTGGATGTGGCCGGGCATGATGCCGATCTTGATCTCGTCGGGCGTGATCGTGCCTGGGCAGTTGGGGCCGAGCAGCAGCGTCTTCTTGCCGCCTGCGGCCTCTTTCGCCAGCATCCTGTTGCGCACCACCAGCATGTCCTTGATCGGGATGCCTTCGGTGATGCAGACGACGAAGTCGAGGTCGGCTTCGACAGCCTCCCAGATGGCATCGGCGGCGCCCGCGGGCGGGACGTAGATCACGCTCACGGTGGCGCCGGTCTTTGCCTTGGCGTCCTTGACGCTGGCGAAGATCGGGATGCCCTCGAAGTTCTCGCCAGCCTTCTTCGGGTTCACGCCGGCGACGAAGCAGTTCTTGCCGTTCGCGTAGGCCTGGCAGCCCTTGGTGTGGAACTGGCCGGTCTTGCCGGTGATGCCCTGCGTGATGACGCGGGTGTCCTTGTTGATCAGGATGCTCATGTCGGTCTCGCTTCGGGCGTTACTTGACGGCAGCGACGATCTTCGTCGCGGCCTCGGCCATGGTGTCGGCGCTGATGATCGGCAGGCCCGAGTCGGCCAGGATCTTCTTGCCGATCTCCTCGTTCGTGCCCTTCATGCGCACGACCAGCGGGATTGCGAGGTGCACCGTCCGGCACGCCTGGACCACACCGTCGGCGATCGTGTCGCAGCGCATGATGCCGCCGAAGATGTTGACGAGGATGCCCTTGACCTTGTCGTTCTTGAGCATGATCTTGAACGCCTCGGTCACCTTCTCGACCGTGGCGCCGCCGCCGACGTCGAGGAAGTTCGCCGGCTCGCCGCCGAAGAGCTTGATGGTGTCCATCGTCGCCATCGCCAGTCCCGCGCCGTTGACCAGGCAGCCGATGTTGCCGTCGAGGCTGATGTAGCTGAGGTCGAACTTGCTCGCCTCGACTTCGGCCGGATCCTCCTCGTCGAGGTCGCGGCAGGCGACGATCTCGGCCTGGCGGAACAGGGCGTTCGAGTCGAAGTTGAACTTCGCGTCGAGCGCCTTGATGTGGCCGCTGCCTTCGAGGATGAGCGGGTTGATCTCGGCGAGGCTCGCGTCGGTGGCCATGTAGCAGCCGTAGAGCTTCTTGAACACGTCGACCGCCTCGGCGCGGCTCGCCTCCGGCACGCCGATGCCGGCAGCCAGCTCGCCGGCCTGCGTGTCGGTCAGGCCCACCAGCGGATCGACGAAGACCTTGATGATCTTCTCCGGCGTCTTGTGGGCGACTTCCTCGATGTCCATGCCGCCTTCGCTGCTTGCCATCATCGCCACCTTCTGCGTCGCGCGGTCGGTGAGCGCGGCGACGTAGTACTCCTTCTTGATGTCGGCGCCTTCCTCGATCAGCAGCCGGCGCACCTTCTGGCCCGCGGGGCCGGTCTGGTGCGTCCTGAGCTGCATCCCGAGGATCTGCCCTGCGAGCTGCTCGACCTCGGCCTGGCTCCTGGCCAGCTTGACGCCACCGCCCTTGCCGCGACCGCCGGCGTGGATCTGGGC